>Ga0210041_1002125_pt1 | contig 17219 bp, 14 predicted proteins | sample CryGeymeta201503_FD_183973 | JGI IMG/M metagenome (GOLD analysis project Ga0210041, IMG submission 183973) | Groundwater microbial communities from Crystal Geyser aquifers in Utah, USA - Crystal Geyser metaG 2015-03 (SPAdes) (version 2) | ecosystem: Environmental > Aquatic > Deep subsurface >... | reverse complement strand
AAACATCGGGCAATAGTCTGCCGGCAGATGCTACGCGTTTGGTGGCAATTTCAGGGTCAATATCGCAATGCGCATAGACGCAATGGACATTGAGCGGCTTAAGAAGCCGCACTACCTCTTGATGTAGTTTGGCAAAGAGAGGTTCGTTACCTGAACGAGCGTGAATTTGATAGGCGTAGGTTGACACTTCAAAACGGTCACAAATAACAATCTCTCCCCGAATCAAAGCTGGAACGATGATATCGGACAGGTGTTGCAGTCTGGCTGCGTAGAAAAGCAACATCTCGGCATCGGGTGAAAAGTTGTCGCCGGTCTCTCGTTGCAAGATCAGGCGACGAATTTCTTCGGCCTTGGGCGAGCCACCCGGCTCGCGAGTTGTCGTTGTGTTTTGACCTTCACTCTTAAGGGCGGCTGAAAGATTTCTGATGAGGGTGCTTTTACCACTACCGTCACCTCCCTCAATTAGAATAAGTTTTGCAGACATAATGATACCTCCTTGTATCATAATTTACATTTTTATACCCGTTAGTTAATCACAGAATTAGCATTTAGTTATATTGCTATACAGGTAATCTTCACTGTCAATCATTGACTCATCGCCAATCTGATTCGCTGATAATGAATCTTGTTCCTAATCTGTTCCTCGACACCAGAAAGGTTGCTACAATGAAAACCATGCAAACCATCGAAATGCTCAACCACCACCGCAGTACCCTTAAGGGGGGCGGTAAAATCGTTATTATCGACCCAGGCGCTGTTCTATCGGCTGAAGCATTAGCCATGCTCCAAGCCCTTCACTCACGCTCGACCGGCGGAGTGGACGAACATCTCAAAGTCTTGGCCGAAAAGGGTGCCGACAAATTCATGTCGACACACTATGTCGGCTACGGACACAAGTCTATCGGCGATTGTGGCACTGCCGTTGTCTTTATCGAAGGGGTCTCAATGCTGGCCGCCAAAGCGATTCAGGACTCGAAGCTTTACAATGGACAAGAGGCCTCGACTCGCTACATCGACTTTGCCGCCCAGCTGTTTTTGAATCCACTCGATTCAACTGAAGGTACAACTGTGCTCGAGCATTGGCGTACCTTCTATCTCAAAGCGGTAACAGAAATGAAAGCTGCCCTGCCGGCACGCTATCCAATCCAAGAAGGAGAAAAAGAAGCGACCTACAACAAGGCAATTGCGGCGCGAGCATTTGATATCTGCCGTGGCTTTTTGCCAGCTGGTGCCTCAACTAATCTGGCTTGGTCTGGTACCTTACGGCAATTTGCTGACCGGGTTCAACAACTCCGTCACCATCCTTTGCCCGAAGTGCAGGACATTGCCAACGTCCTGGAAGACGCCCTTATCGCCACCTATCCGAATTCTTTCGATAAAGAAAAGAAACGGTACGAAGCGACAGAGCGTTATTACATAGAAGAAACAACGGCGAGATACTATTACCACAACCCAGACTCGCCCGACATGGCCTTGGTGCGTGACGGTGTAGACAAGGTGGCACTCACCCCCTATCACGACCTGCTTGCCAACCGTCCTCCCAAGACCGAGTTGCCGAAATGGCTTGGGGTGTACGGTGAAGCCGCTTTTGCTTTCACTCTGGACTTCGGCTCCTTCCGTGACATCCAACGCCATCGGGCGGTAACGCAACGAATGCCTCTCCTTTCGGCCGACATCGGTTTCAACGAGTGGTATCTGGAGCAATTGACTCCGACATTGCGAGCTGAAGCAAAAGATCTCGTCGCTAGCCAGGCGGCGGTGATTGCAGAGCTGACTGATGATACAGCCATGCGACAATACTATCTGCCGATGGGATACAACATCAGTAACTATCTCGCTGGGGATTTGCCCGCCCTGGTCTATCTGCTTGAACTTAGGGCCACCAGCATGGTTCATCCCACCCTATCAGCCCGAGCTGTCCAAATGGCCGAAATCCTGACGGACAATTACGGCAAATTGGGGCTGGTGTTACACCTTGATCCTGACCCGGGTCGATTCAATGTGAAGCGTGGTGAACACGACATAGTCAAGCGACCGGACTGAAAATAAGCGCCGCGAACCCCATGGTTCGCGGCGATTTCTAAAATTTAATAAACCAAATAAAAATATATAATGCCCCTAAATGGGATTTAGAAATACTGTCATCGAATTAATAAACATTTATATCGCGATTAATCGCGATATAAAATCAAGAATGAAACGCTGTCTTTGCCTATTATTGATGATAATGAGACAGAGCAGTAGGTAAAAAATTTACTATCATCAATGATAATAAAATGAAGGGGGCAGTTAACAGTTTTGTTATCATTAATGATAACAAAACTGTTATTGGGACTATTACAAGAATTAAGCAAAACAAATGACCTCAGCTAGTAAGGTGGAGTGTTTGTTGTCATGCTTCTGTAACAACCTGAAAATAGGGTCATTATTAGGGTTGAAAATTCCTCCCCTATACTCACTAGACAGTTTTAAATTGCTTGCCTAATTTTGGACCAAACTGGACTAAATAATTTGATTGTTTGACATCATAGTGAATATCGGGAATTTCGCTCATTCTTTCAAAGCGGATTTTTGCAATCGGTTGTCCGCTCCTGACTACCAAATCTTCAAACGGTCTCACCTCAAGAGTGAATGGTCTACCTTTGCCCTCTCCATCCTTTCCATATCCCCAACCTGGATCAAGAAATCCAGCATAATGCGAACGAAAGTCACCACTGCGTTCATCCATCGGCACCATTTCCGAAGCTAATGTTGGAAGAATACGGACAGATTCAGCACCAGAAAGAATATAAAATTTATCGCGTTGTAACCTTAGGGCACCATCTTCAATTATTAAGGGCCTGAAAAAATCTGCTGGTTCATAACCACCGACTGTGGCTATATCTAAAACTTGCTCCGGTTTGGCAATGCATTCATATCCACATAATCCTTCCTCTACCAAGGCAGTCAACACTACTGTCCCGTCCTGATCGTTGGTAACGAGATCGCTGTAGGATAGTTGCTTTTCGGTTTTGTACTCGAATACCAAACCATTCTTCATAGCAACTTCTAAATCTAAATTTGAAAATCTAGTATCTGCTGTAAACAGACGGAGTTGAGTAAGCGGAGTCTTGTCGTGTATTTGTACACTAAATGATTGCGGAATAATGGCTACCCACAATTCCCCCCTGAATCCCTTTGGTGTTACCGAATCGAAACGAGGTACACCGTCCGCCAAAACTCGCACGTGCATATCGAGCCGACCAGTTGATGACTTCGGGTTGCAATAGCCATAAACCTCAATCGGTAGTTCTAAGGATTCGTTTAATTTAGCCAGATACAATCTTCCACAAGCAAGCGGTTCAGATATTGATGCTGGTTTAGCTTCCATCAAAGTCAGCAGGTTGCGTATTTTCTCCCCGGGCTTTGGTAACATCAACCCGCGAATGGTATAGATTTCATCACTGACAGTTAAATCAAGTGAGGCAGGTGAAATATGATTATTGTCTCCTCCAATGATGAAACCTTGTTCTATTAATGAGCGGAGGGTTTTATCGGGTAAGGCGCCATTTTTATACATATTGGATAGTATACCAAAAAAATGCTGACGGGTTTAATTTTGATTTGATTATCTATAACAAAACAAAAATAACGGTCATCGGATGACCGTTATTTTTGTTTTGTCTATTTGTAAAGAGTTAGTCAGCCACTTCTATTCCTTACAGTACACCTTGTCGCTACTTTTCCGCTACGCTACAAAGATAGCTGGCAAGGTCGGTAGAAGTGGTTTAGATCACTTCCACGCCCATACTCCTAGCAGTGCCTTCGATACTCTTCATGGCAGTCTCAATTGATGAAGCATTGAGGTTGGGCATTTTTTCTTCGGCGATTTCGCGTATTTGTGCTTTGGTAATAGTTCCGGCTTTTGAAGTCAAATTTTTTCCAGAACCTTTATCCTTTCCAATCTTCTTTAGAATCAAACGAGAAGCCGGAGATGTCTTGGTGAAGAACGTGAATGTTCGGTCATCAAAGACCGAGATTTCTACCGGTACAACCTCACCCATTCTCTCACGGGTTTGTTCATTAAACTGATTGACGAATTCGCCGATATTGATACCGGCCTGTCCGAGTACCGGTCCAAGTGGTGGAGCTGGTGTAGCTTTACCACCAACGGCCTGAACTTTGATTTTCTTTACGAGTTTCTTTGCCATGATGTATTAAATTAAATTGTGTGGAGCAGTTCGGGTCCATATCCCAAACCACCCCTGAAGCCCGCGTATTGTACAAGAAAATTGCTAATTTGCAACCTTTCATCTCTTACATTTAATGAGCGGTAAAAGGGTGTGTTACTGACAGATACCCGGTGTAGATTACCAAACAAATGATTGATAGTGACAGTATGAGACTGAATGATGTAGCGATTAATCGCTACATTAAAGCTAAATTAGTTATAATCACAGTTGAGAGTGGTGACCTAGTGATAAACAACATGGATTGCCGCGTCATTCCGTTACCACTCCACTCCCTTACAGATAAACGAACGAGTTGTCGTAAAAATAAGACGTAACGTAGTGTAGTTTTATTTTTATGACCGAGTGAGTGAAATCTGTATGCTAATACAGGGACTGTACACCTTGCCTGCTCTTTTTGCAAAAGAGCAGGCAAGGTCTTGAGAAAGTCCACTGGACTTTCTCACTCGCAAGACGACGCCAACCGTTCACCATTACGGTCTTTGCGAGTCGCAACGTGGCAATCCACGGCGTTACGTTCTTCATGGATTACTGCGTCAGTTCCGCATTCGCTTCACCTCCTCAAAGACAAACGTAAAAAACACCCACAAGCGAAGCTTGTGGGTGTTTTTTTTATTTAGTCAACTTCCAAAGAAGGTGGAAATTTGATGTAGACACAAGGGGTAAAACTTCTTAAAAAAGTTTAAGATTGGTGCAGATGCGAGGGAGGCAAGAAAAAGAACGCGAGTGGGTACTTACCCATTCGCGTTCTTTTCTTTAGTTCCTGTCTTGGAATTCCTAAAACTTCTTAAATTGGATGAGGCGCTAGGATCCTAGGAATTTTGAGAAGGAGCCTAGTTCTCTACGGTGACTGAACAAAATTCCGTAGCAACAACGCGAATCGTCAATTTTAGGAGTTTTGATTTAAACTTTCTTGATTTGGAGGAAGTCTAGTTCGACCGGCGTTTCGCGTCCAAACATCGCTACCAACACCTTGACCTTGCCACTCTTTTCATCCACTTCACTTACCTTTCCTTCCAACTCCTTGAACGGACCATCAGTGATGATGACAATGTCTCCGGCTGAAAGGTCAACCTTGTGAGTGACGGTATCGTCGGACATTTGCTTCATTAAAGATTTGTATTCTGCCTCTGATAATGGGACGGGTTGTGTACCACTACCAACAAAGCCAGTTACCCGAGGAGTATTTCGAACGACATACCATGACTCATCATCTACTACCATTTCTACCAAAATGTATCCTGGAAAAAGATTTTCTTCTTCAGTTACTCGCTTACCACCTTTGACGTGAATTTTCTTTTCTGATGGCACAACTACATTAAAAATCTTATCCTGCATACCAAGAGAATCGATGCGCTGGCGCAAGTTTCGCAAGACTGCATTTTCGTAGCCGGAGTAAGTGTGAATAGCGTACCAATGACGCTCCCCCGTAAATTGTTGCTTAGCCATACAATTATAGACGATTAATAATAAAATCCACTCCTGAAGAGAAAATGAAATCAAAGGAACCAACAAACAAACCAACAAACAAACTGATGGCGATAACCAAAAGGGTATAAATCAAGGCCTGGTTTTGAGTTGGCCACCTTACCTGCTTTAATTCTCGAAAGGTGTCGCGGAAATATTGAGTTAATTTTTCCATGATAAATTAGTTATTCAAAATAAAAACGCCTCAAGGGCGAATTACAAACAATTATACTCTTTTACACAAATATGTCAAAGACGCTCAACTTAAAGCCGGGCGTCTTTGATATATTTGATTAAGGAGCCACTCCTACCGAATTTCAAACGTCAAATATACATTGCTGATGATTTTATCTTCACCGACTGGTATATCCGGACCAGCAAATGAATCCTCCACCGCCGATTCCATTCTAGCAGTCTTGTAATATGGATCTGGATAATTTGGCTGATTTTCAGAATAACTAACCAGATGACCAAGTCGGACGTCAAGATCCTTGGCTAATTTCTTGGCTTGGTCTCGGGCATCCTCAATCGCTAATTTTCTCGCTTCGGCCTTGAGGGCGTCAGGGTCATCAATAGTAAAGTTAATATTACTGATGTCAGTTACCCCCTTCTGTCCCACACCGGCTAAGATAGTTCCGGCATTATCAATAGCTCTAACTTTAACAGTGACAGTTTGCGACACCTCAAAACCATCCTCCGTTTGTTCTCCTGGAGGACAATATCCAATAGAAATACATGGTCGCTGTTCGTATTTATACTTTGGAAAAAGCAAATAATTTTCTGTCTTGATATCTTTTTCTTCAATTCCCGAATCCTTTAGATAGGCCAAGACGTCATTAATGGCTGTACCTGACAACTCCTGTGCTGAAATGACATCATCACCCTCGGCTCTGACTGAAAAAGAAAATTGAGCAATATCCGGTACAGTGGTCACTTCGCCAGTACCAGTTACTGATATTGAAGGAGAAATCATAGCAGATTGATCTGCCTGTTTTAAAACCATGTTCGTATAAGCACCCAAGGACACCACAACCGCCACTAAAACAAGTGTTAACAAGACACTGTTATACGTCTTACTAAAAAATACATTTAACATATTTATTTATTATTTACCCAGTAAACGATTCAACAACATCCGTAATCGTGAAATCATTCCTTCACCATCGCCACAAATAGTGGTGAAAGCAGCCAAATCCTCCTTAGAAATAATTGGGGTATCCGGTTGATTTTCCATCAAATAATACATTATAGATGAACTTCCCTCAACATGACCCAAACCAAGAGAGTGCCCAAATTCATGCATCAATACTCTTGTTAATTCCGTCTGACTGCTAAATTTGTAGATATTGATTTCATTGCCCTGATAATCACCCTGAGTGAATTCTTCTGTGGTACCAAAGTTTTTATTGTATGTCTGAACCCCATCATTATACTGGGAGATAATACGATTGCCTTGCTCACCAAGATCATTCAAATTTGAAACAATTCGGGCAAGGTTCTCTGACAAGATAGATAGGGCATCTGCTTCCTTTTTTAAAGTAAATTGTTCACTTTGCAAATTAGCAAAAACTGACTCGGGCGCTCCACCTTCTTTATTGTATTTCTCTACTGTGTCATTAAATTTTTTCAGGCGGGCATTATAGGTAGCTACCCTGGCATCATAAGAACTATGTAATTGTTGATATTTAGTATTTAGGTTCTCATACTCTGAAGCGATCTCGGTACTGGTTTTTTCCTTGGAATCAAGGTTGAAACGGAATGCTTCCTCATTCACTACTCGTTCTTGCCGATCATCAAAAATAAAATTGATTGGAAAATCAGTTTCCTCATCATAAACAAATAAATCGCGACCAGTCTCCTTCTCCCAAATTGTGGCGGTCTGTTCCATTATTTCCTTTGCCTCTAATTCTGTAATCTCAAAACGAGAATCAAAGGCGCCAAGGCGATAATGAATTGGAGTATTACACACTGTCGTAATGCTGGTCTGAAAAAAATATACTACCGAGAAAGCAATAGATAACAAAAAAGTGATAAGGAATATTTTCCGCATTTAATAATAATATCAAAAAAATTCATTACGGACTATAAAAGTTTTAACGAACCCTAGTAAAGACATGGATCGCTTCGCAAGCTCACGAAGACGACTAAAACTAAAGTTTTAGTCGTCGACGGTCAGCGTAGCTGACCGTCTTTATGAGGAAGGAGGAAGTACGACGACTGACGTGGCAATCCATGGCGGACAACATGGATTGCCGCGCTTTCCCTTAACAGGGACTGTACACCTTGTCACTAATTATTCTCGTACCTCGAAAATTAGCAGGCAAGGTCTTGCGAAAGCGTCCCACGCTTTCTCACTCGCAAGGACGGATAAGAGTGAAACACATCCCCTCTTGGCACACTGCTTTCATTTCTTCATCAAGAAAGAATAATTCCAGCTTTTGTGACATCTGCACTGACATCATAGACAGCTACAGGTATTATTTTAACAAGACCTTTCAACACTCTGGTGGGAAACTGCTCTAACATTTGAGTAGTGGCCTTTTCAAATTCTGCACCAGTAGTTATATAAGAGCCAGCGCCTTTAATTTGTACACCAGACAATCCAGACCAGCAAGACAATGCCACCTGGCTATCGGACAAGATATTCTCAATGGTTTTACCCATAAAAAAATCATACAGCGTGATTGATTCTGGGGTGACAGCAACAACCGAAACTGGCACTACATTTATTCCCCTAAGACCATAGGTGGCCAAGGCCCTTGCTTCAGCATTAGAAATAGCATTGATTATTTTAGATGATAGCATGTGAGTTGTTCATCCTTCCTGCCAGGACGGTACTACTTTTTAGCATTACGCTCTTGAATCTTGCGACGTGATAGTTGCTGAGCAGCATTCATACTGTGTTGATAATAAAGTGACTTCACTCCCTGTTTCCAGGCCTGAATATAGAGCTGATTGATTTCTTTTACTGGTGTATCTGGTGCTACCATAACATTTAGAGACTGTGACTGGTCAATGAATTTTTGACGTACAGCAGCTTGCTCGATAACTGCGCTTTGGTTTATTTCTGCAAAGGTGCGGTAGACTTCTTTTTCGTGTTCATCCAGAAAATCTAAATGCTGTACCGAGCCGTCCGCGTCACGAATACTATCCCAAACTAATTTTGTATCTTGACCCTTTGTCTCAAGTAACTCCTTAAGCATTGGGTTCTTGATAGTCACTTTCATCTTAGCAATATCTTTGATATAGCAATTAGACCAGATTGGTTCAATACCCTGTGACACCTGACCAAGAATAAATGCGGACGAGGTAGTGGGAGCGATTGACATCGTGGTTGTATTGCGTCGACCATAACCTTTGAGGATGGCTGGCTCGCCATATTCTACAGCCATGGCCTCTGAGGCAGCGTATGATTTTTCTTGAATTAACTTGAATACTTCAGAATTAAGCACTATGGCCTCTTTACTTTCAAAACTAAGATTTTTTGATTGCAAAAGTGAGTGCCAGCCAAGGACACCAAGTCCTAAGGCACGGTTATCTCGAGCGAAGTTGTATGCTCGCTCCATAAAAGTAAAGGCGAGACGCTTTTCCTTATCATCATTATCACGCAACGCCTCAAGTTTATTTATGAAATCTTGCATCACAGCATCGAGGAAATACGTCATTGTCTCAACTAAGTCGGTGTCTTTCCAATCATCATAATGGTGTAAGTTAACCGACGAGAGACAACAAACAAAAGACCAGTCTTCCTTACTGGGAAGCATAATTTCACTACAAAGATTACTAGCTACAATTTCAAGCTTTTTGTCTTGGTAAACTTTCGCCGTATTATTGTTGGCCGTATCTTTGAAGATAATATAAGGGTAACCCATTTGTCCACGACGCTGAATAATCTTGGCCCAAACTACTCTCTTGTCCGCATCACCTTCAATCATCTTCTCCATCCACTCATCACCCACCGTCACACCATGAGTAAGTTTCTGAATCGGATTACCCTCGGTACCTATATCAAGGAACTCATTGATGTCGGGATGCTCAATAGGTAGATAGGGTGAAAAATTACCCCGTCTCACTGAACCTTGACTAACAACATCAATAATTGTTTCAAATAACTGCATGAAATGAACTGGTCCGGACGAGTGTCCATTATCAGAAATGCCAGCTCCGCGTGGGCGTAAGGCACCAAAGTAAGCAGAGGTACCGCCTCCATATTTACTCATCATCCCCACTTCGGCCTGAGTAAGAAGGATACCAGCCATATCATCGGGGAGATATGATCCAAAACAACTGATTGGTAGCCCTTTTTTAACACCAAAGTTAGACCACACTGGTGACGCTAGCGAAATCCAACCTTTAGACATATATTCATAAAATTTGTCACTAAAGCCCGGCTTTTTAAGTAACTTTTCCGTCGTATCTGAAATCACTCTAACCCTATCTTCAGCTGTCTGTCCTTCAGCTAAATAACCTCGGGCTAGGAAAGTGCGACTATTTTCATTTAACCAATACCATGCTTCCATAAAATATAAGTGAGTTATCTACTATTAATAATATGAACACTAAAACAAATCTTCACTAGTCACACTTTGACTGCGTTTGTTGTAATTAATTGATCGCTTCTCAAAGAAGTCGAGATGTTTGGTGGCAATAACTTCGTTATCAAACCAGTCCGTCTCTTCCAGTAGCGCTGGGTTAACCTCAAAAATACGAGGTAGTCCGATAGCGGCTAACGAATTATTAAAACGATTCTTCACAAATTCTTTAACATTGGTAGAAGGAAGGAAATCCAATTCCCCGGCTTCATAAATCCAATCAATCACTCGACTCTCAGTTTCATAGGCCTCTTTACAAGATTGGATAATTTTTGCATTCATCTCGTCATCAAACCATTCGGGGTGCTCCTTCTTAATAATATTAATGATGTCGATACCAAACAAACCGTGAATTTGTTCTTCCTTCGAAGTGGCCTCAACCGCGTTGCTAGTACCGCGGAACATACTGCGATGTTTGTTAAACGATAAAATAATCAGAAATTGAGAGAAAAGTGACACGTGTTCAATAAAAAGAGAAAACAAAAGAATTGATTGAGCGTACTGCTTATTTTCATCTGTCCGCGATAGGGCGACCATTTTATCAAGATAATTAACACGCTCTTGCAAAACTGGAATGTCTTTTATTCTGGTAAACTCATCATTGAGGCCGAGTAATTCGAGTAGATGAGAATAGGCATCGGTGTGACGCACCTCACTTTCGGCAAAAGTAGCACCCACCGCCCCAATTTCCGGCTTAGGCATTTTTTTATAAATATCACCCCAGAAAGTTTTAACCGCTACTTCTACTTGTGCAATTGCCAGCATCGAATGCTTAATGGCACTACGCTCCACATCGGTGACGCGTACATGAAAGTCGTCTACATCACTAGTGAATTTAAACTCCGTGTGAATCCAATATGAGTGTCGTATAGCATCAACATACTCATAGAGTTCTGGATATTCGTATGGCTTAAGGTTCACGCGCTTCTTAAAGATATCGCGCTCGCGCATTTTCTTGCGCTCGTTACGATAAATGATATAGGCCTTGGCAGTTTCAAAGTAATCCAGTTCCATCAAGGACGCCTCCACTAAATCTTGGATTTCCTCTACGGTCGGATAACCCTCAACACATTTCTGCGCCTTGGGATCGTCAGGAGTAGCAGTGCTAGCGTCAACACACATCTCCACGACTTTTTTATGTGTTAACTCCGCAACCTTGGCAGCATCTTTGGAGCCACCCTCCTTGGTTTCGTTGATGGCCTTTAGGATTGCTTGCTCAATCTTTTTGATATCAAACGTTTGCATTCCGCCATCACGTTTTTTAATGTGTTTAATTTCCATATCTTAAACTTCTTAAAGAAGATACCGATTACTAATAACTCTACAATGATTATTTTCTTCTCTCGCAAACACAATTGGTGGTGGAACCCGGATTGGGGTGTCGATTGGGTTTGGGAAACAAGTTTACTTGAGTGAGGTCAAGACAACACCAGGCGGCTAACCTGGCCAACACTTGTTACCAACAAGTGAGAGTGTCTTGACCTCCGGACACACACGGTGGAGAAAATCGTGCGGTACATACATAGTAGTTTGATTTGCCTCGAATGTAAAAAATGGCTATGCTTCGTCAGAGTGGCTTAATATAAGGATTTAATAAAAATTATTACTAAATTAAATGTGGATAACTACCCTGAGCCAAACAGTAGGTAACTTATTTTGATTTTGACTAGGGTAGTTTAAAGCAACAGCGTCCTTATCAGCTACAATTGTCCATCATATAAAGAAAAAAATATTATTTATTCAGAAGTGAATATTAAAAAACGTCTTTGCGAGTCGCTACGAAGCAATCCACGCCGTCACCGTTACACCACCGTTCGTTTTTGTCATCTTTGCAAGCAATGATGGGGCAGTAATACAGCGTCGTCGTGTTTTCATTGATTGTCATGCTTTCTTGCCCCAGCTGAGACAAGGATTCTAACTGGGTAAGTGAAAAGTGAAAAGAAATAATCCACTTTACTATCGACTTAAACTATCACGAATCTCGGTCAATAATTTTACTTCAGCCGACGGCTCAACAATTTTTTCGGCAACTGGTTTAGCTTCTTCTTTCTCATGTAAACGTGATACAGCTTTAATAGCCAAGAAAATTACTAGGGAAATTATTACAAAATCAACAATACTTTGAATGAAAACTCCATAGGTAATAGCGGTATCACCAACTACTAACTGCAAATTACTAAAATCAATTCCACCGAGGAGGATACCTAAAAAGGGAGTAATGATATTTGTTACCAATGACGAAACAATCTTTCCAAAAGCTGTTCCAATAACTACCGCCACCGCCAACTCAATCACATTTCCCTTCATGGCAAAGGCCTTAAACTCTTCAATAAATATTTTCATATTTTGCTAATTATTTTATTACTGATTCTAAAATAAAAAACCACTAACATAAAAAACCACTCCGGCGCCCAGAATAAAAACAAAAAATAAAATGACCAGCAGTGTTTCTTGATCCATGCGTTTATAGTATACAAGATATTGAATACTCCGCTAATCAATAGAAAGTTGGGGGGTAACCTTTCACACCTCCCAAATATCCAGAGGAAACCATCGTCTCTGCGAGGTCACAACCGAAGCAGTCCAGCGTGCCTACTATCAGAAAGCTCTGGATTGCTTCAGATAAATCTTCGCAAAGACGACGAGGGTGTAAGCAGTTACTTTGGAAGTCCTCGACTTTTCCCCTAAAAATAGGTATAAATATGCACACGCGAACGATAATGATACCGCGTCAAATCACATGGCGGCTATGGTATAAAGGTTATTACTGGAGTTTGTGGAACTCTCAATTCGGGTTCAATTCCCGGTAGCCGCCCCAAAAAAACTTAATCCAAGCTTGGCTTGGGTTTTGTTTTTTTGGTGGCTACCGAGAAAGGCAACTGCTTGCCTTTCGTGGAATTGAACCGGCCGGAAGCATGTTTTTCTTACCCTTGTCAGAAAAACAGCTGAGGCGGGCCCGAAAGTTCTTAGTATTTTTAAAATGCGAAGCATGAATAAAATACTTAGAAACTTGTGGGTTCAATTCCCGGTAGCCGCCCAAATCAGCCGGCCCCAAAGCGTTTAGCTTTGGGGCCGTTGCTGTTTGGAGCGAGCTACCGGGAATTGAAAGACGGAGTCTCATGTGAATTTCGGAGTGAAGCGAAGAAAGAGAGAGACGAGTCAGGGTCGTGAACGATATTGAAACAAGGAGCGAAGCGACTATGTTTCAAATCGACTCCTGACCAATTCCCGGTAGCCGCCCCAAAATCTTCTTATTAAAAAGACATTTCCCTTTCATCTACCAAATGGGTCAGACAATTGGAATGCCCATATAACATTAGAAACAAAAAACAAACCCCGTCGGGATTTGTTTTTTGTTTTGATTTTAATAAAAAATTAATCTTTGACTTCTAAATCTAGATTGTCACTAATGACTGATTGAGTCAGGCCGGAGCGTAGGGCTAATTGTACAATGAGTGTCGCCCGGGTGGTGTAGGATGATTCAAACTCATCCACCTTGCCATTATATTCCATCCTGACTTCAGCCACTCCATCTTCTACCCGTACTTCAATTTTTGCATTGTCATCTGAATCATCGTTTGATGACTGGTCATCATTGGAGTCATCTTCATTATCATTTGAATCAGATACACTATCGTCCTGGCTATCCCTATCCTCAATTTCAAAATCAAGAGCTGTGTCTACTGTCGCACGGTCAATACCGAACCTAGAAACAATTTCGGCAATAACTTCCTCGCGAGTGTCGGCGCTGGTTTCAAAAGTAGTTTTGCGATCATTGATTTCTACTTTTACAATCGTAGTATTCAAGAAGACATCGGCTTCGGCCTCGAAGGAGTTGGTTGAGGTTGAGGTGTTATTAGTACCGTCTTCGTCATCGTTGTCGTCAGAATCATCGCTATCATTATCATTAGAGTCATCGTCAGATTTATCATGTTTGTCGTTATTCTTAATTCGGATTTCGGTCTCTCCTTTTTTATTTCGAATTTCAACCCGATCATTACCACTCCTGATCTCGATACGATCATCGTCAATACGGACCCGCTCAGCTACTCCGTATAAATCAGTTATCAGAGCTGCTAAAATCCGTGACTTTTCGGCCTCGTCCACATGGACACTATCTAGTGATTTTTCAATCAATCTTATGGCGGTGGCAATTCGGTTATCAAAACTGCTAGAAGTAATTTTGTCTGTTATATCCTTTATTTGGCTATCCCTATCCTCAATTTCAAAATCAAGAGCTGTGTCTACTGTCGCACGGTCAATACCGAACCTAGAAACAATTTCGGCAATAACTTCCTCGCGAGTGTCGGCGCTGGTTTCAAAAGTAGTTTTGCGATCATTGATTTCTACTTTTACAATCGTAGTATTCAAGAAGACATCGGCTTCGGCCTCGAAGGAGTTGGTTGAGGTTGAGGTGTTATTAGTACCGTCTTCGTCATCGTTGTCGTCAGACCTCTCTGCCAAAATTGAACGCAGTTCGGTTAGACGTTCTTCCGCAAAAGTTACTTGTAATCGAGCGCGGGTCTCATCATCATTTGTCAGAGAAAGACGGACTCTTTCAATTGCTTGATCAATCGGGAATAATATATCTCCGGGACGAGCTTCATTTGAAGCGTAGACTGAACCACTCGCTCCCAGCATTAGTACTAATGCAATAATAATTGATGCCATAGATTTTTTTGTTATAAAGCTGAATAAAAATGGAGAAGGAATGGGCAATTTTTGAATATCAGTTTCAATAGCATACCACAGATCACTCTTTTTTTGATCAGTTAGCGGAACATTATGCGATTCCAATATAGTTTGTATCTTGTCTTTTTCCATATATTTTTATCGTGAGTCTAATGAAACTGATAATGATTTGAGAGCTCGATGGTGTCTCACCCTCACGGCCGATTCCTTCATACTTATGAGTGTGGCGATTTCGGAAAATGTATATCGTGACCAATGGTGCAGTACCACAATTTCCCTAGCAAGAGCATCCAGTTTTTCTAAAGCGCGGGTGACCTCATCTGAAACAGAGGAATTATCGAGAAATTCTCCGTGTTTCTGTTCGTCAAACTCGCTCTGGTTTTTTATTGCTCGGGTATGTTTATTGGCATAGTATTTCGCTAATTTGCGCTTAGTGATAGTAAATACAAAGCCATAAAACTGCTCCCTTGATGCATAAGTGAAATTTGGTAGGGATTTATAGAAATCTACAAATATTTCTTGGGTAATGTCGGTGGCGTCGTCTTCCGAATGACTTCGATAACGGACGTACGCAAAGACCTTATCAATCAAATGTTCGTAGAGTGTCCTAAAAGCATCCGCATTTCCTAATGCTGATTTTTTTATTAACTCATTGAAATCATCGATATAATCCATATCACTTCACTCAATAGTAACATAGCCGGTTTTTCTAAAAACGTTACTTTTTTAGATAAAGGGCGAAAGTAACTAATTTGAATAGAAGTTTTCATCAAACAAAATACGATTTGGGGCAATTGAAAATACTCATAATATTTCCCCAACATTCTTACTTACTATATACTTCGTTAGCTATGAATACCAAAGAAAGCAATCGTTGGACAGAAATACTTTTTCACCTCGGAATGTGGTGGCGTATTATTTATGGTTTTTTGCGAATTATTATTGCTGTTCTTCTCCTCCAACACGTCGGAACTCCTGTGTCTGATATTTTTCTAAAACTTATGAGTCACGAACTCATTCAAGATCCGAATGACCGAGTAATACAAATGGTAAACCATCTCCCCTATCTGGTTACTTATTACCTGGCTTTTTATTTTATGTTTTGGGGAGTAATGGATATTTTTATGTCAATTTTATTGCTACGACACCAGCTATGGGCCTTCCCAGTCGCCATCTATATGATAGTGGTTTTTATTGTCTATGAGCTTTTTAGGTTTTTCCACACCCATTCACTGATGCTACTAGCGGTTATTGGTATGGATGTATTTATTATTTGGATTATTAAAAGAGAGTATAAAAAGCTAAAATCCTGACGCAGGTCAGGATTTTAGCTTTTGTCGGCAGGAGAGGACTTAAACTCTACGAGTTCAGTACCCCAATTAGCTAGATTATTTCGCAAGCTCATAATCTAGCTCAATCGGGCTTCAAGCCCTCACGCAAAGCACATTTAGTGCTTTGCGTGAGGACTTGAACATTACATGTTCGGTACAGGTTGTCGCTACTTTTGCAAAGTAGCTGGCAACCTTTTCAAGTCCTCGCGTGATGTGTCCCACACATCACTTCCTAGGCACAATAAAATCAAAAACCGCACTGACGTGCGGTTAAGATTTTTATTGTGCCCAGGAGAGGACTTGAACCTCCACGGATTACTCCACACACACCTCAAGCGTGCCTGGCTACCAGTTACAGCACCTGGGCAATATTTTCTCTGTTCGAGATTTGGCAATTATGCCTGAAAGGAAAGGTAATTTCAAGCTAAGTCACGGGTTACGAAAAAACCGAACTATCAGTTCAGTTTGTTCGACAATTATTTTAGAAAAACTTTAGTCCTTCTTTTCAGCATCAGCTTCTACTAGCTCGGCTGGGTTTTCTTCGGCGACAACTTCTGGAGTGACTGGCTCCACTTCAGCTTCGGTTATTGTTGTTGTCTCAACTGCCACTTCCTCTTCTTTCAGTACTTCAGCTTCGGCAACGGTAGCGGCTTCTTCGGCGGCTTTGACCTCGGCATCTATTCTTGAGGTGGCATCTGTTTCTGATTCAGTCATCATAGACACCAAATTCATACGGCGCATCTGTCGTTTGATTTCACGGGCTACTTTCTCACGGATATAGTAAAGTTTGGCACGGCGGACTTTGGCACGCTTGACGATCTCAATCTTCTCAATCAATGGAGAGTAGAGGGGGTAAATTTTTTCGACTCCGATACCGCTCGATACTTTTCGGACTGTGAAAGTAGCTC
>Ga0210041_1002089_pt1 | contig 17400 bp, 11 predicted proteins | sample CryGeymeta201503_FD_183973 | JGI IMG/M metagenome (GOLD analysis project Ga0210041, IMG submission 183973) | Groundwater microbial communities from Crystal Geyser aquifers in Utah, USA - Crystal Geyser metaG 2015-03 (SPAdes) (version 2) | ecosystem: Environmental > Aquatic > Deep subsurface >... | reverse complement strand
CTTAAACCCGAGTTATTAGCTGAATTCATTAAGCAATTTAAAGATTCTTTAAATGTCTGATACCAAGAATTATATTACTTCACCTGGTGAGGTAAATGTAACAAGACTTGAGATAAAGTCATCAAATGGAAAGTTGCTAGATATAAGTGCTATTTTTGCAGATTTGACATTATACGAGGACATTTTTTCTAATACAATGTCTGGTTTTATTTTGATGCAAGATTCGCTTGATCTACTTAATATATTACCTATGACTGGTGAGGAATTATTATTTGTTGATCTTCAGACACCAACACTGAAGCAACAAATAACAAAAACATTCTACATTTATAAGATGTCGGCTCTTTCTACGGATAAGCGCAAGTCTACTTATATACTTCATTTTTGTTCTCTTGAACTAATTAATTCTTTAAATACAAAGATTTCAAAATCATTTAAGAATAACATATCAGATACTATTACAACTATTCTCAAAGATGAGAAATTTTTAGGCTCTCAAAAAACTTTTGAATGTGAAAAAACATCCAATAGTTATAATGTCGTGGTACCTTATTGGACTCCGTTACAGACTATAAATTGGCTCAGTACCAAGAGTTTAAATAATAAAAACGCTTCAAACTTTTTGTTTTTTGAGAACAATAAGGAGTTTAGATATTCATCTATAGATTTAATGGTTGCTGCTAATCCAACGAGAGAATATATTAATTCGGATGTTAATTCGCATACTATTACAGATGATAATGAAAAGAAGTATTCAATTGTTGAATTAATAGAGATGCCTATTACTTATGATTATATTAGAAATCTTTCTGCTGGTATGTATGGCGGGATTTTATATACATATGATTTGACGACAAAGAACATAAAAAAATCTACATATGATTATATAGATAGATTTGACTTGGTTAACCACACAAATAAAGCTCCCCTAAGAACAAATTCTTTATTTAGAAATACCTCTGCATCATTAAATTTTTCATTGCAGAATAATTATCTAAATGGCAGTTTTAATTCACAAAAGATACATGATACATTACTCCAACGTAGTTCTTTACTTGAGCAAATCTCTGCATTTAGAATTAATATTAGAGTATATGGCCGAACTGATATAAAAGCAGGCCAAACTATAACTTATAAAACACCAAAAACCGCAGAAATTGTGAAGAAAGAAATCAATACAGATGCCGACTCTGAATACTTTTCTGGTAAATATTTAATTACTGCAATAAAACATAGTATCACAAATGGTCAACACAAAATGGATATGGAAATTGTTTCTGATTCGTTTGTTACAAACATTTCTAATAATAAATGAATAACTTTTATCTAGGTATTGTCGAAGATAGAATTTCCGACCCACTTAAACTTGGGCGAGTCAAGGTTCGAGTCTTTGGTGTACACACAGAAGCGCTTGACGACATACCAACTGAAGATCTTCCGTGGGCAATTCCGTTAATGCCCGCAGGTTCTGCTTCACTATCTGGTATTGGTGATGCAGTTCCCCAATACCTAGAAGGTTCTGCTGTATTCTTGTTTTTTCAAGACGGTGATTCAAAACAACAGCCAATTATTCTTGGATCTTTTGCCGGTATACCTACATTTAAAGATCCATTATCTAAGATTACTTCTGAAGTTAACTCAGCAATTGTAGATTCTAAATCTACTTCGGCTCCGGCAAACACCAGTAGAAACACAGTTACAGATTCATCTGGGCAACCAGTAGTTGATTCTTCCGGCCAGCCTATTCAACAAGACACCCAGGATAATATTCCACCTTTAGATATATCAGCTATGGTTGCTAAATTTGGTGCCAATGTAACCACAACATATAAAGCTCTGTTGGCAGCTGGCATTAAGGAACCCAACGCTCTTATTGCTATTTTATCTAATATAGCCAAGGAAACGGGGTTCAAACTCGTAAGAGAAAGTTTGAAATATAGTTCAACGGGAAGATTACGGAAAATTTTTCCAAAATATTTTTCTTCAATGTCCGAATCCGAAATAGCAACGTATGTTGGCAACGAAGAAAAACTTGCTAATTATGTTTATGCAAATAGATATGGTAATGGGAATACTCAATCTGGAGACGGTTTTAAGTATCGCGGCGGAGGCTTTATCCAGTTAACATTTAAAAGTAATTATTCTAATGTTGGATCTAAGATTGGTGTTGATCTGGTGTCTAACCCAGATAGTATTAATACTGCCACAATTGCAGCAAAATCTGCCACACAATTTATAGTTAACGCATACGGTTCTCCTTCTCGGTGTAGTTTTTCTTCTCTGACAGAAGCACTTACTTCTGTTACAAAAAAAGTAAATTCGGGAGGTTTTGCTAATGATTATCCAAAAGTAGTTGAATATTCCAAACTATGCAAGATTATAGAAGATCCAAACTCTACACAAACACCAGAAGAAAAGAAGGCCGAGCAAGCAGCAGTAACTCAACCAAATAATCCAGAAAATGCAGTTAATACTTCTTTAACTACAGATGAAGTAAATACAGCAATTAAAACGAAAACTTTTGCTAAGAGTCAGACAGGTTTTAAAGATCCAACAGGTAAATATCCAATTGATGCTCTCTTAAATGAACAAGATATTTCAAGATTAGCCCGTCGGAATACTATTTCTACTTCAGTTGAGAAAAGAAATAAGAACCGCATTACAGTTATTAAATCTGTATCTGGTGAAACATTTGAAGAACCTGCACCCGCATATAATGCTCAATATCCATATAATAAAGTTCACACTACGGAGTCTGGGCACATAATAGAATATGATGATACTCCAGGTGCAGAAAGAATAAGCCAATTTCATACTTCGGGTACCTACACAGAAATTGACAAATACGGTAATACAGTTAATAAAATTGTTGGTGATCAATTCCTAATCACAGAGCGCAACGGCTATATTCATATAGCAGGAACGGCACGCATTTCAGTTTCTGGTAATACCAAACTTTATGTTGGGGGTTCTATGGATGTTGAGGTCGATGGCGATCTTAATTATAATGTCGGGGGCACGGTTAATTGGAAAATTGGCGGTGATTCAATACAAGGTATTGCTGGACAAAACTCAATCCGTTCTGGCTCTTCTACAGACATAGATTCTTCAATGATTAATCTTAATTCTGGCTTATCTAGAGTTAATACACCAAGTTCTCGGGGCGCCACAGGAGAAGATTTTCCTCGTCAAATACCAGAAAACTTTTTGGGTGCGGAAACATTGGATTTTGATGATGCTGATCCAGACATCGTAGATTTGATGCACAAAAAACAAATTGCATCAGGTGAAATTACACAAAATCAACTCGATGAGGGTAAAGCCGCAGCAGCAGCACCACAAGAAAAGGACTTGAAGGAACCAGTAAAACAAGCCGAAGTACCTCCTACTTCTTGTGATGGGCTCCCTGCGGCTGGTGATATCCCAGATAACACACAAATCTCCAAATACTTTACTATTGGCATGCTTTCAACTGCTGCTGTTGTATCTCATTACAAGATTATATCGCAGCTTGGTCTCAAGATCCCAGAGATTGCATGTAATTTAAAGAAATTATCCGAAAATTGTCTTGATCACATAAAGACAAAATACCCAAATATGAAGGTTACTTCGGCATTTAGAACTGGCAGCGGCGCTTCTCAACATTTCCGAGGTCAGGCGGCCGATATGCAATTCACTGGTATATCAAAAGGTGATTATTTTACTATTGCGCAATGGATCAAAGATAACATAATTTTTGATCAACTTTTACTTGAGTACAAAACCACTGGAACTGGATTGCCGTGGATTCATATTTCATTCGACTCAAATGGTAATCGACAACAAGTACTTACCCTTATGAATAATAAAACTGCTGGCCAGGGGCTCTTAAAGTTACAAGGATAAACAAAGATGTCTACTACAATCACCAGAAATACAAGATCTTATGTAGATGTTGATTTTCAATTTTCCAAACACCCAGAATCAAATAATCTTACTTTAAAGACTAATGCGAATTCTGTTAAACAATCTGTGATTCACCTTCTTATGCTTAGAGAAGGTGATAAACCGTTTCATCCAGAAATAAGTTCTCCTGTCTTCAAATATTGGTTTGAAAACTTTTCTGTTGTTGAAAAGTTTATTGTTGAAAGTGAAATTAAAAAATATCTTAATCTGTATGAACCAAGAATTGAGATTAATTCTATAGTTGTATCATCAAGTAACCCAAACGAGATGGATTGTACTATACTTGGCACAATTATTAATCTTCAGCAGCCCATAACAATAAATACTTTAATTGAAAGAATTCGGTAGAAATTCAGATTAAATAATTTAAAGAATTATAAACTATGTCAACAAAGCCTCTCATCAATCTAGATTTCGATCAGATAAAACAATCAATCATAGATTATATAAAGAATGACCCAACATTCTCGGACTATAATTTTGAAGGTTCAGCATTAAATTCTATTGTAGATATTCTAGCATATAACACTCATACGAATGCATATTATACTAGTATGTTGTATTCAGAAAGTTTTCTGGATTCGGCTCAACGCAGATCTTCTGTTGTTTCTAAAGCCAAAGAACTTGGTTATGTGCCTCGCTCTTACGTTGGCGCAGCAGCACTGGTTGATATTAGAATCCCAGTAACTCAACTAAACAATACCGAAACTTTCTTCTTGCCTCGCGGCACCGTGTTTAATTCATCTAATGAAAATGGATCATATACTTTTCTATCTTCAGAAAATGTGTCTTCTGCCGTCATTTCGGGCAATCATGTATTTTCTGGCGTCAAAATTGTTGCCGGCACAAGAATTGTGAATTCATTCACAGTTAATAAATCTGCAAACATTAGATCAATTTTTACGATACCAAATAAGACTATTGATACTTCAACACTTAAAGTGTATATTAAATCTGATCAATATTCGTTGACTCGCACAGAATATTTTAGAGTAGATTCAATATTTGATCTTACTGCAACATCTAATGTATATTTTCTTCAAGAATCATTTGATGGCCATTTTGAGATTTACTTTGGTGATAATATTCTTGGTAAAGCCCCGGTTGATAATCAGGTAATTGAGATTGATTATTTCATTGTATCTAAGACGGCAACCGATCCCAATGGATGCTCGAATTTTTATTCGGACATTTCATTTAACAATGGCACCATATCATCTATTTTTACGAGTCAGATAGCATATGGGGGATCAGACAGAGAATCCATTTCTTCTATAAAATTTAACGCAGTTAATTTTAATTCTACTAAAAATAGAATTGTTACTGTCTTAGATTATAAAAACTATATTACCCGAAATTATTCTTTCGTAAAGTCGGTTGCTGCTTGGGGAGGTGATATTAATTTTCCCCCTGTATATGGTAAGGTCTTTCTTTCATTAGAACCAGTTACAGGTTATGTTCTTTCTGCTGGTTCTAAAACCGCAATTCTGAAAGATATTAGACAAAATTCAATGTTAACGATTACACCTGAGATTTTAGATCCAGAGTATATCTATTTGACATTAGATGTAAATGTTAAATTTAATCGGTATAAAACTAATACAACAAAAAATGATTTGGCAGTTATGCTTAAAAATACAGTAGATTCATATATAGATTCTATTTCTATTTTTGATACAGATTACATTAACTCAAACCTCATTTCTTCTATACAGAGTTTAGATATTGGAATATCTGGTGTTAATATTAATAAAACTTTGGGTTTTAATATATCACCGTATCTTGGTATTGAAGTAAATCATATTAAAGTGAGTAATAATGCGGTTGTTCCAGGCTCTGTATCTTCTACTAAGTTCAAAACATTTGTTGAATCAGAAAAAATTGTCACAATAAAAGAAATTCCAAACAGTACCTTTATTAAAATTGGTTCTGTGCACAGTCATAATTATCTGGGTATGTATTCCGATGATACACTAGTAAAGAATATCGGAACGATTAATCTTAATACAGGTCAGATAGATATTACAATGATTGTATCATCATACTTAACATCAACAAATATGATTAACATATCATTCTCAACTGTAAATTCAGATATTACATCTTCTCATAATAATATTTTGACTCAAACTGTAGATTCGGATGCTGCTATTGGATTGAATAGTACTAGAATAACAATAGAAAATTATGAAAGATAATGTAGCAATAAGAATACCGGAGAGTATAGATTCTCCGCTTTATAAAGCCTTCATTTCTTTATATTATGAATATTTGGGGCATGTAAACCGCAGCACAGCAAACAATTATGTATCAGAATTAGATATTGATACATCAATGGATATATCAGTGTCTAAGTTTTTTGACACATATGCCAAATACATTTCTAAAGATGTTAAACTTGATAAAAGAAACTTTGTCAAATTACTAAACACAATTTATCAAGCAAAGGGCACAGAAAAAGCAATTAGTATCATTTTCAAGATATTATTCAATTCTGATGTAGTTTATTCTACGCCCGGAGATAGAATTCTTAAAGCATCCGATGGTAGATGGATCGCTGAAACTTTTATTACTTTGAATACTGTGTATGGATCTGTCAATTCGGATACTAACACAATTAATTTTACCAATTCGTCTGGTACGTTTGAGATAAATTCTACACATTATGATGTGATTGGTCAAAACAAAATTAGATTTTATTATCAAACGTTTTCAAAAATAATTATTGATGATGATCAACTTTTCTATATAAATTCCGACACACCTACCCCACAATATGCAGGTCGAATAACAAACTCACAATCTGCAATCATTATTCTTTCGGGGGGAGCCGGGTGGCAAATGGGGCAGGTGTTAGTAATACCTGGTACTATTAAGAATACAATTGCGCGTATTACTAAAGTCGGCCCCATAGGTGAGATTCTTGCCTGCGAAGTATTGAGTTTTGGTTTTGATCATCAGACAAACCAGACGACTGTAGTTTCACCTTATAATAATAAGCCCATAGATTCAATAAGCGATATTAATTCTACATTAATTTCAATTGATCCTATAGCATACAATCACGTATTAGATATCAGCGATTACACAGACGGTTGTTTTGAAACAATAGAGGGTGTTTATTCTGGATCTTCTAGTCAAAATCTACCGATTGAAGTATTCTCATATTCTTCGGTTCAAAGCTATTCTGAATCTCTAGTAACTAATCCAGAAATAACAATCGACCAATGGTTAGCATCTCGCGCAACACTAACATTCTCTCTTGATAAAGTAGTTAATACTAAGGGTTCATATCAAACAGATTTTGGTCAGCTATCAAATCAGCAGATGCGTCTGCAAGACAATTATTTTTACCAACTTTTTTCTTATCTATTAGAGAGCTCTATAGATATTTCCGAATTTAGAAATGTACTTAATATAATTCACCCCGGTGGGCTTAAAATGTTTGCTTCATTATTAAAAGAAGCAAAATTTAATATAGATTTATATTCATCTAGAACTATTTCCGTAAATACGATCTATTTTATAGATATTGTCGTAAATTTTACAGAAACAAAATATTTTGATATTAGTAAACCTCTAGTAGATCAAATTTTACCTACTGAGATTTTGGTGAAAGATAACATTAAATATCTATCAGAGGATACAGTAACCGCAATTTCGGCAAATACAGCTTCCGTTGATAGTGTGATTTATACTCTAGACGACTATTTCTCGGAAGCATACTTCTCAACTGATAATTATCTATTTTTAGGATATTAAACATGATAAATGAACAAATTAAACTTACTGGTGAACTACAAATTGTTCTTAGGGACTCCAACGGAAATATCAAAGAACAAAAAACTGTTCCCAATTTAGTAGTAACCACAGGCAAAGTTGTAATTGCCAGTAGACTAACTGGTAATACTACCGGCGTAATGACTCATATGGCTCTTGGTACATCAACAATATCACCTGTTGCAGCCGATACTACATTGGGCACGGAGATCGTGAATTCACGTGTTGCGCTAACTGTACCGGGTGGTGGAGCTACGGCAAATGTGGTTACATTTTCTTCAATTTTTGGTCCCGGGGTTGGGACTGGCGCATTAACTGAGGCTGGGATCTTTAACGATTCTTTGGCTGGTTCTATGCTGTGCAGAACTGTTTTTTCCGTCGTTAATAAAGATGTAGGTGATACACTTACTATTAACTGGGCAGTGACAATTTCTTAAGAGAAAATCGTAATGTCAAATTCACTTCGACAGGAATTTCACTCTAACTTGGCCCAGACCATTGCAAATGAAATTATCTATAAGCGTTCCAATTATTACTATTTTCTTGGTAAACCAGAAACCTGGGGAACTACTGATTTAGCACCAGAGACTGTTGAAGTAGATTCTAATTATGGGAATAATAATATTAGATCTAATATTATCTATGTTAAAAAGATAACATCTAATGATGTATCATTGGTCACAAAAAGATATGACTGGCTGCCTAACTTAGTATTTGATAAATGGGATTCTACACAGGATATGCACAACAAAATGTTTTATTGTGTGAATTCTGAAAGCAACGTATATAAGTGTTTAGATAATTCTGGTGCATCTATTTCTACCGTAGAACCGACTGGGAAATCATTCTACGTATTTAGAACTGCCGACGGCTATTTGTGGAAATACATGTATACTGTCCCTACATTTAAAAGAAGTAGGTTCATGAATCTTACTAATTTACCGGTACAACGTTCTATTACAGATTCGTTTTACAATAAAGGTTCCATTGATGATGTGGTTATTACAAACTCAGGTACAAATTACTCTGATTCTCTGTTAACTACTCTGAGTGTGGCAACTGATACTTTTTCTGGTGCTGGTGCCAGTGCTACTATTACGTGTGATGGCCTTGGAGCAATAATTGGTATCACAATCGTTAATGGTGGTAGTGGATACATAGCAGGCAGTGCAATTATTATTAGTTCTTTAGGTTCGGGCTTTGTTGGTACCCCGGTTATTGTAGCAGGTGCAATCACAGATGTTACAATTGAACAGGCAGGACTTGGTTATACTACAGGTGAAGCTATGTCTTTCCCTGTAGGGGGTGCGATCATAATCCCATCAGTTTCTCGGCTGACAGGAGAAATTGTATCTACTACTATTTTAAATCCTGGCGCAGGCTATGTTACTGCACCTACAATAACAGTGAACAGTACCACTGGCACTGGTATCTATGGTAATATTTCTGCAATAATTACTTGTGTAGTGTTTAATGGAAAAATAGTTAATGTAAACATAGTAGACCCAGGCAAAGATTATCCGTCCGATAATGCAACGACCATAGTTGTTCAAGGTGACGGCGTCGACGCCTCATTCTCTCCTATCATTTATAATACAGAAATTGTTGATGTTGTAGTGGAAAATCCGGGCAGCGGATATACTTCATTAAAAATGACCGTAGTTGGTAGTGGAACTGGCGCAGAAATTTCGCCTATAATTTCTGCTTCTGACTTTTCTTCTGATCAGTCTGTTGTAGAACAAACTGTTGCTCCGGGCACAATTTTTGCCGGTGAGATAACAGAGGGGGGCAATTATTATACAGCAACAACAACTGTTGACATTGTTGGCGACGGTACTGGTGCTTCTGCTACTCCAGTGATTGAAAATGGCGTTATAACAAAAATTGTTATGAATTCATACGGCACAGATTATTCATATGCCAATATTACATTCACCGATGTTAATAGACCAATCGCTCAAGACGCAGTAACTGCAACTGCATATGCTATTATTACACCCTCTACGGGTCATGGATGGGATGCGGTTACGGAATTATATGGTAATGTGTTAGCAATAGCTACATCTCTTCAAAGAGATGATAATTTAAATGTTATAAACCAAGATTATAGACAATATGGAATTCTCAAAAATCCAACAAATGTTTTGACTGGTAAAACTATTACTCTGGATTCTTCTCTAACCCTATACAAAGTGATCATGGCGAACACGACAAATCTTGTTGCTGATGAAATATTAGTTCAGGGTGATGTTAGATACAGAATTGTGCATTTTCAGACCAATGAAGTTTATTTGCAGAGGTTGGGTATTAAATATACTAACCCAATTGGAATGTTATATGCAGAAACAGAAACTTCCAGAACCTACTTGGTTAAATCGGTATTAAGTTCGCCTATTCTGAACAAATACTCGGGAAGTTTGTTATATGTTTCGGATGAAAATCATTTTTCATTTAGTCCAGAACAAGGCCTTATTATTAAGACATTTATTAATTTTTAAAATATGACTACCCCATTATCTACATCTCCTTATTATGATGATTTTGATTCTGCTGATAATTATCATCAGATATTATTCAAGCCTGGATTTGCAGTTCAAGCACGTGAGCTGACTCAGTTACAAACTATTTTAAGAAATCAAATTGAAAAATTTGGTGATCATATATTCAAACATGGGTCCGTAGTTATTCCTGGAAATACTCGCGCAGATTTAAATTCATCTTATGTGAAAATTCAACCGACATTTAATTCATTGCCAATTACAGTGAGTAATTTTAATAATACTACTTTGGTTGGTAGTGTTTCTGGTGTTGAAGCTGTAGTACAATTAACCGTTCCTGCTACTGAAACCGACCCCGACATAATTTACATTGTATATACGGTTGGTAGTGGGGGCTCGGCATCTAATCAATTCGTTGATGGCGAAGAGCTTTATGTTAAAACGAATCCATCAATCCGTGCTCTTGCCTTGGTGACTGCAGCTACCGGATTTGGGTCTATTGCATTTATTAATCATGGGGTGTATTATATAAATGGGTCTTTCGTAGAAGTAGAATATCAAGCAGCAGTAATAAGTAAGTTTTCACAAACACCCTCGGCACGAGTACTTCTTAAGATTACAGAAAGTGTTGTAGATTACACAACTGATACACGTTTATTAGATCCTGCTTCTGGATCATATAATTATGCAGCACCCGGAGCAGATAGAATTAAAATTGATTTAACTTTGTCTACACTTCCTCTCTCAACTACACCAACCGAAGATTATGTTGAGTTGATGAGATTTAACGAAGGCGTTCTCGAAGAACACTCTAGGTACCCAAAATATAATGAATTAGAAAAATCCCTGGCGCGCAGGACATATGATGAATCTGGTGACTATGTGGCGTCTGGTTATACAACAACAATCAAAGAACACTTAAGAACAACATATAACCGCGGCGTATATCCAGCCCCAATAGGGGATATTGAGAAATTAGCAGTTGTTGTTTCTCCGGGCAAAGCTTATATTAAAGGGTTTGAAGTTGAAACAATAGCCCCTTCTACTATTGCTATAGATAAAGCAAGAACATCTACTCATATTACAGAAAAACCAGATGTGTCTATGGTCGTGAATTATGGCCAATACATCTATGTCACCGATCTTGTTGGTGTTCCTGCTTACAAAGTAAGAGAAGAAATAACACTATGGGATGCAGTTCCTTCTAATATTGGCGCAAGCCAAATCGGAACTGCTGTAGTGACGGCAGTCGAATATGCAGAGCCTAACACCACAACTACTAATGCAGTATTTAAAATTTATATTAGTAATGTAACCGTTAGCTCATTTAACGAAGTAGGGGGTATAAAATTTGCCCTTGGTTCTGCTTCGGTTCTACATAAAGCCCTGGCAACTGTATCTGGGGCAGATTTTACTCTTGGTGAAGTTGTAGCTTTTGGTTCACTTAGATCAGGTGTCGTTGGAAAGTGGGAAAGATCTACTTCAAGTTTATATTTACTAAGAAGTGATCCTGCAATTAATTTGCCGGTAGTTGGTGACGGTATCGTTGGAGCAACAAGTACTGCATCATCCATAATTCAGTCAATTTCACCATTTGGTTCTCTTAAATCAACTGCGGCAATTATTCCTCTCCCTTTATCTAATGTATACCGTGTTAAACCGACGTCTAATTCATCCGACATAACTTATAAAGTAGTTAGAACGCTTGATGTTGTTGGGGGTTCTGCTAGTGTGTCTGGAATGACAATAGACCCAATTGAATTAAGTACATTTACTATAACTTCGTCAACGGGGATTATTGATAATTCGCTTGCTACACTTGCGCCCGATGGATTGTCTGTTACTGTTTCTGGCTCTGCTGTTGGTATGAAGATTATTTGCGTTTGTACAAAAATAAACCAAATTCCTCGACAGAAAACACTTGTAGCTACATTCTCAGAAACGGGCATTACTCCAGCATTATCTATTCAGTTAATTAAAGCTGATATATACAAACTAATATCAGTTGTTTCTACAATTGATGGTGATGTTACAAATCGGTTCTTATTAGACAATGGACAACGAGATTATGCATATGTCAGGGGCGGTTTATCATTGTCGGGAACATTACCTACTGGGTCTTTGACCGTTACATATAGTTATTTTAATCATAGTGGTTCTGGCGATTATTTCTCTGTTGATTCATATGAAACTTCTGGCTTAACTTCATATTACACAAATATTCAACCGTATGTTTCAAGTACCGGTGAAATTTTTGATCTTAGAAATTGTCTAGATTTTAGACCAAGAGTTGGCGATGATGGGCTATATGGATCTGGTACATCTCAACTTATAGATGCACCTTCTCCTCTTTCGCGCATAGTAACTTCGGTACAAACATATCTTGGTCGGAGTGATACAGTTATCATTAATAAATCTGGCGCCGTGGCCGTGGTAACTGGTATACCGTCTGAAACTCCGACACCCCCAAGAGTGTCTGAAGAAACTATTCCTATTTGCACTATCTATCTATATCCATATACATCAAATATGAATGATGTTGTCATTAATCCTATTGCTACCAAAGCATATAAAATGACGGATATTGCTAAGATTGAATCGAGAATAGCAAACTTAGAATCTTTTTCACTTATAACAGCAGAAGAATCTTCGTTATTGAATACAACAATTTTAGATGCAGCAACGGGTCTTACTCGCTATAAGAGTGGATATTTATTTGAAAATTTTAGTGACACCACACAAGTAGCAGATTATAGGCAAGCAGGTTTTAGTGTTACTTATACTAATGGGGAGATTACACCTGCGGTTGAATTCACTGAATCTAAATTAACTATTGTGTCTAATAGTGGAACTCTTCATTCTCAAACCGTATCTGGAAGCCCTAACACCAGTGTAGTTGGTGGATATATTTCATTACCATATACTGAATCTATATTTGCTCAACAAAATCAATCAACTCAGACGATGAATGTTAACCCCCTAATGGCAATATCATGGGTCGGCCGGCTTGACTTGATGCCTTCGTCTCAGACATATACTGATGTCATTGTTTTGCCCCCTGTATATAATTATGTGACAAATGTTATAACAAATCATGTACAAAATGTAATAAATACTACAGTTGAAGTTCCAAGACCATGGGCTTGGGAGCCTCCTCCTGGAGTCGAATTTGTATATGCTCCTATGACCGATGAGGAAATTACAACACTGGAGTCTTATGGGCTTCCCGGTACCGGCGCAGGGTTTAACTCTTTTGCAATCGAATGGCATGCCATTAATGGTTAATTTATTTAAATAATTACTGAGTACAACAAATGGCAACAAAATCAATTGATATTAATGACCTCGGTGAAATCGAACCTAGAAGCGATCTCAGCGAGGTAGCTACCAAGACGGTAGGAAGCGGAGCAATTAATGGGTTAGATTCAATTATTGCAGCACCTACTAGTGGGTTCTTCATGCATGGTGAAACGATTACTTTTAATCTTTCGGAAGCACGGCCAAAGACAAGATTATGGGCATTCTGGGACGATGTAAACGTGCCTGGTATGTTTGCAGGCGCTAATGGAATACCAGCCGAACCACTAATCACAGACGATATCGGCAGTTTGACTGGAACTATTATTATCCCAGCTTTCACATATTCCACTGGTTCTCATAGAGTAAAATTTCAAGACTCACCTGTATTCACACCAGAAGTAGAACTGGGATCTACGACTAGTGGGGCCGAAGCAACATTCTTGTCTACAAGAATAGAGAGAACAACTCAGGAAACAATTACCGTAGTTAATACGGTTTCTGAAACCGTAGTTGATGATGTTGTTAATGTAACGGAAGTTAATGTTGTTGGAGCTCTCGGTGATCCCCTGGCGCAATCATTCTTTACTTATGGTGTTGTGGGGGGCTGTAGTATCACTAAGCTTGATTTGTTTTTTGCAACTAAAGACGACAGTCTGCCAGTAATAGTAGAAATTAGACAGTTAATCAATGGATATCCTGGACCATTACTGGCAGATCCATTTGCCCGAGTTGTTCTGGCCCCAAGCCAAGTTAACTTGTCATCTACATCAGAGACACCAACAACATTTATATTCCCATACCCAATACCTCTTGCGGAAAACGGTGAATATTGTTTTGTAGTATTATCTAATAGTAATCAATATAGAATATGGACTAGCAAATTGGGTGATGTTTCAGTTGAAACCGGACTCAAGATTTTTGATCAACCTTTTATTGGAACTTTATTCCAATCTGAAAACAACAAGACTTGGACTGCAAATCAAACCGAAGATATAAAGTTCACACTTCATAAAGCGGTTTTTAGTACAACACCCGCAATAGTCACATTTGATACTGTGCCCAAAAATATGCTTGTGTATGGTAGTTCTTTTGGTGTGAAAACTGGACAAACAACTGTTACTGCTAATTTAACATTTCAACACGGCTTACGTTCTGGTGATTATATTGGAATTCATGTTGGTTCTGGAGGAGTAATGCGCGGCATCTCTGCTGCTGAATTAACGGGAAATTTTCAAGTTACTGTTATTTCGCCATATATTGTTACTTTTCAAGTAACTACTCCTGCTACTTCAACAGGAACACTTCAAACTGGCGGCATTGTAAATGATATTCAAATCACATCTGGGGGATCAAACTACTCTGCACCAATAATCACGTTTGAATCACCATCTTCTGGTGTTACTGCAACTGCAACACTTATAGTTGAAACTGGAATAATTACTGGTGTAGAAATCACAGAAGCAGGTAGTGGATACATTGCAGCACCTACATATTCTATTACAGATACAACCGGTTCTGGTGCGCAACTTAGTGTTATAAGTGAAACGGTAATTTTTGTTGCTACTAACAGAATTACTAATGTTTCTCGAGTACTTGCAGCGACAAAGACACCCCCAGGTTCTTCTCTGACTACTAGAATCCACTCTACAGATCGAAATTATAATGTATTACCTGATGAATATCTTGATATAACTAAGAGTTATAATCCCTCTAAGGCAACAATGTTGGTATCAGATACTAACAAACAGACATTTTTGGCAGGTCAGAACCCGCTTGAAGTTAACATGGAATTGCGTACATCAAATCCAAACACGTCACCGTTAATTAACTTATCAGAACACCCTCGTTTAGCTACAATGGGTTACCTGATTAATAACCAGACACCAATTGAAAATATGTCTGCAACTGAAGGATCTGGATCCGTCACCGGTACAGTACCCGGCTCATTAGATATTACTAACCCTGGCGCAGGTTATGTGACTGCAACCGTAACTATTAGCGCCCCAGATTTACCCGATGGTGTACAGGCTACAGCTACGGCTACAGTAAGCGGTGGTGCTGTGACTGCAGTCACAGTCGTTGAACCTGGTTCTGGATACATTGCTATCCCAAATGTTACTATTACAGGTACAGGCACAATTACCAGCATAGCTGGAGTACAAGCTTTACTGACACCATTTAATACAGAACTACTTCCAACCCATGGCACCGCACTTAGTCGCTATATAACAAAACCGTTTATTTTGGCTGCAGTTTCTGCAGGTGTTCGTGTTTCGGTCACTGCATATAGTGGGTTTGTCAGCGGCTTTGATGTCTATTTTAGAACATCTTTGTCTACAGTTGGAGTAAACCATAGTTCGCTACCGTGGACTATTATGAATTGTGATATTACAAGAAATAAATCTACGAAGATTGATGAGTATTTTGACTATACTTTCTATCTCAATAATCTTCCAAACTTTGATGTATATGACCTTAAAATTGTTATGAAGTCTACAAGTCAGTCAGTTGTTCCTCGTATCAGAGGATATAACGTAATTACACTTGCAACATGATACAGGTTGTTGATCAAAATGGGACAGCAATAGAAGGTGTATATAGAGACCGATATGGCGCGCTAGTCGTTGACAATAAGTCACAACTAGCAGTAGCTAAGCAACAAAAAATGCACTCAGAAACTCTAGATAAAAATATAAAATCTTTGGAACAACATCAAACAAAGACAGATAACAGCATTGATGTATTATCCAAAGAAATTAAACAGGTTAAAAACTTACTACAACAGTTAGTTGCAGTAATAAATAACTTACATTAAATAATTCATATAAACATTAATTATAGACGCTGAGAGTCATCAAAACTAAAGTAGAAATACCAAAGGTAGATTCATTGAAACATCTAATCCGGTTTATAAATTTCGCTAAATTTCGCAAAGGACATAATCATCAATGGCTAATCTAATATATAGAGTTTCTACAAATGCAGCAGTACCCGGAAGTACTTCTGCTAAGGGATCCCCGCTTACAAATGCGGAAATCGATGGCAATTTTAAGTCTATAAATGATGATTTAGTTAGCAAGGCGTCATTGAGTGGTTCATATGCAAACCCAACTTGGATTACTAGCCTCGCAGAAAATAAAGTGTTGCCAACTCAGTCAGCAAATTCTGGAAAATACCTGACAACTAATGGCACCGCAACTTCGTGGGATGCAATTTCCGAGGGTGCATCAATCACAGAAGATCTTGCTACAAATGCTAGTTACTTTCCATTGTGGTCTAAGACTACGGCCGGAGTTCCAACCACTGTATATACATCTAGCACAAAATTATATTACAATCCATCTTCTGGTGCTTTAAACGCTACATCATTTAATTCATTATCCGACAAGAACTTAAAAGACAATGTGACAACAATAAGAAACGCAACAGAAACTGTGGCATCTATTTCTGGGGTTGAGTTTACATGGAAAGATAGTGGTCAAAAATCCGCAGGGGTGATTGCTCAAGATATAGAACAAATTCTTCCATTTATTGTCGCCACCAGTACATCGGGAATTAAAAGTGTTAATTATCATGCAATTATTGCATATCTAGTTGAAGCAAATAAAGAGTTAAATAAAAGAATTGCCACGCTGGAAAACCTCATTAAATAAATAAAACATCCACAAGACGAGTTCTAAGGAGGAGCGAAGATGTCTATTCAAGTACAGGGTACTACTGTTATCGATGACAGTAGAAAATTAGTAAATATAACTGAGATAACTCTTGGTGGTTCTGCAGGTGCGAGCGGCCAAGTTATTACCTCACAGGGCTCTGGCGCGGCGCCAAGTTGGACATCTGTTGGGGCAACCGCAGTTATTACAGTAACTGCCACCAC
>Ga0210041_1002078_pt1 | contig 17469 bp, 13 predicted proteins | sample CryGeymeta201503_FD_183973 | JGI IMG/M metagenome (GOLD analysis project Ga0210041, IMG submission 183973) | Groundwater microbial communities from Crystal Geyser aquifers in Utah, USA - Crystal Geyser metaG 2015-03 (SPAdes) (version 2) | ecosystem: Environmental > Aquatic > Deep subsurface >... | reverse complement strand
TCGACAAACGGATTAAGAGTCCGCTGCTCTACCAACTGAGCTAAGTTCCCTTTTCTTGAGTGGCTTGAGCCACTGACCGAAGCGGCGAATTATAGCGAGCAAAATTGCCGTCCCATCGCCTTGACCCTGACCATCAATCCGCTACATCAGCAAATGTTCGCAACCTATACGGAAAGAAACACTAGATGAGTATCCCAATTCACCGCAAATAAAGGCCATAAGCTGTAATCTAGTGCTTTGACACTTGATGTAAAAAAACAGAGCACACTTCCATCTAGTGACAGCCTGCTACAAACCAGAGAAGTTGTTAACTCTCATCCGGCGTTATTTGCCGACCCATCTAACTTTCATGGTCGAGATGGCCACCCCGAAGTATGAAACGTCTCCATTCAAATTTATTGAATATAAACGTATCGATTACTCTGTGTCTCACGTTAAAGGAGGGGTAAACAGCGTTCAAACTGCCAAGTCTGAAGCTGGCGGTGATGGCAATGCAATGCAATGCAACATCATGTAAGCTCAAAAAATGGCTGGGAACTTGGGTTCGCATTTGTCGGAGGTCTTGCTGTGCTAGAGATGGCAGCAAGCAATCGGCATTAGCTCGCTAGCGAATGCTTTGAACGGAATCTCAACGGTCTCCCATTTCCCGCTTCCGGCATCAGCTGGAACGTGTACGGCAAGTTGCTCTGGAACAAGACTTGCCAATTTAGGAGCCTCGCCATCCTTGAGCGACCATAGGTGAAAGCGGTGGTTCTCCATTTCCATCGCCCGGTCCCACTCGTTGCGCGTGATGTGCATCGAGCCAGAGAGTCCCATAGTTGATGTTTTCACTTCGATGGAGAGCTTTCGCGGGTTCTCACGATCAACAACCGATAAAACGTCGTAACCATCAGAATTGTTGTCTATGGATATCCAGGTGGGTCGCAGCCCAGTACGCCTGGCCTCAAACTCGAAAGATAGTCTCTCGCCTCGTCTTCCAATTGCGGTTGCCTGGTCATTCTTTCGGCCACGTGCGGCTGCCGCCAAAACGTCCCAAAACGAAATCACATCTGCATCTACCCCATCGACTAGCCCTGCTTCGGAAAAAACCTGCTCGAGTTGGAGCCCAACAAACGTCAAGACGCGCTTTCGTCCATAGGTGACGCTTTGAAGCCAAGGTGGCCTTTCCACCTCTATGTAATCCAGAATGGCTTGGCGCAACCGGTGCTGGTAACTACTGTTCGCCAGAACGCGTTGGCCCGCTTCTGTAGATTGAATGCAACCGGCCTGGTCAACTGAAATCCAATTCAGGAGTTGACTCACTTCACAGACGAGAGGCACCGGCATGTTGCCAAGTGACCTGATGGATGAGGCAACCTGGACAAAGGTCAGTTTGTGCCGGGCAGAAATTTCAAGGAGTTCAATGGCACCTTGAACAAGGCCAGGGGATAGCTTTAGCTCGGGCATTGTTACGCACCTCCCAAGCTGGCCATGAGTGCCTGAATGTCGCCCATGTCGAGGCCAGCACTGAGTTCGTCATAGTCTTCCATCAACTCTTCATCAATAGGCACCGCCTCAGGACGCAACGAGTTGTCCTGCAAGACGTCTGCCATCTCACCAATTTTGAACTCCAGTCGGGCTCGAACAGTCTCATCAATCGATTCTTCGCATTCGATGATTTCAATGTCCGTAGACTGCCCTGCGGGTAGGCCGAAGCGGTGAATTCGGTCTTCTGACTGCAAGTAATGTGCGGCATTGAAGCTGCGATCCAAGTAGATGGCGTGATGACACACGCGGTGTAGACTAATACCCTCACTCGCCGCGGCTGGATTTGCCACCATAACTTGAACATCTGGGTCATCGTGAAATCGCCGGATTTTTCCTTCACGCGTGTCATCATCGTCTTCATCGCCGGCATCAACTCCACCATGAATATAGACGGCGCCAAGATCACTCAGCCTGTCCGCAATGTACTCAACGTTGGTTCGGAAACCAGACCAGATCAGCACCTTTTTGCCTTGTCGGGCCAACTGACGGGTTCTCTTAAACAGGTATTTGAGCTTAGGCCCGTCACCTTCAGCCAGCGTAGCTGCGAGCAGATACTTGTGCACATACCCAAGCTCAGTTGCCAACAGTGATGGGTTGGAAGTAAACATCAAAATCCGAGTAATGGACCTTCCTAGCGCTCTTAATGCGACGCTGCTCCTTGGGTTGAGGTTGACCAAAACCCGTGCTGCCTCGAACTTCAAAAGTTTGTATAGCTCGTACTGCATCGGAGCCATGGGCAATGACACCAAAGTCCTCGTCACAGGAGGCAGTCCAAGCTCGCCTTTCGTCGTGCGGACATAAACCGGTCTGATGTAGTCCACGACCGTGTTGGCGTCTGTAACGATCTCCGGATACAGAAACGCCATTTGGGGAACCAAATCTCCGACTGATTGCGGCATTGGAGTACCCGACATGACCAGCTTTCCAGTGGCCAGGCTGGCCAGATCAAGAACTGCACGGGCAGTTTGCTTTGCCGATCCGCTTTTGATGCGGTGGCTTTCGTCCAAGAATACAAAGGTTGGGTACTGAGCGCAGTGAGCCGCCACCAGATCAGGTTGACGCGCGAGCTGCTGGTATGTGATCAGGATGAATCTTGGGTCCAATGCCAACTGCTGTGCAATGTTGTTGCGTCCACCTCTGAGCCGCACAAACTGTGCATTCAAATGCGGCATGCAGTCAGCGACCTGCTCGTCCCATGCTGCAAAGGCGTTCTTGGGGCAGATAACTAACAGACGCTCGTTTTCATGCGAACGGTAGAAGAAGGTCGCCAGTGCCTCCGTGGTCTTACCTGCACCCGGCACGGAGAATGTTGCGGCAGCCGGTAGAGCCGCAAGCAGTCGCACATTTCTCAGCTGCTCAAGTGATAAAGAACGATTAAACCCAATGAAATTTAGACGATCGACTAGTTCAGCCTCACTCACTCGATGGAAGTTCTGGGCCAGAGCGTAGCCAGCATTGGAACGCTGCGCAGTTTGCAGCAATGACCTTGCCGGTGCCGTAGCATCAAAGTCAATTCCAACCCGCAGGCTATAACCTTTGAGCAGGGTGCGAAATGGCACATTCATGGCCGAGAAACTCCACCATGGCAGTGAAATTAACTGGTGGCCTTCTTGTCTTGCTTCTGGCGTGTGATCTTCTATCAAGCGACGAAGCGGCTGAAGCCATGGAGCGTTGGTGTCATTGTTCTCCCAGCTCAGGACAGCTCGTCGGTCCGAAGCCCTGTAATCGAGCTTAAGCATGTTGCTCGTTCAGGAACTGCCTGATTCGGTCAAGCAGCCCTTCAATTTGCTGTATCTGGAGCTCAACACCTTGTGTCACCGCATCAACAGTCAAACCTGCTTGCACCGCATCAATAAGCTCAGCTTGAGCCTTTGCGCACTTCTTCAGCAAAAAGTTTGCCGTTTGCGAGTCTTTCTTTAACTGGCGCTGACTCTCGATGGCATCAACAATGGCCTCGCGCGCACTTTGGGCGTTTTCTGGCTTTTGGATATGCGCGGCAAGTGCCACATCCACAGCACTTACATGGGCGGCGGCCGCAGCATTAGCCACCGGTGCGGCTCCAAAGAGATCATCAATGCCGTTGTCGGTTTCTGCCACTTCGACCTGAAATACGTCTTGAAGTCTGTCCCGAACCACATTGATGTACGACGCAACATCTTTGATGGATGAATACAGGCGTCCACCTGCTTCATCCGGCTCATCGATGAGCGTGAATGCAGCCTGCTTGAGCAACTCCTGCTTTCCAATTCCGTCTACACGTGGACGCGATTTGACCAGTGTTTCAAACGCGTATTCGGCACTTGCAACTTGAGACCACAAGTTGCATTTGTTCCGGCTGACAAGGTACTCATCGGCATAAGCCAACATATCCATTAGCTGCACAACCTCGGAGTCCTTCATTTTGTACAACTCTGCCAAATCCGCATTTGACAGTCCATTGCGTTCTTGATGGCGCTTCATCATGTTTGCAAGCGCATCCCATGTGTAGTTGGCCTTGACCTCCTTTTCAACTTGGAGCTGTACTTCCAATCGGTCAATGTCCCTGGGGTCACAGTGCGGCAAGACGATCACTGCGATGTTTCGGAAGTGCCCGTACTTTTCCACATCAGCCTCCAAGAGACTTCGCCACGTGCAAAGGCGCCGGTTGCCGTTCACAACAAATCCATCCTCATCCAGTACTAGCGGCTCAACCTGCCGTTGCGCGGTATCCAGAAATTTTTCACGCAGACCAGATTCATCAGCTACGTCGAGTAAGAGCCTGTGTTGCTCCATTTGAGCGTCAAGCATTTCAGCGTCACCGCTAAACAGGTCACGCCGGAACTCCGAATGTTTCGCTAGGAATTCATCCTGTTGAGAGCATGTGCGACCGTTTGACAAACGATATTTTGGCAAGTCAACGGATATCGTGAGTACCGGAAAGGTCTGCAGCCTCCCCTGAAACTCGAACCTTTGCATTTCCGGGTTGATTCGAGCCTGATTGACCAGGCGGTTGAATTCTTCAACCCGCGTGGGCCTAGGCCAGCCGAATTTACTCGTGCCCATTGGGCCCTCAGCCACCACATTCAAGTTCAGTTGTTCTGGCAATTTACGCTCCCTTTGTTAATATTTTTTTCCACGGAATGATTACTCGAATGAGCAAACCATCAATGGTATTGTTATCACTTTTCTAAAAATACTGAGCTCACGTACCAACCTGTCTCCTTGAGCCAAGTTGTCCCCAAGCACCCTGGCGGCCGGGGCTGATGGGAGCACGAAAATACCGCATGTGATGTCATCGTTCAGATACAGCGCCTGAAGCTTCAGCAAATCCGCATAAATGCGACTTGCATTGCCGCCAGTTTGGAGACACAAGCCGGTTGCGCGCTTTCTTGATGTGATGGTTACTGCAGACTCCTGCGGTGAAATGGATACTTCACCGGACCAGCCCTTTGTGGCCAGTGCCGCCAGAAACTCCGCACGAATGTGAGGTGCTGCACCACGTGCAACTTGGGACTCGATGGCAGAGATGCATTCCTCAATATCTTGAAGGTGCGCTGAAGGTACGATGCTTCGACCGTCCGCATGGCTGGATTTAGAAAAGATCAATTGGTCCTCCCCGGGTCAACAACTTTTGAAAGATTGCTGAGTGTGTGGTCATAAAGTGGGGTGTCATGGGGGCGGTAAACCGCGCGCCCAGCCAATGCCTCATTCATACGGTCCTGACCAATCTTGGCGTACGTCTCCATAAGCTCGCAACCCCAGAAACGACGTCCGTGAATGGCAGAAGCCACGCCAGCGGAAGCAACACCTGAGAACGGGTCGAAAACTAAGTCTCCAGGATTCGTTAGCGACAACACAAGTCGCTCAATGAGGCCAACTGGAAACTGGCAAGGATGCTCGGTTTTCTCGACGTGATTACTCTTGACGTTTGGAATGTTCCAGACATCTTCTGGGTTTTTGCCCAAAGGGTTGCCAGATAGCTGCCCTATATTTGGACCCTTGAAATGACGTTTCCCTGGGTACTTTGCAGGCACCCTAACAGGGTCCAAATTGAAGGTGTATGGATCGTCTTTCCCGCTTGTCTTGGTGTACCACATGACAACCTCATACCGGCCCGAGAATCGCTTACGCGTATGCAGACCGTGACCGAAGTGCCAAACAATACGGTTGCGTAGTTGCAACTTGTGTCTTTTGAAGATCGGTGCGAATTCGATGTCCAATGGGAATATTTCGTTGTCCGCTACAAAGTTTCCAACCTGCCAACAGACACTCCCGCCAGGTTTCAATCGCGGGATGGCTTCATCCAGGATTGCTTCCTGCCATACCAAGTATTTGTCGAGCTCGACACGAGTCTCGTACGACTTTCCGATGTTGTAGGGCGGTGACGAAACCAGTAAATCGAAAATTGGCTCGTTCGGCAACCCCTTGAGAAACGTTAGGCAGTCACCTTGCCAGATGGCGTTTTCCATCTGCAGGACAGAGTGCAGCTTCGACTTTTGCTTGAGAATTTGTGTAGTCTGGGTGCTTTTGGCCTCGCTACCGCCAATCTCAGTAAAGCTAGGCAAATCAGCGACATTGACAGGCATTGTTTCTTCATCCATTTTGTTATATTTTAGGAATTTTTTGTCACGCTGTAAGCGCGTCCACCTTACCCCCGCCACCACTTCGCAGTATCCATCGGCATGCCGTCACCGCCAAGTAAGAAGCTTTGGTGTGCACCGGGCCTGCATCGCAGTTCCGGACCGCCAGGACATTCTTACCATCGAAGTCTGTCTGGTTTACCAGCTCCGTGAAGGCGGCAAGAGCAACTGCATGGTTTTCGGCGACGGTCTTGTCAGCCACTTGCTGGTCGCGTGTGCGGAGCTGGATGCGATACGTCACTATTTGGTTGGGAAGTACCAGGCGCAAATACGTCCAAAGGACGTGCGGCGTGGAAGAACCTGGTGTCGGTATGCCCTGCTCAGGGGATTGCAATCGAGCGACCAGGCTGAGGGGGAGGGTGTTGCGAAGAAAATTACATGATTGAGTAAAACACTTTATATGGGTTAGAGTAGCATATTTAACTGGCAGACCGCTATCTGGTGGTCAAGATCAACCCCCGTTCACTAGCTGGTCATGGGATAACCCTTCTGTGCCGCTAACCCCCGGCGGCGTGCGCCGACCCATCTACACGAGGGGTAAACAGCCCTGTCAATCAAGAGTAATTCAGGGAAACCAAACATCCGTTACGGCCTTTGGCCTATATGGGCTGCGCCCATAGGAGACCTTGCTGGCAAGCTAAATCCCGTTGTTCGTCTCGTACGGCGCTCGATGCCCTTGGTCAAAGTTTCAACGTCAGCGACCAGAATCACCAGTTCTAGTGACCTGGTAATCGCCGTGTAAATCCATTCCCTGGTTACAAGGCGAGATTCTTCCACCACAATGACTACTGCCTGTGAGGAACTCCCTTGCGCGCGGTGACACGTAATGCCATAGGCCAGCTCTATGTCTGCCTCAGCTTCTTTGGGAAGACTCCGAGGCTCGCGTTCACCATCCCATTTAATGCTGACTTCTGGACTGGCAATGGAGTCCACAACACCAAGAAGCCCATTGAACAGACCGTCCTGGTACCGGTTGACGGCGGCCACCACGGGGTCGCCAACCGCCACAGTTGCAAAAGGTCCAAGCCTTCTGGTTGGTGTTGTTTTGTTTCTGGCCTCCAGTGACTCACTTTCGTTGATGGCTTCAACCGTGGCCCTGCGAGCTGCAATTACCATGAGTTCGGTTTTTCCACGCAAACGCCTTTGGACGCTTTCTATCTGTGCGCCGGGCACGACAAACACGCCCTTGGTCTGTCCACTCCACGCTGCCAGGGGAGGTACTTTTCCATCCCTGACCAGAGCAGATACTTTTGGAATGTCGCTGTCGGCAGCCTGCCTGAGAACCTGCGTGAGCTTAGCCACGCGGGACCCCTCGGCCACCATGTCATGGAAGACCTTGCCAATGCCAACTGGCGGCAGCTGTCCTTCATCTCCCACAAACAACAGCCTTGCCCCCTCAGGCAGAAAACTGAGCAGTTTATGCAGACTGGGCGTATCGAGCATTCCGGCCTCATCCACCACCAGCAGGGTCGTGGAAGTGAAGTCCACATCCGAGGCTGGTCGTTTGAAGGCAGGATTCTCAGTTTGCAAAGCTTGACGCTGGGCCATGCCAATCAAACGGGCAATGGTGTATGCGAGGCGCGGGCGTGCCGAAGTCGATGCCCCTTTAGACAAGGTAAGAGCTGCCTTTCCCGCCAGAGCACTCATGACCACGTTACCACCAAGGCGCTCCCAGCAAGTAGCGAGTACCTTCATCACCGTAGTCTTGCCCACGCCTGCGCCACCCTGCAGCGCAGCTACGGGAAGCGTTAACAAAAGTGCAACGGCCCCGTGCTGCTCATTAGTAAGGGTAAGTCCGGTTTCCATTTCGGCGTCATAAACCAAGGATTCCAACCCCTGCCCCGCAGAAATAGGTACGGTAGGCTGGGTGCTTTCCATAGCCAACAAAGCAGAGACGATCTGATCCTCAATCCATGCCGCGCCAGGCGCCCTCAGTAAAACACCTATTCGCCGCAAGGAACCCCTTTCTTCAGCCAGGCGAATGGTCGTATCGGGATCGACCCCACGCTTCTCCAGCTGGGCTTTGACGGTGGCTTCTGTGGCTGCGGTGTCGCCTTCGCTGAGGATATCCCGCCAGACGCTGTTCAGCGCCCCTACCAAGCGAGCTGGGTGGGTTTGCAGATCGGCACCCTCGTAGGCAGCTCTAAGCAACCGTTGTCCAATCCGATCAGCAGGCTTCCAATCCATGAGGGACGCAGGCACATAGGGGTTGCGTTTGAGCCGGTCTACGGCATCAAAGCCTGCCATGAAGCGCCAGAGTTGACCCGCGATCCGCGACTGCTGCAGTCCCAAGGTTTCCAGAAACGTGAGGAATTCAAGCTCAGCAGACCTGATCTGGTCGGCTCCCGCTTGGATGGCAACAGCAGCGTAGAGCTGTGAAGTGATTTTTGCGGCGAGCGCAGGTTTGGTCGGTTCTATCAACTTGGCAACGTCGTGGGCCCGACTCACATCGTTGAGCACCGTTTGTAGGTCGTGTCCAAATGCACGGATCAGGCGGTCAGCGCGGGTACCGGCGATATTGGGCAGGCGCTCCAACCAGGGCTTTAGCAGCAATCCGGCCGTGACGACCCTATGCATGTGCTTGCTATTGATCTGCACCACCGTTTTGCCGAACTTGTCACGGTAGCTGTCCACCAAGCCCCTGACATGGAACGTGTCACCGGGCAGGGGGTGGGTGTCGTTACCTGCAAACTTGACCCGTATTGGCCGACCGTCACTGAGTTCCCCAGCGAAGATGCAGCCCCTATCCAATTGGTACACCACCCGCTGCACCGTTACTGTGTCTTCGAACTGGTCCTTTAGAACGCTCAATCCTGCACTCCTACCATCATCCCCGAATGGATCATGTCAAGTTGGGCTTTGAAGCGCATGTTCTGTGCCTTGAGGGATTCGTTCTCAAGCACGACGTCTCTAAGCTTTTCAAGGAGTTCAGCGGTGGCAGACTGGGCTTCCACTGCCGCTTGGGCGCTCGCTTTGGCAGACTGGGCGGTACGGGCCATGCGGTCTTTGAGTGCCTTGTCGGCGGCATCGACTAGCAGCCTTGAACCAATGGGCATTAAACCCTGACCTTCAGCTACCAGATTGATCAGGGTGGTGAGTTCCTGTCGTTCGTAAAGATACTTTTCTTGGGTCTGCTTGAGGTCAACGGCTTGTGCCAGGGCGCGAACATTGACTTTGCCGTCTGGGGTGGCGGGCAAGGTTGGTACGCGCAGATCTTCTGGCGCGGCAAGAAACGCCACCTGCATACGCTCTAGGTAGTCTTCAAGAGCAGCCTTCACGGTGGGGATAACGGACGGACGTGGCATTAGCGATTTCCTCTCGGTAAGGGAGTGACCTTGCTGGCAGCACCAGCGCGCATCTGCTCCAGCAGGGCATCGTATTTGTCTTTCAACTTCGCCAGGGCTTTTTGTGCGTCTTGCAACTGCACCATGGCATCTTGCAGGTCCAGTTCGGAGGCAATGTGAGAATCCTGCAAGGCAAGGTATTTATTGCGCCAGTCCTCCGAGCGCTCAAAGAGTGTGCGCTGCACGTTTTTGCGTCCGACGACTTCTGTTTTCTTGAGCGACTCGACCCAAGCTTTGACGTGCTTTCCCAGTTCCTTTTGCTTCGGGGAGAACAGAGTGGTCTCCGAGATTTTGGCTCGCCGTGCCACCTCGTTCATGCTCACGGCACCTCCGTTTTCGGGATAGATACCCTTGTTAGCCGTCATCTCTTTCTGGATAGTCACCATCGTCTCACGCACCTTGGCCTCTACACCTGCGGTACGTGCCTTGCCGCGCTGTCGCGCGGCCTCTTTATACGTGTCGCTCATGTGGCGGCCCCCAGAATTACCAGCACTTCGGGTTTGGTGCGCCACTGTGCGCCGATGTCGTCGTAGCGCTTGAGTTCCCGATCCAACTGCTTCTTGTCACGCTGCAATGGCAGCCAGTCGTTGTTGGCGATGTTTTCTTGGGCGTGCTGCACCAGAATGGGGATGACCCGCTCGGTGTCACGCCGGCCGGTCTTGTCCTCAATGTGGTTGTTGCACTCCGTCTGACAGTTGCCGGCGACGATGGCGCCCTTTTTCTTGCTGCAAAGGCCGACTTCTCCAGCGGTCTTTGTGCAGACGACGTGCGCACTGATGAGCCGGGCACTCTCCCCGTTATTGGTCAACAGCACCGAGAGTTCACGGGATGTATTTACGCCCCATTCCTCGCCGCTGCGATGTAGTTGTTCCTCATAGGCACGCACAGAGTCGGCGAGTACTGGTGCACCACCGCCGCCATGGCCACCATAGGGCAGGCTTTGGGGATCACGCAACGCAGCACGCATGTCCTCGATCAGTGCCTCACCGCGCATGATCCGCAGTTCACGTGTGATGTCATTGACCTCCTTGGCAAAGGCCCTGTCTGACTGCATGTAGCCCAGGGTCGTGGTCACATCATCGTGGCCGAGCAGCAGCATTAGCACCTTCTGGCTGCCGTCGATAGCCAGGCCCGCCAAGCGTGCCAGCGTCGTTCGGAAGCGGTGCGGGTGTAGGTTTTTGCCCCCGGGCTTTGGGGATAGGCCGATGCGCTCAGCAAGGAGTTGGAGGTTCGCCCCGTACACCGCTAGTTTTTTTGTTGCGTCTGCACTTCCCTTCGCGCCGAGTGACGCCCACAGATGGTTGCTATCTCCAGAGAGATTCGCCATCTTTTCCGAATCATCGATCATTCGGGCCAGGCGCTCGCAGGCTTCAACGAGTTTGACTTGCTGGTAGAACACATCCACCATGAACTCCGGCAGCGGCCATTCCCGTTCCTTGCCAGCAAGGACGCGAGACGATTTGTACGTCTTGCCGTTGGCATAGAGCTGACCATCCTTCGCGAACTCGACACAATCGCGCCCCAACGTTGCAATCTCGCCAATGCGTCCCGCCATGACCAATAGGGCCATCCAGAGGTGCGCCGTCTGCAATGTGGTGGCCAAGGTTTGGATGCTGGTCCAATGTCTTGGCGGCCATTCGAATGGGTCGCTCTGGTTAGGGTCCTTGCGGTAGTGTTTTCCGGAGTCGCCACCATGTCGTAGATCAAAGGGCGGTTTTTCAATTACCTGTCCGTTGCGATCACGCCAACAGTTGGCCTGAAAGTATCGAGTGATGCGTCTCTTAATGGTTTCTCTATTCACATTGTTGGACTCCAGCATTTTGGGCAGGGACTCCAATAGATGGATCAGGTTGGGCCCCAGGTCCTTGATTAGCCACAACATGCGCGGGCCCATGACCGCCATATAGTCATCGGGGATTGGTGGGTGCGGGATACGTTTTCGCTCGGGCGGGCGTGGGGAGGGGGCGCCGCGCACAGCGGTTGTGTTGCCCTTGAACTCTCGCGCTCCGGGTGCATCCGACCAGAAACTCAGAGCCTGCAACTGCGTCAGACGCATAAGCTCGCAACGCGATTCTTCTTTTGCCCACAATGCGAGCAAATCTTCGGCAGTTAAGGTTGATACGAACGCCATGCTTGAATTAACCGTACCTTCCAGGCGTCTTGTTACCCCCAGCGCAACCAGTTTGACGTCGAACTGATACAGACGATCAGCGACCGTGCTTGCGTCCAGCGGCTTGAACTTCGCAGTTGACCCCAGTCCCGCTGGGCCCATACGCTTAAGCAGACTAAGGCGCGTAAGCCACAGCACCCCTTCATTCAGAAGCACGTCCAGGGCGGGGGAGGTCTGCGTTCCCGTGGGTAGATAAGCTGCAATCCGACTGCGCAAATCTACGCGACGCATGTGTTTCATCATATGCGGTACCAGTGTCTCAGGGGTCTCCCAGATTCCAAACGTCTCGCCGTGCCCCAGCATCATCTGGCATCGCAGAGCGCTCTCGACGTCGAGGTGCTGCAAATTTTCCAAAGGAAAGAGCGCCAGCGCTTGTCCACGGCTATGGTCTTGGTCAAGCGAGGACGGCAATGGCAATTTTTCGGGTGCGTTCATACCAACTCCATCAGGTCAGGTGAGGAAGCCAAGGGCAGGCCGGGCACATAGTGCTCGCCAGAGGCAATCGCCTGTGCCCATTTCTTGCATGCTGCCAAGCCGTGGTTCAGGTCGAATTTGCGAAGGGCCATCAGGTTGTTCTTGAGTTCAATGTCATACCGGTCTTCGACCCATGTCTCGATGGGAATGAAGCCCTGCAACGCCCGCAGTTCTTCGGCCCGCATGGCAATGCCGTCCAGCGATTCCGGCAGCAACACTGCGTGCTCGAAGCACAACATGCATCGCTGAACATCGCAGGGTTCGTTGGCAGTAGCTTTGATGTGGGACGGGGGGTGGGCGGCGTCCTTGCAGGCCACCTTCATGCGACTCTTTGGCAGGGTGCGCGCCTGAGCAAGAAGCATTTCCTGTTCAGGCGTCACTTTCCCATAGCGGTACAAATGGGCAAGGATGGCTAGGTCGACACGGCCCGTGTCCAACTCACTTACCAAAATGTTCAGGAAACGCCGTGAGTCGTCGCTGGCCTCCTGGTTGTTGATGTTGGTGTCCATATAACCACGTGTGGTTCTGAGAAGAGCATGATTTAGTGCTCTTTGGACATGGAGCATGTTGCCGTTGCCCTTGTGGTAAACATAGTCTGCAAACCACACCCTGAAGTCTTTCGCTGTTACATGGGGTATGGGTGGAAGTGGCGCAAGTGGTGCGAGCAGTGCGAAGATTTTTCTGCCCCGCTGCGTCCGTCGCGCGTTTATTGCAGTCAGTCGTGCGTTCACGTCAGACCGTCGAGCATTCGCCTTGGCTCGTTCAGTGTCACGTTGCGTGTTGAACAAGTGCACTACGCTTTCTAAAAAAGTTGCATTCTTACCATTAACCAAGCCACTCCGCCCGACATCGTTCGATATCCAACTTATCTCTCGGTTGCGAGCGACATACAGCCAGACGCAGCGTACTCCCTGCTCCAGTGTTTTGATCTTTCCAAACTGCGCGGTGCGCGCTTCGTAGTCCGCGTCTTTCATTTCTTCATAGTTCAGTCGTTCCTGTGCGAGTCGCTGCTTGAGAGCACCGCGCAAAGGTTCGACACGATCCAAATAGGTCTTGATCAAATGGCCGGGGCCATCCTGGGTCTTCCATTGACCGGTCACAAATTGTTCTTTGCCGCCTGCACGTTCCTTTTCTCCAACCAGTTCGTAAGTCTCCGCGCTAAGTATGAAGCGCCGGTGTGGGTCGTGAGGGGAATCTTTAAAATGGTCAAACAAAAACTTTTTGCTTGCGTCCAGGTTTGTCAGCGTCGACGCGTTCCATCCCGTGTTCAAGAGGCACTGGTGCCAAACTGCATCAGCTTCCCAGTGGCTTGGAAAGACGGATTCCTGCAAACACATCCTGAAGCTTCCATTGGAATTTCGCGTCCAAGAAGGTGTTCCATCGAATAAATCATCAGATTTCGGGAGTATCTTTCCGGTTTTTATCTGAATGCTGCGCATGTACTTCACATTCCGCCACAGATGTGCCTCCTGCGGGTCTTTTGGTTGTGTGTCGCTTTGACTGAGCCTCTCCGACTGCGCCCACCGCTCCAGTACGCTGCGGCAGGCACGCCTGACTGCAAAGCGCAGGGCGTTTCGTTGGTCTAGCGGCGGGATATGCTTTTGCGTTTCCGTGTCTTCAGGTGATTCCCAATGCGTTTTGCGTGCGCCAAGGGACATGCGTGTGATGTCTACGATAGTGCGGAACTTGCCGAAGTGTTGTCGGGTCATCCCGCTGCGATGGGCAAATTCGCTATGCAACTGCGTCAGTAGCAGGACATCCTCGACGCGTGTCATGGGCTGGTTGGCCTTCGCTGCCGCAGCCTCCACTGCATCAAGGATGCGCCACCATTCGCGTAGCGCGTGCATTGTGGCTTCGACTGTCTTTTTCGCAGCGTAAGAAAGGGAATCTGCAATCGCTGGCGCCAGTTGCTGGATGAGTATCGACCGACCGGAGAACGGAGTGAATTTTCTTCCACATCCTATTGGATGGCGTGATTTTTCCTGTCCCGTGGCGAAGGGATGCAGGTTGACTTCGCAGAGTTCTTTTTCATGTTGCGTCCAGAACACTAGCGGGTCGCCGGACTCTGGGGCGTCGACTCTGACCGGAGCTGCTAGCGTAACGCCAGCGTGTTCCTTCAGGTGGTCCTTGTTGTATGTGCGGATGCTCACTCGTTGTTCTTCACGTCAATGTCCTCTTCACTAAGTTGCTGCATATAGTTCTCTTGGAAATTCATGTTCACACCCAGTCGGTCTGACACCCACTGCAGGTAGATCATGGTGGTCTCGCGCGAGATGTGCCTGAGTTGGCGCTGGATCGTCAACTGGATAAATCCCTCGATATCCAGGGCCAGAATCTTCAGTACGGAGGGGTCAAGCTTGTTGTTGATTACGGATTCCAACAATGCCTTTTGTTCTTCCAGATGCTTCCACAGCGTGCTGCAGGCCCAGAAGTCCCGAGCCAAGTGAGGTGACCAGCCACGCGGACGCTGAGCGCTTTTGCTCCTCCAAAAATCGTAGATTTTCTGCCCGGTGTAGCGCTCTCCCGTGTCTGGATCGAGGAATAGATGGACCGCGTTGTTGCGTAGGATTTTCGCCTCACGGACGTTTTTGGCTTGACGCAGTGCAATCGTCAGTGCCTTGGGTCGAACCTTTTGGCGGTACTCGTGAAGCTTGAGCGCCATTTGCATCGGTAGAAGAATATCGCCCTCCGGGCCAATCTTGTCCCCATGGTCGTCACCATGGCTGTGCCCCTTGGTTTTGTACCGCAGCTTCACGCATACCGCCTGATGCTCAATCGGCCTGTTTTGGTTGACGACATCCCACTCGTCAGTATCTAGTGGCAGGGTATCCATGCGCCAGGCTGCTGCTTCCGCCCGGCGTACTCCTGTTTCAAGGATGAGCTCAGCAATGAGGCCTTCAACAGGGCATTTTCCACGTACACGGCTCAACCACGCTCCAATCTCCTTTTCGTCGGGAAACCCAAGCCGTCGCTTGCTTTCCCTGACTTTTCCGCGCCGTGCCTCCACGGTCTTGGTCGTCCGAGCCCCGCTGCTCTCACGACTGTCGGCTATGAACGACTTACGAACCTTTGGGATATGAAATGGTTCGCGCAGCCCTTTATCAACAGCCCACTGTAAGAACATGCAAGCAACTTCAACTCGTGAGTTGACTGTTTTTGCAGCTAGACCAGTGTTGTCTCGGGACCAACTACCCGTGCTCATTTCTCCCTGGTAGCTCTGGATCAAGTCGATTTTGTAATCGGCCTTTAGGGGGTCTTTGCCACGGGCGTGGCAATACTCAAGGTAGTTCGACAGCCAGTGCGCATAGTTGTGCATGGTGGCTTCGGTCGGGGGCATGGTTGATGCCTGTTCAAGCCCGCGCGTCCCGGCGCTCCATTCACCCAAACCTAGGTCAATGAGAAATTGATTGGCGATCCGGTGATAGCCTGGGCGGCTATCGATGATGAATGGGAGGTGAGCGACCCGCCCGAAACCTCTTTCTTTCAGGAATCCTTGAGTTGGATAGACCACCCGATGCGGGTAGTCTATTAAGCGTTTTGAAGTTTCCATATAGCTTCATGCTACATGGAACTACATTTTAAATCAACCGATAATGTTTGCCCCTGTAGCCCCCGCGTTGTCGCCCCCGAGCGTGACGTAGTTCACCTTGCGGATGTCCATCAGTTTCTTGCCGCCAGAGTAGCTGATGGAGCTTTGCACGTCTTGCTCCATCTCGATCAGCGTGTCGGCCAGTTTGCCCTTGATCGGCTCCAGGATGCGCTTGCCTTCCACGTGCCGGTACTCGCCCTTGTTGAAGTCGCTGGCCGAGCCGTAATACTCCTTGTAGAGCTGGCCGTCGACCTCGACCGTGGTGCCGGGCGACTCTTCGTGACCGGCAAACAGCGAGCCGATCATCACCATCGTCGCGCCAAAGCGCACGCTCTTGGCAATGTCACCGTGGCTACGGATGCCGCCGTCGGCAATGATCGGCTTGGTGGCCACGCGGGCGCACCACTTGACGGCGCTCAGTTGCCAACCGCCGGTGCCAAAACCGGTTTTGAGCTTGGTGATGCAAACCTTGCCCGGGCCGACGCCGACTTTGGTGGCATCGGCCCCCCAGTTTTCCAGGTCGATTACTGCCTCGGGTGTGGCCACGTTGCCGGCAATGATGAAGCTGCCCGGTATTTTTTCGCGCAGATAGGCAATCATGGCCTTGACCGTATCGGCATGGCCGTGCGCAATGTCGATGGTGATGTAGTCGGGCGTCAGCTCCAGCGCCACCAATCGGTCAACAGTGTCGTAGTCTGGTTGTTTGACGCCCAGCGAGATCGACGCGTACAGCCCACGCGCGGCCATGCGCTCGACAAACGCCACGTTGTCCAGGTCAAAGCGGTGCATCACATAGAAGTAGCCGTTTTGCGCCAGCCAGACGCAGATGTCTTCGCTGACCACGGTTTTCATGTTGGCTGGCACGGCCGGAATGCGAAAGCGCCGTGGGCCCAGTTCTACGCTGGCGTCGCATTCAGAGCGACTCTCCACCCGACATTTGCGCGGCAACAGCAGGATGTTGTCGTAGTCAAAAATTTCCATGGTCAAGCACCTTTTGAGTTGATTCAAATGAGAGCGCTTGGATTGCTACCGGCAAAAAAAACCGGGCAGCAATGGCTTGGGCCCGATAACAGATTCTAGGAGGCTGTCGGACTTTCGGCATCGAAGCGTTCTCGAAGAGCGGCGTAGCCAAATTCGACCCCAGCGAGGGCAGTTTTTGCCGGATTTGCTGGCTCATAGCCGTAGCTATGGGCCAAAAAGACGGTAAAAAATGAACCGCTGCGGTCGGATTACAGCCGATGTACCGAAAGTCCGACAGCCTCCTAGTGTGCTTGCTTCCTACAATGCTTCTTATGTTTTCTTCGACCCCACCCACCCCTGCCCCCGATGCCGATCTGTTGCGCAATTTGAACCCTGAGCAGCTGGCCGCCGTCACCCTGCCTGCTGAGCACGCGCTGATTCTGGCTGGCGCGGGTTCTGGCAAAACCCGGGTGTTGACCACACGCATCGCTTATTTGCTGCAAACCGGCCAGGTGTCGCCCGGCGGCATCATGGCGGTGACGTTTACCAACAAGGCCGCCAAAGAAATGATGACGCGTCTGGCGGCCATGCTGCCGCTGAATGTGCGCGGCATGTGGATCGGCACTTTTCACGGCCTGTGCAACCGTTTTTTGCGCGCCCATTACAAGCTGGCCAACCTGCCCCAAGCCTTCCAGATTCTTGACACGCAAGACCAGTTGTCCAGCATCAAGCGCTTGTACAAGCAGTTTGGTATTGACGACGAACGTTACCCGGTCAAGCAAACGC
>Ga0210041_1002067_pt1 | contig 17523 bp, 13 predicted proteins | sample CryGeymeta201503_FD_183973 | JGI IMG/M metagenome (GOLD analysis project Ga0210041, IMG submission 183973) | Groundwater microbial communities from Crystal Geyser aquifers in Utah, USA - Crystal Geyser metaG 2015-03 (SPAdes) (version 2) | ecosystem: Environmental > Aquatic > Deep subsurface >... | reverse complement strand
AGCGGCTGATCTGCTGGTCGCCTATCTGGAACAAATCGGTGTCGAATACGTTTTTGGCGTGCCCGGCGGCGCCATCGAACCGCTGTACAATGCGCTCGCGCGTAGCGCCCGGCGCGGCGGGCCGCGTCCGGTCGTGGCTCGCCATGAAACGGGAGCCGCTTTCATGGCCGATGGCTACGCCCGTGAATCGGGCAGGATAGGCGTGTGCTGTGCCACTTCCGGCCCAGGTGCCACCAATCTCATCACCGGCGTGGCCTGCGCTTATGAAAACGAGATCCCGATGCTGGTCATCAGCGGCCAGCCTTCGCTGCATTTGCTGGGCAGGGGGGCGTTGCAGGAATCATCCGGTGCCGGCATCGACACGGTCGCCATGTTTCGTATCTGCACACGCTACAGCGCGCTGATATCCCATCCGGATCAGATGGAAACGCAACTGGTCAGCGCGTTGCTGAGCGCGCACCAGCCGACACCCGGCCCGGTTCACCTCAGCATTCCGGTGGACGTGCAGCGCTCGCTGACGAAAAGCGGGCCGACCTACGATCTGGCGCATCTGCTACAGCCGGTGTCTGTTGTGGATGACGCGGCGGTTCGGGAATTGCAGGCGCAACTGGCGCAGGCGCAGCGGGTGGTGGTGCTGATCGGCAGCGGCTGCGGGGAGGCCATTGACCTCGTCATCGAGTTGGTGGAGAGGATGGGGGCGGTTTTCGTCGTCACCCCCGACGCCAAGGGGTTCATCAGCCCGCGCCACCCTTTGTACCGTGGCGTGTTCGGATTCGCCGGTCATCCGTCCGCCGTCGCGGCGATGGGCGATAAGGATGTTGACCTGATCCTGGTGGTCGGTTCCAATCTGAGCGAATGGACCAGCAACGGCTGGAGCGAATCGCTGTTGAACGACCGGCTGGTGCATATCGATTCCTGCGAGGCGCACCTGACGCACTCGCCGATGGCTCGTCTGCACGTACGCGGTCGTATCCGCCCGGTGTTCGAGCGGCTACTGCGAACGCTGCGCAGGGATGACATGAAACGGATTTTCGTTGGCGAGAAGCGGCGATTCAGGAAGGTCCTGGTTGACGATCCGTTCAAATCGCCATCCGCCGGCGCGCCGATCAAGCCGCAGTATTTGATGCGCGAACTCGGCTGGCGCTCTCTGCCCGATACGCGTTTCCTGGTCGATTCCGGCAACAGCACGACGTGGGCAATCCATGATCTGGGTATGCACGATCACCGGCCCAGCGCCGGGGGCTGGATGCGCGTCACGATGAATTTCGCCCCGATGGGCTGGGCCATCGGCGGCGCGGTCGGCACCGCGCTCGCCAACCGCGCTGTGCCGGTGGTCTGCATCACCGGGGACGGCAGCCTGCTCATGAATGGCCAGGAAATGACCGTGGCGCTGACCGAGAAGCTCAACGTGGTGTTCGTGGTCCTCAACGATGCGGCACTGGGCATGGTGAAGCACGGGCAGCGCCTAGGTGGTGCGGAACAGGTCGGGTTCGAGCTGCCGGCGGTGGATTTCAGGCTGCTGGCCGAATCCATGGGCATTCCGGGCCATGTGATCCGCACCGCCGAGGATTTCGAAAGCCTTGACCTGGACGCGATTCTAAACCATCCCGGCCCGACTTTGCTCGACGTGCGCATCGACGGCGAGGAAGTCCCGCCCATGGGGCTGCGCATGAAAATTCTGGGGACGGCGAAATGAGCGAGGAATTCATCCACACCCGCATCTGGCAGGAGGAGCCCGAGCCGGACAACGCCTTCGCGGCGGCGTCCTGCCATTGCCACGGCTACAATGTTTACGGCGACCTGCTGGCCAATGCAAGCTGGATCGAGTATCTGTTCCTGCTGTTTCGCGGCGAGGCGCCGTCACCGGCGCAGGCCAGACTGCTGGAGGGCTTGGCGCTGGCGCTGGCGAATCCGGGGCCGCGCGATGCGGCGGTACATGCCGCGATGTGCGGCGGAGTAGGCGGTTCCACCTCGGCATCCTGTTTGATGGCGGCACTGGCGGTAGGCGCGGGCGCATCCGGCGGCGCGCGGGAAGTGCGGCTCGCCATGGAAGACTGGCTAGAACGCGGCACTGATCTGGCACTGTGGCAGACGGGTCTGGCCGCAAAGCCGGTGGATGATCCGGCGGATGTCTGGCCCGCGCCCGGTCATCCGGCAGGTTTCGACCCCCACGGTGTACGCTGTACCAAACCGGTGCTGCAAACCTTGGCGCACCTCGCCGGCCTGGGTTGCGGGCCGTCCCTTCCTTGGCTGCAAGCCCACCGGCCGCTGCTGGAATCTGCCGCCGGGCTGCCGCTGGCGATGTCCGGCGTGGCGGCGGCGGCCTTGCTCGATCTCGGCTTCACGCCGGCGCAGGGAGAAATGCTGCATCTGCTGCTGCGGCTGCCGGGTGCAGCAGTGCATGCCCTGGAGCAAAAGGATTACGGCCACAAGAAATTCCCGTTTTTCCGTGTCGAACTGGAAAACGACCCCGGCCTCGCCGGGGCAGGCTTGAAAATGGAGGACAAGGCATGAAGGGGCCGGAACTGCTGGAGCAGCATGTCGGGCAGCTAGTCACCAGTATGGGTGCATTCTTTCCCGGCGAACGCGTAGTGTTTCGCGGCCAGGATTTATTCACATCGCTCAAGGACCTGGACTGGTTGGAACTATACCTGTTCGGTATCACCGGCCGTCGCTATACGCCGCAGCAGATGCGCGTGCTGCACGTAATCTGGACACACAACAGTTATCCAGACGCGCGCATCTGGAACAACCGCGTGGCGGCATTGGCCGGCACGGCGCGCAGCACTGGCCCACTCGGCATTGCCGCTGCGCTGGCCATATCCGAGGCGACGATCTATGGCGGAGCTTCACAACGGCGTTGCAGTGAATTTCTGACCCGAGCCAAAAAAATGGTGGACGAAGGGGCGGATCTGGATGCATTGGTGCGCACTGAACTCAAGGAAAAGCGCGGCATCGGCGGTTACGGACGGCCGATTGTTCCAACCGATGAGCGCATTGTTCCGATCATGGCGATCGTGCGTGAACAGGGTCTGGAGAATGGGCCTCATCTCAAGCTTGCGTTCGAGGTGGAAAAAATTCTGCTTGCCGGGCGCTGGCGCTGGCACATGAATAGCGTCGGGCTCACGGCGGCGCTGTGTGCCGATTTCGGCATGTCGCCGCGCGAGTATAATTTTTTCTGTATTCCTGCCTTCCTCGCCGGCATGCCGCCGTGCTATCTGGATGCGGCGGAAAAACCGGAAGGCCAATTGTTTCCGCTGCCTTGCCGCGTTATGCTTTACGAAGGCGTTGCCCGCCGCCAGTGGCGGGATGTAGCGTAAACGCAAAACTCAGGTTGAAGATGATCTTCTCTTGACTCTGGGGTAGCATACGATGAGTGAAGATGGTGAAGATGGTGCGTCGAGGGGGTTACCATGAAGAGAAAGAGAATCAGTGAGGGGTTGTTAGTCACGCTGCTGACCATGGCGTGGGCCACAGGCGCTTATGCTCAGCAGTCCGAGGAAGAGGAATTGGCGCTGGCCTACGGCGACAAGTCCTTTATCAGCATCGCCTCCGGTTCCCGCCAACCTATCGCGCGGGCGCCGTCAGTCGCCACCGTGGTCACCGCGGAAGACATCGCAGCCATCGGCGCGGCCGATCTGGACGAAGTGCTGGAAACCGTGCCCGGGCTGCATGTGTCGCGTTCAGTAGCCGCCTACAACCCGATCTATACCATCCGTGGCATCTCCACCCAGTACAATCCCCAGGTACTGATGCTGGTGAACGGCATCCCGCTTACCGGCGTGTTCGTCGGCAACCGATCCCAAATCTGGGGTGGCATGCCGGTGGAGAACGTGGCGCGCATTGAGGTGATCCGCGGCCCCGGTTCCGCGCTCTACGGCGCGGATGCCTTTTCCGGGGTGATCAACATCATCACCAAGACCGCCGCCGACATCAACGGCACCGAACTCGGTATGCGCGCCGGCTCGTTCAAAAGCCGCGACGCCTGGGTGCAGCATGGAGGCACCTGGGGCGGATTCGACGTTGCCGCCTACCTGCGGGTGGGCGCCACCGACGGCCAGCGGCAAATCATAGGCGCGGACGCGCTGTCCGGCACGCCATTTCCTTCTCTCGCGCCGGGATCAGTCAACCTCGGTCGCGATGCCATCGACGCCCGCCTCGACCTGGCGCGCGACAAATGGCGGCTGCGCGCCGGCTACCAGCAGCGCGACAACCTGGGCAACGGCGCCGGGGTGGCTTCGGCGCTGGACCCCAGGGGCAGCAATTTCGGCGAGCGCGTTTCCACCGACCTCACCTGGCAGGACACGAACTTTGCCCCTGACCTGGATGTGACCGCCCAAGCCAGCTATTTGCACATTACCGAGCAATCCAATCTGACGCTTTACCCTCCCGGCTTTCCCGGCTTTCCCGGCTTCCCCGATGGCGTGATCGGCAATCCCGACAAGTGGGAGCGCCATTTGCGCTTCAACCTGTCGGCTGCTTATGCCGGGTTTCAGAGCCACAAGCTGCGCTTCGGCGCCGGAACTCAGGATGATGACCTGTATCGAACCAAGGAAACCAAGAATTTTACTCTGGTGCCGGTTCCTGGCGGCTTCTTTCCGGCACCGCTAGGATCGGTGGTGGACGTGACCGACAGCGCGCCTTTCCTGCGCCCGCACAGCCGCCGCGTGGGCCATGTTTACGTGCAGGACGAATGGGCGCTCTACCGGGACTGGTACCTTACCGCCGGCGTACGCCACGACCAGTATTCCGATTTCGGCGGCACCACCAATCCGCGTGTGGCGCTGGTATGGGAAACGGCCTATAACCTGACCAGCAAGCTGCTCTATGGCCGTGCTTTCCGGCCGCCGGCATTCGCTGAACTCTACAACATCAATAATCCGGTGGCGCTAGGCAATCCCAACCTCAAGCCGGAAACTAACGAATCCGTGGAACTGGCTTTCGCCTGGCAGCCTGCCAGTTCCCTGCAGGCCAACCTGAATCTGTTCCGCTACCGAATGAAGGATATCCTGCGTTTCGTTCAGAACCCGGATGCCAGTTTTACCGCGCAGAATGCCGGGCGGCAGAACGGCCAGGGCCTGGAAGTCGAGCTGGTCTGGGAAGCGAGCCGCAGTCTGCGGCTGTCTGGCAATTACGCGCAACAACGTTCGATCGATGAGGCAACGAACCAGGATGCGGGCAACGCCCCCCGGCACCACGTTTATGCCCGGGCGGACTGGCGCTTCATGCCGGGCTGGACCCTGAACACACAGGTCAATCACGTCGCCGACCGCAGTCGCGAGCCCTCGGATACCCGTCCCGCCATCGCCGATTACCACACCGTGGACCTCACGCTGCGCAAACAGAAGTGGAAAAAAGACTGGGATTTCGCCTTCACGGTGCGCAACCTGTTCGATGCCGACGCGCGCGAGCCGTCACCGGCGCCGGGCCTGATCCCCAACGACCTGCCGCTGGCCCCGCGCGAGTGGCGCTTCGAAGTGCGTCACCAGCTATGATAATGCTTGTCCATTACAACAAGGTTGGTACTGTCAGCCTTGGCCGGTCAGCCTTCGTAGGGCGCAATAAGCGAAGCGCATTGCGCCGTATGGCGAATACATTCGGCGCAATGCGCTTCGCTTATTGCGCCCTACATGGACTGCGGGAAAAGGGAGTGATGGCGTTGCTTGTCGCCACGGCGCTGGTCGTTACATCACCGGCATGGGCAGCAGGGGAAGATAAGATTGCCGTGGCCTATCCCGATATCGGCGAGCCTTACCGGGCGATTTTCGAGAAAATCGTCGAGGGCATCGAAGACCGGGCCAACTCGCGGGTGGTCAAATACGCGGTGAAGCCCAGCGCCGACAGCGCTGAACTGAAAACCGCGCTGCGCCGCCAGGACGCCAGGGTGGTGATCGCCCTCGGCCGCCAAGGCATGAAGGCGGTGACGCCGGATCGCGGCATGGCGATGGTGGTGGGCGGCGTGGTGACGGTGCCGGAAAGCGAGGCGCGCGGCCTGTCGGTGGTCAGCCTGTCGCCGGATCCCGCGCTGCTGTTCGCCCGCCTGAAGGTGCTGATGCCGGCCGCGAAGCGTGTGCACGTCGTCTACGATCTCCGCCACAATGCCTGGCTGATGAGGCTGGCCAGAGAAGCCGCGCGTGCCCAGGGGCTGGAGCTGGTGGCGTACGAGGCCCAGGATCTGCGCGGCGCGATGCAACAGTATCAGGCCATTTTCGCCGTGGTCGACAGCCGCACGGATGCCTTGTGGCTGCCGCAGGATATCACCACGGTGGAGGAAGGATCGGTTTTGCCCCTGGTGCTGCAGGAGTCGTGGAACCGCAGCCTCACCGTATTTTCCAGCACTTTCGGCCATGTCCGGCGGGGTGTGCTGTTTGCGCTTTACCCCGACAACGTGGCATTGGGGAAAAGCCTCGCCGGCCTGGCGCTCGGCATTCTCGCCTCCGGCAACCATGGGGAGCATGGCATGATGCCGTTGCGCGACGTGCGGATCGCGGTCAACCTGCGCACCGCCCAGCATCTCGGGCTCGATCTGCGCCGTCAGCAGCCGAGTTTCGACCTGGTGTTCCCGGAGCCTTGAAATACAGCCCATGAACAAGATGCTCAAAACATTTCTCCGCGAGTTTACTTTCCGGCGTCAGCTGAGCGTCACGATGACGCTCGGCATCCTCTGTCTGGCGTTGTTTTCTTCCCTGGTGAGCTCGTGGCAGGCTAACCAGCGGGTGCGCCGCAATCTCATCGAGCAGGGCCAGCGCATCACCGAAAACCTGGCGCGCCAGAGCGCCCTGGCCCTGCTCTATGCCTCGCCCGACAACGTTGCTGAGGCGGTGAGAGCGACCCTGGCTTTTCCCGGCGTGGCGAGCGTGGAGATTCGCGACACCGCCCGGCGTGTCCTGCTGGCCAAGGGCGGTGCCCGTTCCGCTGAATTCCCCAAAAGCTTCGTTCCTGTTGCCGGAGCGGAAGCCCTGGCCGTGCTCGACGCGGAAAGCGAGGGCGCATGGCGCTTCGCCGCGCCGGTGTATTCGCAGCCTTCCGCCGCATCGCCTTTCCAGGTTCAGGAAGCCAGGCGAGAACGGCTCGGAGACGTTGCGGTGGTGATGAGCAAGGCGGCGCTTGCTCAAATGACCCGCGATATTTTCATTGCCAACATGATTTCGTCGTTTTCCTTCGCGCTGCTGATCCTGATCCTGATCCGCTTCCTGACCAGCCGCATGACCCGGCCGCTCAACCAGCTTTCGGCCAGCATGGCGCGCGCCGAGGCGGGCGGGTCCAAGGTGCGCGCAGTGTTGTCCGGGCCGAAGGATATCGCCGACATGGCTCATGCCTTCAACAGCATGATGGCGGTGCTGGAAGATCGCATCGCTGCGGTCAGCCACGCCGAACGGCGCATCCGTCATCTGGCTTACAATGACACCCTGACCGATTTGCCGAACCGGATGAACTTCATGGGCCTGCTGAACCAGGCCATAGACCGCGCCCGGGACAAGAGCCAGACGTTTGCACTGCTGTTTCTCGATCTTAATCGCTTCAAGAATGTCAACGACACCCTCGGCCATGATGTCGGCGACCGCCTGCTGGTTGCTGCGGGCCGGCGGATCAGCCACAGCGTCCGCACCGACGACAGTGTGGCGCGCTTCGGCGGCGACGAGTTCACCGTGCTGCTGGAGGATCTGGCCAGCGCCACGGTGGCCTCGGTCGCCAGCCAGAAGATCTGTCTCGCCCTGGCCACGCCGTTCGAAATCGACGGCCATGACATCTACGTCAGCGTCAGCATCGGCATTTCTGTCTATCCTGCCGATGGCGTGGATGGCAATACCTTGCTCAAACATGCCGACAGCGCAATGTACCTGGCGAAGAAGAGCAATAGCGGCCATGAGTTCTACGAGTCGGGCATGGAGGCAACGATTTCCGAGCAGGTGCAGATGGAAGGCGCCCTGCGCCGGGCGGAGGGACGGAACGAGCTGCTGGTGTATTACCAGCCCAAGGCGTTGCTGGCGACTGGAGCTCTGTCCGGAATGGAGGCGCTGGTGCGCTGGAAGCATCCGGAGTTTGGTCTGGTCTCTCCCACCAGGTTCATCCCCCTGGCGGAGGAAACCGGGCTGATCGTTTCCATCGGCGCCTGGGTGCTGCGCACGGCCTGCGCCCAAGCCAAGATCTGGGTCAATGCCGGAATGCCGCTGGCGGTCGCGGTGAACCTGTCCGGGGTGCAACTCAGGCAGCACAATTTTGTCGATAACGTCAGGGCGGTGCTGGCGGAAACCGGGCTCGACCCGGCGCTTCTGGAGCTGGAAATCACCGAGAGCGTGCTGATGGAACAGGCCAGCGAAGCTCTGTCCACCCTGCATCAGTTAAAGGAAATCGGCGTGCAGCTCACCATCGACGATTTTGGAACCGGTTACTCGTCCCTGAGCTACCTCAAGCGCTTTCCGGTGGACTGTCTGAAAATCGACCAATCATTCGTGCGCGATGTGACCAGCGACCCGGACGATGCCGCCCTCGTCACCGGCATCATCGCCCTGGCCCACAGCCTGCGACTGAAGGTGGTGGCAGAAGGGGTGGAGACCGTAGAGCAGCGGGATTTTCTCGTCCAATGCGACTGCGATTCCATTCAGGGTTATCTGTTGAGCCAGCCGGTGCCGCCGGAAGTGTTCGAGAACAAAATGCTGGGCGCGGATTTCGACCAGACCGGGTCCGCGCCGATTGCCCACTGAAAAAAAACCCGCCGTAGCGGGTTTTGATTTATTCCTCCCCTTCAGGGGGAGGGCTAGGGTGGGGTGGGGTCTACTTCATGTTTTCCGGACCCTTGGCCTTCAGGCACTCGCTCATGAACTTCTTGCGCTCGTCCCCTTTCAGGCTTTTTTCGCCGGCAGCTTTGTTGCAGGTGGCCATGGGGGTTAATTTCCCCTTCTGAGCACCTTCTACAGGCATCGCGGCTTCTTTCGCGGCATCGGGTTTCGCAGCGTCGGGAGCCTTGGTCTTCAGACACTCGCTCATGAACTTCTTGCGCTCGTCGCCTTTCAGCGCCTTCTCTCCTGCTTCCTTGTTGCAGGTGGCCATTTTGGATTGCTGTCCGGTCAGTGCTTTCGCATCGGCAGCGAAGGCGGGAGAGGCGAAACCGATAGCCAGACATAATGCGATCAACAGGTTTTTCATGAAGTCTCCTTAATGATTTAACGGGTGGAAGCAGAAGTATAGCTTAACCCCGACGAAATACGATGTCCCACACCCCATGGCCGAGTTTGATACCGCGTTGCTCGAATTTGGTCAGCGGGCGGTAGTCCGGCTTGAGGGCGTAATCGGCGGCGGTGTTGGCGAGCCTGGGTTCTGCCGAGAGCACGGCGAGGATGTGTTCGGCATATTCCTGCCAGTCGGTGGCGGCGTGAAGATAACCGCTGTCTTTGAGTTTTTCGCACAGTAGCGCGACCCGTTCCGGCTGGATCAGACGGCGTTTGTGGTGTTTTTTCTTGTGCCAGGGATCGGGGAAGAAAATATGCACGCCATCGAGGCTGGCCGGGGCGACCATGTGCTTGAGCACCTCCACCGCGTCGTGCTGGATGACGCGCAGATTGGTCAGGCCCAGAGCTTCGATCTGGTTGAGCAGGCTGCCGACGCCGGGGCCGTGAACCTCGATGCCGAGATAGTCGTTTTGCGGATGGGCGGCGGCGATGGCCGCTGTGGAATCCCCCATGCCGAAACCGATTTCAAGGATTTTGGGGGCTGCTCTGCCGAAGATGGTGTTAAGGTCGAGCAGCTCTTCCTGGTAGGGGATGCCCCAGCGCGGCAGCAGGGTTTCCAGCGCCCGGGTCTGGGCATTGGACATGCGGCCCTGGCGCAGGACGAAGCTTCTGATTGGGCGATGGTTCATAAAATTTTTGCCACAGAGAACACAGAGCCCACAGAGAAAAGCGAGAACTCTGTGTTCTCTGTGAGCTCTGTGGCTAGGAAATTAAACCCGTAGTGGGAGAACTCGGGCTGGCGGAATACAGCTTTTTCGGCATGCGGCCGGCGAGGAAAGCCTCGCGCCCGGCCTGTACCGCTTTTTTCATGGCCGAGGCCATCAGCACCGGGTTGCCGGCGCCGGCGATGGCGGTATTCATCAGCACCCCGTCGCAGCCCAGTTCCATGGCGATAGCCGCATCGGAGGCGGTGCCCACGCCGGCATCGACGATTACCGGCACCTTGGCGTTGTCGATAATGATCTGCAGGTTCCACGGGTTGAGGATGCCCATGCCGGAGCCGATCAGCGAGGCCAGCGGCATTACCGCGACGCAGCCGATTTCTTCCAGTTGTTTGGCAATGATCGGGTCGTCGGAGGTGTAGACCATCACCTTGAAGCCGTCCCTGACCAGGACTTCCGCCGCATGAATGGTTTCCACCATGTTCGGGTAGAGCGTTTTCGGGTCGCCCAGCACTTCCAGCTTGACCAGGTCGTGGCCGTCCAGCAGTTCTCGCGCAAGGCGCAGGGTGCGGATGGCGTCGTCGGCGCTGTAGCAGCCGGCGGTGTTGGGCAGGTAGGTGAATTTTGAGGGCGGCAGCGCGTCCAATAGGCTCGGTTCGCCGGCGGTCTGGCCGATATTGGTGCGGCGGATCGCCACCGTCACGATCTGCGCGCCGCTTTCCTCGACGGCGCGGCGGGTTTCGTCGAAATCCTTGTATTTGCCGGTGCCGATCAGAAGGCGCGAGGAATAAGCCTTGCCTGCGATAATGAGTTCGTCCATATTTTATTTCCCAAAAATTATCACCATCAGAGATCGCAGAGATCATGTAGGTCGGGCACGCTGTGCCCGACGGTTTGTTTATCTTTTGTTGGGCACCCGTGCCCAACCTACATTTATTTGCGTAATCTGTGGAGAGTGTCTCTGCGGTTCAAGAATTTAATCACCCGCCGCCCACAGCGACGACGATTTCCAGTTTGTCCCCATCGGCCAGCAACGTGTCGCCGAACTGGCTGCGCGGCACGATTTCGCTGTTCCTTTCCACCGCCAGACGTTTTCCGGTGAGGTTCAGGGTTTCCAGCAACTGGGAGAGGTTCGGATTCTGCTCGAAGGAGTGAGGTACGCCATTGACCGTTAGCTGCATCGCCTTCAATATTGCCGCGAAAAAGTGAGATTACATTCTACCATGCAGGCACAGCCCAATGGTAGAACGAAAGATCCCCGGTTGACCGGGGTTGGAGAAGATGTGCCGCGTCGTCAGGCGTGGGCGTGGGGGCCACGCATGGCGAGTTCGAGTTTGGTCACGTAGCGCTGCAACAGTGACTGCTCCTGTTGTGGAAGATCGATGAACTGGCAGCCGTAACGCCTGACGGGATGGCCGTTCCTGAGTGTGATGTCGGCTGAGCTGCAAATGCGAATGTCGGATGTCAGTTCCCCGAATCCGGGCAAGTCGATGTGGCAACCTCCAAACAGGGCACCTTGCTTTAGCGTTGGGGACGATGCTTGCGTCAACATGCCGATGCCGCCTACGCTGATGTCCGAAAGTGGGTTGCGGGCGATTTCGCCATTGTTGAGCTCAATTTCGCATAGTACCGGTTTGCCAACGGGTGTCGGCACCCGGAAGAGTTCGCGACGCTGAGGCCAGAGTACGGTTGAAGGAAGGGGAATGGAAAACGCGGCTGCGCCTTCGAAGAGGCAGGGTTCGATTTGTGAGGACATGAAGCTCACCGGCACACCGGCGTATACCGAGCTGAAATGCAGCCGGGAACAGGCCAGGATACGTTGGGATATTGCTTCGTCGGAGACGTCATCCAGGATCACCGTGTTTTTTCCAACCTCCAGCAAGCAGGTGGAAAAAATGTGGTAGCTGTTATCGAAGTGACCCGTCACATGGCTGCGTTTTTTCTGCAGCTTGTTCAATAATGCCCGAACATCCGCTTCGCTATTCAGCAGAAAGCGACTCCCATGCTTGTCATCGAGTTGTCCCGTCACGTTCTTACTCCGTTCCTGTGGATTCTAGTGGGCGTCCATCGCGGCCCTGATTTTTTGCGTATTGAGGCTATATAAAATAAAGCAATTATTATACTCAATATGGACTGGCTATATTTATCATTGTGTTGCAATTTTTCATGAGATAAATTTCAAGAAAAGTGTAAAAAATATCGACACTTTTCGACCTGTTTCTGGTTTTTCAATGCGAATTTTCAATAGATGTGGTTAATTGCAACAAAGGGCTCATCTGTAGGTTTGTAGTTGAGTAATGCGTGGAACCATCGTAAAATCCCCCATCCTGCGGGTGTAGTTCAATGGCAGAACGGCAGCTTCCCAAGCTGCATACGAGGGTTCGATTCCCTTCACCCGCTCCAGTCTTGTTCCCAGCCTCAGGGTGATGATAATGAAAAGAAGCCTGAAATACGGACTGATTTTCATTGGCGCCATTCTTGTCGTATTCCTTGCCCTTATCGCGCTGGTCGCCGCCACCTTTAACCCGAACGATTACAAGCCGTTGATCGTCAATCTGGTGCAGGAAAAGAAGCAGCGCACCCTGAAGCTCGAAGGCGACATCAAGCTGACCTTTTTCCCCCGTATCGGCGCTGATTTCGGCAAGATTTCCTTGAGCGAGCACGGCAGCAACAAGGAATTCGCCGCCATAGCCAGCGCACGGGTTTCCCTCGCGGTGTTGCCGCTGCTGAAGAAGCAACTGGTGGTGGATCGCATCCAGATAGATGGCATCCGGGCCAGACTGGTGCGTTATCCCGACGGCAGCACCAACATCGATGACCTGTTGAAGAAGGATGAGTCGGAGCAGTTCAAGTTCGACATCGAAGGCGTTAGCGTCACCCGCGCCGCGCTTTCTTTCGACGACCGGATGGCCGGGCGGAAACTGGATATTTCCGGCATGGAATTTGAATCCGGGCGTCTGGCCAACAACCAGCCCGGCAAGATCGGCCTCAAATTCACCTTGCAGGGCGACAACCCGAAGATCAACGCCCAGGTGGCGCTGGCTAGCGGCCTGCTGTTCGATACCGAGGCCAAGGCTCTCACTCTGGATGCGCTGACGGTTTCCCTGAGCGGCAAGCGTGGTGTCGATGGCCTGGATATTCGTCTGACCTCGCCGAAATTCGAACTGGGGCCGGAGCGTTTCGTAGGCGGGGTTGATCTGACGGCGAAGCTGATACAGCCCCCCAAGGGTAATCTGGATCTGGTGCTGAGTGTCCCGGCGTTGACCGGCAAAGGCCGCGCTGTTCGCGCTGACAATTTCACTCTGGACATCATCGGCCAGCAAGGCGACAACACCATCAAGAGCCGGGTCGCCAGCCCGTTCAGCGCCAACCTGGATACGCGCCAGTTCAGCCTGGATAAACTCGTTGCCAGCTTGAAACTCAGCAGTCCGGCCATGCCCAGGGCGCTCAACATGAATCTGGGCGGTGCGGCCCGGCTTGATTTCGCCAGGCAGGATGCGCATCTGGACCTGTCCGGCAAACTCGACGGTAGCCCGCTCAAGGCCCGGCTCGGCATGAGCAACTTCGGCGCGCCCGCCTATTCGTTCGATATCGTCATCGACCGGCTCGATGTTGACCGCTATTTGCCGCCGGGCAAGCCGGAAAACAAGGTCAAGCGGCCCGAAAAGCCGCTGGATTTCGGCTTTCTGAAAAATCTTAACGTCAGCGGCCAGTTCAGCATCGCCGCGCTCAAGGTCGCCAACATCAAGTCCTCCAACATCAAGCTCAAGGTCCAGTAAAAGGCCATGAAGGATTTTTCACAGCGCCTGATCGAGTGGCAGAAACATCATGGCCGGCACGACTTACCCTGGCAGCGTACCTGCGATCCTTACCTGGTGTGGCTGTCGGAAATCATGCTGCAGCAGACCCAGGTCGCCAGCGTCATCCCCTATTATCGGCGCTTCATCGCGCGCTTTCCGGACATTGCCACCCTCGCTGCCGCGTCGCAGGATGAGGTGCTCGCCCACTGGAGCGGGCTTGGCTACTACGCGCGCGGACGCAACCTGCACCGTGCCGCGCAGCTTGTGGTGGCGCAGCATGGCGGCATTTTTCCGTCTGATCCCGAGCAGGTTGTGGCGCTGCCAGGCATCGGCTGCTCCACCGCTGCCGCGATCCTGGCTTTCGCCTTTGGCCAGCGGCGGGCGATCCTGGACGGCAACGTCAAGCGCGTGCTGGCGCGCTGTTTCGGCATTGCGGGCTATCCCGGCGCAAAGCCAGTGGAAAACAGGCTGTGGCAACAGGCCGAAGCACTGCTGCCCGATTCCGGCATCGAAACCTATACCCAGGCGCTGATGGACCTGGGCGCCACGGTGTGCACCCGCAAGCCTTCCTGTGCCGCCTGCCCCCTCGGTTCCGGCTGCGTCGCCTACAATGAAAAGCGGGTGGCGGAGCTGCCTGAGCCCAAACCGCGCAAGCCGCTGCCGCAGAAGGAAACCGCCATGCTGATCCTACTGCGTCAGGGCGAGGTATACTTGGAAAAACGGCCGCCCACCGGCATCTGGGGCGGTTTATGGAGCTTGCCTGAAGCGCCGGTACTGGAAGCGGACTCGCTGGCCCGCCTCGGCATGGTCGGCAGGGAGGTCAAGCCGCTGCCGGAGCGGCAGCATACCTTCACCCATTTCCGCCTGCGCATTGTGCCGCGAGTGTTCGAGGTGACGATGCTGCCGCCGGACGTGCGCGAGCCGGGCGGGCTGTGGCTTACTCCAGCCGATGCGCTGGATACGGCGCTGCCCAAGCCGGTGCGGGAAATATTGAAAGGACTGGCATGACCGAACCGACCCATTCTCTGCTGGAAAGACACTGGCACCACTTGTCGGCGAACGAGGTCGCCGAACTGCTAGCCAGCGATCTGACACACGGCCTGAGTGCCGACGAGGCGCGGCGCCTGCGCGAGGAGTTCGGTGACAACCTGCTCACGCCAAAAAAAGGCAAGCCGGCCTGGCTGCGCTTCCTGCTCCAGTTTCATCAGCCGCTGATCTATATCCTGATCGCCTCCGGCACGATTACCACCTTTCTCCAGGAATGGGTGGATTCGGGCGTGATCTTCGGCGTGGTGCTGATCAACGCGGTGATTGGCTATATCCAGGAGGCCAGGGCGGAAGATGCGATTGCGGCGCTGGCGCGGATGGCGGCGAGTTCCACCACGGTGCTGCGCGACGGCATCAAGCAGCCCCTGCCCGCCGCCGAACTGGTGCCGGGGGATGTGGTGCTGCTCGCTCCCGGCGACAAGGTGCCGGCCGATCTGCGCCTGTTCCGCACGCGCGAGCTGATGACCGACGAGGCGGCTTTGACCGGCGAATCTCTGCCGGTGGCCAAGCTATCCGCACACATGGACAAGGACGCGGTGCTGGCGGATCGCGCCAACATGGCCTATGCCGGCACGCTGGTGGCCAGCGGCCAGGGCGCCGGGGTGGTGGTGGCGACCGGCGATGCCACCGAAACCGGCCGCATTTCGCGCATGATCGCCCATGCCGCCGACCTGTCCACGCCGCTGACGCGGAAGATCGAGCACTTCAGCGCGATCATGCTGTATGTGATCCTCGGCCTGGCGGTGTTTACCTTCGCCGTCGGCACCTGGCGCGGCGAGGCGCCGGTGGAGATGTTCATGGCGGCGGTGGCACTGGCCGTGGGGGCCATCCCCGAGGGTCTGCCGGCGGCGATCACCATCACCCTGGCTATCGGCGTGTCGCGCATGGCCAAGCGCCGCGCCATCATCCGCAAGCTGCCGGCGGTGGAGACTCTGGGCGGCGCGACGGTGATCTGTTCCGACAAGACCGGCACGCTGACCGAGAACCAGATGACGGTGCAGGAAATCTACGCCGGCGGCGAGACCTTCCGCGTCAGCGGCAGCGGCTATGCCGCGCAGGGCGAGGTCAGCCTGGACGGCAAGGTGGCGGCGCCGCACGGCGCGCTGCGCGAATGTCTCGTTGCCGGCGTGCTATGCAACGATGCCGTCCTGGTCGAACGCGAGGGCCGTCGCGAAGTGGCCGGCGACCCTACCGAAGGCGCGCTGCTGGTGGCGGCGGAAAAGGCCGGGCTGGTACCAGGAGAACTGTATGCCGCCAACCCGCGCCGCGATGAAGTTCCCTTCGATTCGCGTTACCAGTACATGGCCACTTTGCATGGCGATGTCATCTACGTTAAAGGCGCCCTGGAAAAGATACTCGACCGCGCCAGCGTGATGCTCGACCCGGAAGGCCGGGAAGTTGCTCTCGACCGGGCAACGATCGAAGCCCGTGCCCATGCCATGGCCTCGGATGGCTTGCGCGTGCTGGCGCTGGCCAGGGGCGTTCCGGTTGGAGGGGAAGCGCTCGACCATCGCCACCTCGGCAACCTCGTCTTCATCGGCCTGCAGGGCATGATTGACCCGCCGCGCCCCGAGGCGGTCGCGGCGGTGCGGGCGTGCCACGCGGCGGGCATCGCGGTAAAGATGATTACCGGCGACCATGCCGTCACCGCCGCCGCCATCGCCGCGCAGCTCGGCTTGGGCGAGGGCGCGCCACCGCTTACCGGCAGGCACATCGCGGCGCTGTCCGATGCCGAGCTGCGCGCCACAGTGCTGAAAACCACAGTGTTCGCCCGCGTCGAGCCGGAGCAGAAACTGCGGCTGGTCGAGGCGTTGCAGGCCGAGGGCGAGATCGTGGCGATGACCGGCGACGGCGTCAACGACGCGCCCGCCCTGAAGCAGGCGGACATCGGCATCGCCATGGGTATCACCGGCACCGAAGTGGCCAAGGAAGCCGCCGATATGCTGCTCACCGACGACAACTTCGCCTCAATCGAGGCGGCGGTGGAAGAAGGGCGCGGCGTGTTCGACAATCTGATCAAGTTCATTACCTGGACGCTACCGACCAATTTCGGCGAGGGCCTGGTCATCCTGACCGCGATTGTGTTCGGCGCCACGCTGCCGATCACGCCCCTGCAAATCCTCTGGATCAACATGACGACCGCCGGGGTGCTGGGCTTGATGCTGGCCTTCGAGCCGATCGACAAAAACATCATGCAGCGCCCGCCGCGCCATCCTGCGGCGCCGATCCTGACCACCGAATTGATGTGGCGCATTTTTCTGGTCAGTATGCTGCTGCTGGCCGGAGCCTACGGCCTGTTCCTGTGGGAGATCGAAACCGGCGAAAGCCTGGAGCAGGCCCGTACCGTGGCGGTCAACGTTTTCGTGATGGGCGAGCTGTTCTACCTGTTCAACTGCCGCTCGATGACCCATTCACCCTTCCACGTTGGCTTCTTTTCCAACCTCTGGCTGTGGGTCGGCGTGGTTGCCATGATCGGGTTGCAGCTGCTTTTTACCTATGCGCCGCTGATGCACCGTCTGTTCGCCAGCGCGCCGATCGGTCTGGACGATTGGGCGCGGATCGTGGCGGTTGGGCTGGTCATTTATTTCGTCATCGAGGCGGAAAAAGCCTGGCGGCGAAGAGGTCGGTCGTAGGTCGGGCACGCCGTGCCCGACAAACCCAAACACTTGTTGGGCACGGGGTGCCCAACCTACATGAAATATGTGAATCTGCGTCCTCCGCAGTGAAGTGCCGTTTTAGGTAGTCGTAGGTCGGGCACGCCGTGCCCGACAAACCCAAATACTT
>Ga0210041_1002051_pt1 | contig 17635 bp, 15 predicted proteins | sample CryGeymeta201503_FD_183973 | JGI IMG/M metagenome (GOLD analysis project Ga0210041, IMG submission 183973) | Groundwater microbial communities from Crystal Geyser aquifers in Utah, USA - Crystal Geyser metaG 2015-03 (SPAdes) (version 2) | ecosystem: Environmental > Aquatic > Deep subsurface >... | reverse complement strand
AAACATAATCAATATTTCGTCAATATATGGAGTTATTGCCCCGAGATTTGAAATTTACGACGCAACAAATATGACGATGCCAGTTGAGTATGCTGTTATAAAATCTGGATTAATACATTTAACAAAGTACATGTCTAAATATTTTAAGGGCAAAAATATAAGAGTTAACTCAATTTCATTAGGGGGATTAATTGACGCCCAGCCTGAAGCTTTTCTTAAAGAATATATGAAATATACACTTAATAAAGGAATGCTTGACCCAAAAGATATAGTAGGAACATTAATATTTCTTCTTTCTAATAATTCGCAATATATAAATGGGCAAAACATTGTAGTTGACGATGGTTTCACCTTGTAATACTTTAACAAAGTTGGTCTTTGTACCATCCTCTGCTTATCTCGCTGAACCAATTTATAATACCTTAAAGGAAGGTTCTGACATAAAAAAAGAATTTCTTGTATATTGTAAATTACCAGAGATAAACAAACAAAACAAAAACAGACAACACTCGAATTTTATGATAAACCTCGATGATCTTGAGGTTATGAACAACTACTTCAGTTTTCCGATTTTCAAAAAAGCCTTAACATTTTTTCGTTTTGTTTTGGATTTAAGGAAGTATAAAAAGAGAATATATGCTTGGTTAGATCAAGAAAACCCAGATGCAATTTTGACAACTGCGGAAACAATTAGTACCTTAATTTGCTTAGAGTGGGCTCGAAATAAAAAAAAACTCGGTATTGTCATTCAGCCGTCATTCATTTCGATTGATGAATTTCAAAAGCGAAAACTTAAATATGATATACAGAACCTAATTTTTATATTTTTAAGCGGTTGCAGAATTAATTCTAACAACAAATTGTTTGGGACTTCCTTTACCGAAAATTATGTTTTTTATTTTAGTAAGAGTCTTGATATCTACTATGAGAAAATAAAACATTCACGAAGATCCTTGATTCCCAACTTACAGTTTCAGAACTACTATAATTTCTTTAAAAGTTTTAATAAACACCATTTTGAATTTGGAAATATCCTTCTGTGCGTTCAGAACTATGAAAAACTACCTAATTTGGTAAGTAGATCAGACGCTAAAGATATAAATAAGGTTTATATAGATATCATAAAAGCTTTTCCAGAGATTCATTTTATTGTTAAAATTCATCCGAGGCAAATCGAAGACGAAATATTTTATCAAAGCCATTTTCTTGATAATGAGTTAAACAACTTTGAGTTTGTTATCCACGAACCCTTAATAAACTTGTTTAGAAAAAGTTATTTACACATATCTTCAGGTTCTTTTACAATATTAGAAGCCATCTTATGTGGTATTCCATCTATTAACATTAGACCCAGTGTAATATCATTAGGAATCTATCTGAGAGGGAAGGTTGAACATAATGTCAATACCGCCGATGAAGCAATAAATATGATAAGACAAACAATGGAAGATTCTAATTATAAAGAATTTCTAGTGCGCCGAAAAAAGTTCATAAATGACTCATTTCATGATTTGGAAGAGAACATACCTAGATACGTACTAGATACTATTAATAATTTAATTATAGAAAAGAAATATGGAAACTAGTAACAAGACTCTTTTGGTAACCGGTGGTACTGGTTCGTTTGGTAATGCTGTTCTAAAGCACTTTGTTAATACAGATATTGGAGAAATACGAATTTTTAGTAGAGACGAAAAAAAACAAGAAGATTTAAGGATTGAATTGAAAAATGATAAGCTGAACTTTATCATTGGTGATGTCAGAGATTTTGATAGTATCAATGCTGCGATGAGGGGAGTTGATTACGTGTTTCAGGCTGCTGCACTCAAACAGGTTCCTTCCTGTGAGTTTTTTCCTATGCAGGCTGTTAAAACCAATATTCTTGGCTCGGAGAATGTGCTTGAAGCTGCTACTGCTAACAGTGTTCAAAAAGTTGTGGTATTAAGTACCGATAAAGCTGTATATCCAATCAACACAATGGGGATGTCAAAAGCCATCATGGAGAAACTGGCCATTTCGAAAGCCAGAGATCCTCGCATGATCAAAAGGGGTGGAGTAATATGCGCAACACGTTATGGAAATGTTATGGCGTCGAGGGGTTCAATAATTCCATTGTTTATTAAGCAGATTAAGGAGGGTTCACCCCTTACCATCACTGAACCCGAAATGACACGTTTTATGATGTCGCTTGAGGAATCAGTAAAACTGGTTTTATTCGCTTTTGACAACGCTGAACCAGGTGATTTGTTTGTGCAGAAGTCGCCCGCAGCTACCATTTTAACGCTTGCAAATGCGTTAAAGGAATTGTTCAATGCCAGCAATGAAATCAGAATAATTGGCTCGCGACATGGAGAAAAAATGTATGAAACCCTGTGTGGTAAAGAAGAAATGTCGAAAGCACACGATTTGGGAAATTATTACAGGATTCCGGCTGATATGCGCGATTTGAACTACACTAAATACCTCCAGAAAGACGGGCCTCGTCTTATTGATCAAGAGTATAATTCCGATAACACACAACGCCTGAATACAGAAGAGTTGAAAAAGCTGTTGCTTACACTCGAATATGTAAATAATGAACTCAATTCGTAGATTATGATACCTCTTGTAAAAACAAGTATTCCTCCCAGAGAAGTGTTAATGCCTGAACTCGAAAAAACACTTTATAGTGGCTATGTGGCGCAAGGCGAGCAGGTTGAGTTGTTTGAAAGGGCATTTGAACAGTTTGTAGGTGGCGGAAATGCGCTTACATTGAATAGTGGCACTGCTGCACTGCATATTGCACTGTTGCTTGCAGGAGTAGGCAACGGCAGCGAAGTGGTTTCAACTGCGCTTACAGCTGAGCCAACCAATGTGGCAATTAAAATGACCGGAGCCCAAATCAGATACGCTGACATTGATTCTAAAACAGGAAACATTTCTCCTGAATCAATCAAAGAGAATATAAATGCTAAGACCAAAGCGATGATGGTTGTTGATTATGCAGGAACTCCTGCAAATGTGCCTGCCATACAAGCAATTTCGGGGCAATATGGAATTCCTGTGATTCATGATGCAGCCCATGCTTTGGGAGCTAAATTCAATGGGCTAAGAACCGGAAATCATTTTCCCTATACTGTTTTCTCATTTCAGGCCATTAAACATCTCACCACTATTGATGGTGGAATGTTGCAGGTACTGGATAATGATGAATATGAAAAATCCAAATTGATTCGCTGGTTTGGTATTGATAAGAAAAAAACCCGGCTTGATAATGACATTAATTTTCAGGGGTTTAAATATCACATGAATAATGTTAATGCCACAATTGGGCTGGTTCAGCTCGCCAGCATTGATGCTATTCTTCAGGCACATATCGAAAACGGGCAATATTTTGATAAAGCATTACAAGGTATACCAGGTATCGAATTGCTTGAATATTATGAAAATAGCGAGCCATCATATTGGCTGTATACGCTTAAAGTAGAAAACAGGGATGGGTTTGTCAGGAAAATGGCTGAGAGTGGCATTATGGCATCTGAGTTACATAAAAGAAACGACTGGCATACTTTTCTGAATGATTTTAACTGTGCTCTTCCTGAGCTTGATAAATTCTATTCTAAGATGGTTCATCTGCCATGCGGCTGGTGGGTTGGCCCTGCAGAACGGGAGCACATCGTAAGTACAATAAAAAGCGGCTGGTGAGTATGATACCTCTCTACAAACCATATATGCCTCATGCATTACCAGAATTGCAGAATATTCTATATTCCGGAGCATTGTCGTATGGAAAATGGGGGAAAAATTTCGAGCAGAAATTAGTAGATTTTATTGGACTGCCAAATATTGGTGTGGTCAATTCATTCAATTCAGCTATGTTGGTGGTGCTTGCTACAATAGATATTAAACCTGAAGATGAGATTATTGCATCTCCAATGAGTTGTTTGGCGTCCAATCAGCCGTTTGCCTCTGTTCGGGCAAAAGTGATCTGGGCTGATATTGATCCTTCCACTGGTACACTTTGCCCAGAAAGTGTGAAAGCTAAGATATCAGGAAAAACAAAAGCGATTTTCCACAACCATCATTGTGGTTATCCGGGCTACATTGATGAAATAAACACAATAGGAAAAGAAAAGGGCATTTATGTAATTGATGATGCGATTGAAGCTTTTGGGGCTGAGTATAAGGGAAAAATGATGGGTAACATTGGCACTGACGCCACTGTGTTTTCTTTTCAAACTGTACGCATGCCAAACACCATTGATGGGGGTGCCTTTTCATTCAATGATGCTGGTTTATTTGAAAAGGCATGTGTCATAAGGGATCTGGGTGTGAACAGAGCAATATTTAGAGATGCTATGGGTGAAATCTCTGCTAAATGTGATATCACGGATATAGGTTACGGGGCAACTTTAAGTGAACCGTTAAGCTATATAGGCTACTTGCAGCTTGATGATATAGGAACTCTTTTAGAAAAACAGCATCAGAATGCCCAGGCATGGAAAGAAAGAATTGAAAACGAATTTCCAGCAATATGTTTGCTAAAAGCAGAAATGAACTTGCCCAATTTTTGGGTTTTTGGCGTGTTTAGCGAGAATAAGTTGGTGACAATCGAAAAATTCAGAGCAAAAGGATATTATGCCTCAGGTGTACATTTACCGAACAACAATTATTCTGTCTTTGGTAATAAAGAAGAATTAAAGGGGGTGAATGAATTTTTCAACAAATTTATTGCTTTACCATGTGGTTGGTGGTTTGAATTTTAAAAAATATGGAGATTAGGAATCCAAGCAATTTCGAGTTAGAAAGAATAATAGAACAATTGAACGATGAATTTATTGTTTCTAAGGGCAAACATTTGTATATTTCAAAAAGGTATCCCTTCTTATACAATAGTTTAGAGCATTTGTGGGGTCTATTTGACAAAAATGAATTATTGGCATTTATTGCGGTTAAACCAGTTAAGCTTGTTGCTGAACAATGTGATTATCATTTATTTTTTATAGGATCTGTTTTCACACCTCAAAAACATAGAGGAAATGGCTATGCCAAACATTTGCTAGATGAAACACAAACAACTTATTTTGCAAATGGATTCAATGCAGGAGTATTATGGACCAACTTGGTTGAATTTTACTCAAAACTTGGTTGGGTTAGCCATGAAAATGGTATTTTTGTAAAGGGTAAGCATCTAAACCTGAAAACACCATTAATTGCACAGAAATTTGAAATAAAAACAATTAAATCAACTGATTTTAAAGAGATTGACAAATTCAGAATTGATAATTTGACCAGTTATATAGTTAGGTATGAAAATGGAAATTATTCAGGGTATAGTACTGTTTATTCCCCCGGTGAAAATGTTTTAAGGCTTAAGATTCTAATGAATGGCCGGTTAATTGGATATGTAACAGGTGTCACAAATAGTGAATTTATCATACTCTATGAATGTATTCTCGAAAAGCAGCAGTCAATTTACGATATATTTGCTTTTTTGAAAAAAGAATATGAATATTCAACATACTTTTTCAATTTATCAAGTAGTAACAATATTGTTGATTTGCTTAAAGAGGTTTTTGGTGAAATTGAAATAAATTACCCTAAAATTACAATGTATTTGTACAAAGATATTAGTATATTTAAAAAAGTCTCGGAGTTTTATATACCTTTTTCAGATAGAATTTAATGAATAGTAGAGCAAAGATATCAATTGTTTTTGGTACCTATAAGGATCCAGAATTAATAATTCCAACACTCGAGGGTTTAAGAAGTCAAATTTTCAAGGACTTTGTGGTTTATGTGGTAGATGATAACGACCCGGATGAAATGAAATTAGTTGAAAGGGCTAAGGAGATTATTTCCGGGTATTCCGAATTGGACATTCACTACATAAAAAATGATATTAATATTGGTGTACCTCATGTTTATCGAAAATGGATCAATCTGGTAAATACAGAATACTTCTATATATGTGGGGCTGGCGACAGGTTGCTGCCACATTCTATTGAAAAAATGACCAATTTTCTAGATCAAAACCTAGTGGTGTCTTTTGTACATGGATTAGAAAAATTCAAAATAAATGATAAACATACATATGAAATTGAGCATCCTAAAAGAGAAACTGGTTTGTATTCTCCTTTTAAATATTTAAAATTTCATCTAATTGGTGGAGAAGAAAACTTTGGTTGGTCACAAGCTTCGGCAATGTACCGAACTGAAATATTTAAGATTAAAAATATCCCAATCACAAATTATCATTTTTGGGATCATTATTTTCATTGTGCATATTTATTGCATTCATATAAAATAGGATTTCTTAATGATTATCTAGCAATTAGACATGTTGATTCTAGTTTAAATATCTGGGCTCGTCAAAACACTTTTACAAACCGGATGGAGCGCAGAATCCAAACTTCAAAATTTATTGATGAATTTGAAGTCTTGTTAATCCAGAAGAAATATCCCATAAACTGGTATAGATTGAAAAACGCAATACAGATTATTAAGGGAATTGGGTATTGTCATACATCAAATGAATTTAATCTAGCAGCTAGAGTAGCAATAGGTGATTTATTATCAATTTTAAGCATTGGCATGATTAGAATAATAGTTTATCCACTATTGAAACTGTTTAGTTTATTCAGAAAGTATTAGTTCAATGGCAAAAGTTGTCCGTAATACGTTGATTTATACTTTGGGTAATATTTTACCTCAGGCAGTTGCTTTTATTTTGCTGCCAATCTATACAAAATATTTACCGCCTGTGGAGTATGGAATAGTTAATTCAATGCTTGTAATTCAGGCATTACTGGCTATTCTATTTTCATTCGCATTAGACAGATCGATTATTCGCTTATATTGGGATTATAAAAGTGAACAGGATAGAAAGGCATTTTTGGGAACTATTAGTATTGCAATCGTTTTCATCTCAATCTTGTTCTTTTTTAGCGCTTTATTATTTAGTAAGATATTGCAAAGGGTATTTCCAGACATTAGTTTTTATCCTTATTATTTCTATACGCTAATTATAACTTTCAGTTTTAATTTATCACTCCTGTCGAAGAACTTTTATCGATTAAAAAATCAGGCGTCTAAGTACTTTTTTATATCTGCCTTTGAGTTACTATTAACAACAGGTTTTATATTGTGGTTTATTATCGCAAAAGACGAAATGGGATTGGGGGTAATAAAAGGAAAAATGATTGCGTTTTTGGTCTTGACGCCAGTATATTTGATGATCATATTTGGTCATATTAATCTTAAATTTGATTTTAAGATGTTTAAGAGCGCCCTTTTTTTTACACTTCCTATCATTCCAACATTATTTGCAGCATGGATGTTGGGTCAATCAGACAAGATATTTATTGCGGATTTTCTTACTTTAGATGATGTAGGCATCTATTCTCTGAGTAGAAGAATAGCTGGATTGATATCGCTCGTTGCTGGAGCTTTTATGCTGGCCTATCATCCAATGTATTTTGAATTAGCGAATTCTGAAGATCAGGTCAAAGCAAGATTAAAATTGTATAAATACAATAACATTTTTATTCTATCAATCATTTTAATAAGCTTCATACTGGTTTTTTTTTCAAAAGAAATAATCATCCTTTTTCTAAATGAACGATATCACAACTCCTATGAGTACGTGCCATGGCTTGTTGTTGCTGTGCTAATTGGATCGGTTTCAAGTACGATTATTGGGGCTTCTTTTCAACAAAGTAAAAAAATGAAGCAAGATATGTATATCGGCATTATGTCAGCTATTTTAACAGTAATTCTTTATTATTTTTTAATTCGCAGTTATGGCTTGAATGGGATGATCTTTTCGACGGTATTATCCACACTAATTATCTTTATATTTGCTTATTTTTATGCATTAAAAAAATGTTATTTTATTCAGTTCAATTGGAAACAAATAAGCTCGTTTGTGATGGTTTTAATTGGTTTGTATGCAGTATTTGCCATTTTTATTGATGTCGAGCCAATCGTTGGAATCATTTTGAAATCCTTGACTGTAGTTTGTTTGATTACTGGCGTATCCATTCTATGGGGCAAAGAATTCAAGAATTTTATACAGGGTTAGTATAACTATATGAAGAAAAAATTAGTAATAGGCTTTGTTGTCAAAGGGCTACAAACATACTTTACACACATACAGCCTTTTGTTGTGGAAGCCAAAAAGAGGGGTCATGAAACATTAATATTTCATCTTGATGACTATTATGGCACTAGTAAAATTAGCAAAGAGGATATTCCTGCTAAAATCTTTAACTTAAAACATTATTGGAATTATCATAAATTATTCTCTTCATTTAATGTAGACAAGCTAGTCTTTTTAAATCCCGGACACGTCTTTGATGTTTTTCTAGTTGATTTGCTAAAACAAACAAATGTCAAGACTATTTATCTTCAACATGGTATTAAATCAAACAAAATACAACCTAATACTCAAGTAAAAAAAGTTAAAAGTAACAGTTTAGCAAAATATTTATTCTTTTATAATCGGATTGTTTACAGCCTTTTTCATGATAAAATGAAGAAGAGGAGATTAAAAAATACCATACAAAGAATAATGATATCCTTATTTCAAGGTTCATCCGATTATGTAAGTTTAGGTATTCCATCAGCTCATTGCGACTACGCATTTGTCTACACTATTTCGGATATGCAGATTTTAAAAGAAAAGATTAATTATTTAGAGCAAAACATTTTTAAAATTGGAATGACATTTATCAAACCAGCAAAAACCAGCAAAAAGATTGAAGTAAATGAACATCACAAAAGAGTTGTATTGTATATGTCATCAGGTCTAAGGCAGGCAAGTGTTATTAGTATTGACGATAGCATTGAACAAGCTATGTATCGAAAACTCCATAATGAAGCACTAAAAAGCAATTACAAGTTAATTGTAAAAATCCATCCTCGCGAAAATTTAGATAAGGTAAAATCTTATTTTACATCAGACAAAGATATTGTAGTATATAAAGAGGCAAATCTAGCTGATTTAGTAATTGAAGCAGATGTGGTGTTAGGAGATTATTCAACAGCATTGTTATATGCCGTAAAATATTATAAACCAATAGGCTTGCTTTCATATGACTATTTTAGTGTTTTTCCATTCGATCTAGCCTTATATAACATTGGATATAAATTTCATATAAACGAATTAAGTCATTACTTAAATAGCTCTGATTTACAAATTGTAAGCAAAAAAAACTACGACATTCTTCTCGAAGAATTGAGCTCAGAGTTCAATAAACGTTTGGAAGATTATTTTTATGACGTATTAGAAGCAATAAACTAATTCATGTTGAACGAAAATCTTACATTACCTAAAATTGGTAAAGCTCCAAGCCTGCTATTGTTGGCTATGGCAATAATATTTGTTTTTGTCTCACAAGACCCTAATATCGCTGATCAAACCCTCCAGACAGTTCTTCTTCAAAATCTGTTTTTCCATAATTTTATTCATCCTCATTTTTCCATTTTTCAGTTTCTATTTATTCTTTTAATATTCTATATTTTTAGGCAAGGACGTGTTACACTTGCTAACTCGACTTTTGTAGAAAGAACGATCGTTTTTGCAACTGGTATAAATATTATTTTTTTGATGGTCAATCCAAATAATGATACCGAAAATCCAATTTTAGGAATGCCATTGTTGTCAGACCCATCAATTTATGTTTCTTTATTGTTGATGTTTGCTTTATTCTTAAATCGCAATAAACTACTGATAGTTGCCATTCTTAAAAAACTCTTCATTTATATCCTTTGGATTGCTGCATTAAGAGCACTTATGTTGCTGATACTATTTTTTATTGGGTTCGGTAATATTACATTTTTTGGCGTGACCTCAACCTTAATGGAAGAAGATACTCTTATACTATTTGTATTGACAAGCGGAATATTTTTGGTATTATACTTTATTAGAAAAAAAAAGATCTATTTGGTAGTGTGGTTTATCTTTTTATTTGTTCAATTACTTTCGTTTAGAAGATCTGGTACACTATCATTCTTTTTGGTTAACCTGACAATACTAATAGTACACTATTTCTATGGATTTAACGCTCGTAAAAAGACTATTGTGTTTTTTGTTTTACCGCTATTGGTTTTTGGTTTTATTACCATAGTTGGCTCATATGATTCACTTCCAAAAAAATATCAAATGTATGTCTCAAGATATGTTGGTGCTTTTGTTGATTTACCAAGTAACTATGAGTACGCTTCAGAGTCAAGAAACGAGCATTTAATTCAATCCAACGAATCGGTTTTTTACGCAATTGAGAATTTACCATTTTGGGGATTTGGATATGGAAGATCTGAAAGTAGGTCTCGTTATAATTATAAGGGCAACACAGGAATTCATAATGCTTTTTATAATTTATGGGAACAATTTGGATTATTTTATTTATTTTATACTTTAATTTTCATATTTATTTTTATTTCTGAAGCTTTGAAAACATTTAAATACCGTAGAAAATACCCTTATGATTATTTATTAATTCGAACGTCTGTTTTAGCATTTGTATTGATCTTTTGGATAAATTCCTGGGTATTAATGATTCATAATATAATTGGTTTTAAAATGGTAGTAATAAGATTATTTCTATTATCATTTCTGTTCTATGTTACACCTTCAAATTATTATTTAATTAAACATAAATTTAGGAGGTTTAAAATTAAATTATAGACATTTGTTATGATTATTACTATATGCGCTAGATTAGAGTATTTGTTTAAACATTTCTATAAGTTAAACATTTATTTTTTGGATGTTCATTCATCATATAATATAGTTTTAAATTAATTATTTTCAGAGAGTATTTAATTAATATTTGAACAAAATGAAATATCTAATAAAGGTTTTATTTTTTTTCTATAGTCAAATTTCGAAAATGCAACAATATTTCTTATTTAAATATTATAGAAAGAGCGGGGCAATTATTGGCAAAAACACCTATTTAGGGCCGAATGTATATTTAGATGTTAGTCATAAACCGGGCAAAATTGTAATTGGTGACAATTGCTATGTTACAAGAAATTCTTCAATATTAGTTCATTCTGATGCATTTCTTGGGGGACCACTCCAAAAATGGAAAGGGAAAGGTGGTGAAAGGTTAATTGGGAACATCATTATTGGAGATAATGTGTTTATTGGTTTTCACTGTGTTGTTTTACCGGGTGTAAGTATTGGAGATAATGCCGTGATTGGTGCAATGACGCTTGTTAATAAAGATGTTCCAATGAATGCAATTGTAGTTGGTGTTCCGGGTAAAATTGTCGGTTATATCACTGATAAGGTATCAATTTATAATGAGTAAGATGAAGATAGCCATAGTAACTAATACTGAACTGCATCATAAATATTTCGTATACGAAATGTATAGAAATTTTGATGTCTCTTTAATTATTCATCCTACTGGAAATAAAAAGTCCATTATAAACAAGCTGAAACAAAAAGACTTTTTTTATTACGGGTTTTTAATATTTGTTCTAAAAATGTTAAGCATTTTGTATGGTAGTCTATCTAATTTGGGACTAAAGAGAAGTATTAAAAATGCTGAAAAACAATACTTTTCTAGTTTCGAAAATGAATATAATAAAATATCAAAAACTAAAATTAAATTTGTTGAAACTGTTAATTCTGAAATAGCAATACAACTAGTAAAAAGTCATAATATTGATGTAATATGTTTTTTAGGAGGGGATATTGCAAAGGAGGAATTTATTAATTCAGCTAAAATTTGCTTAAATTATCACAACGGAGTTTCTCCTTTTTACAATGGTAATAAAGCAAATTTTCATGCAGTTTCAGATTTTAGACCAAATTTCTCTGGCGGAACTTTAATGAAAATGAACAAAAGGATTGATGGGGGCGAAATTCTTATGCATTATTTGTGTGCTATTAGTTCACAGGATAAAGCAGTGGATTTATATATGAAAAGCATTATGGGTGCTGTTAAAACGTATCATCAATTTTTAAATAATAACAATATAGATATAAGTGGAATTAATCAAAAAAGATCGTTTAGGTTTGTTAGAAACATAGATTGGACCTTACTAAATGACATTAAACTCAGAAAATTTTATAAGTATAATAGGATGCGATTGTATGAAAGGAAAGAAATAATAATTGAATATCAAAATACGAAAAGTATAAAGGATTTGTATTCAATTATACTTACAGAAATTTTGGGATAATCTTATGAATAGAGCCGCCCCTTATATTGGTGAAGTGTTTATGCGAATACCCCCACTAATAAATATTTTTTCACAATATAAAGACGATAGTCTACGTATCCTATATTATCATATGGTGTCAAGTATTAATCATGAATATTATTTTAATAATAAGGCGATTAGTATACCTGATTTTAAAGAGTCAATTCGTTTTTTTAAAAAAAAGTATGATATCATTTCTCTTGATGATGTGTTTGAAATAGTTCGAGAAAATGGGTCTTTAAAAAAAAAATTAGTTGTTACTTTTGATGATGGATTTATAGAAAATTACACGACTATTGCGCCAATATTGATTGATGAGAATATTAGAGCAACATTCTTTATTATTTCCAATTGTATAGATAATAAAGACTTAATGTGGCGAAATAAGTTACTTATTATAGATAAATACAAAAATAATCAATTATTTGAAACAATTGAGAGCATCTCAAAGGTATATAATTTACCTATGATAAAAAAAAATGAAAACTTATTATCATGGAGTTATAATAGTTGGTTAATGGTCAATAAGGAGGAGATTGTGAATAAATTGTGGAATAGTTCCATGCAATTTGGAATAAACGAGTATTTGGAAAAACATAAACCCTATTGCACATCTAATCAAATAATAGAATTATTTAATAATGGCTTTACAATTGGATCACATTCAATGTCTCATCCATTATTCAACAAGTTATCATTATCGGAAATTTATGAAGAGATATCTGTTTCTGCTGAAAAAATAGGCAAGATTATTAATAATCAAGTAAATTATTTTTCTTATCCATTTGGAATGAGAGCTAGTAATCATGATGAGAAACAATTTCTCAATCAGAACAATAACATTTATTCTCTACTTGGGATAAGAAACACTTTAAAAAATACAAAAGAAAATTTAACGAAATTAGAAAGAGACAATGTTGAGTTCAGTTTAAATGAGACAATGTTTCGGTTTTATTTATTACCATTATTAAGGAGAATGTACTTATGAAAGTTTTATTTGATCTTATTCATCCTGCTAATTTTCATTACTTTAAATATACGATGGAAGAAATGGCTAATCGGGGCCATCAAATAAGGATTACTGCACGTAATAAGGATGTCCTGTTTGCTTTATTGCAGAATCATGGGTATTCATTTTTTAATATGGGTCGCAGTCATACAGGGAAACTGAATAAAATACTATATTTGATTAAGGCAGAGATTTTTATGTTTTGGAATTTTATAACATTCAGACCGGATTTGATTATTAGTTTTAGTTCCTCTTTTGCCGCCCATAATGCATTTCTATTTCATAAAACCCACATTACGTTTGATGATACCGAGCACCATAAATTTAACAGAAAAGCATATCTTCCTTTCTCAAAAATCGTGTTTACGCCGAATTGTTTTATGCTTGAGCTTGGTGATAAACAAATTAGGTTTCCAGGTTATATGGAATTGTTTTATTTGCATCCAAAACGTTTTATGCCGGATAAAACCATTCTAAAGGAATTGGGGGTTAATGAAGGTGAAAAATTTGTGTTGCTTCGATTTGTATCGTGGGGCGCATTTCATGATATAGGACAGTCTGGTTTAACAGTCGAAACTAAAATAAATTTGGTGAATGAATTATCAAAATATTCAAAAGTTTTTATCAGTTCCGAAGGAGAGATGGCTCCTGATTTGAAAAAATACAAATTACCGATATCCCCTGAAAAGATTCATCATGTAATGTATTTTGCTTCTCTTTTTATTGGAGAGGGTTCAACTATGGCGTCGGAATGTGCTTTACTGGGAACGCCAGCAGTATATGTAAATTCGCTAGAGTTAGGATATATGAATGAGTTGGATTTAAGATATGGTTTGGCTTATAATTTTAGAACCTCTGAGGGGGTTGTCGAAAAGGCTGTTTCATTAATAAGCAATTCCAATTTAAAAATGGAGGCTGAATTGAAACGTATACAGATGTTAAAGGAGTTAATCGATCCAACCAAAATGCTAATTTGGTTTATTGAAAATTATCCGAAAAGCCTAAAACTTTTAAAAACCGATAAAGATGTAATGAAAACTTTTAAATAAAACTTTAACTTAGTTTGCTAGCTTTTAAAAATGATTTTTATGTGTGGAATATTCGGCATTATTGCCAAACCTGAAACAAAATATCTGGCTGGTAATCTTCGGAAAACTCTTGAAAGTATTGCCATTTTCAGTGAATCGTGTGGAAAGGATTCCTCTGGCATGACAATAAGCAAATCTGGAGTTGCACGAAAAACTGTCATTAAAGGCGATATTCCGATTCGTCAATTGATTTCATGAAAGGAGTTTAATGGCGAAATAGAGCATTGTATAGCGAGATATAAGAATAATAAGGGATTTAGTGTTTTTTGGTCATGCCTATTTGGTAACAAATGACTCTCAATTGAATGAAGTAAATAATCAACCTGTAATAAATGACTGAATTATTGCAGTTCATAATCGAATTTTTGTAAATGTTGACAGTTTTTGGAAAAAGTAACACGTAAATTAACCGTGAATATGGAATTGATACGGAGAGATGAATACCTTATCGCCATTAAAAAGTTGTGAGTACCATCTTGTCCAGAATTTTGGGATGGAAAAACAGCTGATAGATGTCTGAAAGCAATTTTAAACTTTAATATTTAAAAGTTAGGCACATTGTACCATTTAAATTAAACTGTTTTTATAAAATTCTTTAAATTTTTTATTAATAAATTTAATAGGAATCAAAGCGTGTATTTTAAGTAACTTTTGATTTTATTTTATAATAAATTGCAAGCACATTTCATATAAGATAGTTATTATTAAATGATTTGTAAAACAATATTAGTCGCCAATATAAATTTAAAATTAAAAAATAATGTGTGGAATATTTGGAGTAATAGTAAAAAAAGAATCAAAGTATAAATCAAAATTTTTAAAAAATGTACTCTTGAAATTAGCTATTTTATCAGAAGCAAGGGGAAAAGATTCGTCGGGGATATGTTTTAGAAATGATGAGAAAGCGCAATTTAACATTTTAAAAGCAACAGGTCCAATTTCTGATTTAATAAAAGATGAGGCATTTAAAAAACTGATTAATTTAAATCTTGAGTCTTATAATAATAGGGATGCCTCAAATTTTATATCTTTTGGTCATTCAAGGTTAGTTACAAATGGTTCTCAATTGCAAGAAAATAATAATCAACCAGTTATTAAAGATGATATTATTGCTATTCATAATGGGATTATTACAAATGTTAGTGAATTATGGGAGAAATATCCAGAATTAAAAAGGGTGTATGATATTGATACCGAGATTTTATTGTCAATGGTTAATTATAATCTTATTAATGGGGAAACTATTGAATCTGCAATTAATATAGTACTAAAAGAGTTAAAAGGAACTGTATCCACAGCATTGTTTTTTAATAGAAGAGACCAGGTATTGTTATCAACAAATAATGGGTCTTTATATTATGCTTCAAATAACAAAGATTTTCTAATTTTTGCCTCAGAGGGTTATATATTAAATAAACTTATCTTAGACCTTGGAGTAGAGTTTGTTACAGGTAAATTAATAGTTGAGAAGTTACAGTCTAATTCAAGTTTGAGTATAGACATAAATAATTTCAAATTATTTTGTTTTAAAATAAATGAAGAAAGTCATGAAAAGATTAATGAAGATAAGATTAAAACTATAGAGTATAATGTATTTAGTACTTCAATAAAAGGAAATAATAATTATAAATCAATAATTATTGACGAAGAAAGATTTTATTTTGAAATCCAAAATTTTAAATTAAGAACATTACTTCAATATAATCTTGATGCTATAAATAAGCTCAAACGTTGTACAAAATGCGTGTTACCAGAAACATTTCCCTATATTGAATTTGATGGAAATGGTGTATGTAATTATTGCAATAATTATATTAAAAAAAATCAACCCAAACCCTTATCTGAATTATTTGAATTAGTTAAGCCCTATAGAAGTAAAGATGGAAGTCCAGATGTGTTAATCCCCTTTAGTGGCGGAAGGGATAGTACTTATGTTTTACACTATGTCAAAAAAGAATTAGAATTAAACCCGATTGCATATACATATGATTGGGGTATGGTAACAGATTTGGCAAGGAGAAATATTGCGCGAGTTTGCGGGAAGCTTGGCGTTGAAAACATTATTGTAGCTGCTGATATAAGAATGAAACGTAGAAATATTAGGCTTAATATAGAAGCTTGGTTAAAAAAACCAAAACTCGGGATGATTCCATTATTTATGGCTGGTGATAAACAATTTTTTAAATATGCAAATCTCATAAAAAAACAAACACATATTGATTTAAACATTTGGGGTATAAATTTTCTTGAAAATACCGATTTTAAAGTTGGTTTTTGTGGTGTTCCACCAAAGTGGGATAAGGAAATGATTTATTCAATGAACGCTAAAAGTAAAGCTAAACTTTTTGGTTATGTAGGTAAAAATATAATTCAAAATCCTTACTATTTTAACCCTTCACTTATAGATACCTTTGACTCCTTTTTATCCAGATATACTAACCCTCGTAAAGATTATTATCATTTTTTTGATTATTTTGAATGGAATGAAAATGAAATTGAAAAAATCCTTTTAGATGAGTATAATTGGGAAACTTCAAAAGATTTAAAATCAACTTGGCGTATTGGTGATGGTACAGCTAGCTTCTATAATTATATCTATTATACAGTTGCCGGTTTCTCAGAATTCGATACTTTTAGAAGCAATCAAATTCGTGAAGGAATGATTTCTAGAAAAGATGCGTTAAAGTTGATTGAAGAGGAAAATATACCTAGATATGAATCATTGAGATGGTACATTGAAATTATAGGTTTGGATTTTGAATATGTTATAAAGGTTATTAATAAAATACCTAAACTATACAAAATTTAATAAATGGGGGCAAATTTATAATCAATTGTATGTTTGTTTCCTAAATAGAGTATAATAGTATTATTTAAACCTATGAATTTTAAAATTATTTTTCAAAAACACAAAATTTTGGACAAACTCAAACTCGATTTTATAAATTGACTTTCAATATTCCCTAAAAGAAGCCAAATAGACTGGATATTGGTTAAACACCCTACGCGATACTAATTATATTGATAAAGAGTTATTTACAAGCCTCCAATCCAACTTAAGCGAACTCTTAGCAATACTGGTTTCCTCAATCATTACCACATAAGAGAACTAACTTAACCCCTTCCCTTTTTATCTTTCGCTTTTCACTCCTTACTTTTTAATTTTTTATAACAATTCAAAATTTAAATCAATTTGCTATCTTTGCCCAGTTGCCCCTCTAAAAATCAAAAATAAAAATTAACTAAAAAATCAAATTATGGGGTTGATAGCTGCTTTTAAAGATTATTCCAATTCAAAAGGAAAGCGCTTTGAACGGATTATTCATAACGATTTAAA
>Ga0210041_1002027_pt1 | contig 17791 bp, 30 predicted proteins | sample CryGeymeta201503_FD_183973 | JGI IMG/M metagenome (GOLD analysis project Ga0210041, IMG submission 183973) | Groundwater microbial communities from Crystal Geyser aquifers in Utah, USA - Crystal Geyser metaG 2015-03 (SPAdes) (version 2) | ecosystem: Environmental > Aquatic > Deep subsurface >... | reverse complement strand
CGCTTTACAGCCCGCAATAACAAAATCGGCAGGAGAACCCGTTGTCCGGGGTGTCCGGGGTCTGTCCGGGGTAAACCATGACCCCCGGACAGTAAACCCTTAACAATTTCAGTACCTTTAATTGTTTGTCCGGGGTGTCCGACATAAAACAAACACCCAAGAAATAAAATAAAAACCAGCAACAACAAGGTTATTGCACGCGCGCGCGCACATGTAAGGCAATAGGAATTACCCTGGACACCCCGGACAGACCACAGCAAAGCCGCTACAGTTCTTGCTTTTCGGCGTCCAGGGAGAAGAAAATACCCCGGACAGACCCCGGACACCCCGGACACTTGCTGCGGCACGCAGATTGCTGTATTCATCATGGGGCGAACTCCGCGGGAAGGGGGGCGGGGGAAGGGTCAGCAGGCTCTGGTTCGAATTTCTCGTCGACCAACCTGAAACCCACATAGGCATTTGTGCGCCCCGTTGGGGCGTCTTCATCATTCATTTTTCCATCCCCACAGGGGATAGAAAGATCGCTCAGCAAGCGCTTAAACTCCTTGCGAAAATGAGGCTCACCATAGGGCTGTAGACCCCAGAGCTTGCAGCGCCTTACGTACTCTTCCCAAACCTTATTCTTTGACGACTTCGCAGAAGCCTCAGCCACCAGATGCTGCTCGATGAAGTACAGCACGTTATTGTTGACCCGCTTGTAATCGTGCAGGCTCTCCCGCATCGATGCTGAGTCGGTAAACCCTTCACGACGCAACATCACCAGCCCTGCCAACGCCCACGCGAAGATCCCCGGCAGCTCCTTCAGTAGATCCTCGTACAGAAAGATGTCAGCTGCTCCGCTCTTAACGAACTGGCCCTTCATCTCAATAATGATGATCTTGCGGAAGAAACCGTCGCTGTTGTCCAGCATGCGCGGCAGACGATTGGTCGAATAAACCAGCTTGCAGAAAGGAACAAAATCGAAAGGCGTCTGATTTTTGAACGATGCCGAAATCGGATCCCCCGACACAATCGCTTTGATCTCCTGCGACTGCATCGCCTTACTCTCGATCTCGGTACTCATGTTCAGAAGCTTGTCCACCAGGCGGCTCAGATAAAACTGATCATCCAGGCGACCCATCGGAATGTGACTACAGTTCTCGGCCCCCACCAGCTGACGCAACACATTCATCAACGTCGACTTTCCATCGCCACCCGGGCCGAACAGCAACAACATCTTCTCGTAACGCGTCTCACGCGTGAGACAATATCCGAAGAACTTCTGCAGCTCGCGGATAGAGCCCGCATCAACCACCGTCTCAACCAGGAAACGCTTCCATCGCACACAGTCCTGCACATTCGGTGGGTCGAACTCGACCCCAAGGCAATGCGTCGCGTAATGCTCCATCTTGTGCGGCGTTAACCGGCCCGACTCCAGGTCAAACATCCCATTCTGCAAACAGATCAAACCATCACCGTCATTCATCCGGCGGCCGATCGGCAGCACTGACAAATCGCGAACCATGTTTGCCACGTCCGCGGCCTTGGCACTATTGCCCTCGTCCAAGAGCATTCGTAACGCCTTACTCCGGATATACTGCAAATCGTACTGCTCCCAGAACTTACCCTCCCAGCGATACACCAGGCCCGTCAGCGGATCAGAAACGATATTCAAATCTTCCATGATCGCCTTCGACAACAGCGCCGGCATGAACTTTCGACCCTTAAAAAAACGCTCAACCCCCGGATCAATCTCCGGCTTCCTTGGCGGCTCAACCGTCACCGCATCAGCCAACAAATCCGCTAAATCCGACACGCTCAAACCATGGCGGACGAAGAAATCCGTCAAATCCTGACCGTGGTTGGCCGGGTAGTAGGCAGGGCACTTAGGCAACAGACGCCCCCATCAACTCAGGCCAAACAAACACCCGCACGCTCTTGGCATGCAGAGTAATACTCTCAGCCGCCGCCAACGCACCCTTATACCCGGTTCCGTCAGCGTCATACGCCACCACCACATCGCGGCCCGCCATCTGTTGGCTGAAATCATCAGTCCAGGTACCGGCGCCGGCGGTTTGTGTCGTCGCGTTCAGGCCATGGCTCAACGCACACAACAAATCAGACTCACCCTCAACCAGCCACAGCAAGCCAGGCTTCCACTGCAAAGGCGGCGGATAAAGGCGCGTGCGGCCGTAATCAATCGGCAGAGCACCACAGCCAGAACACACCTTGGCCTTATTCACCTTTTTCCACGCCCCGCCACACACCGTGCAGGCCTGGTCGTACCAGCTGATCATCTTCATTTTTTCAGCGCCGGGCTGATACAGGCGGATATTGCACAAGCGGCCCTGATCGTCGCGGATCGGCAGCGCAATCTTTTTGTATTTGCCCTGAGCCACAAATTCGCGCAGATCCATCCGTGCAATCACCTCAGACTTCCAGCCGCGCATCCTTTGCAATTCGCTGATTTTTTCAGGTGAAAGGGGAGGAAGGGCCGCCAGCACAGACTCATCAATAAACACATCAGGACGCGGCTCAGTCTTCGGTGTAGCAGCCGTTTTTTTAGCAGCAGGCCTGCGTGACCGGCTGGGCGCGCCCTCGCCAAATTCGTCCTTAAACGCCTTCAGATCTTGCCGATCATGTCCGTTCACCTCACACCACAAATTCACCAGGTCGCCACCCGCCTTGCACGACTGGCACTTGTACCAGTCAGCTGCAAAGTGGTAGACAAACGACGCCGACCCCTTGTCGTTATGCAGCGGACAATACCCATGAAGCTTCGCGTCACCGTAGATCCGCTCCACCTTAAACAGGCCCTCAGCAATCCGCTGACGCTCGTGTGACGATAAATTTTCAGCCGCCCATCCCATAAAAAGCCCTCAAAACAGCCCATGCTGAACACCAGCACCACGATCAGCAAAACGCTGCAACTCAAGACGAAATAACCCCTGCAGGCTCATACACTCGCGCCGAAACACCCGCATATCCTTCGCCAGCTCCGCAGCAACAATGCTCCGCCACACCCCCAGCAGGCCCTCCATCGCCGTTCCACCACAAATCCAGTCAGCAAACCCGGCCGGGCAGACATCCATCTCCGCCAACACCGGGCGCAGCGCCCGGCCAGCCTCATCCAAATCAAACACAGCCGGCCCCCCAGAACTCTGATGCCGTTCCAGACCAGGGATCACATCCGCCAAGCTCATAGCGTTGATTCCAAGACAAACAACATCTCGTCAGACACCGACCGCCGGTTCTTTTTCGCCGATATCACCAGCGCATCGAACAGCGCCTGATCATCAACTGAAAACTCAATACAGATCTTGTTGACAGGTGGGGCTGGAACGGCAGCCACAGCAGCTTCGACCTTATTAGCCACAGACTTCACTGTCGCCTTCTTATGCGACGGGCTTGGGTATTGCAGCGCATAATGCTTTTTGCACAATCCACGCGCCACATGCTTACCGTTGCACCCCCCGACCTCGCAAAACTTCATCGTCTTCTCCTTATTTGGTGCAATCCTTCTCGTTTTACGAGCAAACAACCGTGACGGCCGATCCGGTGCAACACGCTGCGCCTCACCCTCATCCAGCACCGCGCCGAACCCCGCGCAGCCCTTGCACGCCACCGGTTCAGCTTCGCGGTACATCGCGCACGCCTTTGGCGTAATCCTTGCCCCCAGCCGCACGCAATCCACCGCGTTTTTCTCCAGCCAGGTGTCCGCCGTCATGCCGGCACCTCCGCAACCTTTAGCCCGCGCTTCGCCGCCCAGGCATCCAGATGATCACGGCAGTAGCCAGCCTGGCGCCGACAGCGGGCAGCGTCGGCACAGGTCAGGCATTCCGGCTGAACATACCCGGCCGCCATCAGCGTTGCCCCGACACGACCTGACGGGCATAGACATAATCCCGATAGTCTTGATCCTGCACAAAGGCCATCCCCGCAAGCACCAACAAAACCGCAACATAAGGAATCAGCTTCGACATACAAACTCCCTTCAAAAAACGCCGGAGGGCGAGGAGGGGCGCCCCCCGGCCACCAAAACACCAGAACCGTTTAACCGTTCCCGCGCCACCCGCTTCAAGCGAAGCAACAGCGGAAACACGTTATCAGCCAAATTTCGATACTGCTCGTCCGTTAAATCAGACCGCTGCACCTGGAAGCCCGCCATCACGCCCCCCCATGAATGCGGTTGTAAATCATGTTCGACTGGCCAATCACCGCGATCAGCTCGCGAACCGGCAAATCCAGCACCGGCTTCCCTGAAATCATCAATTCGACCAGGAACAGATCGAACGCGTTCCTATTCCAGCCAAGGGGGGCGGCAACATCAGACAAAACTCCATGAATTTCTTCGTGACTCATTGAAATTTCTCCATCAGCAGCTTTCGACCAGCCCTGTAACTATCAATCTCGGCACAAATAGCAGCAAGAGCGCCCTTGTAATCCCTCTTTCCTGTCACGCAATCCTTCCGTCCCGCTTCGGACGATATCCCATCAATAATTCCCACCAACACATAAACCGCATCATCGCCAGCGTAAAAACTTGGGGTTTTGATACACATAGCCTAGCCCTCCGTCCCTGCGCGACGATCCCCGTCGCGGCGTTCTCCCTGGCTGGGATCCGGTTTATGATGGCCGTGAGCCTCAACTTTGGCCTGCTGGCGGATATGGATTTCAAGCTCATCTTCCTCACTTAATAATCCACACTCCTTCAACCGTCCGAAAAACACCTCAGCCCCGCGTGACACATCCAGCACCTGCTCATCAATCTCACGCGATAGGCGCTTCGCCTCGAGGCGCGTCACCCTGTGATCCGCCAACGCCTTACCCACCTCCGTCAGCACATCGCCGAACTCCTTCACACTGCTCGAAACCAGCTCGCCAATCCGCTCAAACGACACCGGCACATCCGGCAACGGCAACAACACGCAGTTGACCTGACTCACCAAGAAACTCAACGCATAGCGACCCCCCGTCACCTGGGCAAAACGCCCCAGCTTGCGCGCCTGAAAATTAAACGCCGGCAAATCAGGGTTCGCCGCATTCATCAACATCGAGTAGCTCATCTCCAGTTCCTCAGCCACCACCCGCGACGGAACCCTGCTGGTGCGCAAATCCTCTTGCAACGCCTCCTTAAACGTAAACACCATCGGCTTGCCCCTTTGCATAGACACCTCCTCAAAAGCTCTACTACTAATCAACCGTCACACGGCTATCATCAGAAACATGATCACCAACCAGATCATCCAGCGTCACATCCAGCGCCCGCGCAATCCGGCACATCACCTCAACCCCCGGGTTACGCGTCTTGCCCCGCAAAATATCGCTGATCCGCGCCGCCGAAACCTCGGCCCGGTACGACAACCGCTGCGCCGACAACCCGCGCGAATCCATCACCCGCCGCATATTTCTCGGAATCATCAATTCATTATTTGTTTGCATAACTCTTTAATCCTTGTTAAGTTTCCAGCGTTTACATAGCGAAAATGCCAATGGGGGTAACCATGAGCACCTGCATCGAATCAGACTTTCTGACCGTCATCGAAACCAACCCGCTTCTCTGCGAGAGGGGTTGGTGGGCACCCGTTCAAGCCCGACAAATGAAAGTCGATCTCGAAAGCAGCAGAAATGCGTTAAAATCCTGTTTTGATGAATTCAAACGATCAGTTCAATGGCTCAGCCAGTGCCAAACAACAAAAACGGCCAGCATAAATTCACCAAGCAGCTACACCTTGAAGCACTTCGCCGAAAAAGCGACCGGTAACTACATCAGTAACGGTGCTCTCATCACCGCCGCTATTTACCTGAATATTCCACTGAAAACATTTACCGATTCACCCAACCCAGGCATTGGCATCTCAAGACGCTGCCCGGTATATATGGCGGCCGAAAGATCCTAGCGACCGCAAACACTTATGGTCTGGTAGTTGCCAGCAAGCTTTAGAGCCATATTAGAAACAACAATCAGACAAGCCCCTGGCAGAGGCGGGGTAAGACCTTTAACCTCATGCTGTGAACCAACGTGCACAACCCGGTGAGCCACACCCTTGCTCGCGTAATCCGATGAAAGCACAGAGGCCAGGTACGACTTGCCGCGACCGTTGCCGGTGATCAGAATTTGACGACCCATTTTGTTACTCCTTAGATTCAGAACCGCACCCTCTACCGGGGTGCTGGATAATAAATAAACGATACATTTTATACTGTCAAGCCAAAAAATACTTAATAGTGAATTATGATAAACGAAATCGACATTGTAGACAGGGCAAAGCAGGCATCAGGGCTGAAAAGTGATAAAGATTTCGCAATGTTACTTGGGTTGTCAGCTCAAGATTTTAGTAACAGAAAAAGACGTGGGTCACTTACGCCCCTAGTCTTGGATTGGGCTATAAACGAAAAAGTTAATGTCTCGTTTATTTTGACCGGCGAAGGGGAAATGCGGGCAGAAGGGACGGGAGGTTCAGCAGAAGGGGCCTTCGACCGTGATCTGTTCATCGAGGCCGCCAACCTCATAAGAACAGCCGAAATTCAACTCAACGTGCAAATAAAGCCCGAAAAGCTTGGAGAACTGATATTATTGATTTACGATGAATACGCTGCCGGTGCCGAAGTCCCCACAGCCAGAATTTTACAACTGGTCAAGCTGGCAGCTTGAAAAACAAGTCAGGCCCGACGAGCTTGGCGGGTTGATCTGGTTCCTTTACACAGAATACGCAGCAGGACAGGACGTTCCGCCGAATGTCGTCATTCAAATGATAAGACTGGCCGCATAACCAAAAAAAATATGGCAACTAAGTAAAACTTTTATTGACAGCCGCACCAGGGTTCGCTATATGTATCTCACATACGCAATCGAAACAGCGCCCCATGCTACATGCCGAGAACCAAATGAATCCCGGCGTCGACCATGGGGCTTTTTATTTTCCAAGGAGGGGAAATGCGCAACGTCGCCTTTATGATTGATGGCCAGTTCATGCTTAACAGAATTTTGGCCCTCAACGCCTTTCACTATGACGGCCCTGGAATCAGGGCCTATTGCCTAAACCACATAGAGCTAGACGAACGTCTTTATCGTATCTACTACTACGACTCTGACTGCCTCGACCAAAAAGGTGTTAACCCAATCAGCGGAAACACCATCGACTTCCTCAACGACAGTGCTGGTCGACAAAGACAAAAGCTCTACGAATCAATAAAAACAACTCCGAGCTTTGCCTTTCGAAAAGGACACTCGGTATGGAGGAAAGACAAAGGCAAGCTGTCCTGGGTGCTAAAAGGCGAAAGGCTGACTGATCTGCTAAAAGGGAAAATCAAAGTAACCGATCTAAACGATCGCGACATTAAGCCCGAAATAAACCAAAAAATGGTCGACATGAAAATCGGTATCGATATCTCTCTTATTGCGCAAAAAAGGCATGCCGATAAACTGGTGATTATTACCGGCGACGTTGACTTTGTGCCGGCACTGAAGTTTGCCAGACGGGAAGGCATGCAGGTTGTTCTTGACCACCTAAAAAACAACGTCTCGCCTGATTTACTTGAACACGTTGATGAAACGAAAACTTTTGTATAACACCAAGCGGGGGATATCGTGTCAGCCCAATCAGAAAAACTTGAAAAAGATCGCGAAAAAATAATCAAAGCATTTGCTCAGGCCATCGATCCACCGAAAGCCAGAAACCTGTCCAACAAAAACAGACTCAAAACGGCCCTGATCATAAGCCTGATCTGCACCATGTTACCAATTCAAGCCGCAACCCTATTTTTTTCATTCATGTCGATCAGCATCTTCATTGCCTTAATAAAAACCACCAAACCAGCAAAACACCTCACAGCAACGATATCAGCACTAGCAATCGTGTCAGTCCTAAGCGGCTGCGGCCCGGTGCTCTTCAATGAAGAACTCCCCGACTTCTTCGGCCTGCAACGCCAGACCAACCTCAAAACCTACACCATCACCCGCATCGGAGCCTTCGGCCTTGGTTTCAGCGACGCCACCCCTGAACAAGCACAATTCGAAGGAAATATCGAAGAACTCACCGCCGTCAAAATAGACCGCGGCTACGGACTGATCAGCATGGTGCGGATCAGCGTGGCCGGTAAAGGATAACCGGAGGAGGAGACATGCACGAAGATCAAATCCCGTACTTAAAATTTGCAAAGCGGCAAAACCTTCACAAGTCAATAAAAACAATCTCAGGGATCTTTCGCGGAATTTCCTTAGACAAAAAACTAACTGACGGCGAAGTGAAATTTCTTCAAGATTGGCTGGTTAAAAATAACCACGCCACGCTGAAACACCCTTACAATGAAATCACTAAAACAATAAGAGATGCGCTGGCCGACGGGGTCATCACGACAGACGAACAGGAAAACATCTTGTGGCTGTGCGAAAAATTCAACGCAGATCATGGATTTTACAATAACATCACAAGATCAATTCAGCATTTACATGGAATAACGCCGGGGCCAACTGGGAACAAAGCATCTCAACAGAAATGGCGGCAGTCGTTGATATCTACAACCAAAGAATAGACCGCGCACTCGCCGATATTGATCGCGATGAAAAAGAACTCGACGAAATCAAAAGTAAAATAAAAGAACTAAAAACTGTCAGCTATTAAAAATCACAAAATGAACTGTGCCATCTACATCCGCAAATCACGGGAAGAACGCGACAAGCCTAGCCACCGCCTCACCGTCCAGCGCGAACAGCTGCCGGCCCATGCCCTCGCTCAGGGCTGGCAGCCTTATATCTACGATGATGGCCACGCCTCTGCCGCCAGGGGCAAAGCCGAAGAGCTCAAAGAACGCGCCCGGCTTGAAGCCGACATTCGCGCCGGCAAAATCAACATCATCCTGTGCATCGAACTCTCACGCCTTAGCCGCGATGACAGCATGCAGGACTATACCGCCTGGCTGCATCTCTGCGGACAGCACCAGGTCAAACTCGCCACACTGAGCCGCATCCTCGACCCGTCCCAGCACAGCGATTGGATGCTGTTGCTCATGGAAGGTGGATTTTCATCGGTCGAAATGCGCATTTTGCAGCAACGCATGGCCGAGGGGCGCAGACAAGCCAAACTCTCCGGCAAATACCTCGGCGGGAAGCCCCCTATGCCCTACACCTACGACAGAGCCGCAAAAGCACTGAAAGTCGACCCAACACAGATAGACACCTTCAACCGCATTATCACCCTGGCGCACAACCACAGCGCCCGCAGCATCGCCGAACAGGTCGGGCTGCCACACATCCGCGTGCGCCGCATCATCGCCGATGATCGCCTGCTATTTTACCAGGGCAAAAGCATCGACCACCAAACCGGCAACGAAATCAGCGCCCAATGGCCCGCCGTCATCAGCGCCAAAACCGCAGAAATCATCACCCGCAACCGCAAAACCGGCCACCATAGCCCCCGGCGCGAAATCACCGGGCTCCTCAGCGCCTGCGGCCTCATGACCTGCCAATACTGCGGCCGCTCCGTGCGCACCTGGGCCAACGGACGGGCCCGCAAAAGCGACGGCCTCAAACTGCAATACTACGGCTGCCGACACCTCGACAACAAAGGCGGCTGCGGATCCGCCCGCATGATCCCCCAGAGCGTCATCGACCAGCTCGTGCTCACCAACGTCGCCAACACCCTCGAACGACTCGACCAAATCAAAACCTACTGGCTTGACCACAACAGCACCAACACCACAGCCCAGCAGATCACTGCCATCCGCGCCGAGGTCGAAACCCTGCAAAAACAAAAACAGCGCCTCATCACCGCCATCACCGAAGGCATCATCAGTTTCGCCGACGCCAAAGAAAAACGGCAGCAGATAGAAAGCAACACCAACGCCTGCAAAAAACGCCTCTCCGAACTCACCAACCAAACCGCCGGCCCACCCGCCTGGGATGACATCGCATTCACCCGCGCCGAAATCGACGCCCTCACCAAAACCGAACAACGCCAACTTCTGACAACTTTGCTGGAAAACATCACCCTCGGCACCACAACCCTGACCCTCACATACAAGTTCCCCCGCCATCCCGACGGCAGAACCACCGCACAAGTCAAGCTCCCCCCACCCGGAAAAACCAACCCCAAAGGCCACTGGAACCCCAAATAAAAAAGCCGCAAACCCAGACGGGCTGCGACTTTTAGACTCATTACTATATAGCTCAGTTGCTCTACCGAACTGAGCTAGGGCGGCAATGAGTAGAACCTTAAATGTCTGATATTTATTATGAAAATTGGCTTTTTTCGATCTTGGCCGTTTTTCGAGCCCGCTAAAATAGGGACTTTGGTGCCAGGATTATGGCTTTATTGATTTTTACTGTCAAGGGTTGGTTTCTGTTTTGAATCACGGGCCAGCAACTTAGGCCGCAGTGGGGGCAGCGGCCCCAGCTCATAGCTGACCGCCGATTTTGCGGGCGAGTTTGATAGGAATCGTTAGGTGTCGGTTATTGAGTTCGTTGCGGTAAGCTTTGAGGCAGTGATTGTGCTCGATGCTGTCCAGGGTGCGTTGCAGCCAGGCTTGCAGGGGCCGATGCCAGGGGATGGGCTGGCCCTGGTATTTTGTCCACATAATTTCGCCGAGGGCGGCGCTGGTGGTGCAGTCGGCGTTGTATCCGGCCAGGGTTGATATTGTTTGGCTGAGGTGTAACAGCAGGTTTATGGTGTAGCTATTGGTTCGGGTTCGGATCATTTTTCCCCCCGGCTATTAACTGAATGTAGCGCCCGTCGCGGCACTCGACGTGCGTGTTGACGTAGGTATCGATTTCGATCACGCCGCCATGGTTGGCGCAGGCTGTATTCGCCATAGTCACTAATCGGCTTTTCCAGGGGGGCGTTTTTGCGCAGGCGCACAGGGAAATCAGGGTGATGATGATAAAAGTCTTTTTCACGCGGACTCCTTTGTCGCCATGTCAGTTCCGATCAGGGCGAAGGCCAGGGCCAGGGCTGAGAACGCCAGGGAATAATCGAGGTTACCGCGTAATAGGGCGGCGATGCTGTACGTTGTGGCGGCCCCGGCCATGTACCAGCAAAAACCGGTGATCATGGTACCCCCTGCTTTTCGGTCTGTCCCATAACAAAGGCTTCGTCCTCAATTCGCTCGGCGAGCTGGCTTCTGATTTTGGCGACTTGAAGCGGATCGAGAAGCCCGCGCAGCATCAGTCTGGCGCAGGCGCGGAAATCTTCGGTGTATTGATCGGCGATTTTCTCCGGCAGGGCTTTTTCTAGAATCTGCTTAATGTCGATCATTGCTGGCTCGCTGGTAAGGGGTAGGCAAAACCCTTGCGAAAGCTGTCGGCATAGCCGCGCTCGCCGCAGACGGGGCAGGCTTTGTTCGGGTTACCATCGGCGCTGTCGTTGGAGATTTGCGCCCACTGGTGCAGGTTTTTACACGCGTAGTGCAAAACCACCACGCGGGGTGCGGGCGGGTCTTCGGGCGGTGGATCTTCGGCCGCAGCCAAGGCTGCCAGGAACACGAAAACGATGATGTAAAGTGATTTTATCATTTTGGAATCTCCAGATTGACCGTCGCGAAGGTTTCGCCGCCGTCCCAAGTGCGCAGCTCATACCCCACATCAACCCCAGGGCGCGCGGGCCCGAGCACAGCGTTGCATCGCAAGTCGGTGTACATGACCACAATGCCCGGTTGACTGGTGTTCGTCAGAATAATCGGAATGCGCAGCAGGCGTTCAAAAATTTCCGGCCCCTGCATGTATTCAAAATAAAACGACACGTGGGAATGCGCCGGAATTTGCGCCAGATCCAGGATAAACCCGCCCTGCCCTGCAAAGGGGATCTTGACCTCATTTGGCCCTGGCGGAATTTCAACACGGGTCAGAGGCTGACCATAAAAGCGCCGGATTTGTTGTATCATCGCCGTACCGGATAGGTTGCTGTGCGACTCACGTACAAGGTTTTTCCTCCGTCCCAGCTGCGCAACAAATATTCGTTGTTGACGTTTTTATTTGCCGGAGCCCAGACGCCGCGCTCGAACCCAGGCCACAGAACAAAAATCGCTGGTGCGACGTCACTCAGCAAAACAAACACGTCGGTTAAAGTGTTTCTAGGCCAGTTGACAACCTCAATTGTCAGGGTCGTGAGTGGTTTTAGGTTGCGGCAATTAACAACAAAGGCCTGAGATTTGAGGATGTCCAGCTCAACAGTATTATTGATGACAGGTGCGCAAGAATACGGGATTTGCCCGTAGCTATAAAATTCATTTATTTGATGAATATCAATAGACTCTTCCGCCGGAAGGCTCACAACCACGTTTTGAACAAGCTGTTCAACCCCGATAACTTGCTCTGCACGTGAAACCATAATGTCATCTTGCCGAGTTTCGACTGAAACTGTTTCGTTGACAAAAATCGGTGAGACCGTATCTTCGACAAAATTCACCACAAATTCAACTTGTGTCGTTGTTTTATCGATGATCTCTTCTGGCGCGCTAGTACTGATGTTAACAATGTCTGAGCAATTGACGACTCGAATTTGATCTGCCATTAGAACACCGCCACACCCTTGGGAAGGGTTGGTAAAACGGATATTCTTTGACTTAAAAAAGTTGTGACCTGTCCGGTGGCGGTTTTAATGCGATGCTCTGAAAAATACGATCCAACGTCGAGAGCGGCGCTCATCTCCGCCGTAATGACAACAAACACCACACTGGTGCTTTCTGTAATCGAAAGCAAAACTTCGAGGTCGGGCTCTAACTGCTCAAGCGTTTTCGACATTCTAAAAACGATTGTGCTGCCATTGACATCATAATCAAACCTAACGGGCCAAGACTTTGAATCGCCCCGATGGAAATCTGCCAGCCGCTTTGCCATTTTTACTCTCCTGAGCCTTATTTTCCCCTTACGTCAGGGCGTTTTCGGTTTGTAACTGTCAATCAACGCTCGTGCTGGTTCTGAATTGCCCGGTCTTATTGAACAGCCCAACCAGCACGGAAATCGTTTTTTCTATAATAGGCCACATCTCTGTGGCTCCGTTGCTGGTGGCGGAAATTATGTCGCGGATGGCGGCCAGTTTCTGCTCGCCTTTGCCGGTGCCGGGGATGGCGTCTTCAATGGCTTTGATGGCGGCGATCAGGGCTGGGACAAGTTGCAGGATAATCGAAACGGTCGTTAAAAATGCGCTCATGGTTTAGGCCTCCGTCGAAAGATTTTTTTGATCAGATCCAGCAGGGTTTGATCCCAGTTTATTAGCCAGGTCTTTTTGAGCCAGAGTATTTTTTTCAAGTTTTCCTCCGATGCCCAGCACGGCAAACCCACCGGTGATGGTGGTGAGGGCGGCGTCAAGCTCCATGGCGGGCAGGCTGGTGTCGGGCCAATAGTGCCCAGCCAGGCCGATGATGCCGGTGAGGATCATGCCCATGGCACCAATGATGGTTTTATACCCGTCTAGGCGGCGGGCGTTTTTGTGGATGATGAGGTCAATAAGTTTGGTGATCATTAATTCTCCTTTTATGGGGTGCGTTTGGTGATGGTACCGCGCAGGCTGGGCAGGGTGTCACCGGCGACCAGGCGGAGATGATTTTGTTTTAGCGCCATAGGGGTTGTCCTTTAATTCCGCATAACTTTGACGTCAAACGGGCTGCGGTAGCCAATATAATAGGTATCAACCAGAGCGGAATAACTGTCACTCAAAAAATCGCCGTTTTCATCGCGGGTCACTGTTCTGTCGTATTCATATATTTGTTCTCTGCCCTGAAATCCCGGGGCATTTTCGTCGTAATACGAATGGACGGTGAAGGCTTTGTTTTCCGTGATACAAAACCCGCCACTCCCTGGGAAAATTGAAATTGTTCCAAGGCGGGAAAAGGTGGCGCTGAATTGGTCTATTTGGGTGCCTAAACTTACATAATAGGTATCTCTTTCGGCATAAACCCCGTTAAATCCGGTTCCCTGCGCATAATCGTAGCGGCCAACGGTTACCCCGTCGTTATCTATCCACAAAAGATATGGAGACTCAGACGCAAAGCCAGCAAGCCCGGCAATCATGCAGCCGTCGGCGTTGGCACTAATGTCTTCGCAATTCGTGGTTTCGAGGGTCACGGTGTGCAGCAACTGCCAGTCATGATCCAGAACCAGCACTTGTGCTTTTGGGGATGATGTGATGCCCGAGGTCAGGGCAACGAAAATTCGCGTTTTGTTTAATGCCACTGCGTTGATTTCGTGGTCGGAATTGTCGCGGGTGTAAACGGTCGTGGCCGACCCGCTGGTGGAATATTTTAAAATGCTATTGCTGCTGGGATCAGATTTGATGATGTACAAAAAACCGCCGAAGGCTGCAAAATGGTTTGACCCCTGATCAAAGGTTAACAGGTAATTTTTAATAAGGGTGTTGGTTGTATAATTGAGCTGATAAAGTTTGAAACCCGAATACAGCAGCCAGGGAAACTCTTCGCAAGCTCTTGGAAAAGCCACAAACCCGACCACCTTCGGCACAGACCAATCTTGCCCGCTAAACTCCACCAGCACCTGATCGCCGTTGGTGAAGGCGGTGGCGTTGCAGGTCATGTATTCGATTGGCACGGCGGTTAAAACCGTTGCTTGATTGGTGGAAATATCGTCCACGATTAAATCATCGAGGGTGACGGTCATGGTGTTGGTGGCGGTGTCGATGCTGCTGGCCCAGCCGGTGCGGTAGCGCGGTTTCCATTTGGCGGCGCCGGGGCGCAGGGCGTAGTTATAGGCCCATTGGGCCGGGGTTTGGTTGGCGACCGGGGTCAGGTTTCCGTCCACCCCTGCGCTGAAGGCTGCGCCTGTGGCTTCCCCGTTGGCGGGGCGGATGATCAGCTGGGCCGTGTCGCGGCGCTGGTAGCCGGGTTCTATGGTGCCGACCTCGCCGGTTAAGTTTTCGGTGTAGTCGGCGCACCAGGCATCAATTTCTGCGGGCTGCTCGGTGTATTGTTGCAGCCATTGCTTGCGCTTGATCAGCGCGATCTGGCGCAGACGCAGCCAGGCGATCAGATCATCGACCGCGCGTAAATCTGTCGCAGCGGAAAGCACGGCATTATAGGCGCTGTCTTTTTCGGCTAATGCCGTGTCTATTTCGGCCTTCCAGAGGTTGATTTGCCCCACTAAGCTGTCGATCTGATTCTGTTCGTAAGAGGTGATCTCGCTTTCGTCTTGCGCGGTGTCTGGGTTGTCGGTGGTGGCGTCGGTTCGCAGATCGGAGAGGTCGATCTCACCTTGTGCGATTAAAGGCGTATTGGTGTTGACGGTGTTTTGCCAGGTTGCAACTTTGGCCTTGTAAACCTGGAACTGATAATCGTACTCAAGGGTCAATGTATTTTTGTCGGCATAGGCGGTTTCAATGCGCGGCGCAATGGCGTCGATCTCGGCATCAATTCGGGCAATTTCGGCGGTGGCGCGGGCGGTGTTGTACCAGGGTTGCACCCGGTATTGACCTTTGCCGTATGCGCTGAGGATGGTCGCTTTGCTCATTTAATTTGACCCCGTGCTGACGGTCATGCTCTGGTCGCGAGGGCCGATGACGTGAGTGATGAGGTTGACGGTGATTTCAAAATCGTCATAAACGGCCACGTCACCAGGGCGAAGGAATAAATCGACATCGGCCTGGGCAAAACTGGTGGGGCCGGTGGTCAACTGGCGCACGTTTTTCAGGGTTCGGGTTTTTGGGCTGCTCGCGCTGGAGGCCGAATAACAAGTCAAACTAATACTGGCGTTGCGCCCACCACGGGCGGTGGTAACGGTGTCTATGCTTCCGCGCAGTATTTCCGCCAGGTTTTCGCTACCGTCAAAAAATCGCAGTCCACCAGAAATGATGATTTGCCCATTTGGCCGGTCGGCAATAGCAGCGGCGCTGGCGGTGGTGTAGGGGACAACAACGCTTAGGTAATTTGTGCCACCGCTGCGGCTGCGAGCCTGAACGCTGGAAATCGGAAGCTCGACATCGGTGGTGGCATCGGCGGTGCCGGTGAGGGTGCAACGGTAAATTTGACTGCCGGGGGAATTTGTAAATTCTGCAATGCCCCGCGCAAAAAATGTTGCGGCATCGGTGGCAACGGAAATTGATCCCTGCGGGCGATGATAGGCGGAAATATTGATGCTGGCATCGGCGGTGGTGATTGCAATGGCAGAGGGATCACCGGCAGCGACTTCAAGCGGGGTTTGAGTTAAAAGCGCGGTGCGCTCGGCTTCGGTCAGGGCGCCATCCCAGAGCGCGATTTCGTCGAATTTACCGGCCAGTCCATTGGTTGAGGTTGCGTGTTTTCCCACCAAAAAATAATCAAGGGCGTCCGCTGCCGTTGTGACCTGTATTTTGCGTGTGACCATGTCATTTAAATAAACCGTGGTCCAACCGGTGAGGCTACCTTCCATGACGACCAGCATCGGATCTGTTGGCATGGCCATGGTGTAGGTGCCATCCACGTATAAGTAAAAACGGGTCTGCGAAATGACATAATACAAGTCGTAAAAGGTGCCGCTTGTGCGGTGGAACCCGGCCAGGCGCGGATATAGGCTGATGGTCGAGGCCATGTCTGCGGTCAGCCAGAAACTCAGCGTCCAGGCGTCGGCTGGAATGGCAGCGGCGGGGATTTTGACGTAACCTTCGGGATCAAGAATGATTCCATAGGTTCCTGGAACGCCAGTATCCGCAGCGGCCTGAGTTCCGCCGCTTAATTCTCCGTCGTATCCGTTGCCCGACTCATCGGGCAAAACAGCGGCGACGGTATCTCCGGAATAGTAGGCGTTGAGAACAGCCATTAAGCGTTACCCTCGGTGATGGTGCCGCCAGAGATTGCCACGGCACCTCCAGCGGTTAAAGCGACCGGGTTCAGTTCGATTCCTCCACCGCCAGCGGTGGCGGTTACATTGGTATCAAGCACAAAGGTTCCATTACTGTCGGCGATGCGGGCCCAGGTGGCGGTGATGCTGGCATCGGCGCTGCTGTCTTCGGTAATGGCCGAAAAGGTCAGCACTCCATCGGTCACAGTGCCGCAGGTGCCGGAAAATGTCAGGGTGGCGCCCAAGGTCTGGGTGGTTATTGCGGCGCCGGTGGCGGGCTGGGTGCCGTCGTAAATTTTAATAGTTCCGCCTGCTGCCCCGGCGTCAATGGCATCAACAATTGCTTGGGCGCGGGCGGTACGCAGTGTGGTTGCAAATCCGGTGGCCATGGGATGCTCCTTTTAACAAGGGCGTATTGCCATACGCCCGTACAAATTCTGTTTTCATCCGCGTAGGGGCGTATGGCAATACGCCCTTCTTCTCACCCAGACAATTTTTCTTTGACGTAAAAATCGGCACTCATTTTTTGCCCGGTGCTTTGCAGGCGCGCCAGCGAGCCCAGAAAAACGCCTTCCTCACAACTGCACAGCAGCAGGGCATAAGCCGATTGCAGCGCCAGCAGGGCTGCATAATCGGCGCGGGTAGCGCTGTTTGAGACAATGCGCAGGGTTCTATCGGCCTGCGAAAAACCAAAATCGGAAATCACGGCCCCACCATCGAGGGTTGCAATTCGTGAGGTCCGGCGGGTGGTGGTGGCCAGGTCGCTGTCGCCGCTGGTTGTCAGGGTGACGGCTGGCAGGCTGCTATATTCTGCGGGAGAAATGGTGATCATGGTTTAAACCCCCAGCAAAAATTCCGCCTGATCGGCTGCGGCTTCAATTTGAATGCGTTCTAAAATTTTCCACATAAAGGCCTCAAGCTCCGGCGCCAGGCCGTCACCGCTGATTTTTATGATGGCGTCGCCATTTTGCAGGCGCGACAATTTTTCATTTTCCAGGTCGATTTGCACCTTGGTAAGTTCTTTTTGCTGCTTAAAAACTTCATCGCGGCGCT
>Ga0210041_1002020_pt1 | contig 17821 bp, 12 predicted proteins | sample CryGeymeta201503_FD_183973 | JGI IMG/M metagenome (GOLD analysis project Ga0210041, IMG submission 183973) | Groundwater microbial communities from Crystal Geyser aquifers in Utah, USA - Crystal Geyser metaG 2015-03 (SPAdes) (version 2) | ecosystem: Environmental > Aquatic > Deep subsurface >... | reverse complement strand
GAGCCAGAAAGAAGAAAGGACTTAGCCCATTTCTGCGCTAAGTCCTTGATTTTATTGGTCGGTGTGAAAGGATTCGAACCTTCGACCCCTTGCACCCCATGCAAGTTTTGGTAAATCCAGCAAGATTCACAAAAGTCCAACAATTTCACTAAATTCATATAAATCAACAAGTTATTTCAATATTTGAAAATCACGTTGTCCAATGCCGTTCATCAATTTACAATAAAAGCCAGCGCTTCGGTTGGGACAATGGTTGTGACAATGGGCGAGTGGTTTAAAACTACAAAGGATTCAAAATGACATTGACAGTCAGGGAACTGGCAGCATTGACTGCCGCCGACAAAGGACGTAATTTAACAGACGGCGGGTCCCTCAAAGGCAAAGTCTATGTGGCACGCGACGGCGCTGTGTCGGTGCAGTTTCGCTTCGCTTACAAGCTGCGCGGCAAGTTTCGCGAGGTACTGGTGGGTACTTGGCCCAAGACCGGACTGGCTGATATTCGAAAGGCGCGCGACAGCTTTCGTGTTCAGGTTCAGGCTGGCATTGATCCGGTGGAACAAAGCCAACTCAATCGTCAAAGCAAAGAAGCCCACCGCGAGGCTGACCGACTAAAAATCGAAGCGGACGGCCAGCAAGCCATCCAGGAACAAAAATTGCGACTGCAAGAGCTTGCCGAAAAACAGGCTCGAATGACTGTGGTTGGATTGTTCGAAAAATGGAAACAACTCGATTTAGCCGAGCGCGACGACCAAGGCAACGAAGCACGGCGCTCATTCACCCGCGACGTCTTTCCGCTGATTGGTGAAATTTCCGTCACCGACGTGACCAAGGCGCACATCCAAGAGATCGTGGACACCATCAAGGCGCGCGCGACGCCATCCAGAAATATGGTCCGTACCGCCAAAAAGACACTTAGTGATTTGCGGCAAATGTTTGGCTTTGCCATGGATCGGGATTATGTAAAAACCGACCCAACAGCACGCATCAAGAAACACAAAATTGGCGAAGACGTTGAACGCAATCGCGTGCTCTCGGAACCAGAGCTGATTGACTTCTTCCACAAACTGCCCAGCGCAGCGCTGGCCGAGACGAGCCAGATAGCACTGCTTTTACAACTGTCCACACTGGCCCGCATCGGCGAGGTGCTGACTGCTCGCTGGGCTGACGTTGATTTTGAGCGACGTCTTTGGCGCTTACCAGACACAAAAAATGGCAAGGATCATCTGGTGTGGGTGAACGACCTTGCGCTACAGCAACTTCAACTTCTGCACGCCCTCACCGGCCTTACCCCATGGCTATTTCCGGCGTCTCGGCCAAAAGAGGGAGCGGCTGACTTTACTGATCATGTATGTGAAAAAACAGTCACCAAACAGGTTGCTGACCGACAGCGACCAGGCAATGAGCCCATGGCTGGTCGCTCCAAACAAGTTGACGCCCTCGTGCTAACGGGCGGCAAATGGACACCGCACGATCTGCGCCGCACTGGCGCGACGATGATGGCCGAACTGGGTGTCATGCCCGACGTCGTCGAGAAGTGCCTGAACCACACCGAAGAAAACAAGGTGAAGCGAATCTACCAGCGTGCCAGTTATGAGGCCGCCATGCGGGAAGCCTGGCGCCTGCTTGGTGAGCGCCTGGCACTTCTTCATTCGCGCGCCATTTGATCTGCACTGAGCCCCAGACTCACTTCAACCCAGCATTTGCCTGACCTGGCGTATTAGCTCTCGCAATTGCTTCCTTTGCGCCTTTGCTGCCTTGGTATGCTGCCCCGAAGTGATAGGCCTGCCAGTTGACAAGCCACCATGCAAGCGGCAGCGACCATTTGCCATCGGTGGTTTCTGACAAGGCATTCCGGTTGACCGCGCATGCGCACCACAAATCGCTTTCATGGGGTAATTCATAATTTTTCTCCTTTGACCCCAGGCTGCACGTTGCCAATCACTGCCTGACCCCCGCCCTCAATGTTGACGCGCTCAATCACAATCTTCTGTTCACCCGTCGCGCGATAGCGTTTCAAGGTCAGCATGCCCCGTTGAAAGGTCTCCATTGCCCGAAGGCTCAGGTTGAGCATTTTGACGGCGACCTGTGGATCGGCCTGCAAGTTGGCTTTGCCAGCGTAACTCATGGCTGTACTGTGCAACACGGCCAATTGATGTGCTGCCATCACCTCCAGACTGTTGCGCGCGCCAATCGTCGCCACAGCATCAAGTGCCAATGCGGCGCTGTCGACGCCGATTCGGGTCACCAGAGCCACGCGTTCTGCCTCGGCTTCGAGCGCCACCACACCAGGCACGCTTGGCGCGCCAGTGGTATTGGTCCCAACTGAAAGCGCACCTTGGTGTTCAGTTGTGCGGCAATCCGCTAAGTCATCTTGCGCCAGCAGCGCAGCAGCCTCAGCGGCGTAGACATCTTCGACCTGAACAGCCTCACCAGCCAAATATGCCCTGGCGATGTCGGCCTTGCCACGGGCGGCGCGCTGAACCAGCTTGGCATGGCGGGTCGCGTTGTCCCTGCCGAGTCGATTTATTTCGGCGCAATCATCACAGACCCAGCCGCCATCGCAAGCGGCCAGTTGCTTGGTGGCACCACACAACGCACAGCCTGTCATGATTCAACTATCCCGGCATCCGACAGGCGCAACGCAAGGCGGTGCTGCCAGTGGTCATGGCCAAGGGCATTCAGCAGATCAGTTTCAGTCGCGCCACGCGCCAGCAGTCGCTCCAACGTTCGGCGCAGTTGCTGTGTCTCTGCTTTCGCCTCGTCACGATGTCGCTCAAAGACAACTCGGCCAGCCAGTTCAGCCAAGGTTTTACTTAAGCGTGCCATATCGCCTCCGACAGTAAATAGCGACTGGCTTTAAAACCAGCGCCTTTTGACACCAAAGTCAAAACGCCATCAGAAACCAATAGCGACAGCATCTTTGCCGCATCAGAGTGATTGATGCCCAACAACTCCGCTGCTTTTCGCGCACCAAGGAAAAACGGTTCCGGTTTGCTGTGCGACTGCAGTGCCATGCATATTCGCACCAACTGGTCGCCAGCGCCTCCATATTCCAGGACTTGCACAGCCTCTGGCAACGCTGCTAACGGGTCCATTTTGTCCAAGGCGCAGCGCAAAGCTGCCCCCGGCAAATCCTTCACCCGATCCCAACCGTGTAGAAAATCGAACCATGAAACAGAAAAGTCTTTGGTACCAATGACATCAAGATAAGTCTCGTACCACAAGGTCACCATTACCCTCTGCTCAGACCTGGTCATATCAGGCTGTGTGCCCTTGAGATGCCGAGCCAATTCAAATAGACAGCGATTGCGCATCCCAACCCTGGTCGGCACAGCGCTGGTTGGCAGGCCACTTACAGAGGAAGCAGAGGATACTGAGGATTGATTTTGTTTCCTCTGTCTCTTCTGTAAATCATCCCCACGAATCGCGCTGGCCACCTCCAAGAAACCCGGCAGTGCCACCAAGGGTCCTGGCTTGATGGCGTGGCCGGTCACCGTCAGATAGCGCCCTCTTGCGTACAACTCGGCATGGATGCCATCAATCTGACCTCGTGTGCCCTTGATGTCCTCGCCGTAGCCAAACCCCCGCAGCCCGGTGCCGCTCGGGCTAAGCTCGATGTACTGGCACCCAACACGCTCCAGCAGTCCCATGGCCGCAGGCTCCGGCCCATCAGCGTGCACACACTTATCGAGATCGACGCCAACAATGCCATCTTCCTCAACCGACAGCACAAAGCCAACGCCGAATTGCCCACCCTGCTCAAATGCAGCCTTAGTCTGAGCAAAGGTACCCCAAGTGCTTGGGTCAGTCGCACTGGCCCTGCGATTGATGGCAGTCGGGCGATAGGGTATCTTCGCCCCTTTCCAGTTCACCCATCGCGCCACGCACCGCAACTCTGCCGGTATGGCTTCAAAATCAGGCGTCAGGTATTCCACTGCCTTCATACAGCCCCCTTGATGGCGTCAAACACCACCTGCCGATGCGCCTCGACATTTGCCGCATCCTGCGCCTCCAGTTCAACTTGGGCGTCGAACTCAACCATATCAATCACCGACTCAATCGCCTCGCGCAACTTGGACTGCAATAGCTTGACGGGTGCCGCGTCAAGTTCGACAACCTTGCTGCCATACTTGTCAACAAACTTCTGATAGTTGGGGCTCGAAGCCTTGGCATCCATGTCACTGGGCAAATCGTACTTTGCAACATCTTCAGCCGTCAGCGCCACCTTCATGGCATGAATACCTTCAATACGAAAATCACTACGCAGCGACCGGGCAAACGACGCGGCAATCTCTTCGCCATCCGGGTCAAAGTCGGTCAACATCAGCAACACCAAGCGTGTTTTGCCAGACTGCCTGAATCGCTCCGCGAGTTCATAGCGCGGCACCAGCGAGGAATACCCCCTGCCCGTCGTCACGGGAACGCAATACTCTTGTGCGACCGTCTGAATAACGGTGCGCAACGCGTTTTTTTCCAGCATGATCTCAATATGGTTGGTCTGCCCCTGCATTAAATCGCGCGTGTACCCAGTCAGAAAATTACCCATCTCCTGCCCCACAAACTGCTCGAAAGTTTCAAATCCACCGCCCAATTGAATCGGTCGGGTTGAATCTTCGATTGACGCCATCTGGATATCCCCGGTCAGACGCGCCCGCAACAGCAGGTTCGTCAAAGCCTTGTAAGACGGCTTGTCGTTTGCATACCGCGAGCCAGGTTTTTTGTCATGCCGAAGTGGCGGATCGTTGAGCAACAGGTAATGGATGCGCCGATCCGTCAAGGGCCAGTACTCTTCGTTTTCTTCAACCACCTTTTGCACAGCCTGTAAAAACTTCAGGGTGGTGATCTTGGCGCGCTTCTTGACGCCGCCAATTGCCACGTTCGCTGGCGCTGCCCCCTTGAGCATCCGGGCATGCCGACGTTGCGTCTTCAACTTTTCCAGCGCCTGATGTGGCTCAATCTCAAGCATCTTTTCCCGGATGCGCTCACTTGGCGACTTTTCACGCTGCCGATTAAAGCGGCGCAGCACATCTAGGCGTTCGGACTCACTGAGATTTCTGAACACCACATCAAGCATTCGGGCTGGAACCCGCTCTAATTCCAGGTACTTGGCCGCTGCCAGTCGTCGGTGACCACTCAACAGATACTGGTCATGCGAAATAGTCAGCGGCTCCTGAATTCCGTTCTCTCGAATCGACTGCACCAGGTCCCAGTCATCCGCGTTGGCTACGCCAAATTTGTCATAGAGCAGGTCGTTTTCAGCAGCGACCAAAATGGCCGCGACCGGGCAGTCGTTCACAAATGACGATAAATAGCTCTTGTCCCATTTTTCATCGGCGGCTTTCATTGCGCACCACCTTTCACTGAAAAGCTGGTGTCAATTGTTTGACCACCCGTTGAAGCCAGGCAGTTTTTGCGAGCCGCTTCCAGTTTGATCACCAGCACGCGAACCTCATCGTCGGACTGTCCAGCGATTCGCGCAGCAGCAAGCGCATCACACTCATAATCTGGCCAGCCTACGGAACGCGGCCCAAGCCGCACTTGCTTTGTCCAGAGCCCCTGCGATATTCGAAGATAGAGGGTTGAACGGGGCGTGCCGTAGCGGGCGCTGATAGAGGGAAGTCGAAGAATCTTGTGAGACATGTTGAAACCTTTCGAGGGTTGGTTAGACATGTCACCGATTCTGAAAAGCCTCCGTCAAACAGTCACCGGGGAAATCAACAATCGAATTTCCCAGTACTTTTTTTGTGTTTTTCCGACATCTTTCTGACCGACCGTTCGTAATCACGCCTGATGGTGTCAGGCGACTTATGGTACTTTTCGACGACTGCCAGATAGGCCTCTGTTAACGCCATTCCCGCTTGGACGTGATCCTTCACTTCGTGAAATCTGATAAAAGTCTGGGTAATATCTCTCTTGCGACCGGGCTTTGGAGGTTTAATGTGCAAAGATGCCAGGGAGAGTTTTTTATCGACGGCCTCATTCATGACAGCGATCATAAGTTTCGCAAAGGCTGTTCTTGCAGCAGGTGGCAACAGGTTGTCAATGAGCAAAAGTGCTGCAAGGTCGATTTCAAATTGGAATCGAAATTTGACTTCCTCAGCAGTCTGTTTTGACCACTCGCGGATCAAATCTTCGGCATAAGGTAGCCAGTCGTCTAGTTCACCGGCTGCATTCGAAAATTTCCATATTGCTTGTTCTGACGAGAACATGATATTTACTCCCAGCATGATGCTGCCTCCCTTTGCTAATTCAGAGTTCGTCAGATTCCGTCCAAGTTATTCCCCTGTCCCTCATGGGGCTGCGCGGGTCGTGATCAAACCAGTTCAAAATGTCCGAATGGTTGCTGGGTTTGAGGTCACTGGTTTTTAGCACCAGCCACACCTCATCCAGAAATCGGATCAGCTCTCGCGTCGCCTGATGCCGATCAAACCGGTATTGGTGCCACTTGGCTGTTTCGCACCAAGTTCTGTAGCCAATCGGGTCCGTTCCAAACTTGTTGGCTTGCGGCCGCCGAAATATCCATTCCACATGGTCATCGCCGTGCACCACGCCCACGCCCTCATCAATGTTGGCACAGGCCGCCGTTCCGCAGCCGCAGGTAAACACCTCTTCCCATTGGCTTGCAATCTGTTTGGCGCGCGGTTTTGTCAAAGCTCGCAGAACCGATGCCACACACACCCTGTGCGGCTCATCCAGCAGTTCCCCATCGATCCAGATTTCCGCATACAACCATAGCTCCGCCGGGTTAAAGCCCCGGGCATCTGTGACATCAGGCGTGCGCTCTTGCATAAGCCGCAATTCAAAACGATTCGTGATGGCGCTGTCACCACCAACTTCAAAACTTTGATTCATGTTTTTTCCTTGTTGTTAAAAAATCAGGCCAACACTTGCTGCCCACACATTTCATCGCGTTGCACCTGCAGCTGCCGACGGCAATCATCTGCAAGCCGACGCACTTGCGGCTCCACCAGTGCATTGGCGAATCCGGCAATCTTTTTCATCACCACCCTGCTCGCTCGCACATCAAAAGCAACCGTGGCAAGCGGTCTGCTGCCTTCGGAACCGCGCAAGGAAACCATCACCCAATCACCCTTTGCACAGGCCCTGATGTAATTGGTGGCGCAATGGCGCATGGTGTGGCCCTCAGTCCAAATGGCCAGCCCACTGTCCAGAATGACCGCCTGACAGTCAGTATTCTTGAGCGCCAGGTGGTACGGCGTTTGCCAGGCACTCTCGCTTTGCAGGCGAATGACATCCAGACTTTGCTGCTCGTCAACCTTGCGAATGATGCTGCGAATGGTCATGCGGCTCGCAAAACCAGCAGGCATCTTTTCCAAATACTTGGCGGCCCAGTCAAAGATATGGTGCGCGCGCTCCTGCAGCAGCGCCACGTTGGCGTCGTCGGCCTGCTCCACCAAGTGTCCCAGCCGAGCGCACAAGCCGAACAGGTCGTCAAGGCGGCACGCTATCCTGGCCTGTGGCGCATTCGGATTACCCCCCAACTGAATGAAAGCCTGCAGCAGCCACGGCGCCACCAATTTGCTGGTGCCAAAGGCCTGGGCTATGCGCAGCAAGTCACACGCAGCCTCAGCCAAAGACTGCCCATCCAGAAAATAATAGGCCAAAAACTCTTTCATCCACTGTGTGCCGTCGTGGCACAGCAGGCGCCAGGTGGCAGGTTTGATGCCATTGGCCACAAGCAATCGCTGCATCCTGGCAGTCAGCTCCAGACTCTCGTCCTGCCTGAATGTCTCCAGCTTCAACGCCAGCAGCGCATACAAGGGTATGAGCTGTGGCGCCTCCTGCTGCAAGGTTTCATAGTCCTTGCGGTAGGTCATGGCGTGGTTATAAACATCTGCTCGCATTGGTAGCTTTGGCTGTGCAGACAGTTGAATCTGATCCGCGACACCTACAGCCCACACATCCAGATCGATCGCAACCGCAATCTGATACCGCACCATGTCCTGGGTCTTGGCATCCCAGACAGACTTGGCGATCTCATTGAGAGCCCATTGCACATAAGCCCGGCACAACGCTGCTTGCCCGGGGTGCCTCTGGCACAGGGCGCGCAAGGCACCCAACTTGAATCCGTCCATCCACTGCCTCCCTGGGGGAACCTCCTGAACCACTACTGTGCCTGCGGGCAGCTCCTTCAACATCACTCGGTCGTTTTCATCAAAATCCCAGGCAAATACTTGCAGGGTGCCATCCACTGCAAAATCAAAAATGGTCGTGCCCAGCACCTGCACACGCCGGTGCCCAGGCCTCTGCTCCACCTGCACTGGCTCCGCCAGGCAGCTTTGCACTTTGTTGTACCAAGCATTCAAAAGCGACTGCGAGTGCACCGTTTCAAATCTTGCGGGCGGCTCACCCAGCACGCTGACCGTATCCGTGCAAGCCGCAAAAGCCTTTTCTGAAAACTCGATGACAGGCTGCAGCCTGGTAAAAGTGGCGCCAATTTGATGCATGACTTTTCCTTTGTTAGGTTTCGATGACGAAGGCGTCTCAGGCGTCTTAATACCGAGGCGTGACATTGAGGGCGGCAAGCAAGCGCTTCTCAAACGCCTGGCGCGACTTGACGGTTTTGCAGTCATCGCTGTGCAGCCAGTCGTAAACGCCCAGCAGGTTGTTGCGACAGCGCTGGTGGCTGGCTTTGACTGCTGCCAATTCGCTTTCCAGATCGTCGATACGCTGCGCTGCATCGAATTCCAGGCCAGCCTGCTTGCCGGCGTCAAATGATTCCTGCTTGGCAGCGTCGATCAGGTCGTCAAAGCCGTCGACCTGGTCTTCAAGGTCATTGGCCTCTGCGGCGTAGCAAGCCAACAAGCCGTTGCCCTGGATGTAAGCCATGCGCTCAAGCTCAGACGGTGTCAGTTGGCCGTGTTGGGTGCCAAGGATGGTTTTGCCGTTCATAACGTTTCTCCTGTTGATAAATGAAACAAGACACTGCCTTATCTTTTTTACGTGACCTAAAGGGTAGGAAATGCCACGGCCTGGTTGCCAGGCTCAGTGATGCCGAAACAGCGCACTCCAATGCCGCCGGGGCATCAGGCTGAGTTGTGACGAGCCGCTGGATTAGGAACACGCACATCGCTGCGCGTTGCAGGTAACTACTGTCGGGACACCCGCCCCCAATACCTGCTGTGGATTTATTCCGTTGGCACGGTCCCCACTTACTTCGCCGCAATCTTCAGGTGTTGCGCTGCCACCTCATGCCCACCCCGTTTACGACCAGGTTGCACAGTCGCCTGCTGGTTTTGACACGTGCAAGTCGTGTGGTCTGCCTGTTTCGCCCGGAGGCTTTGGCTCAGCGTGATCGCTGCTGTGTGATACGTGTGAAAAATCTTGAAACCAGAACGAGACGATCCATCGCGCAGGCAAAAGCCTTCGCTGACACATCGAAAAATTGACTCCGCGAAAAGTCGAAGCTGACTGCGCCGCTTGGGCGTCAGGTCTGAGGTGAGACGGGTTTCATGAGGCTCTCCAGTGGTGTAACCAGCGTGGTTGCCGGGGATCGGCAGAACCTTCGCTTTAGCGCTGAATTTGATGAGTCGCCCGGCAATTTGGAAAATCCGGCGACGGCCCCTTTTGGGAGGCCCTAAAACAAAAAAACCGCTGTGAACAAAGCTCAAAGCGGTCTTCACGCTTTAGCAGTGATTTATTACACGCCCTGCAAGTTGCTACTTAAATCGGCGTGGTCGAATTATAACAATGGCACAGTTGATGTGTCAATAGCCACCGACCCCCAGGTCAATATTCGGGGGCCCAAATCCGTTAGTATGCACAAAACTCAGAAAACCAAGATTTAGGGGGCATCGTGTCGCGCAAATCCGTTACATCCAGTCTTAGTCAACCGTTCAGTCTTGCCGGTGCATGCACAAAGCTGCGGGAACCGTACAGTCGCCGCATCACCAATTAAATGCCGAGCGAAGTGAATTCCGAACAGTTGTTCCCCATGCACCCTGAGCTCGGCTTCTCAAGCAGCGGCGTGCTCAGTTCCCGCTCGGTCATGTTGCCCGAGTTAGCCTCCTTGTTGACAATTGCGCCGCAGAATGCAGACCTTGCAGCCCTGGAGCGCCTGGTCCTGCAAGAGGACGCGCTGCACAAGCCATCGGCGGCCAATCGCATCAAAACCTTTTCATTCCTTCGGCGCCTGTATGGCCTGAATCCTGACATCCCCCTTTATCGGGAATTCCGCAGGTTGTGCCAATTGTTGCCTCAAAATCTTGCGCACTTGGCCAGCTTGCTTGCCTTTGCCAGGGAGCCGGTGTTGCGCGCTTGTGCCAAGATGGTTTTGAAAGCTCCTGTTGGCAAGCCCCTGGCGCGTGAGAATTTTGAGGCGTGGATACGTGAATTCGCACCGGGGCGCTATTCCCAGTCCATGTACGTCAGCTTTAGCCACAACCTGTACGCTTCTTTTTACCAATTGGGTTACTTGGGCGAAGCATCCGGCAAAAGCCGCCTTCGCCTGCGCCGGGACGTTCGCCCCGTATCGGTGGCTTATGCCGCGTTTTTGGACTGGCTCACCGGCCTCAACGGCCTCAACCTGCTGACCGGCGAGTTTTCCAGAACGTTGGAGCTGAACAAGGAAGAGCATTTAAATTTACTCTCAGCGGCTGGTCAACTCGGTCTCATGCACGTCGCCCACGCAGGTGGCGTTCTTCAACTGGATTTTTCTGCTTGGCTGCGTCCAGGCGAAAAAAGACTGTCATAACGAGATTTATTCAATGAGCTACGCACAAGACCTCCTCGACAAGCTCAAAGTACATCTGGCCTTACCGTGGCCAGAAAACGTCTCAGGTCAAGAGCGCGTGCTCATGGCGGTCTACCCCCCCACCGAAGAACGCCGTATTCGCCGCTTTATCGACAGCGGAGAATTTGCAGCCGAAATTCGGACCCTGCACCACGGCTGGTCCTCACTCGACTTGTCAACCGCTTTCTCACAATGGTTGGCTGGTCATGAATACTCGGAGCGCCTCTTGCAACGCTCCGAGCGGCTGTGGGATGACGAGGGCAGCATCAAGGGTTTCGAGGACTATCTGGTTACACGCATCGCCCAGGCAAGCACGCATGACGATACCAACACGGTATTTGCGCTGGTGGGTTGCGGCGGCTTGTTTGGTCTGTTCAGTGTGTCACGCCTGATCCAGCTCGTTGCCGACCGTGTGCCGGGCCGCCTGGTGGCGTTTTTTCCCGGCGAGTTTGATGCCTCACACAACAGCTACCGGCTACTTGGCGCCAAAGACGGTTGGGGCTACCTGGCCACGCCCATTACGGTCTGACAACAATTCACGAAAAGACAGGACAAAAGATGAAAAACAGGGACGTTTTTGAAAAGAACATCGACACCTTTTCGTTGGAGAACCAAGGTGTTGCCAAGGTTGATGAGGCCATGGATGCCCAACAGCAGCAAACCCTGCGCTTTGAGCTCGAAACCTTTGTCTGCAAAGGCCACTACGAAGAAGGCCTCAAGCTCATCCTCGAATCCTATGTGGACACGCTCCGCCGCAGTGCAGAGTCTCCCGCAGCATGGGTGTCGGGCTTCTTCGGTAGCGGCAAATCACACCTGGTCAAGATGCTGCGCGCCCTGTGGACCAACACGCCTTTTGCAGACCATCACACCCCGCGCGACATTGCCCGCCTGCCGGCCTCGGTGGCTGACGCACTCACCGAACTCGACACGCTGGCCCGGCAGAAAAAGACACGGCTCCTGGCCGCCTCCGGCACCCTAAGTCAAGGCGGTAGCGACAGCATCCGCAAGGCCGTACTTGCCATCGTTTTCAAAGCCTGTGGCTTGCCCAGCAACTACGCCGAAGCCAGCGCGCTCCTGTGGCTGCGCAGCGAAGGCATTGAAGACACTGTGCGCAAAGCCTTGGCCAAAAATGACCGCACGCTGGAGCATGAGTTGACCACGCTGTCGGTCTCAAGCCGTCTGCACGACGCCATCCTGAGCGCCAAACCAGGCCTTGCGCGTGACAGCTTTGAGCTGGGCGACCGCCTGGAGGCGCAGTTCGCCACCAAGGGCGACATCAGCCAGGACGAATTCTTGCGAGCCTTCAAAGAAGCCACCGAGCAAAATGGCACGGCACCCGTATTTTTGTTGGTGCTCGACGAGCTGCAGCAGTACATTGCCGACAGCCCAGACCGCGCCATTCGCGTGCAAGAGGTGGTCGAGAGCCTGGCCAAAAGCATGGAGGGTCGCGTGCTGGTTGTCGCCACCGGGCAAGCGGCGCTGGCCGACACACCCACCCTGTCCAAGTTGATGGGCCGCTTTGCCGTGCCCGTACTGCTATCCACGTCCGACGTAGAAGAAGTGCTTCGCGAAACCGTCCTCAAAAAGAAGCCTTCGGCGGCCACCGCCCTGTCAAAGCTTTTCAGCTCCGCCGGTTGCCTGGGCGAAGTGTCTTCACATTTGCGCCAAAGCAGCTACGCGCACCGCCGCGAAGACGAACAGGTACTCAGCGCCGCCTACCCCCTGCTACCCACGCGCCAGCGTTTGTGGGAGCGCGTGCTTGGCAGCACCGACACCACGGGCACCGGGGCGCAACTGCGCTCCCAGCTGCGCCTGGCCTTTGACGCCGTCAAAACCACCGCCAACGCCGGCTTGGGCACCATTGTGGGTGGCGACTTCATTTACGACGAAATTCGTCAGCGCCTGCGCCAGTCAAGCCAAATCAGCGCCGAGATCGCTGACGGTATCGACACCCTTGAAAAGAGCGGCCATTCCCTCAAGGCCCGCGCCCTTAAAGCGGTGTACCTGCTCAGTCGGGTCATCAGCAGCTCGGCCGCCGACACCGGTCTGAAAACTGACGCGCAGTCGATTGCCGACCTGCTGGTGGACGACCTGACTGCCGACAACGCCGTCCTGCGTGCCAGCGTCAAAACCACCCTTGACGAACTGGTGGACTCAGACCGCAAGCTCATGCGTGTCACCAGCACGGCAGGCGGCATTGAAGAATATCGACTTCAAACCAAGGAAAGTGCCGATTGGTTTGCCTACCTGCGCAACGAAGAAACGGGTCTGCGCAACGACCCCTCCACCTACGAATCCAAGGTGCGCGAAGAGCTGACAACCGCAGCGGGCGACCTGGTGCACCGCATCACCGTCCAGCAAGGCATCAGCAAACAAGTCAGACGCCTGGGGCTGCACACTGACCCAGTCACCAGCCCCAAGGAGACGGATGGCTTATATGCCTGGCTGCGCTCTGACCTTGACGGCACTTCGGCCAAAGAAGTCGGCCAAGACGCTGCCCGCGCGGGCCTGAATTCATCCATCTCCTTTGTGCACGTCGGCCTGCCCAACAAAGCAGCCTTGGTATCGGCCATCGTCAAGCGCGAGGCGGCCACCCGCACGCTCAATTTCTTTGGCGCGCCCAAAACACCCGAAGGCCAGGAAGCCCGCAACGCCTTGGTCATGCAGCAAACCACAGCCAGCAGTGATGTGGCAGAACTGCTGGCCGACGCCATCAAAAATGCCCAGGTGTTCCAGGGTGGCGGCCAAGCCATCGACGACGGCACCAGCCTGGAAGACCGCCTGCGCAAGGCCGCCGCAGATGGTGCTGCACGCCTGTTTCACAAATTCTCGTTGGCTGACGCAAGCGGCTGGCCTCAAGCCTATCAGGAGGCCGCCAAGGGCCTGGTCAACGCGCTGGAGCGGGTCGGCCACAAAACATCGCCAGAACTTCACCCCGTGGCCCAGGAAATCCTCGCGCACATTGGCTCGGGCTCGCAAAAGGGCGTCAAGCTCAAAGAGCGTTTTACCGGCACCACCTACGGTTGGAGCCCAGAGGCTGTTCTGGGGACGCTGGCCGTATTGTTTGCCGCGGGCCAGCTCAAAGTCACAAGTGCCAATGGCCAGCCGTTGGCTGCTGGCAAGTTTTTGGAGCGCGACACCAACCAATATGCTTTTGAGCGCGAAAACACCCCGCTGTCTGTCGCAGAAAAACGTGCCGTCGCACGTCTCACCAAATGCAAGCCCGACGACGCCGAGATCGAGGCCCCGCGCCACATTACCGCGCTCAAAGATGCCTTTGCAGATATTTCAGGCGCTGCGCCGCGCCCTGCGTCCACTCTGCCAGCGCTACTCGATGAGCTTGACAAATTGGCTGGCAAAGACCTGGTCAAACGCATGGCGGCCGAAGAGGTTGCGCTGCAACACCTGGCCGAAGACATTGCCGCGCAAGCTGCCACCGTGAAGGACCGCGAGCCACGCTGGGCCAGCCTCGGTACGCTCATCGACTACCTGGGCAACGATGCAGATGCTGTCGCCATTCGCGCCGAGCGCCAGGCCATTCTGGACGGCCGCCAGCTATTGGCCAACCCCGACCCAGTGCCGCCGCTGCTCAGCCGGGCTGCCAACACCTTGCGTGGCGAGCTTAATCTTGCCTACGCTGGCTACGCCGCGCAATTTCAACAAGGTCTGCAGTCCCTGCTAAGCCAATCCAACTGGAGCCGTCTCGCCACGCAAGACCAAACCGCCATCCTGCTGCAAACCGGCCTGTCGGCGCCTGAGTCCGCGCCCGCTGTGGGCAACTTGCAAGAACTTCTCAACGCCCTGGCCAACTGCACACCGCAGCGCTGGGCTGAGCGCATGGACGCCGTCGCCGGCAAGCTCCAGCAAGCCGCCACCCTGTGCGCCAAAAAGCTCGAGCCCACCGTGCAACCCTATGCAGCCCCGGCGCGCATGGTGCGCAACGAGCCCGAGCTTGACGCGTGGCTCGAAGAAGTGCGCCAGGCGGTAAGGGTTAAACTCAAAGCCGGTCCGGTTCAGTTCTAAGAATAAATCATCACTCAGGGACGCACCATGACCATCACACTTTCCCGCGAACACCGCCGCATTTTGGAAACCACCGTGGCACAGGCTCGCAGCGTGGCCGAAGACGGCGCCACCAAAGCGCTGGGGGCCATGGGTGTGGCCGCCAACGCCGCCCCTGCCCACCTGAGCAAAGCGCAGCAGGCGCAACGCGTGCATCTGCGTGCCCATGGCCGCTCGCTGGGTGATGTGCTGCACCTTGACGGTACACAAACATCCGACCACCTCGTCACTGAAATCGCCTACGAGCACTGGCACCGCATGCTCTTTGCCCGCTTTCTGGCTGAAAACAAGTTGCTGATGCACCCTGACCGCTACCCGGTCTCTTTGAGTGACTGCAAGGAAGACGCCCCCACCCTGACGCCGCCGGCGCGCAGTGAATGGGAGGTGGCCGGACGTTACGCCAGCGCCATGCTGCCCAACGTGTTCCGGGTCGACAGCCCCGTGCTGGCCCTGGAGTTGCCGCTGGAGACCGAGCAGGCGCTGGAAGCCCTGCTGGCCAAACTGCCCGAAACGGTCTTCAAGGCCGACGACAGCCTGGGCTGGAGCTACCAGTTTTGGCAAGCGCAAAAGAAAGAAGACGTGCAGCGGCAAATGAAGCAGGCTGGCACCAAGGTGGGCGCGGACGAGCTGCCCGCCGTCACCCAGCTGTTTACCGAGCCCTACATGGTGGCCTTTCAGTTGGAAAACGCCTTGGGTGCCTGGATGCAGAGCCGCCACCCCCGCATGGCGGTGCCGGTGGACATGCCGTACTTTCGCAAAATGCCCGATGGCTCTCCCGCCGCAGGTACTTTTCCCGCTTGGCCCGACAGCCTGGCCAGCTTCACGCTGTTAGACCCTTGTCTCGGCTCTGGCCACTTTTTGGTGTCCGCCTTTCACTACCTGGTGCCCCTGCGCTGCGCCACCGAAAAATTGAGCGTGCGTGATGCGGTGGACCGCGTGCTGGCAGACAACCTGTATGGCCTGGAGCTGGATGCCCGCTGCGTGGAGATTGCCGCCTTCGCCTTGGCGCTGGCTGCATGGCGTTACCCGGACGAGAAAGGCAACGCGCTGGGCTACCGGGCTTTGCCGCGCCTAAACATTGCGTGTGTGGGCGTGGCACCGCGCAGCAAAAAGGTGGATTGGCTTAAATTGGCTGAAGGCGACCGGCGGCTGGAAGATGGCATGGGGGCGTTGTATGACCTGTTTCAGAAGGCACCGGAGTTGGGGAGCCTGATTGACCCGCAGGCTGCTGCGGTTGGCGATTTGATCAGTGCGCAGTGGGGGGAGTTGGCGGACAGGTTGGAACTGGCTCTCTCTGAACCCGGCGGCTGGATGCCAAAGCGTTCTGCTACGTGTCCCCCGAGCGCTACGCGCTCTCCTCCTTTACCTACGCAGAACGCTTTGGCACCCAGCCACCTAGACGATGAGGCTTCGTCTGCGGCTTTGGAGGCGCGGGTGTCTGCGCTGGGCATGGTGCACGCCTCGCGCATTCTTACCCGGCGGTATCACCTGGTGATGACCAACCCACCGTATTTGGGTGCGGGGCAGCATGGGGCGGTGCTGAAAGACTTTTGCGAGGCGCATTACAAGACTGCCAAAGCTGACCTTGCCAATGTGTTTTTGGAGCGTTGTCTGAAGCTGTGTGTGCCGGGCGGCGTGGTGTCGTTTGTGATGCCTCAGGGTTGGCTGTTCCAACCACGTTACAAAAAGCAGCGTGAGCATTTGCTCCGTTACTCGACCTGGAATCTACTGGCGCGGCTGGGTTCCGGCGCGTTTGAAATGATTACTGGCGAGGTGGTGAACGCCATCCTGCTGACCCTGACCCACGCCAAACCGGCTGCGGACCAGCCCCTGCGTGGGCTTGATGTCAGTGCGCCAAAGTCGCCGGGGGAAAAGGCGGTGCTGCTGGCGGGCGGAGACGTGGCAAATGTCAAGCAACTTGGCCAGTTGGAGAACCCAGATGCAAGAGTGATGCTTTCCGAATTCGAGAGCGGGGATGGTGACGTTAAGTTGCTTTCTGCCTATGCAGGCTCCTTCCAGGGCCTATGTACAAGTGACAACGCACAGTTTCTCTTTCGATTTTGGGAGCAAATGAAAATTAGTGCGGAACTTTGGTCATATCTTCAAGGAGCCGCAGATCAACAGAGCATTTTTGGCGGGTGCTCACAAATTCTTTTGTGGGAGCAGGGGAATGGGAAGTATTTGAGGCACGCAATGGCTCTCAAGGAAGAGGGAAGACTTGGTGGTTGGAAATCGGGTGGTCAGGCTTGGGATCGTCCCGGAATAGCAATAAACGTTACACGAAATCTCTTCGTTAATGTTTATTTGGGTAGCAAGTTCGACAACACAGTTGCTGCTGTCACGCCAATTGATAGTGGCCATCTCGCCGCAGTATTCACTTTTGCAAGTTCTAAAGACTATATTGATGAATTGAAAAAAATAGACTCTGCGCTAAGTGTTACAGAATTGACGCTGATAAAAGTCCCCTTCGACCTAGCCCACTGGCAAAAGATCGCCGCCGAGCGCTACCCCCACGGCCTGCCCAAACCCTATTCCGACGACCCCACACAGTGGATATTCCACGGCCACCCGCAGCCCGCCACCGACCCGCTGCAAGTCGCCGTTGCCCGACTGCTGGGCTACCGCTGGCCCGCAGAGTCCGATGCTGCGATGGAACTGTCAAGCGAAGCCCGCGCCTGGATCGCCCGCTGCAAAGACATGGACAGCCTGGTGGATGACGACGGCATCCTGTGCCTGCCCGCCGTGCGCGGCGAGGCGGCGGCGGTGGACCGTCTGCGCGCTCTGCTTTCCAGAGCGTTCGGAGCATACTGGACGGGGGCTAAAGAGGCAAAATGCTTAAAAGATGTGGGTTGCGACGGCCTGCCGCTGGCGCAATGGCTGCGCGACAAGTTCTTTGATCAACATGTGACCCGCTTCCAAAAGCGCCCCTTCATTTGGCATGTATGGGACGGCCACAAAGACGGCTTTTCTGCGCTGCTGAACTACCACACGCTCACCCGCGCCAAG
>Ga0210041_1001987_pt1 | contig 18092 bp, 18 predicted proteins | sample CryGeymeta201503_FD_183973 | JGI IMG/M metagenome (GOLD analysis project Ga0210041, IMG submission 183973) | Groundwater microbial communities from Crystal Geyser aquifers in Utah, USA - Crystal Geyser metaG 2015-03 (SPAdes) (version 2) | ecosystem: Environmental > Aquatic > Deep subsurface >... | reverse complement strand
AAGCTCGCTATCTTGAGCGTCTTTGGATTGAATCGTACAACGGCTTCCGAACTCACCATTTCGCGGAACAAAAAAGGCGTGCCCTCTTCTTTGCAGACGAGGCAGAATGGAAGATCGCTCATGTCGGCCATGGGAGCCAAAGCGACAATCGGTTTTGCAACCGTTTTCCAATCAATCATGTGGCGGAGTATACTGAAAATGGAGGAAAAAACAAGCCTATAGTGCATTTTTGTTTGCTCAGTACTTAGGGTCGTACTGGGGAAAAAAACGTGATACGCTTCGATGGCTCCGATTTTCATTTTGCTAAAATGTCCAATAAATTCAGTTTAAAATCAAAATATCAACCCTCCGGTGATCAGCCGGAGGCGATTTTGCAATTGACGGAGGGATTGGAAGAAAAGGATCGTTTTCAGACGCTTTTGGGTGCGACGGGTACAGGAAAAACATTCACAATCGCGAATGTGATTCAGAATGTGCAAAAGCCGACATTGGTTATTGCGCATAACAAAACGCTCGCCGCACAGCTCTGTAATGAATTCCGACATTTCTTTCCGGACAATGCGGTGGAATATTTTGTTTCGTATTATGACTACTATCAACCGGAGGCTTATATCGCGCGAACGGATACGTATATAGAAAAGGAAGCGATGATCAATCAAGAGATTGATCGTTTACGGCACAGCGCAACGCAGGCTTTACTTACGCGGAAAGATGTCATTATTTGCGCGTCCGTTTCTTGTATTTATGGTCTTGGAGCACCGGAAGAATATCAGCGCATGGTTTTGCATATAGAAATAGGTGAAGACATGAAACGAGCGGATACGCTTCAGCGGCTTATTGATTTGCATTTCACGCGAACGAATGCGGATTTATTGCGTGGAACATTTCGCGCGCTTGGCGAGGTGCTCGAGATCATGCCGGTGAATGAAGAGTTTATTTATCGCATTGAAGCGCCGCGTGGCGCCATTACGCGTATTGAACGGCTTGATCCAATTACAAGAAAAGTTCTTCGTGAACAAAAAGATTTGTGGATTTTCCCCGCGAAACACTTTGTGACAAACGAAAAAAATCGGAAGCGCGCCGTGAAGTTGATCCGCGAGGAATTGAAAGGACAGCTCGCGAAATTTGAGAAAGAAGGAAAACTCTTGGAAGCGGAACGCCTGGAACGAAGAACGAAGTATGATATTGAAATGATTGAGGCGGTTGGTTTTTGTAATGGAATTGAAAACTATTCGCAGCCGCTGTCCGGAAGAAATCGCGGGGAACCGCCGGATACGCTCCTTTCCTATTTTCCGGATGATTTTCTCACGGTTATTGATGAATCGCATGTCACTATTCCGCAAATCGGTGGTATGTATCATGGAGATCAGGCGCGAAAAGCTTCCTTGGTTGAACATGGATTCAGACTGCCCTCAGCTGCGGATAATCGTCCGCTCACTTTTAACGAGTTTACCGAGCGCGTTGGTCAGGCTGTGTTTGTTTCCGCGACGCCGTCGAAATATGAATTCGAGCATTCCGCACATATTGTAGAGCAGATTATTCGTCCGACCGGTCTCGTTGATCCCGAAGTTGTCGTCTTGCCGGTTTCTGTTGGAAAAAAGCCGCCGGTGAAAACCATGTCGGACACGGAGGAAAAAACCTATTCAGACTGGAAAGGCTATCCCGGCCAAGTTGAAGATTTGCTTACGCATCGCATCGCCCCCGTGATTAAACGTAAAGAACGCGTTCTTGTGACAACGCTCACAAAAAAGATGGCGGAAGATCTCACGGATTTCATGAAAGAGCGGAAATTTAAAGTTCAATATTTGCATTCCGGCATTGATACGGTTGAACGTCTTGAGATCCTTTCCGAGTTTCGCAAAGGAACATATGACGTGATTGTTGGCGTGAACTTGCTTCGTGAAGGTCTCGATCTTCCGGAGGTTTCGCTTGTTTCGATTATGGACGCTGATAAAGAAGGTTTTCTTCGTTCGGAAACGGCTCTCATCCAAACCATCGGACGTGCAGCGCGTAATGTGCGCGGACAAGTTATTTTATATGCGGACAATATGACAGGTTCCATGAAACGCGCTATTGCGGAAACCGATCGTCGTCGAACAAAGCAGGTGGCCTATAATAAAAAACACCATATTACGCCGAAGACGATTTTGAAGGCACAAGATGATTTGCGTGCGATGCTCGGGCTTGAAGTGAAAGAAAAAGATGTAAAAGAAATTTTGAAACTTGAATTGCAAGCGGAGACACATAGCTTAGAGACTGTGAGGAAGCGCAAAGAAAAAGAAATGAAAGAAGCCGCAAAAAATCTTGAGTTCGAACTGGCGGCAATTTTGCGCGATGAAGTTTTGCAGTTGGGAAAAGAAATGCGAAAACGTTCAAGGAAATCCACCTTGCCGGAGAAAGAGGGGAAGAAGGTCGAAAGAAAATTACGACATGGAAGAACAAAGTAATCAAAAAATTATTGGATTTAAAGAACCCCTTCGACAGCGCTCGAACCCAACAGTCGTTGGATCCGGCAAGCTGCCGAAGGGGTAGGCGAGGAGCGCGCTAAACTGCTTTGGCGTGAAAAGGATGAAAACGCCTCCGCTGTAAAGCCAGCTCCTCCTTGGTTCAGGGGGGGGGACGAAGTGTCGGGCGATGGGGGCTTGATAACCGTCTCTATCGCGGGAACTTCTTCTGTCTTGCCCTATTTCTAGCGAGAACTTCGGGTTTTGTCAAGGGGGAATCCTCACTGACGTATTTGGATTTAAAGAACCCCTCCGGCAGTCCATCGAATCCAGAAGGCGCCGGACTCGGCGGTTTGCCGAAGGGGTAGGGGCCGATCGTTGAATGCTCCACGATGCTTTCTACACGAAGCTTTCTACACGATCGAGGTCGAAAGGACAGGCGGACAAAAGAACTGAGGGGGTGGTTCTTCGTCGTACCTATTCCTCTTTCCTCTTTGATGGCCAACCTTTTTGTATAAAAATCTACGGTTTTTGTCAAGATGGAAATTTTAATGCTTTATTTTTTTCTGTAAAAAAAGAGCCCCTCCGACAGCGAGTTAAATCCAATAGGCGTTGGACTCGGCTGGCTGCCGAAGGGGCAGGATGACACAGCGAAAGGAGGGAGGAGGTCCGATACGGAGACTCGGGGGTGAAGGGTCTCCGCGAGGACGAACCCTGCGCTGTGCCGTCTTCTTTATAGCAAGGGCTGGGTTTTTTTGTCAATGGTATTAGCAAGTATTCTGTTGGTTAAAAAATGCCCCCGATGGTGAGTCGGGGGAAAGGCGTTTTTCAAAGCTGGTCTTGAAATGGTTCAGACTCAGGCTCAGGATCAGCCCTGAGATGAGTAAAAAGGATGATGAACTTGAGCAGAAGTAGGGCTACCGCTAAGGCCATGTCCAGACTGAGTGTCTCCTTGATCGATGGTATGACGAGCAGGAGATCGAAGGCGATCAGGAAGAGCGTCATAACGGCCCACTTGAGCAAAATCTCATGTTTGGGGCGTTGTTCTTCTTTTTTCACATACGCATCTCGGACTTCCACGTATTCATCCCAGTGAGTGGCTATGAATGCGCTGTACAAGATAGGAAGGTGCAATAGTAGGTAGACGGTTCCGAAAAAATCGTCCATTATGAACTCCTTTGCTTGGTATAGTTTGATCGTATTGGAAAAAAAGTCAATATGGACATGGCGGTTGACAAAGGCGGCAATACAGTGTTGAGTTGAAACGTTCGTATTTGTTAGGAAAAGAAGACATGCGTACGTTTCAGCTCGGAGCCTTAACGGCGAAGCTCGTACTGCCAAGTTGGTGTCGTGAGGCACTGGAGAAAAGATGCTTTCGCGGTGTTGACATTGCAGCAGCCGGAAACTTCAATCGTTGGTCAAATTTCATCGACATGATCTATGATCGGAGGTTCACGGATCCTCTCATGGAAATCGTCCAGGATATCATCGAGGAACGGGAGGCTGATCTCGATCAGGGTTTTACGGAGGCATTCACGGTACCATTCATCGAGCCCGTTGGCTGGACCTCGATTCTTCCCGTTGACCTGCTCTCCATCGAGGATTTGCGCCAGATGGAGACGGAGGCCAGGTGGTCAGCCCTGTTCGTTGTGAACGAATCGGTGCTTGCGCCGCAGACTTCGCTCGTTTCCATGACGCTCAAGATTTGCCGCGACAATCTGGGGCACGCGGATTTCGCTTGTCTCGTCAAAGACTTGCGGCCTGGTCCTTTGCCAAATGCGCGCTTCCGAGGCGACATGACCGAGAAAACCGGTTACGCTTGGTTCAACCTTCGCCATCCCGGTGGACAGGATCTCGTGGAGCTCGAGCTCTGACGGTCGCAGAGGCACAATAGTTCTGCCCCCGTTTCTAGTAATAGAAACGGGGGCGTTTTATTTTGTGACGTTTTTTTATTGCTTTATCGAATTCCCCCGAAAACCTCTGCGCCGTATACGTAGAGCGGACATGACAAAGCCGTGCATTTGCGCTTAGATACGGGCATGGACGCCCCGGAGGAGATAAAATCTCGGCTCGATATTGCCGAGCTCATTGGTGAGTATTTACCGCTCAAACCGGCCGGGAGCGGCGCTTTTAAGACTCTCTGTCCTTTTCATCAGGAAAAGACACCATCTTTCTATGTTTCGCGCACGCGACAGACTTGGCATTGCTTTGGCTGTGATGAAGGCGGGGATGTTTTTACCTTCGTTGAAAAGCTGGAGGGTATGGAATTTCGGGAAGCATTGGAATTTCTTGCGCAAAAAGTTGGCGTGACTTTGCCAAAATTTGACGGGCAAAAAGCTTCGTATAAAAAACGCGTGTATGAAGTGAATGATTTGGCGATGCGCTATTTTCGTTCCGCGCTCGCTTCGCTTCCGCAAGCGGAACAGGCACGCGTGTATCTCAAGAAACGCGGCGTGGATGATTTAACCGCGGATTTGTTTGGACTCGGTTATGCTCCCAATAGTTGGGATTCATTAGCAAATGCTTTGCTTAAGAAGAACATTACTTCTGAAGAAATGTTGCAGGCCGGACTCGTGGGGAAGCGCGAACAAGGAACGGGCGTCTACGATCGTTTCCGGGATCGCCTCATGTTTCCGATCGCAGACGTGCATGGCAATATCGTTGGATTTACCGGAAGAATTTTGAACGATCAAAACAAGGAAGCAAAATACGTAAACACGCCGGAAACGCAGGCCTATCGAAAGTCCGCTGTCTTATATGGGCTTGATAAAGCGAAGGGCGCCATTCGAAGCACGGATCTCGCTGTGATTGTTGAGGGAAATATGGATGTGATTGCATCGCATCAATTTGAAGTTTTGCCGGTTGTCGCTTCAAGCGGAACAGCGCTTACAGCAGAGCAGCTTACATTGTTAAAACGCTTTACGAAAAATTTAGCCATCGCTTTTGATCAAGATAATGCGGGGAAAGCGGCGACGCTGCGCGGTTTGGATTTGGCGCGTGGACAGGATTTTAATATTAAAATTATTTCTCTTCCGCCCGAGCTTGGAAAAGATCCTGATGATGTTATTCGCAAAGATCCGGAAATTTGGAAAAAAGCGATTGAGAACGCGGAGAGCATCATGGATTGGATTTATAAAAATGCTTTTCGTGATCGCAATGCACGCAAGCCGGAAGATAAGAAATTAATTGCAAAAGATGTTCTGGAAGAAGTGCTAAGAATCGCGGATCCGATTGAACGCGATCACTGGGTGAAAAAACTTGCGGCGGATTTAAATACGGGCGAGCACGCGATCCGCGAGGCACTTGATCGCGTTGTTTCCTCAAAAAAGCCCGGAGCTGCTCGAAAAGTGAATAGGCAACCGAAGGTTGGCTCTCCAGATACTGGTTCTCCAGAGAAGAATGAGGCAAATGCCTTTCAAGCGAAGCTCAGTACGGATATGCGTATGGAGCGCCGGGTCCTCGCCTCCATTATTGCTCGGGATGGGCTCTTTTTGCCAAGCTTTGAGGAGTTTGGGCTTGAAAGCGGCGACTTTCGATCAAAGGATTTGGAAATGCTTTACGAAACTTTGAAAAAAGCATACAATTCGGGTGAATTCTCAAATCAAGCCCTCGGTGCAGGGCATACTATCCGCCCCCCGGTTCATCTCCAACCGGAGGAGGCGAAGATCTTTGATGCGATCGCGTTCATTGCGGAGCGTGAATTCGCGGGGATGACTGTTGGAGAAATCAAATCTGAACAAAAGCAAGGAATTGAGCAGCTTAAATCGCGCCACTCAAAACGCTTGCGTACGTCCATTGAAGAAGAGATGCGAGAAGCGGAGCGCCTCGGAGACGAGGAAAAAATCCGCAAGCTTCTTAAACGTTTTGAAGACTTAACCTGACTGCGTCCTGGGAGCATGACCCGGACCGCGGCCCACCTATGCCAAAAAAAGCTACGAAGAAAAAACCGACCGTGAAGAAGAAGACTGTTGCCAAAAAGACGACTTCGACAACAAAGAAGGCTACGCGGACAACAAAAAAGCCTGTGGCTTCCACTACGAAAAAAACAACAACGCGTAATAAAAAAACCGTGGCACCGAAGCAAGTGGTAAAAAAGAGCACGGAAAAAAAGACGCCGTATAAAAAGACGCCGCCTCCAACCGTGGAACAAATCGATCGGCTGTATGAGAAAGCCAGAAATCGAAGTTTTTTAACTGAGAACGAAGTTTTATATGCCTTTCCGGAGGTGGAAGATTATATCGACGTCTATGAGGCCTTTTTAGACCGCATGGAAGCCGCCGGTATTGCCATCATCGAACAAAAAGAGGGAATTTTGGGACGTCAAAAAGAACGCCGCCAAATTTTGCAGGATTTGCACAGTACGGATGAACGTCGTGGAAAAGCCGATCCGTTTGATTTAACGGCGGACTCTATTCAAATGTATTTGCGCGAGATTGGAAAAATTCCTCTCTTAACAGCGGACGAAGAAGTCGCGCTCGCAAAACGAAAAGAAAAGAATGACAAAGAAGCTGAGAAAGCGCTTATTACCGCGAACTTGCGTTTGGTGGTTTCCATCGCGAAAAAGTTTACGGGAAAATCCTTGTCACTTCTTGATTTGATTCAAGAGGGGAATATTGGATTATTTCGCGCGGTGAAGAAATTCGAATATCGAAAGGGATTCAAATTCTCCACGTATGCAACGTGGTGGATTCGCCAAGCTATCACGCGTGCGCTTGCGGATCAAAGCCGTACCATTCGTATTCCGGTTCATATGGTTGAAACGATTAACAAGTTTCAACAAATCCAGCGTTCGCTTATTCAGGAGCTCGGTCGCGAACCGCTTCCGGAAGAAATCGCCGCAGAAATGGGCCAGTCGGTAGATAAGGTGCGTCATATTATCAAGATTTCTCAAGACACGGTTTCGCTTGAAGTCTCCGTTGGTGATGACGACGATGATTCAACGCTGGAAGATTTCATCGAAGATATCAAGAATGTCACACCGGATCGTGCGGCGGCGCTCGAACTTTTGAGCGATTATGTCCGTGATGTGATCAAGGATTTGAATCCGCGTGAACAAAAGATTCTTGAAATGCGTTTTGGACTTGTAGACGGTGTATCGCATACACTTGAAGAAGTTGGAAAAGAATTTGATGTTACACGTGAGCGTATTCGTCAAATCGAGGCGAAGTCGCTGGAGAAAATTCAGCAGCATCCAATGATTAAGAAGCTCGCGGATTACTAAAAGAATAAAAAACTCCCACCGATCGGTGGGAGTTTTTGTTATGGGTGAAAATGCCTTTTTCTTGACAGAAACGTCCAATTCTTCTATATAGTTAGCTCCTTAAACTGTTCATGTGTTTAACTATTATGCCTCAATCATCCAATAAGGAAATCATGAAATTGATTGGCGATATTCATCGCGGAATGCGTCGTTCTCACGCCGCTATTCATTGCGATTTGAATGATATTACCTTGCTTCAGTTTCACGCGATCGGCATTGTCTATGATTATAAACGGGTCAGCATGGGCGAGCTGAGCGAAGAAATCGGTATTGCAAAAGCGTCCGTGACTGCGCTTGTACGTCGCTTGGTTTCTTCCGGATGGATTTTGCGCGAGATGCAAGGAGACGATCGGCGCATGGTGTATCTTCGGCTGACGCCACATGGGTGTACGAGTTTTCGCAAATTGCGAAACCGAAAGGCGCGCACCTTTGAGAGTGTGATTGACGGACTTGGATCAAAGGATAAAAAGCAATTACTTTCCATCCTGCGCGAATTGAAAAATCAACTTCAGAACTCCTAATTATGGTGAACTTCTTGCAAGTAGAAAATTTTATAGAAACCGTTGAAGAAGAACCTGTTTCCGCTTTGCGAAAATGGGGCGTGCTTCTTGTCTTGAGCCTTGCGCTTGCCATCGTTATTTTGGACACGACTATCTTGAATGTGTCTTTGGCGGCGATTGTACGCGATCTTCAAACTTCAGTTCAGAATATTCAGTGGGTGATTAGCGCATACTCGCTGACATTGGCGGCACTTACGGTTACCGGCGGACGCTTCGGTGATATTTTTGGACGAAAGAAAATGTTCATGCTGGGAGCTTTCTTATTTGCTGTCGGTTCCTTTTTGGCATCCATGAGTCATTCGGTTGGTATGTTGATTATCGGCGAATCTTTGGTCGAGGGTGTTGGTGCGGCTTTGATGATGCCTGCAACGTCTTCGCTTCTTATTGAAAATTATGTCGGCCGCGATCGCGCCATTGCCTTTGGTGTGTGGGGAGGCATTGCCGGCGCGGCCGCAGCACTCGGTCCGATTATTGGCGGATATCTTACAACGACATTTGATTGGCGTTGGGGATTTCGTCTGAACTTAATTGTCATTTCCGCTTTGCTAATAGGATCATTGATTATTCCCGCATCCAAGCGATCAGAAGAACGTCCGGATTTGGACTGGCTTGGTGTTTTGCTTTCCTCCTTTGGATTGCTTACGCTTGTTTTTAGCGTCATTGAAGCTTCAAGTTATGGCTGGTGGACGGCGAAAAAGATTTTTGAAATTGGTACGTTCTCGCTTCCTATGCCTTGGAATCTTTCCGTCGTTCCTTTTTCGATGGTTCTCGGGCTTCTCATTCTGACGCTGTTTATCGGTTGGGAACTCTATCATGAGGGCAGGGGAAGAACGCCGCTGATTTCGCTCAAGATCTTTCAAAACCGCGCCTTCACTTCCGGTATTCTCACCATGTCCGTTATGGCGCTCGGACAAACCGGTCTTATTTTCTCCGTGCCGGTATTCTTGCAGTCGGTTCGCCATCTTGATGCCTTTCATACCGGCTTGAGTCTTTTGCCGATGTCGCTTTTGCTTTTGGTTGTTTCTCCGCTCAGCGCCATGCTCGGACGCAAAGTCGAACCAAAACACCTTGTTCAGCTTGGACTTCTTGTAACTGCTTCGGCGTATCTCGTTCTTCGTCAAATGCTTACGGTTGATAGCGGTCCTTGGCAGCTCGCTCCTGGCCTCGCGCTCTTCGGTATTGGTATGGGACTCGTTATGTCGCAAATCAGCAATATGACGCTCTCGGCCGTCTCTAGCAAAGATGCCGGTGAGGCTTCTGGTATTAATAGCACGATGCGCCAAGTCGGTGCGTCTTTTGGTTCAGCGATTATCGGAAGTATTTTGATCTCCGTGCTTTCCACAAGTCTCGCTACCGGCGTGACAAATAGCCAAATTCTTCCGGAAGCGATGAAGCCAGTGCTTACACAGCAATTTTCCGACAATGTTTCTGAAGTTGAATTTGGAAATGAAAAACAACAGGGTAATGAAATTCCCGTCGTGATACGAGAAGAAATCGCGCATATTGCAGCCGAGTCCACGGTTGAAGCAAACCGCGCTGCTATGGCTTTTGGCGCCGGCTTTACCATGTTGGGATTCTTGGTTTCCTTTGCTTTGCCGAAGCGGGCAAAAGAAGATGAGGAAGAGGAAATCGAAGAAATGATAGAACTTGGTCTTGTGAGTCAAACGGAAATCGATAATCAACCGAGCCCTGTTCATACACGCCTAACAATCGACTTGATTGGAGAGCTAATCCTTATTGAACAAGCGCGTCTTGAGCGCGGCTATCCCAGTATTCACGCAGAAGTGCGTGCGCTGGTAGATCGGTTAAAAGCATAGGAAATAAGTCTCAAAGCGGATACTTGACACTGGCTTGTCAATTTTTAAAAAAACGGGTAGTCTGAGCGAGCATTCCGAGGGGATTTCCTTGAGGAATACGTCGTTCCGGGGTAGCTCAGTGGTAGAGCAGTTGGCTGTTAACCAATTGGTCGTGGGTTCGAGCCCCACCCCCGGAGCCATGTAGAACGATCAGCTGTAAGGCTGGTCGTTCTTGTTTTGAGCGCCATACTGATAAAAAAATATTCTGCTTTCAGCAAAAGGAGTAAGAGGCTGTCCAGTAAAAATATTTAAAATAAATCCAAAAACATGCTACAGTCTATCCTGTAATACTTATGGCCAAAACGTGGAGACTGCACATTGTCCTCAAATTTGTTCTCACATATGTCTTTCTTGTAATCATTGTTACATTTGTTTTTGCATATACATTTTATATACGATTTTCAGACCATATTTTTACTGAAGTTCGAGATGAAGTAAGTACTTCAGCCAAAACTATTGCAGGTCGTGTTGATTTTTCTGGAATGGAAACCTTAAAAGATCCGGCGCAAAAAAATTCTGAGATCTATAAGCGCATCTTTAATGACCTGAATCTTATAGCGGAATCTACACCTGATCTTACGTATGTCTACACGGTGCGACCGCGGGCGGATGGGACATGGGAATTTGTTGTTGATGCCAGCCAGGAGGAAGATACAAATGGGAACGGGGTCATAGATCCAAGCGAAGCAAGCGCGGCTATTGGAGAGACGTATGATGTTTCTTGTTGTCAGGAACTTCCGAAGAGCGTAAACGGGCCCACGGCGGATAAAAAAATCACATCGGATTTTTGGGGGAGTTGGATTTCGGGCTATGCGCCAATATATGATGAAAAAGGGACAGTAATAGGCATAGTCGGTGTGGATTTTCCGGCGTCGCGTTTCTTGTTACAAAATGCTCTACTTAGAGATCGCCTCATTACCTCAAGTGTCTTTACTCTTTTACTATCCCTCTTATTTGGTATGATCGGCGTGACTATTTATTCCCGCGAGGCACGACAGATACAGGAAGCATTGGAAATTCGAAATGAAGATCTGGAAAGGGAAGTAAGGCGTCGAATGGAAGAGAGAAAGCGTTTTATTGCGATGATGGTTCATGAGCTTCGCTCACCGCTTACAAGCCTTAAATATGATATTGAATTGCTGAGCGGAGGCCGAAAATCAAAACAAGATAAAGAACTGCTTGAAATGATGGCTGTTTCCACCGAGAGGCTTGTACACATGGTCAGCGAGTTGCTTGATTTGTCTCTGTTTACTTCAGATGAATTCACAATCGATAAAACGCCGACTGATATTAAGAAGTTAGTAAGCGGGGTCGTGAAAGAATTCGCATCAGAAGCGGCAGCAAAAGATCTTGAATTGAAAGTTAAATTCATTACACAACTCCCCAAGGTAAACTGCGATCAGCAACGAATGCAAGAGGTAGTGAGAAACTTGATATCAAATGCGATAAAATATACCGAAAAAGGAAAAGTCGATGTTAGTACAGACTATAACAAGGAAAAAAAGCTTGTGCGCATCGAAGTAAAGGATAGTGGTAAGGGCATCGCGGCGACCGATATGAAAAAACTATTTCAGCCTTTTGCAAGGTTTGAAGTTAAGGGCGAAGTAGGCACGGGGCTTGGACTTGCAATCGCGAAAAGCATTGTCGAAAAACATGGGGGAAAACTTACTGTTGAGAGTAAGAAGGGAAAGGGGAGCGCCTTTCGTGTTGAGCTTCCTATAAAATAATCTTCTATATTGACAAACCAAGAAATCTTGCCAAGTCGGTAACGGTTGAGTAGCGAATTTTTTATGGTTTGTTGTTTCACGTAAAGAAAAGTAAACTAGCGAGTAATTCAATTATGAAAATAAATAATACGTTTAAACTCATCATCGCCATCGTTGTATCCGAACTTGCGGGCATTATCGGTTCGCTGTTTACAGCGCCATCCATCGCCGGTTGGTATTCGACGCTAGTAAAGCCGGCTCTTAATCCTCCGGCATGGGTATTCGCCCCCGTTTGGACGACTCTGTTCGCTATGATGGGCGTTGCTTTGTTCTTGATCTGGAAGAACCAGACAACGATAAAAAAGAACATGGCTTATCGGTTTTTCTTTGCGCAGCTTATACTCAATACTTTGTGGTCCATAATCTTTTTCTCTCAGCACAATATTGGTGGTGCGCTCATAGAGATTATTGTTCTTTGGCTCGCCATTCTTGCTGCAATCATTTTCTTTTATAAAATATCCAAAACAGCCGCTTGGCTTCTCGTTCCATATATCGCTTGGGTGAGCTTCGCGATGTACTTAAACTATGCACTCTGGGCTCTAAATTAGAGCATGAGTCTCGTTGATTCAAACGCTCCCAATCGTATTTGAACTCTGTAGGCGTACCATCTATCATAGTGCCATGACATCATCCGTTTACAAGGCATTGGAAGGGAAAATTAAGGCTTTTTTCAAAGGGGATATCGCCGATGATAAAGCGACGCTCACAACCTATAGCCGTGACGCGAGTTTCTTTCAGGTCTGTCCGGAAATGGTTCTTTTTCCGAAAGACGTGAAGGATATTCGCGCGCTCGTTAACTTTGTTACGCAACAGAAAAAAGACGGTTTGGATATCTCCATAACGGCGCGCAGCGCGTGAACCGATATGTCCGGAGGTCCGTTGACGGCATCCGTCGTTTTATCCATGATTAAGTACTTTCATCATTTGAAAAAGGTGGGAAAGGATTTTGCTGTGAGCGAACCCGGTGTTTACTATCGGTATTTTGAAAAAGATACGCTTGCACATGGACTTTTGTTACCGTGCTATCCGGCCTCGCGCGAGATTTGTACGGTTGGCGGTATGGTTGCGAACAACTCGGGCGGGGGAAAAAACCTTGGTCTATGGAAAAACGGAACGCTATGTTCGGCAGATTAAAATGGTTATTCATGATGGAAGTGAATGTACATTCGCGCCGCTTCCTCCAGCCGAATTGAAGCTGAAAATGGCGCAGCAGGATGCCGAAGGGGATATTTATCGAAAGATGTGATTTGATTGACGGACATTATGAAGAAATAATGGCGGCAAAGCCAGATGTTTCTAAAAATTCCGCCGGGTATTATCTTTGGAATGTGTATGATCGGAAAACAGGTGTCTTTGATTTGACGAAGCTTATTGTTGGTTCGTAGGGAACGCTTGGCGTGATTACGGAAGCAACGCTCGGATTGGTTAAGCCAAAACCGCACTCACGCTTGCTGGTTATCATGTTGCGTAAGATTCCGGATGTGGCAAAGGTTGCCAATCATGTTTTGAAATTTCATCCTGAAAGTTTTGAGTCTTATGATGACCATACTTTTAAGGTCGCGCTTCGCTTTTTGCCTGATATCGCCAAACGATTGAAAATGGGATTGATAAAAATAGCCTTTGAATTTCTTCCGGAGTTTTGGATGATTTTAACCGGTGGAGTTCCGAAACTCGTTCTTCTCGCGCAGTTTACCGGTGATACGCCGGAGGAAGCGGAACAAGCGGCCAAAGAAGCAGAGAAGAGTTTAAAGGCGTTTCATGTCAAAACGAAAGTCATGAAATCGCAAAAGGAAGGCGAAAAATACTGGGTCATCAGGCGCGAAAGTTTTAGTTTGCTCAGGCATCACATGCACGGCATGCGAACAGCACCGTTTATCGATGATTTTGTCGTTCGGCCGGAACATCTCCCATCGTTTTTGCCAAAGTTGTACAAGATTCTTGATTCAACACATTTATTATTTACGGTGGCGGGCCATGTTGGCGATGGAAATTTTCACATCATTCCACTCATGGACTTGTCCAAACCGGGTACGAAAAAAAATCATTAAAGATCTTTCCGAGAAAGTCTATGATCTCGTTCTGTCTTATCACGGATCTATCACCGGCGAGCATAATGACGGACTGATCCGTAGTCCCTTTTTGGAAAAAAATGTACGGTGAAAAGATTTACGCGCTGTTTGAGCAAACAAAAAATATTTTTGATCCTGAAAATATCTTCAATCCGGGAAAGAAAGTCCACGCATCATTGGATTACGCGCTCAAACATCTAGATACCAAAATGTAGTTCTGTCTTCGAGCTGATAAGACGTGTTTTTATTTCATTTTGAGCGCCATCTTTCTCTTTGTGCTAAGCTTGTATCTTCTGTTTTAAAACTAGAAAGTTCCTATGAATGCACCTCTTTTCAGTACGTTTACGCTCTTCACGGAGATTCTTGTTACTTTGGCTGTTCTCTACGCGTTTTATTCCGGTTACGCGCGAAATCGATTTCCCAGCCTTCTTGTTGGGATTACATTGCTTTATGAAACGCTGTTCAATATCAGCTACATGGTTTTCCGCTCGGCAACGCATGGATCCATAGCGGATGACACGGCATTTGAAATAGGCTTGGCGGCTTTCCATGGGATTTTGTCTCTGGTTATGTTCGTGGGGCTTTTTGTTTTTATGATTGTTGCTTGGAGGCACTATCGAAAAGGCATTAATTATTTTCGCGCGCATCGAGCACTTACCGGCACCTTCATCGTACTTTGGCTTTTAGTGGTTCTGTCCGGACTGTTGTTCTATGTCATTACGTATTTTAAATAGATGTAACGACGCGCATACTCTGCGATTGTTTCCTCTTACATATAGCTATAAAAAACTATCCGTTCTAAAGCAGCTGGTTTTGTGATCTGTAGAGTATTCATCATTTTTTTTCTAAACTGACTGCATCTCTAAGTTTTTAATAGCCTTGTATTATTATGGAACTTGATATTGTAAAAATAGCGGGGCCTACTGTCCTTCTTCTATTTGGGTCTATTTTGGGAGTCGCTATTCTCGGGGGTGCCTTGTCCATTTCATTCGAAATTTGGCGTAAGCGTAGGCGTTTTGCTGCGGGAGAAGAATGGCGATCTGACAGAGATCTTTTACAGTGGTTGCGCGGTATGAAACCAGCAGAGTTTGAAAGCTATGTAGCTACTTTGTTTTCACGGCTAGGATATACTGCTATGGCAGTCGGCAGGTCCCATGATGGCGGTATTGATGTCATTGCAGAAAAGGATGGGAAAAAGAATTACATTCAGTGTAAAAAGTTTATTACTTCAAAGGTGCCCGTTGGTGCTGTCCGAGATTTTTATGGTGCTCTCGCTGATCGTGTGGCAAATGGAAAGGGCTATTTTATAACGACGAATAAATTCACGTTGGAGGCAGAAAAATTTGCTGAAGATAAGCCTATCGAATTAATTGATGGATTTGAATTAGTTCGTTATATACGAATGGCTGAAAAGGATACTAAGAAGCGGCGATCTGTTAGTAATGCGGCACCTTCAAAATGTCCTAAATGCGGAGGTAATTTAGTGGAGCGGTCTGGCAAATTTGGTAAATTCTTAGGTTGCTCTAACTATCCGAAGTGTCGCTATACAGTTAAAACTTAATAATTTTTAATCATGAGCAATAGCTGATTTGGGTAGATTTTGCCGTCTATTATGGTATTTAGCCTTTCTCTGCTAGACTGTTTTCATGTTAACAAGAGCCCAAGAAAAACTCATAAAGTCCTTACAATCGAAGAAAGGCCGTGAAACGAACGGGCTTTGTTTGGTGGAGGGGAAGAAGGTGATTGATATGGCGGGGGAACTCGTCGATTTTCGATTTACGGAGGAAGATACCTTCGCTTTTCCCAGTCTTGTGACCACGGTGACTCCGCAATTGGAAGCGGCAGTTGTACATACTCCCGAATGGTCTGAAAAAGATCTTCAAGCGAAGGAAGTCATCGTTGTTTTGGATGGTGTGCAAGATCCAGGAAATGTTGGAACGATTTTGCGTTTATGTCTTGGATTCAAGGCAAGCTTGGTTCTCGTTGAAGCCGCGGACGTAACGAGTCCAAAAGTCATTCGTTCATCGGCGGGGGCAATTTTTCTTGTGCCTTGGATGAAAGTCGCGCGCGAAGATGCGGAAGCCTTTATTTCAAAATTAAATCGTCCGGTGTATCGCTTGGAGAAACGGGAGGGAAGCAAACTGCTTGGACAGGCTGATATGGAAAAGCCTTTGGTTCTCATTGCCGGATCGGAAGGAAGTGGAATTCAATTGTCAGTGGATGCTCCCTCGGTTCATATTGGGCATGCGGCGCTGCTTGATTCGCTCAATGTAGCGAACGCGCTTGCGATCGCGCTTCATCATTTGGCTTAATGACAAAAACTCGGCTTTTTAAGATTGGAGATCCGATCTTAAAAACGGGAATGTATATTTGTGTTCCCTGTGGTTTTGTGACGGAATTTTTTGAAGGAGAAACATTCTCTACGTGTGAAGCCTGTCTCGCCGGGACTCCCGACGGTCCGTATGATTTTCAAAATGTGGAAGATGAGTTCTGGCAGCTGTACGATGACTATCTGGAGAATCCGACTTTTTAAGTTCGTTTTTTAAGAAGATTTTTTCCTGTCATGATTTTTGGCGGCGGAATTTCAAAAAGATTGAGAATCGTTGGAGCAATATCAATCAAACTTCCGTTTACAGCTTTTTTCCCTCTTGTGCCTGCGCCGGCTATAAGAAAGGGGACTGGGTTTGGATTATGTTCGGTGTCTTTCCCGCCGTAGGACGTTTTTAATTCCTCGGCATTTCCATGATCCGCGGTAACAATAAGCGTGCCTTTCTGTTCTTTTACCAGTTTCCAAATTTGGCCGAGCATGACGTCCAACGTTTCACAGGCTTTGACGGTTGCGGCCAGATCTCCGCTGTGAGCAACCATGTCTGCATTTGCGTAGTTCACCGTTATAAAATCATGTTTAGGAATGCGTTTAAGCAGGCGTTCCGTGAGTTTCTTCGCGCTCATTTCCGGACGGTCTTTGTAATTTGTGACATATGGAGATTCCACGCGAAGACGATGTTCACCGAATTTTGGTGCGTCATATCCGCCATTCATGAAATAGGTGACCATGGAAAACTTTTCAGACTCCGCGGCATAGAGTTGCTTTTTGTGGCGCAATGTTTCAAGCAGTGTGTCGCGCAGTTCGTGGTGAGGAAAGGCCGAAACAACACTATCAAGGCCTTTACCGAACTCCGTGAGCGTAACGAAGTAGAGATGTTTGACGATAGCATGCCGCTTCGGAGCTTCCGGCTGAAGCTTTTCAAAATGCGGTTCGACAAATGGTTTGAGCATTTGACGCGCGCGGTCTGAACGCAAGTTCCAAAAAATAACGGCGTCATTGTCTCGAACAGGAGCGACACAGACATCCTTTTCACAAATGACCGTCGGTAAGACAAATTCATCCGTTTCTCCTCGGTTATACGCTTGAGCGATTGCATGGCTGGCTGAGTCGGCGCGCACGCCTTCGCCATGGGTGATGGCATTGTAAGCGAGCAGGGTTCTTCCCCAGCGTCGATTGCGATCCATGGCGTAAAAACGTCCCATCACGCTTGCGATGACGAAGTTCGGAGGAAGTTCGCTTTCAAGATGCGCGATAAGCTGTTCCGCATCAAGCGGGCTCGTGTCTCTTCCGTCGGTAAAGATGTGAAGAGCGACGCGGCGCACTTTTTGCTGTTTTGCCATTTCAATCAGTGCACGAATATGCTTCGGTGAAGCATGTCCGCTTTTATCTTCAGTAAGCAAACCAATGAGATGAAGAACGCTTTTATTTTTCTTAACCTGTTTGACCGCTTCCAAAAATCCCGGATTTTTATAAAAGCTTTTGTCTTTGATCGTTTCATTGATCGTAAGAATATCCCCGGGGACAACGCGTCCCGCGCCGATCGTTTCATGACCGGCTTCGGAGTTGCCTGGATGCGTCTCAGGCAGCCCTACCCACTTCCCAGAGGCTTTTAAGAGGGAATGAACATGCGTTCTGCAAAGCCGATGCCAGACGGGCATACGAGCGATTTGCGTGGCATCTCCAAGGTGTTTCTTCGCAATGCCGAAGCCGTCCCAGATCACGAGCACAATCGGCCCGATTTTTTTTTCATTTTGCTTCGATGCCTTTTCCATATGCAGGCATCATACCTTCTCCGCGAAAAGAAAAAA
>Ga0210041_1001979_pt1 | contig 18160 bp, 20 predicted proteins | sample CryGeymeta201503_FD_183973 | JGI IMG/M metagenome (GOLD analysis project Ga0210041, IMG submission 183973) | Groundwater microbial communities from Crystal Geyser aquifers in Utah, USA - Crystal Geyser metaG 2015-03 (SPAdes) (version 2) | ecosystem: Environmental > Aquatic > Deep subsurface >... | reverse complement strand
GAATACCTCTGGGCCCTTTGGCCCGGAGGCTCTTATGATTCGATCTTTGACGGCCGCGCTGCTGACCTTGCCCCTTCTCGCATCCCTCTCCTTCGCCGCGCAGGCAATTTCGTTTGAGAACGCCCTCTCCAACATCCGGCAGTCGGTTCTCGCGACCCGCCAAAAGCAGATTCAAGCGAAGGACGCCGCCCAGGCGTCGAAAATCCGGTCCTTGGCCAACGACCTTCGGCGCTTCCGCTGGGACGTTCAGGACGCCAAGCGCGTCGTCTCCGACATCCGCCGACGCGCGCAGCGCGCCGCCAACGACGGCGGCCGCGACGGGGACCGCAGCCGCCAGGATCCGTTTTTGCGCAACGACATCAACCGCGCCCTCTGGAACCTGCGCGATCTCAATCGCGATCTCGACCGCGTCCGGATGACGCTCGGTCAACTGCTCCGAGAGGCGAAGAAATCGCCCGAGTCGGTTTCCGCCGCCGCGGATTTGGCGAGTTCGGCCGGCTGGATGCAAAGCGACGCCGGCTGGCTTCAGAGCGAAGCGCGTTGGGCCCGTTCGGATCTGCGGCGCGCCGGTTATACGTTCGAGGGCTGGGACATCGAACGGGAATGCGACGACATCGACCGCGAAGCGCGCGATCTCGAACGCGACGCCCGCACGCTTCAGAGCAAGGTTCAATAATTCCGATGCGCCGCCGAATCGGCCGTGCGGCCGCCCTCGCGCTCTCTGCGGGGCTGGTGTGGAGTTTCGCCGGCGCGGGTCAGGAGGACTGGACCGGTCTCTTCGACGGCGGCGGGACCACCGTTGACATCGACGCGCTGCTCGCGTCGGCGGAAGGATCCGCCCCGGAGATCGGCGCGATTAAAGGCCTGACCGACCGCTACTGGGTGACCGTGGCCGCGCAGTCCTCCCGGGAGCGCACGAAGATCGCCGAAGCCGGCATGTCGATCGACGGGGTCGAGGCGGGGCAGGTCAGCGGCACGGCCGATTCGGAGATACTCGCGAAACTCAAAGAGGCCGGATTTCGCGTCGTCAGCGCGGTGCGCTTGAGTAAATTCGGACCCGATGATTTCCCACCGGCCGACGGCGTCTACCACAACTACGGGGAAGTGCAAAGCGCGCTTCAGGGAGCGCAAGGCGCTGCGTCCGAATACGCGTCGCTGTTTTCTATGGGGAAAAGCGGCGAAGGCCGCGACCTGACGGGGATCCGCTTCCATCGCGGCGGCGGGGAAGCGAAACCCGGAGTGCTGTTCATGGGTTCGCATCATGCGCGGGAGCATCTGTCCACCGAGGTCCCGCTGCGCTTGGCGCAATGGCTCGCGGAGAACAAGGACCGCCCCGAGGTCAAACGCCTGCTGGAAACGCGGGACATCTACATCGTGCCCCTGATCAACCCCGACGGAAGCGAGTACGACATCGCCTCGGGCAAGTACCGCTGGCACCGCAAGAATATGCGGCGCAACCACGACGGCTCGATCGGCGTCGACCTGAACCGCAATTACGCCTGGGGCTGGGGCGGCCGCGGCGCCTCCGGAAATCCCGGCTCGGACACCTACTACGGTCCGTCCGCGTTCTCGGAACCGGAAAGCCAGGCGGTGCGCGACTTCGTGGAAGGACACTCGAACATCACCGTGATGCTCAGCTACCACACCTTCAGCGAACTGGTGCTCTACCCGTGGGGCGGCTCGGATGAGCCGATCTCCGACGGACGGGCCCTGGCGGCGTTCAAGGTTATGGCGGAGAAGACGGCCGGCATGACCGGATACCGCCCGATGCAGTCTTCGGAACTCTACGTCGCGACCGGAGACACCTGCGATTGGGCCTGGGGCGCGAAAGGAATCTTCTGCTTCACCTTCGAACTGACGCCGCGCTCCAACTGGGACGGCGGTTTTTACCCCGGCGCCGGCGCGGTGGAGACCACGGTCGCCAAGAACATCGACCCGGCGCTGTACCTGATCGACCTCGCCGATGATCCTTACCGGGCCGCCGACGGGAAGGTCGCGGCCGCACCGAAACCCAAAGGAGAAAACCCCTCATGATCCGACTCCTTGTTCTGATTTTGCTGCTGGCCCCGCTGGGCGCTCGGGCCGAAATCACCGGAGCTTCGCCCGCGCGGACGCTGGAGGAACAGAAGGCGGCCGAGTTCACGGTCCGGCTGGACAGAAGCGCGGAAACCCCCGAGATTGCCGAATCCGTTTCGATCGACGCGGGTGAATTTCTCCCGGAAGGCGCCAAACTCCCCCCGAATATCCGCTTCGAAGGGCCGGTGCTCGAATATCCCGTCCTCGCCCCCGCGTCCGCCGGAACCGGACGCGGACTCGGAGGGTTTGTCTTGAAGGACCGCTTGGACTCCCACGCGGACCTCTATACGAAGACCTTCGGCACGCGGGAATGGAATCTCAGCGTCGCGGGGGACCCCGGCTTTCAGACGGCGTACCTGCGCCTCGAACGCCCCGACGAGAAGCAGCTGCACAAGATCAAGGACCTCAACGAACTGCGGGGCAACGGCGTCAACATCAAGATCGACGACCGCACCGTCTACAACTTCAAGGTCGCGATCAACATCTTCTCGCCCACGCGCAAGAGCACGCTGAAGATCACGCCGATCCAGGGAACGCAGGGCCCGGCGCATGCGATCAAGACCGGCGCGATCCTCGACCGCGTCCGGGAGAAATCCTTCGTTTTCAAAGCGGGGGGAAACGAGTTCTGGACGCTTTACGGAACCGACGTCGACCCGCAGACGAATTGGTTCGCGGATACGCGGTCCTTTTTGATCCTCCATGAAAACGGATTGAGCTCGAAGATGTACCCGATCGCGGAGGCGAAGCTTGCGGTCGGCCTCCCCGTCGAGGTCGCCCTTGGAGCCGTGAAAATCGTGATGCTGCGCACGGAAGACGGCCGCGTCGAGTTTTTCGAGCCGGGCGTCAAGGACGGCCGCGTCGCCCGAAAATAGACCCGTCTTATTCGCCGGCGGCGAGCAGTTTATAGGCGTCGTCGGCGTTTTCGACCGCGACGAGGATCCGCGACACCTGGGTACTCAGCGAGGTTCCGTACACCGTCGTGATGTTGATGCCCCCGTCGCCGAGTCGTTTGGAGATCTCGGCGAGGCTTCCCGGCGTGTCCTCGGCTTCGACGGACAAGAGCCGGCTTTCGACGCTCGCGAAGCCGGCCCGGGAGAGAATGCCGCTGGTATCCCCGTCTCCCTCGACCGCGATGCGCACGAGCCCGGAATCGTCCCGGACTTCGGAGGCGATTCCGACGATGTTGACATTCGCGTCCCCGAATAACGCCGTGAGCTTCGCCAACGAACCGGGACGGTTCGCCATGAACACGCTGTACTGCTTCAAGATAGAGACTTTCAAGCCCCCCCCTTGCCGCGGGGCTTCAACCATCCGCGGCGTCTGAGCGTTTCGGCGATCTGAATGGAATTGAGCGCCGCGCCCTTTAAAAGATTATCGGAAACGATCCACATCGAAAGTTCCCGGGACCCCGTCCCGCTGCGCCGGATTCGGGCGACATGGGTCGGATCCCCGGTCCCCTCGGCGAGCGGCGTCGGATACCGGCCCTCCGCCCAAACCCGCACGCCCGGAGCCTTTTTCAGAGCCGCGCGCGCCGTTGCGGGCGAGACCGCCCTTCGGGTTTGGACCCACACCGCGAGAGAGTGCCCGCGGATCACCGGGACCCGAACGGCGGTCGTGGAGACCTCGAGTTTCGCCAACCCGAAGAGTTTGCGCATCTCCCGGCGGACTTTCAGCTCCTCGCTGGTATCCCCCTCGGGACCGAACCCGCCGATCTGCGGAAAAAGATTCATCGCGATCGGCTTCGGGAAAATATCCGCCGCGAGCCTCGGAACGGCCGGAAGCGGATTCGACCCGGAGAGGGCCCGGGCGCTCCTGCGCGCCTGCGCGTAGAACTCGAACAACGCCTGACGTCCGGCTCCGGAAACAGCCTGATACGAAGCCATGCGAACGCGCTCGAGCGTCCCTTTCTCGTGAATCGGCTTCAACGCGACCGCGAGTCCCGCCGTCGTGCAATTGGGTCCGGCGATCAGGCGCTTGTTGCGGCGCAGCGCGCCTTCGTTGACCTCGGGAATGATCAGAGGAACATCCGCCGCCATCCGAAACGCCGCCGAGTCGTCGATGACCCAGACGCCCGAGCGCGCCAACTCGCGTCCGTACTTCAGACTGATCTCGTCGCTCGAGACCAGGAAAACCAGATCGCAGGAAAGAAGCGCCGTCCTGGACAGTCCAGGAGCGGGAACGCGTCGGCCGCGAAACGAAACGGCGACCTGTTTGCGTCCGGAGGAAAACGGCAGCAAGGATCCGATGGGAAACCGGCTGCGTTCGAGTCGTTCGAGCAGTACCCTGCCGACCATCCCGGTCGCACCGACCACGCCGACACGCAGGCCCCGGGTCACCGGCTCGGGTCCCCTAAAACGAACAAGGTCGCGCTTGACCCCTCGTTGCCGTAGGCATCGCGCGCGACAGCTCTCAAATAGGAACCGCGCGGACCGATGAGAGAGCGCGGCACGCGGAGGGAAAACGGGGAGTGGCGGGCGAATGTGGAAACCCGAGACCATTCCAATTCGTCGGGCGACATCTCGATCCAGGCCTGCTCGATGTCTCTGCCGATGGCGGAGAAGCGGCACAAAAGTTCATTCTCGCCGGAAAGGGCTTCGAAGGCGGTCACGGTCACCGTTTCTTCGTTTTCAGGGACGAGCCGAACGGCCAAAGCGGGCTTGAAGCCCACGGGTGTTTCTAAAGCGGAATTCTCCGACCGGGGCGGGACTCCTAGAATCGAATGGTTGTTCCAGGCGCCGATCTCCGGAGCCCCCCCGCTCGCCTCGGCCGCCGCCAATATGGGCGCATGCTTGGAATCTCGAAACGCGCGCGTCGGAGACCAAACGATCAGATAGTTGTTCTCCGTATCCGAAATGAGTTCCATTGGAACTTCGGCCCAAAACCACTGCGCTCTCCCCGTCCCCGGACGATAAATGCTGTCGTCGACTTCCAAAGGGATATCGGATGTCTCCGCGAGAAAAAAGCTGTTTTCGGAGCCGAAGGCCGGCCGCTGCGCGACGGCCATGTACACCTTGCCGGCGATGACGGTGTGCTCCCACGGCCGCTGCTTATTGGGCGTCGTCTTGGCGCGTCCGATTTTCGCTCCGATGAACGCCTTGACGAATTTTCCCGGCGGGCGTGAAGGCAATCGCACGATCCACGCGTTGTTGAAGCCGATGTACCAATTCGAATCCGAGCCTCCATCCGCGAAGCGTCCGAAACGCGAAAGGTCGTCGGTCAAGGAAAGATAGGAAGGCAGGGGCGCGTCGGTTATCGTCTCCCCCTCCGAAAGCGAGACGGCCTGGGCCGAGGTCTTTGTGCGCACCGACTCTTCAACTTGACGGAACGGATCAGGGATCAACGGATCCACTTGTGCATTCGCGGGGGGAACGCCTCCTAAGAGAAGCGCGGAGACGAAACTCACGAAACAATAAAAAATCATTATTTTATAAGGATTTTTGATATACTATCAAAATCTTCTAAGCTGTAGAAATGAACGATTATCCGTCCGCTTTTTTGATCCTTCTTGGTTTTAATTTCTACCTTGGTTCCAAAAACCTTCTCGAAGTTCTTTTCCAACGCCTTGATATCAGCCGACTTAATCGGGCGGATCGACTCCGTGGATCGCTTCGGAGAAATCACTTCCTCAAGACTCTTTCCCTCCGATAGTTCCTGCGCGATCGCCTCGACCTTGCGCACGGAGAGGCCTTGCTCCATCGCCAATTTGAAAAGTTTGTTCCGTTCATGCGCGTCACGGACCATCAAGAGAGCCCGTGCATGCCCTTCCGTAATTCGTTCGAATTGAACCGCATTCTGAATTTCTTCGGGGAGATCCAACAGACGCAAAGTGTTGGAAACCGCAGATTTCGACTTTCCGACCAACTCGGAGAGCTTTCCTTGATTGACCTCGAACTCATCCATCAGCTTCTTGTAGGCGAGGGCCGTTTCGATGGCATTGAGATCATCTCGCTGAATGTTCTCAATGAGAGCGACCGCCAAGCGATCCTTGTCGGATTGAGTCGCCCGAACGACGACATCGATCTTTTCGAGACCGGCAAGCTTGGAGGCGCGAAGCCGGCGCTCACCCGAGATCAGCTCGTAGGAATTGGTGATCGAGTCAAACGAAACAACAATCGGCTGCACTATTCCATGTTCCTTGATCGACTGGGAAAGCTCACTCAGACGCTCGGCATCAAAGTTTTTTCGCGGTTGCAGGCGATTCGGCTTAATTAGATTTATCGCCACCTTCTTGACCTGATCGTTCGCGACCGCCCCATCCTGAGATTTTGAGGACTCCGGCAAAAGCGCGTCGAGTCCCCGTCCAAGAGCCTTTCTCATAGCCAACCTCGCCATATCAATTGAGTCTCATCCCGCGCCAGCCGCGACGAGCCAGAAATTCACCCGTCAATGCGAGGTAGCGTTCCCCGCCCTTGGATCGTGGATCGTATTCAAAAATTGTCTTCCCAAACCCCGGGGCTTCGGCCAGACGCACCGTTCTTGGAATAGTGGTTTCAAATAGAGATTTTCCGAGAAACTTGGAAAGCTCTCCCTTGACCTGCTGGGCGAGAGCATAGCGGGGGTCGAACATCGTGAGAACCCCCCCCTCTATCTGAAGGCGCGAATTAATACCTGCCTGGATCTTGCGAATCGCGTCAAAAAAGTTAGCCAAACCCTCTAAGGCGTAGTATTCCCCTTGGATCGGAATCAAAACCTTGTCGGCCGCGGACAAGGCGTTAATCGTCAAAAGGCCCAAAGAAGGAGGACAATCAATGACAATATACGAATATGTCTTCAAAAAGGGAGCCAAAACATTGCGAAGCCTGTTTTCACGTGAAACTTCGTTTGAAAGCTGGATTTCGGCCGAGACCATGTCCGGACTGGAGCAGACAATGTCCAAAAGCTCAACGCCGGTTGCTTTGATGGTTTTTTCCAAGGGCTCGCCATCCAACAAATTTTGCAGGATCCCCGCATCGACCTTCTGCTTGTCAAACCCAAGTCCGGACGTCGCGTTCGCCTGAGGATCTAGGTCGATTAGAAGCGTATCCTGGCCCAAACACGCGAGCCCTGCGGCGAAATTGATCGAGGTCGTCGTCTTTCCGACGCCTCCCTTTTGATTTGCGATCGCGATTACTTCGCTCACTTGGTTTTTTTCACGTGAAAACTATTGAATGGATTTCAATTTTAGTCTATGCGCCTGTCGCTGTCAACTTGAATCCTGCAAAAACGGACCCTAAACGCCATTTTTAGTTATATTTTATCATATTATATCTTTTCTTATTATTATAGCGCATAAACAAACAAATACGGCCATATAGTGTTCTATATGTCCGTATTGTGTTGTTTATTAGTAAGACGCTGTGCGGAGAAAGGCGATCAGGTGTTTACCAGAAATCCCGCCAAGGTCCCGTTCAAAAACGACGCCAGCGTTCCGGCGATCAAGGCGCGAAACGCGATGCGCGCCAAATCGTGCCTTCTCGTCGGAGCGATGCCGCCGATGCCCCCCAACTGAATGCCGATGCTACTGACGTTGGCAAAGCCGCAAAGAGCGTAGGAGGCGATGATCATGCTCTTTTGAGACGTGAACATTCCGGTTTTCGTCCCCAGATCAATGTAGGCGACGAACTCATTGATAATGAACTTCGTTCCGAGAAGCTTTCCCAGCGCGAGAGAATCCACCCACGGGGCGCCCAAGACCCAGGCGATCGGAGAGAACAGAGTCCCCAGAATCATCTGCAGCGTCAGCGGGGTCTCGAGGAAAAACCCGGTCAGCCAGCCCAGAATCCCGTCGCACATCGCGATCAAGGCGATAAAGGCGATCAGCATCGCCCCGACATTAAGCGCCAGTTCAAGACCCTTCAGGGTCCCGTTCGCCGCCGCGTCGACGACGTTCGCGTCGTCGATGGGAATCTCCAGCTTCACCTCGCCCGCCGTCATGGATTTTTCCGTTTCCGGGTAAATGATCTTCGCCATCACCAATCCCGCGGGAGCGGCCATAATGCTGGCGGTCATAAGATGCCCGGCGATATTGGGGATCACGTCCTTGAGAAACCCGACGTAGGCCGCCATGACGCCGCCCGCCACGGTCGCGAAACCGCCGGTCATGATGGCCATAATCTCGGACTTCGTCATCGTGGCGACGTACGGTCTCACGACGAGCGGCGCCTCCGTTTGACCGACGAAGATGTTCGCGGCGTTGGACAAGGTCTCGCTGCCGCTCGTCTGCATCGTCTTTCCCATGAGGCGGGCGAAGCCCTGGATGATGATCTGCATGATTCCCAGGTAGTAGAGCACCGACATCAGCGCCGAGAAGAAAATGATCGTGGGCAGCACCTTGAAGGCGAAGAACGCGGTTCCCAGTCCCGCGGTCCCGAGCACGGTCCCGTCGGCGGCGACGGCTTCCAGCGACGGGTTGATCAGGTTTCCGAAGATGAAGTTCGACCCTTTATCGGAGAAACTCAGCAATTTGATGACGGTGGTGTTCGCCCAGCCGAATAACCGCTGCCCAATGTCCGTCTTCAACAAGAAAAGGCCGAAGGTCAGCTGCAGTCCGATTCCGACGGTAACCGTCCGGAGTTTTATGGCCTTACGGTTATTGGAAAGCGCGTACGCGATCCCCAGTAGAGCGGCGTAGCCCAGCAACGCGCGCAGAAAATCCATCATGTTGGTTCCTCCAAAGGAGGACTATATCAATTGCAGGCGGAAAGTCCCGCGCGAATGCGGTCGGTCAATTCAGTCCGGTACTCGCCTAAGGGCGAGACGACATCTGCGGCCCGCGACAACGCCGCGCATGCGCGCGCGCTCATGCCGGCGCTCTCCAGCAGCGCCGCGTGCGAGAGATGCACGGGAGCGCTGCCAGGATAACGCGCCGCCCCTTCCTCCAGGGCAGCCAACGCCCGGTCCTCTTTGCCCGCGCGGGCATCGGCCACGACGCGGTCCAAGAACACCTTCGGTCCCGGCGAGCCGGCCGGATACGCAAAAGCGGCCTCCCGCGCCAGCGCCAACAGCGCCGGCGCCGCAAGCGCAAGGGCGCACGCCGCAATCCAGCGCTCCCCAACGGGTGCGGGGAGGGGGAACTCCGCAAGCGAGGCCGCCAAAGTCGGGAACTCAAGGACGGCGACCGAAGCCAACGCGATCAAGGGAATTAAGCCCGGGTGAAGCCGAAGCGAGTACACATCCGCGAACATGTGGAGGTTGTAGTAGGCCCAGATCGCCGCAAGCGCCCACGCCTCAGGCCTCCGGCGACCGACGATAAGCCCAACCAGCGCGAAACCCAATAGAAGACCATGCCCGTCCCATAGAACCCCCAAGCGCCCGAGCGCGGCGGCCAAAAAGCGTCCCAGAGATTCGAGGATATGCCCCCGTGCGAGCGACCCGATCCGGGCCATGCGCTCGACGGAATCCATCTCCGCCAATTCCGGCGCTTCGGCGATCGCCATCGCCTCGTATTGAACCAGGCCATCGGAAGCCGGCATTCCCAACGACGTGTAATAAAGGATCAGCGGCGCCGCCCCCCGCTCGAACGGGATGAAGGCCTCAAAGCGCGCCGCGTTTCGCGCCGCCCACGGAAGCACCACGAGGACGCAGCCCAGGAGGAGGGGGGGGGGAACCACTTTCGCCGGGACCCGAAACGACCGGGCATCGCGAACCCGGCCGCGGCGATCAGGGGGAGCGCAAAGGCCAGCGTCGACCGGCTCAGCAGCGCGCATCCCAACACCGCCCCGAGCGCCGCGGACCCCTTTCGCGAAGGTTCGCGCAGCCAACCGACCGCGGCGGCGCAAAGCAGCGCGACAAACAACGCGTCGATCCACTCGGTGCGCAATAGGGCGGCGTCGGCGGCGAGGTCGGGATGCAGCGCAAACGCGAACGCAGCCGCCAGCCCCGCGTAGACGCCGCGTTTGCCGTCGAGAGAGAGCCCGAGAGCGAAGAGAAGGAAAACTCCGCAGGAGGAGACGATCGCCTGCAGGCGGCGCGTCGCCGTAAGCGAAACGGGACCGCTTCCCCGCTGCGCCAAGGCGATCCAGCCGGGGCCCACGGGGCCGCGAACCGCGGACGGAACCGCGGGCTCGACCGCGAGAACGCCGATCCTGGCGGAGTTTACGCCGAGATCCAGATATTCCCGCTCGTCACCATCGAGCACCCGAGCGGAGGCGCGCTCGACAGCCCCCCAGCGAACGGCCAGAGCGCAAATAAACGCCGCCGCAAGTCCCTCGATCCAGGCGAACCGAAGCATCGCGTCCGGGCGGCGGCCCGGATTAATTTCCGAGCACGTAATTGAAGATCAGCGGCGCGACGATCGTCGCGTCGGACTCGATGACGAAACGAGGCGTATTCTTGTCGAGCTTGCCCCACGTGATTTTCTCATTCGGCACGGCGCCGCTGTAGGACCCGTAGGACGTCGTCGAATCGCTGATCTGACAGAAATAGCTCCAAAGACGCGCCTTTTCCTTAAGGTCCTGCCGGAGCAGGGGGACGACGCATATCGGGAAATCCCCCGCGATGCCGCCGCCGATCTGGAAGAAGCCCACGCCGTTTGTCTTCGTATTCCGGCGATACCAGTCGATCAAAAACTCCATCGTCTCCAGACCCATTTTGACGCTGGCAACATTCTTGATCTGGCCCTTGATCCTCTGCGAAACATAGACGTTGCCCAGAGTCGAGTCCTCCCAGCCCGGCGTGAAGATCGGGAGATTCTTCTCGCAGGCGGCGATCATCCACGAGTCTTTCGTGTCGATTTGATAGAACTCCTCCAGATCGCCGTTGCGGATGACTTCGTACATGAATTCGTACGGGAACAGGCGACGGCCTTCGGCGTCCACCTTTTTCCAGTAGGGAAGCAGCTTGGACTCGATGCGCCGCATGGCTTCTTCTTCGGGAATGCAGGTGTCGGTAACGCGATTCCAACCGCCCTCGCAGAGCTTCCACTCGTCGTCGGCGGTCAGGTCCCGGTAATGCGGGACGCGCTTATAGTGATCGTGGGCCACCAAATTGAAGATGTCCTCTTCGAGATTCGCGCCCGTGCAGCAAACCGCGTGGACCTTGTCCTGGCGGATCATCTCGGCGAGACTGATCCCGAGCTCCGCGGTCGACATCGCGCCCCCTAAAGTCACTAGCATCTTATCGCCTTTGGCGAGAAGCTTCTCCCAGGCCTCGGCCGCATCGACGATCGTGGCGGCGTTGAAATGCCTGTAATTTCTCCGCATGAAATCGCGGATCGCGGCTGTTTTAGGAACGGTGGGGACCGTCGCGGTTTTGCTCATTTTAAATCTCCGGCGCGTCGACTTTTGGATTTCGCTGTGATGAATCCGTAAAGCGAGACGTTTATGATATAAAAATCAGGATGCTACGACGAGGATTTCTCATCACGATCACGGCGGTTTTAATCGCAGCTCCGGCCGTCTCCCAGCAAGGCCCCGTCCGGCGAAAGCCGCGCACGCGCTCTCACCGCACCCGCCCCCGGCCCCCGGCGCCCAAGCCGATCGCGCCGCCCAAACCCCTCGTTCCCGCCGAACCCTCGGCGGAGATTCAAGCCCGGCCCGAACTGCTCAGGCGTCCGCTTCCGAAAGAGCGCCGCCTGAGTCGGGGCCGCTGGAATCCTCTTGTCGCCGACGCGCTCGAGCGCATTCTGGAATATGCGGGGGAAAACGACCCGGCTTATACTCCGGCGAATCCGCCGGTCGCGGTCTTTACGCTCGATGACGGCTTGGTCAACGGCGATCTCGGCCAGGCGCTGTTTAATCGATTGACCCGCCGGGCGGAATTCAAGTTCATTCCCGCGTTCTGGGCTCTCATTCCTCAACAGTACGGGCGGGCGCGCATCGAGGCGGGGTACCGGGGATTTCAAGGAACCCCGCCGGCCTCCTGGCCGAACGACCCCTACTACAGGATGTATCGGAAAGGGATGCTGCGCGCGTACCGCTCGATCTGCGAAACGGCGGGCCGGCCGGCCTGCGGCCGCTGGATCGCGTCGCTTCTCATCGGTTTCGAGGAGCGGGAGCTTCGGCGCTACGCTCAGGAAACGTTGATTGAAGAACTCGACCGACCGGTCGGATTCGACGACATCGGGGATACGCCGGAAGACCCGAAGCCCGAACCCGAGAGGCGGGGAATTCGCATGATCCCTGAAATGCTCGAATTACTGCAGGCCCTTCGGGGGCAGGGAATCGACGTGTGGGTTCTCAGCGATACCAACGACTGGGCGGCGAAAGTCTTCGCCGGCGCCTACGGCGTCCATCCTTCCCGCGTGGTCGGAATGCGGGTGAAGGTTTCCGATGAGATGATCACGGGGGAATCCTTGATCCCGACGCCGTTGGGAAGCGGCGCCGCCGAAGCCGTGACGATGTTCATCGGACGCTCCCCCGTCCTCACCGTTTCTTCGGAAGAAAACGAGGAATTGCTCGCCTGGGGCCGCGGGGTCCGGGTGGTCCTGACCCGGAGCCCGCCGGACCGCAAGACCGAGTCGCGGTGGCGCGGCCGCGGCTGGCTGCTGCAGCCCGCCTTCAGCGCCGTCCGGGCGCCCCAGCGCCTGCCGGGAAGCGCCCAACCCGAATCCGGAGAGACCCCTTGAATCTGGGAAAAATATATATTATCATTATATTTGGCCGTACTGTCGCATCCCCGCCGAGAAGAGCGCGAACCGAATATGGAGGAGTCTTTGTTGAAGCCTAAGCAGGAAGAGGTAGGAGACTTGTTTGTCACGGAGTCTCTGCTGACGGTTAAACTGATGCCGAGCAAGAAAAGCGCCTCAAAGACCATCCGCTGGTTTAATGACGGCGTCGTATCCGACCGCCGGGCGGCCGCGAAAGATATCGCGTCCTTGGTGGGCCGGGTGAGGGGCAAAAGCCGGATTGTTCAGCGTCTGACCCTCATGACCGACCGAGGAGTAAATCAGGACCTGGAAGATACAGGTTTGCCGGAAGCCGTCGAGAAAGCGGGTTTCGAGCCGATCGGCTGATCCCAACAGCGGCCCTTTGGGGCCGCTATTGAGGCAAGGCGAAAAGGTCGCGGGCGTTGCGTGTCGTAGCGCCCGCGACCTTCTCCTTTTCCAATTCAAAAAGTTCTGATAATCGCTCGCAGATTTCCGCGATGGCACGCGGTTCGTTTCGCTTTCCTCGTCCGCTTTGGGGGGGCAGCCAAGGGGAATCCGTTTCCAAAACAAGCGCCTCGAGGCCCGCGCCCTTAAGCGCGGTTCTTAGATCGTTGTTTTTAGGATACGTGATCGGTCCGTCCACTCCCAGCGCGAAACCGGCTCCGGCGCAGCGCCTCGCCTCTTCGGCGGTCCCGGAAAAGCAGTGAACCACGCCGAAATATCGGCGTCCGGCGGGGAGCGCCTTCCCCTGAAAAAATTCCTCCAAAATCGGGACCAGGTCCGCATACGCATCCCGGCAATGGACCACTACCGGGAGTCCCGCTTCCCAGGAGCAGGCGAGCATTCCCCGCATCGCTTCCTTCTGACGATCGGCGGGAACCGTGCAATACTTGAAATAATCCAACCCGATTTCCCCGGCCCCGACCACTTCCGGCAGCCTCGCCATCGAAAGAAGCTTCTCTCCCAACTCGGAGGTCCATTGATCGGCGTAATATGGGTGCAGCCCAAGCGTGCAGCGCACGCGCTCCGGGCGGGCGCGGCTAAGCGCGATCGCGCGATCCCATTCGCGCGGTTCGTCGGCGATTTCCACGAACCATTCGACCCCAGCCTCCACGGCCCGCGCCAGCACGACGTCACGGTCTTCGTCAAAACGCGTGTCGCCTAAATGCATGTGCGTTTCAATCAACATCGGGCGTCAGTCTACAAAAAGAGGACCGCCCGCCGGCGCCGGCGGACGGTCCCGATATCTCCAGTTCCCGCTCTATTTTCCGAAGTGCTTCCATCGCCTCAGCGAGGCGTCATGCTCATGAGGCCGGCGAAGCAGATGCTCCTCGACCTCCCGATGATCCAATCCTTCGTCGGGCGGAGCCGCGATCATGTCGCTCCAAGCCTCTTCACTGCGCTCTTCCGCCTCGAGCTTGTCGAACAAAAAGGAAACTTCCTCTTGAGGAATTCTCGTTTTTTTGTTCTTCGTGCTTCGCGAACTACGAGGAGCCATGAAAAACCTCCACTGCCGATATTGGAACGTCCGGACAGACGCCCGAACGCGATAGTTTAACGGGAAAGCTCTCCCCCGCAAGGGGAAAATTCGTTTCGGTTCACCTCGTGGCGCCCTCGTACGGAGAAACCTCCGCCAACGATGACAAAATGTCGGTAAATAAATCGTTTTCGGAACCGCCGACCAGCATGAAGCGAACCTTTTGACCGACGATATGGGCCCGGACATACTGAAAGGGTCTCTCCGAAGTGACGATGAACCCGGGCATCTCATGCACGCTCACGTCGCGCAGCTGAAAAACCGCCTTTTCAGACTCCAGCTTCCGCTTGACCCAGTTGCGAAGCGTCTCGATTCCGATGAACCCTTGCGGAACCCTTCTCGGAGCGGTTTCCAGGCGCAAAATTCCCAAATGTCCGTAGAGACCTTCATCGATAAAGTGATTGGGATTGGTCCCCGTCGGATAAATATAGACGCGCTCGATATGCTTATCCGCGTCGGCGAACTCTCCACTCGCCTTATACCCCGGCGGCAGCCTCAGCATATACCCGTAATGCCCATGGAAGGTGGACGGTTCGGACTCGCTCGCGGCCGGATCTTCGCCCGGCTTCACGGTCGGCTTGGCGGGCTCGCGGCTCAGCATCACCGCCATCGCGAGAAGCAACCCGCCCGCCCCCACGGCGAAGAGGGCGAGTTTCCTCTTGTTGCGCTGCTTGCGAACAGTCTTGAATTCCGCCTCTGCGAACGCCTGGTCGATCTCCGACGGCGGAAGCCCGTCGCGGATCAACTGGGTGCGCACGGCGGAATCGCCGTGAAGCTTGGAATGCTTCGCGATGTACGCGACAAGTTCCGGATCAGCCACTTATCGAAGGATAGCCTAAACTACGGACGATGCAAGGGGGGCAATGTTAAAAGAAATTGGTCTTCGTCCCGGCGAGTGGGTGATTTTCACCTGATTTCAGATCGGATCGAGCATGCAGGTAAGGATCTTCAGGCGCAGGTACTCCTCGTCGCGTAGGCCGTAGCTGCGCCGCTGGATGACGCGGATCTTGTTGTTGAGCCCTTCCACGAAGCCCAACGCGACCTTGTTCTCCGGCTTGCAGTAGGCCGCGATGCCGTCCCAGTGCCGTTCGATCATCGCGGCGAACTTCTCGTAGGGCTTGAGCCTCTGCCACTTCAGCGACTCCCGCCAGCTCTCGAAGAAGCGCCGCGCCCAGCCCTCCCGCGTGTAGTCCCAGAGCTTCCCGAACTCCTCCTTGAGGAGGTAGGCCGTGTTCAGCCGCTTGTTGGCCTTCAGCAGCAGCTTCAAGCTTCGGCGGCCGTCCGGCTTCAAGTTCTCCCGGTGCGACAGCAGCGTGTACTTCTGCCCCTTGATGAAGCGCCGGTCCTTGCCCGTGAGGCGGTAGTACTCGGTCTTGCGCACCTTGTCGAGCGCCTCGCCGAGATGGCGCATGACGTGGAACTTGTCGAAGAGCACGGCGGCCTGCGGCGCGTTCTTGTTCGTGGAATTGCGGAACGCCTTCCACATGTCCATGACGGCCAGATAGAATGGACGAACCGACACCCCCTCGTAGATATTAAAATCGCGGGTTGCTCCGGGAGGAGCCTATCCGCAAATAACACGGGAGGTGTCGGTTCATGAACATTATAACTATCGTCGGGCTGGATGTGCATAAAGAGACCATCGTCGCGGCGGTGCTGCCGGCGGGCGCTGACGCGGTGACACGCAGGGTGACCATTCAAAATACGCCCAAGGCGCTTGAGAAACTGGTGCTCCAATCGACGGCGACGGGCCCGGCGGAATTCGTTTACGAAGCGGGTCCGTGCGGCTACGACGCGCATCGGCACATCACCAAGCTCGGGCATGCCTGCACGGTGATCGCGCCGGCGCTGACGCCGGTCAGACCGGGCGACCGGGTCAAGACCGACGCGCGAGACGCCGAGAAGCTGGCGCGGCTGCATCGCGCCGGCGAGTTGACGGCGATCCGGGTGCCGACGTGCGAGGAAGAAGCGGCGCGCGATCTTGTGCGCATTCGCGAGGATGCGGTGGAGGACCTCCAGCGGGCGCGGCACCGGCTGGTGAAATTCCTGCTAAGGCAGGGCCGGATCTTTCGCGAGGCGGGAGCGTGGACTCAGAAGCACGAGCTTTGGCTGCGCGGGCAGAAATTCGAATGGCCCAATCTACAGCAGACATTTGTGGGCTACCTTCGCGCCTACGATGAAGTGCAGGGCCGGCTGAAAGTGTTGAATGCGCAGGTCGAGGACCTGGCGCAGCAGCCCCAATACAAGGAGCTGGTACGGGCGTTGATGTGCCTGAAGGGAATCGGGACGCTGAGCGCCGTGACTTTGATCGTCGAGGCCCAGGATTTCAGGCGTTTTAGAAAGGCCCGGCAGTTTATGAGCTACGTCGGGGTGGTGAGCTCGGAACGCAGCAGCGGCAATCGCATCCGCCGGGGAAGCATCACCCGGGCCGGGAATGCGCAGATTCGCCGCGTGCTGGTTGAATGGAGCAGCCGTCACGCCGGCACGAGTGCGGCGGTCGTCAAACGCCGAGAGGGTTGCCCGGACGAGATCGTGAAGATCGCAAAAACTGCGCAGGACCGGCTGCATCGCAAGTTTTGGCGGATGACCGGCAGGGGCAAGAATCATGGAGTCGCCGTCGTGGCGGTGGCGCGGGAATTAGCGGCTTTTGCCTGGTCGATCGCTCGAACGGTGCAGGGTTAAAAATAAAACGACGCTTGGAGGATTTTGATCCCGGAAGCAGGGCAACGGTACGGAGAACCCTCGTTACGATTGTGTGCAATGGCTAGACCATGACGCACGTGCTCAGATCGAGGCAGCTCCCGACGAATCACAATCATGCGTTCTGGCATCCGCTATTGGCGGGTGCGATCCGCGAATATCAGTTTGATTCACCGTCGACAAACGCCTTGCTTACGGGTTCTAAATTCTCCAGGGACGGACCTGGAAAATGGCGTGAAAATCGGACTGGGGGATGGAACTTTTCGTCCATATCAGTCGTATCTTCTTGCTCTTCGTCGGGCCGAGCTCCTTGTAGAACGCGTCCATGCTCTCTTCCGAGCGGTCCTTGCCACCGAACCAGATCGGCCGGTGCCGCTCCAAATCGCTGACCACCATCCGGTAGACGCGCCCCTTGCGGATCGAGATCTCGTCGATCCCGATCACCCCCGGACGAGGCTTGCCCGCCCGGCGCAGTTGCTCGCGCATGTACTCGCAGTCGAGGGCCTTGATCGTCTTCCAGTCCAGGCGCGTTTCCTCGGCCACGTCCCGGATCGTCATGGTCCGGCAGCGCCGGCCCACGAAGAAGGCGAAGCGCTTGGTGACGAACGGGTTGTCCGCCAGCCAGTCCAGCTTCTCCTGCTTCACCTTGCCGCACCCTTGCAGGCGACCCGCCGGACCTCCACGTCCAGGTAGATGCGCATCTCGCCGGAGGGTAGGTCGCGCACTCGGCGCGTCTTGCGGTCGTACCAGCTCCGATGAACGCGGCCGCAGGCTCCGCAAGCCGTTTTTTCCCCGCCGCTGGAGGCGGATGACCCGCGCTCGCGGGTCACCAAAGATGCCGACAACGGTCGGGAGAGGACGGAAGCCGGGGAAGCGATAGGCGTCCCACAGGCGTCGGTGTTTTCGCATCCGCCAATCGTGCCAGATTCCTGGACCATCAGGATAGCCGTTGCTCCGTCGGGGAAGCGCCCCGGATCACGCTGTTTTTACCCACTCAGTTTGGAGAAGAGCCGAAATTATCTGGGCCCGGCAGGATTTGAACCTGCGACCAATCCGTTATGAGCGGACCGCTCTAACCCCTGAGCTACGAGCCCGAATACTCTATTCTACTCCCCTTCCCCTCGATGGGGAAGGGGGGCAATTTCCGACGAGACCGCAACGGCAGCCCTGAAGAATAAGCCGCTTTTTCGCACCTCCCCACCGTCGTAGCAGCCCCCACGCCCCTCTCCCCGTTTCTTCGCAAGGCCGCTTTTTGCTTGTTTTATCACTATCCAAAATATTAC
>Ga0210041_1001972_pt1 | contig 18177 bp, 16 predicted proteins | sample CryGeymeta201503_FD_183973 | JGI IMG/M metagenome (GOLD analysis project Ga0210041, IMG submission 183973) | Groundwater microbial communities from Crystal Geyser aquifers in Utah, USA - Crystal Geyser metaG 2015-03 (SPAdes) (version 2) | ecosystem: Environmental > Aquatic > Deep subsurface >... | reverse complement strand
GAAGCTCTTTCCTTTTCTTGTAGATGGAAAAAATGGTTCCAACGGCTATGTTTACATTAATGTTAGATACTCCGTCGAGAGGATCAAATGCGATGATGTATGACGCGTTTGGGTTCTCCTTTGACATGTCTACGACCGTTTCTTCCTCTTCCGATGCCATAGCGGCAAAATGACCGGTTTGTTGCAAGTAATTTTTGCACAAATCATTTGCAATAACATCGAGCTCTTTTACATCTTCTCCTTGTACGTTTGTGGTGTTGGTTGAGTGGGTTATGGTGGTGAGGCCAGCTTTGTTTGTTTGCTGTGAAATTATTTTTCCAATCACGGCAAGTTCACTCATCATGAGAACCAAATCCTTTTGTTCAGGATGCTCAGCGAGTTGATTCAATAAGTACTGTGTGAGCGTTGGGTTGTTCATATGCTTTATACCTTATTTCTTGTGTCTGTGAAATATACCATAGCAAAAAACGAGCTGCAACAGCTCGTTTTATTTTGTTATTCTTCTATTCTTGCTATCGCTTGCCCCCATAACTCGTCCATGCTTTGTTCAAAATCGATATCTTCTTCGTGATCTTTGTACCATTGTTCAAATGCCACGCGTAGTTCATCTTCATGTGCGGCATTTTCTAGAAGATCTTCTAGCAGTGCATATTTTTCTTGATGTGACATGGCAATTTCTTTTTCCATTTCTTCGAACATTTCTTGAATGTGTTCGAGTATTGCTCGTTTTGCTTGTTCAAAATATTCTTCGTGCATAGAACATCTATAATTTAATTGTTATTGAAAAATTAACAAGTCGAACTATAACAATATGTACCTGTGTTTGCAAATTTTTTTTTGTGGATAGTATTTTTTCATAGAAGACAAAACATAAAACACGTGACAAACTTTTCATGTATTTTGTTTTTTCTTTATAAATGACAACACCCAGAGATATTATCTGGGTGTGTAAAAAAATTGTAAAAAAAAAGAGCACAATATCTTGGCGGCGACCTACTTTTGCCTTGCGACTATCATCGGCGCTCGTGGACTTAACTGCTGTGTTCGGGAAGGGAACAGGTGTACCCCCACTGCAAGAACCACCAAGATGCTGTGCTCTTTTAATTGTATTTTTATTCAATCAAACAAATGTGTGTTTAGTTTTCATTGTGAGAACTACTCTATGTTTTCGTAGTACGCTCGACTGATTAGTACACCTCGGCTAAATGTGTTGCCACATGTACACCTGGTGCCTATCGACGTCCTAGTCTCGGACGAGTCTATAACGAATGTTAATCTTGGAAACGGCTTCGCACTTAGATGCTTTCAGCGCTTATCCGTGCTAAACGTAGCTACCCAGCGATGCCCTTGGCAGAACAACTGGTACACTAGAGGTTTATCCACCCCGGTCCTCTCGTACTAGGGGTGAGCTTCCTCAACATTCAACGATCACAGCAGATAGGAGACCGAACTGTCTCACGACGTTCTGAACCCAGCTCGCGTACCGCTTTAATAGGCGAACAGCCTAACCCTTGGGACCTTCTTCAGCCCCAGGATGCGATGAGCCGACATCGAGGTGCCAAACCGCGCCGTCGCTATGGACGCTTGGGCGCGATCAGCCTGTTATCCCCGGAGTAACTTTTATCCGTTGAGCTTCCGCCGTCCTATATCGTACGGTCGGATCACTAACTTCCACTTTCGTGACTGCGCGGGTGGTAGCCCTTGCAGTAAAGCTGACTTATGCGTTTGCACGTCCACTCCGATTTCCATCCGGAGCAAGTCAACCTTTGTAAACGCCTCCGTTACTTTTTGGGAGGCAACCGCCCCAGTTAAACTACCCATCAGACACTGTCTCCCATACCAGTTTCATGGTGCGGGATTAGGTACACTACAATACAAGGGTGGTATCTCACTGGTGCCCGAAGGCTCCCACCTATACTGAACATGTAGAGCAATATACCAATGTCAAACTGTAGTAAAGCTTCACGGGGTCTTTTCGTCTTGCTGCAATTATGTCGCATCTTCACGACAACTGAACTTTCGCCGAGTACATGGTCAAGACAGTTTCCACATCATTACGCCATTCGTGCGGGTCGGAACTCACCCGACAAGGAATTTCGCTACCTTAGGACCGTTATAGTTACGGCCGGCGTTCATCAGCGCTTCAGTTCAAAGCTTCGCCCGAAGGCTAACCTCTCCCCTTAACGTTCTGACACTGGCCAGGCGTCGCCCCCTATACTTCAGCTTGCGCTTTTGCAGGGAGCTGTGTTTTTGGTAAACAGTTGCGTGGAATCTTTCGCTGCGGCTCCAATTGCTTGGAGCAGGCCTTATTGCTAACTTACGGCCGCTGTTTTGCCGAGTTCCTTAACCATGTTTCTCTCGTGCGCCTTGGTCTTCTCGACCTATCCACCTGTGTCGGTTTACGGTACGATTTGATATAACCTAACGATTGTATGCTTTTCTGGGAACTTCTCTAACATGAATTGACGTCTGCCGAAGCTTTTTTCTTTCCCTTGCGGGACGCCTATAGCCAAAAAACGCTCATGCCGTTGAAATCCGGACATACAAACAAATTATACCAAGTGCAGGAATATTAACCTGCTCATCCATCGGTTACGCCTTTCGGCCTGGCCTTAGGGTCGACTAACCCAGGGACGATTCACGTGGCCCTGGAAACCTTGGATTTTCGGCGTGAAGGACTTTCACCTTCATTTTTGCTACTCGTGCCTGCATTCTCTCTTCCCATCACTCCACCGACCCTCGCAGGTCCGGCTTCAACGCAGATAGGAATGCTCCTCTACCAATATATTGTTCCGAAGAACAACATAGTCCGTAATTTCGGTATAGTACTTAGCCCCGGTACATTTTCCGCGCAAGGACTCTTGACCAGTGAGCTATTACGCTTTCTTTAAAGGATGGCTGCTTCTAAGCCAACCTCCTGGTTGTATATGAATCCCCACCACGTTTAACACTTAGTACTAATTTAGGGACCTTAATTGACGGTCTGGGCTGTTTCCCTTTTGACTACGAAGCTTAGCCCCCGCAGTCTGACTTGCATGTTTTTGACTGTTAGTATTCGGAGTTTGATAACGGTGAGTACGGCAAGCCGCCTCAATCATTTCCAGTGCTCTACCCCTAACAGGAACACATACAGCTAGCCCTAAAGCTATTTCGAGGAGAACCAGCTATTACTGAGTTCGATTAGAATTTCTCCGCTATCCACAGCTCATCCGCTCGTGTTGCACGGCGAGTCGGTTCGGTCCTCCAGAGCGTTTTACCGCTCCTTCAACCTGGCCATGGATAGATCACCCAGTTTCGGGTCATGTGTGTGCCACCATACGCCGGTTAAGACTCGGTTTCCCTATGCCTTCGAACCAGAGGCTCTTAAGCAAGCGACACACAGCATACTCGCAGGCTCATTCTTCAATAGGAACGCTGTCACCCTGAACGAATCTAGGGCTCCAACTTCTTGTAAGCACATGGTTTCAGAAACTATTTCATCGCCCTCACCGGGCTGCTTTTCACCTTTCCCTCATGGTACTGGTTCACTATCGATCACTAAGTATATTTAGCCTTATCGCATAGTCGCGACGGATTCCGACAAAATTTCACGTGTTCTGCCGTACTCAGGAATGTATTCATGATATATATAACATATTTTGTATACAGGGCTATCACCGTCTTTGGCGCTCCGTTCCAGGAGTCTTCTACTATACAAGATATACATATCACCCGGCCATTCAGGTTACCGGACAATACATCCTACAACACCATATCTGCAACGGCCTGTCCTTTAAGGCATGTTTCAAAATAATCCGAAGATCATCCATTAACACACCAACACAGTTATGGTTTAGGCTCTTCCGCATTCGTTCGCCACTACTAACGGAATCATAACTTCTCTCAACTACCTTATTTCTATCTTATCCGAAGATAATACAGAACTAAGGTAAGAAAAAAGAAGTCTTTTGTTATTTTCTTTTCCTCTGGCTACTGAGATGTTTCACTTCGCCAGGTCTTCTCCAACATACCTATGTATTCAGTATGTGGTGACACGACATTACTCGTGCCGGGTTTCCCCATTCGGACATCTCCGGGTCACAGGTTGCTTACCACCTCGCCGAAGCTTATCGCAGGTTGCCACGTCCTTCATCGATACTTAGTGTCTAGGCATCCACCATGTGCTTTTATAATGCGCACTACGAAAACATATAATAGTTCTCGTAATGTAAATTCATAGAATTTACATTAAAGTTTAATGTCTGCTAAACATTGATTTGTTTGTTGAATTGTAAGGTTCTTTCGTAATCTATCTCATTACTTTTTCCAATATGCTTAGAGAAAGGGATGATATAAATTTGAGGAAGTAAAAAGCCGCGTAAGCGGCTAGATATGTTGTGATATACCTAGCGGTGTTTTAGATCTCTGTGATTACTCGTTTGTAAGATAGGTGTGACATGATATTGTTGATAGATAATACATGTATCCGAGTAGCCAGAGGTCATAGCAATGCTAGGACGTGGTGCTTGTGCGTTTCCGCATCAAGGCTAGTAGTCAAAATTTTAGATGGTTGCTACTGTTTTTAGCAGCGAGATCATTCTATTATATGTGTGATAACTTGTCAAGTCTTTTAGCATGGGGATAAATAAATTCTATTTAAACGGCTGTACTAAGGGGAAAATCTATGCTAAAAATACATATATTTCCGGTACCCTGTAGCCTATAGTATGCACTCACTTTGCGGTCCCATGCTACCTATTACATGACCATTATGATTTCTTCTCACCTGATCAAAAACTCCCTCTACGAATTTCTTATATTCGGCCTGAAACAAGCACAATCTTGTGTGTTTGCTGGGTCTTTTTTTGTGCTTCTTTTTCTTTCCCACAAAATCATGATTCCTGGCTTACCCAGGTATGATTTTTTGTTTCTTGGGGCGGTATTGATTCAAATTATTTTGGTATTTACAAAGATCGAAACGATAGATGAAGTAAAAACGATTGCACTATTCCATGTGATTGGTTTACTGCTTGAACTGTTCAAAACTCATCCAGCTATTGGTTCATGGAGTTATCCGGAGTTTGGGTATCTCAAAATTGGAACCGTCCCATTGTATAGTGGATTTATGTATGCAGCAGTTGGGAGTTATATTGCACAAGCATGGCGACGATTTGATGTACACCTTGTCCACCCTCATCGATATTTTTTGAGTGGAATTTTATGCGTGGCTATTTATCTCAATTTTTTTACCCATCATTTTTGGTATGATATCCGATGGTTGTTGATGGGTATTACCATTATTCTTTTTTCAAAAACATCGGTAGAATTTACCCCACTACGAGAAATAAGAAAGATGCCTGTTGTGGTGTCGTTTGTGTTGATTGCCTTTTTTATTTGGATTGCAGAAAACATTTCTACCTTTTTTGGCGCATGGAAATATCCAGATCAACTGGTAACGTGGACAACCGTTTCTATCCATAAAATTGGTTCGTGGTCACTTTTAGTTATTATTAGTTTTATTTTAATTGCGCAGTTAAAACATTTAAAAGGTCTGAAAACAACATAACCACTGTCTTATGAATATAACCATTATTAGTGTCGGAAAATTTAAAGAATCTTATTGGCGTGAAGCGGCGGCTGAATATGAAAAACGTCTTGGCCCGTATATAAAATTAACGATACACGAACTCATTGAGGAATCATTTGGCAAAGATGACCCAGCAGAAATAACAAAAGCAAAAGAAGCAGAAAAGATTTTAAAACATATTCCTGATCGATCATTTGTTATTGCGCTTGATGAGCATGGTACCGAATTTTCTTCTGTTGGATTTTCGGAATTTTTGGATAAAAAAACTGCGGACGGGACGCATGTTGTGTTTGTGATTGGAGGACCTCGAGGATTACATGCAGCAATTCTTGAGCGAGCTGATGCAACGATTTCTTTTTCTCAACTTACCTTTCCCCATCAGATGATGCGTGTGTTTTTGCTGGAACAATTATATCGAGCAATTACCATTATGCATGGAAAATCTTATCATTACTAACTATCCGTGATGCCCTAAAAAAAACAGGAACATCGTTCCTGTTTTTTATTGCATGTGATTCAGAATAAATTGTTCAATACGTTGTGTTCCTTGATTGAATTCATCTACCCATTGCGTGTCGATATCTTGTGTTTCATTGTCTGCAATTATTCGTTGTTCTTTTCCTTCATCCCACGATATTTTTACTGACACTATATCTCCTCCCTTTTCTCCTGGATGAGTGGTAATAGCATCAAACGAATTGTTTTGAAGTTGCCTGTATACTTGTTCCAAATTACTCTGAGAAAATGTAAGTGTATGTTCTTCTTTTTCTTCTCTGCCATTATTTGTCCATTGCTGTGTGTAGTCTCCGCCTGTGCTTGTTATATTTGCAATATGATAAGTAATAACAGGAGGGCCTTTTCCTTTTCGTTCAGAGGATACTTTTGACCAAGTCATGGTGATGTCTGAAGGCATTGTTTCTGGTAAGGCATTGTACTGTTCTGGCTGTTCACTTGTATTTTCTTGGTTCTCTGCAAAAGAAGTATACAACATAAATACCGCTCCTATAACGAAAATGACTCCCAATGAACTTACTATTTTTTTTAGGTCTGTTTTTTCCATATACAAATAGTATACCAAATATTTTTTATAGTACCACGATACAACTTCCTCCTTGGCATTGACTCCCCTGAACCATAGGATTTTTTGCTAATGCTCCATGTACGTGGGTCATGAGTATTCCTTCGCCAATGCCATGGATGACACGACAATATGATATATGTTTTTGATAACAAAAAAACAACTGCCGTTCGAGTTGTTCGAGTGCTTCTGGCACGGTGGCATACTCATGTAAATCAATGGAATGAATATGTTGATCAAGTTGTGCCGCGAAAAATATTTCTTCAAGCGACATATTTTTTTGGTGGATGTTGAAACGTAATTTCCGGCGTATGATCGTTAATTATCGACTTGGGAACACCTAATTCTCGATAATATATTTCATCAGCGGCACCAAATATTGCTTCTTTATATTCAAATCCTAATTGTTTTGTTACCTGTTGTACTAATTTTTCAGAGCGTGCTTCTATTTCTATATATGGTAATAATCCTGGCCATGTATCAATAGTTATTTCTACTTCGTTGAGTTTCCATAACTCTCGTTTGTTTTCTTGATAGGCTTTTTTCCTTGCCCCTATTGATTCAAGAAATTGAACCGCATCATCAAAATTTGTCACAGTAACCAACGATTCTTTTTGATCTTCAATGTTGTTACCTGTTACTTTTTTATAACTCATGGTAATGATGTTTGCTTCCTGCCGTACCCTCATCCATGATCCTTTGGATTCTACTGGCGGATGAAATACCATTCTTTTCATTATATACTCTTTATGCACAATAGACGCACTGAGTGCGTCTAATTTTTTACGAATATTTTCTTTGTCTATGTGTACAAAGGTGGCCTCGAATTCTATATGCATACAATAAAATTCAATTACCTAACGCGTGTTAACTTGTGCTGGAGAGAGGACTTGAACCTCCACGCCCGAAGGCACTGGTTCCTAAGACCAGCGTGTATACCAATTTCACCACTCCAGCATTTTTTGTGAAAATGAACGAGTGGATTAAACCATGTTTTGATTTGTTCGTCAATATATTGAATAAAAAAGGACCCCTCGTTGTGATGAATCCTTTTCTTTTTTGATATGTCTAACCTACATTTTTATTTGTTTCCTTTGAGTCTATCAAAGAATCCTTTTTTTTCAGCCTTCGGTTGGTCAGCTTTTGGTTGAGATGATGCTGGTGCTGTTTTTGGCGCATCAGTATGTGGTCGAGGGGATCTATCCATTGGTGGACGACTATTTTGATATTGAGGTCGTGATCCTCCACCGTGATTATTTCCTCCTCTGCTTGGTCCACCATGACGATTTGCATTCCCTCCTGGCCGTGGTCCACGACTCATTGGTGGTCTTTCGGTATATCCTTCTGGTTTTGGCAGAAGTGCTCTTATGGAAAGATTGATTCTTCCAAGGTTATCAATTTCTTTTACTTTTACTTTTACTTCTTGATTGAGTTTAAGTGCGTCGCTTGGTTTGTTTGTTCTTTCCCATGAAATTTCTGAAACATGGACGAGTCCGTCTTTCCCTGGAAGAAGATTTACAAATGCTCCAAAATCTTCGATTCGTACTACTTTCCCGGTGAATTCTTCACCTGGCATAACTTCGCGAGTAAGGTCTTCCACCATGGCGATGGCTCGTTTCATTCCCTCTCCATCTGCTGAAGTAATCATCACACGACCATCTTGTTCGATGTCGATAGAAACTCCTGTTTTATCAATAATTTCATTAATTGTTTTTCCACCTGGTCCAATAACATCACGAATTTTTTCTGGGTCAATGGTGATGGTAACAATTCTTGGTGCGTATGGAGAAAGATCAGCACGAGGCTCTGCAATACAAGTAGTCATTACTTCTATGATTTCCATTCGGGCGGTATGAGCTTGTTTGACTGTTTGTTCAATGATGTCCCAATGAATTCCTTGTGTTTTTGTGTCCATTTGCATGGCAGTGATTCCATCTTTTGTTCCAGCAATTTTGAAATCCATAGCACCGCTTCCATCTTCTACATCTTGCAAATCGGTGAGGACTTTCCATTTTCCATTGTTATCAGTAGCAAGTCCCATAGCAATTCCGGCAACAGGTTTACTAATTGGTACACCAGCTGCCATGAGTGACAGTGAGGATCCACACGTTGACGCCATTGAACTTGATCCATTTGATCCCATAACTTCAGATACAACGCGGATAGCGTATGGAAAATCTTCTGTTTTTGGTAACACGGGTTCAAGTGCTCTTTCGGCAAGTGCTCCGTGTCCAATAGCCCGTCGACTTGGTCCACGCATTGGGAAAACATCCCCATAGGTATATGGCGCATCGTTATAATGATGCATGTATCGTTTGGTACCTTCTTCTTCCATTGTATCGAGTGTTTGCACATCTCCTGGGGCACCAAGTGTAACAAATGAAATAACTTGTGTGTCTCCACGCATAAACATTGCTGTTCCATGCACACGTGGAAATAAATCAACTTCTGATGTAAGTGGACGAATTTGAGTGAGTGATCGTCCGTCTAATCGTTGTTCTTTTTCTAAAATACGTTTGCTAATTTCTCCACAGACAAATTCTTTAATATTTTTTAGTCCATGCATCTGATCATCTTCTTCAATTCCTTTTTCTGTGAGGTGTTTTTTTGCCGCTTCTTTAATATCTTTGACCATTTGTGATCGTTCTTTTTTGGTATGTTTTTCTGAATTGAAAATCATGGTGTCAGCAATACTCGCAACAAACGCACTGGTCATTGTTTTTACTTCTTCTACAATTGCTTTTACGCCGTTTGCTTCGAGCACTTCTTCTACTGTTCTTTTTTTGATACCAAGTTCTGCTTGTGCGGTAGCAATAAGATCAAGAATAGGCTTAGTGTTTTCAAGTCCAAATTTGATTGCGGCGAGCATGTCTGTTTCGTTGATTTCGTTTGCTCCTGCTTCTACCATAACCAATTTTTCTGGGGTTCCTGCAACAACAAGATTCAGAGTTCCTTCTTCTCTTTGTGTTGACGTGGCATTGAGAATAAATTCTCCATCTTTTCGTCCGATGCGTGCTCCTGCAATAGGACCATTCCATGGAATATCTGAAAGGGCAAGAACAATACTTCCGGCAAGCAACCCAACGATTTCGGAATCATTTTCTTGATCAACTGATAATGCGGTCACCACAATTTGGATATCATTTCGGATACGATCGTCAAAAAGTGGACGAAGCGCACGATCAATCACACGACCAGCCAAAACAGACTCGTCGCTTGGACGTCCTTCTCGTTTGATAAATCGTGATCCTTTAATTTTTCCTGCTGCGTACAATTTTTCTTCAAAACTTACCATGAGTGGAAAGTAATCGACGTCGCGTAGGCTATCACTCATTACCACGGTAGCAAGGATCACAGTATCTCCGTATTGAACGGTACACGCTTGATTGGCTTGAAGGGCCATGCGCCCAACTTCTATTGTTAATTCTCTTCCCCCCCAGTTTGTTGACCAACGTTTGATATCTAACATATGTTTGTCTATGTGTTAGCTATTGATCTGAATACGCTAGATCCCTTTTTGGGAACCTATATGTCTTCAGACCAACGCATAAATTAATTTTCGAATTCTCAATTTACCAATTTATTTCAATTGAAAATTTGTCAATTCGTAAATTATCTTTTTTTCGTGGGTGTTGGTCTTCTGTCGGCAATGAGAAATTTAAATTTATCTTCACTGAGGTCAATAAAATCATCTGATTCTTCAATCAGCCGACTTGACGTTGTTTCTCCAAATGCCACAACTTCTACTTGTTTTCCTGTGCTTTTTTGGATGTATTCTACGAGTGGCACGTAATCACCATCACCTGAAACGATAACGATGGCGTCAAGGCTTGGGGCAAGACGAATTGCGTCTACTGTAAGTCCAACATCCCAATCTGCTTTTTTGTTTCCGCTGTTGAAGATTTGTAAATCTTTTTCTCGTGTTTCAATTCCAAGATTATACAATGCTTCAAAAAATGGTGCTTCATCTTGCGATTCAGTACGTACTACGTACGCAATGGCACGAATAAGTTTTCTTCCGGCAACAGCTTCTTTGACGATGTTGCCGAAGTTTACTTTTCTACGGTGCAAGTATTTTGCACTGTAGTATAAGTTCTGAACATCAATAAACACCCCTACACGTTGGTCGGGGTGTTTAAGTGGATTCTTTGGTTGTTTATTTGATTGTTTCATCTTTTGTATCGTCTGTCTTGTTTACGACAGGATCGCTTTTTCTTACCTTTTTTCTTGAAAGTTTTTTCTTTTCAAGTGCACGAGCTTGTTTGAGTTTTAACTCGATAACAAGTGCTTCGTATGAGGTAGAATTTTCTTTTTGGAGGTACCGAAGCAATCGACGACGTTCTCCTACTTTTTTGAGCAGTCCTCTTCGTGATGAATGATCTTTGTGGTGCACTTTGAGATGCCCGGCAAGTTCATTGATCTCGGTGGTAAGGATTGCAATTTGTACTTCGCTTGACCCTGTGTCTCCTTCGTGAAGCTGGAATTTTTTGATGATCCGCTTCTTTTTTTGCTTTGTTAGCATAACATGCCTGATGTTTATCGGGCCAATGCCTAGCATGTGAAAGCATGGTCCGTGTACACGTAGAAACGTGCACTAATTAATACTGAAGAAATATATCAAAAACGTTTCAAAATGTCAATGATTATCCACATATTTTTGGAAAAAAAACGGTATCCTTTTTGGCTACTTTTTGGCTTATTTACGCCACTTTTTTGCCTTATTTTATCCTGTATTTTGTTATCTATCTGTTACCGTATTTTGTGCATTGCAGCGGCGGTAATTGCAATAGCAAGGGCGTCAGCGGCGTCGTCTGGTTTTGGGATACTGTCCAACTGTAATTCCCGCTTTACCATGTCTTGCATCTGTTTTTTGTCTGCTTTTCCATACCCAGTCATGCATTGTTTTACTTGAGTGGGAGTGATGTCTATATATCGTGCGTTGTGTTTTTTACATGTGAGCAAAATGACTCCGCGGGCGTGGCTAACATCTATGGCAGTGGTGATGTTGTTGGTGAAAAATAAGGATTCTATGCCAACAACCGATGGCTGGTATTCTATCAGGATGTGAGTGAGTTCTGTTTCTATTTGTTCAAGCCTGTCGACGAATGGGGTTGTTTTTGTTGTTTCTATGCAACCGTAAGCAATAGGGATGTTTACTGTTCCTTGTCTATGGATGACTCCCCATCCTACTCTGCCAAATCCGGGATCTATACCCAAGATAATTGTGCGTTTACTGTTCATTGGTATATACAGCGTTTACATCGTCTAGTTCATCGAGGGCTTCAAATAACGTTTCTATTTTTTCTGAGATGTTCGGCTCAGTGGCCACTTCTTCGGTGGCGATCCATTCAAGTCCAGAATCATCGGGTTCTATGTGTGCGTTGGTAATTGTTTCGAGAGTGGTCTGAAATGCTTCTTTTGGGGTGTAGATTTCTATCCCGTGTTCTGATTCACGGATATCTTCGACACCAGCGTCCATAAGTTTCAGAGCGAGGTCTTCCCAATTAGGAATGGCTTGTTTTGTTTCTGTGGAGAGACGAATGGCGCCGAGTTGTTTGAATTGCCACATGACGCTTCCTGGGCTACCCAAGGAGCCGCCGTTTTTGCTGAAAGTGTGTTTTATTTCTCCGCTCGTACGGTTTTTATTTTCTGTGAATGCTTCAATAATGAAGGCTACGCCGTTTGGGCCAAATCCTTCATAGACGATTTCTTCATATACTTCTCCGTCTTTTAGATCACCGGTGCCTTTTTTTATGGCGCGTTCGATGTTGTCTTTTGGCATGTTTTCGGCTTTTGCTTTTTCAATAACAAGACGCAGGGAGAAGTTCATTTCAGGATCCCCTCCTCCTTGTTGGGCGGCGACGGTAATGGCTTTACTGAGTTTGGTAAATGCGGTCCCACGTTTTTTGTCTATTTTTCCTTTTTTGTGTTGGATTTTACTCCATTTGCTGTGTCCAGACATAATATAAAGCAGAATAAATAGTAAGCAATACGCTGTAACTAGTTACAGGCTTGTATGTAGTAGGATAGCAAAGGATGGCGCTTGGGGCAATCCCCGCCAATACTCCAGGATTTTACACGCTTTTCGCTTGTCATGTATATCTTTCATATGTTGTTTCTCTTTATATTTTGTGAAATACTGTCTATGGGATATTTATTCCCTTTTTTCTAAAAAGCCTATGCGATCTCACAGAGTACCCATTGTTCTTGCCGTTATCATTACCGCCATTATTGTTGGTGGTGGCGTCTATTTATGGCAATCATTTAAAACAACAGCACCCGATGACACAACAAACCAACAACCACCATCAATTACCTCCAATATCAAAGAGTATACATCTGAGACATACTCTTTTAAGTATCCAGGGGATGACTATTCCATTGTTCCACCAACAACACCATTTCCTGTTTTGACGATAGAAAAAGCACGAAACAAACGGGCTGAAATTTTTCAGTTGAGCACCTTTCACGATCGATCATGGGGCTTTGATGGCACAGAAACACAAGAAAACATCGATGGCTATGTACCAAAGGAAACGTTGACTGTGAAGTCCGGTGATACTCAATATGATGTTTGGCTTTACTATGGTGAGAACGATACTCAAACAAAAGCTGAATTACACAATCTTTTTGACTCGATTGTTATTAAGTAATATGTTGTTTCATAGCAACACAAGACAACTCTGGTGATGATAGAACAACAAATATCAGAGAACATATAACAATATATACGCATCTACAAAAAAACTCCCCTCATGGGGAGTTTTTTATATGGGTTACTACTAACTTTTCTTATAGAGAAAATTCTTCACCTTCACCGAAGTCAAATCCTGTTCCAACAGGGATAAGTCGTCCAATGATAACGTTTTCTTTGAGTCCTTCGAGGTAATCTACCTTTCCAGTAATTGCGGCATTAATGAGCACACGCGCTGTTTCTTGGAAAGACGCAGCAGAAAGTAAACTTTGTGTAGACAAAGAAGTCTTACTGATTCCAAGGAATATTTCTCTTCCAATGGCTTCTTTTTCTCCGGCAGCAGTTGCCGCCATGTTTGCTTTCATGAGTTGTGAACGTTCTACCGTTTCTCCAGGAAGGAGATCTGTTTGCCCTGGATCTTCAATGTAGTCACGACTAAACATTTGCTTCACGATAATTTCTACGTGTTTATCGTTGAGACGTTGTCCTTGACTAGCGTAGATTGCTTGGATTTCTTTTAGAATGTAGCGTTGAACAGCATCTCTTCCTTTGAGCTCAAAGAGTTCTCGTAGGTTGATACTTCCTTCGGTAAGGGCTTGTCCTTTTTCTACGGTGTCTCCCTCTGCAACATACAAGTTAAATCCAATTGGTACAATGTATTCTTTTGTATGTTTTCCTTGGTAGCTGAGGATAAGTTTTCGTCTATCTTTTTTGATTACTCCACCGTATGGCGCTTTGATTTCTTCTCCTGATTTTCCTTTTACCACGATCACTTGTCCTTTTTTTACTTCTTCACCTTCTTCTACTTTTACGTCGTCTGATTTTAATGTTTTTATTTCCATTTCATCGACGCCTTCAAAATGAACTTTGACAATTTTTTGTCCTCTTCGTCCTTCGAAGATTTTTCTTCCCGTTGGACTAGTGATGATTTTTCCATCAGCATCTTCTATTTCAATCTTTCCTTCTACTTCTGTAAGAATAGCTTTTCGTTTTGGATTTCTGGCTTCAAACAGTTCTTCTACTCGTGGAAGCCCTTGTGTGATGTCTCCACCACCAGCAACTCCTCCAAGATGGAAGGTTCTCATGGTAAGCTGTGTTCCTGGTTCACCAATTGATTGTGCGGCAATGATTCCAGCAGCGACACCTCTTTTCACGACATCATTATGACACAAATCATATCCGTAACATTTCACACAAATACCTTTTGGTAATTTACATTGAAGAACACTGCGTACATGAATTTCTCTGATTCCTTTTGCGTTTTCAATACTTCGTCGTGTTGGTTCGTCAACAACTTCGCCTTTTTTGAGGAGTACATTTCCTTCACCATCGATGATGTCGGCAAGTACGAATCGTCCCCATACTCGTTCAGCAAGTGTTTGCCCTACTTCTTTTGAATTTTCGTGGGTGAATACTTCTCCATCTTTATCTCCACAATCTTCTTCTGTTACTACCACATCTTGCGCAACGTCAACGAGACGACGAGTAAGGTATCCTGCGTTTGCTGTACGAAGCGCGGTATCTGAAAGTCCTTTTCGCGTTCCGTGACTTGATATAAAGAATTCTAGTACGCCGAATCCTTCTTTAAAGTTTCCTTTTACTGGAAGTTCGATGATGTCTCCACTTGGTGACGCAACGAGTCCTTTCATACCAATAACTTGTCCGAGCTGTGCGTAACTTCCACGAGCTCCAGAGTCGATCATGGCAAATACTGATCCATCTTTATCAAGTACATTTTTCATGTGTGCAAGAACGGTTTCTTTTGCTTCCATCCATATTTCCAATACTTTGGTATGTCTTTCAGAGTTGGTGAGGAATCCTTGTTGGAATTGTTCTTCTACTATTTGCACTTGCTTGTCTGCTTCTTCAACAATTTCTTTCTTTTGTTCAATATGTCCAAAGTCGTCAATACCAAGAGAATATCCTGATTTAGTAACATATTTGAATCCAAGATTTTTCATACGGTCGAGCGCAGCAGCAGCACTTTCTGTTCCAAGAATTTCCATCATTTTTTGGATGATGTTCCCCAAATCTTTTTTGGTGATTGTTTGGTTATAGTATGGAAGTTCGTTTGGCAAAATTTCATTGAAGAATACTCGTCCGATTGATGTTTCAACTAATGACCCCTGTCCTTCTTCAAATTTTGAAAGGTCACTAAATCGAACTTTGATCCGTTCTTTCAATCCAATACGTCGAAGCTTATACGCCATTTTTGCTTCAGTGACATTTGAGAAAAATTTCTTTATTTCTTCTTTATCATCTTCTGTATACTTGGTCATGTAGTATGCCCCAAGTGCAATGTCTTGTTGTGGTGTTTTTACTGGTCGCCCGGTTGCTGGTTTAAGCAAATTTCGTTCTGCACCAATAAGATGTTCTGCTTCCCATTTTGCTTGCTCGGTAAGTGGTACGTGTACTGCCATTTGGTCTCCATCAAAGTCAGCATTAAATCCTGAACATGATAATGGATGAAGCTGAATTGCTTTTCCTTCAATAAGTTTTGGTTTGAATGCTTGGATACCAAGTCTGTGTAGTGTTGGGGCACGATTCAACATGACGCGAGTATTTCTGGTTACTTCTTCAAGAATGTCCCATACTTCTGGCGCGTTTGATTCAATGAATCTTCCTGCAGAACGTACGTTGTGCGCAAGTCCACGTTTGATAATTTGAGACATAACAAACGGCTTAAAGAGTTCGAGCGCCATTTTCTTTGGAAGTCCACATTCGTTGATGGCAAGTTTTGGTCCCACAACGATTACAGAACGACCAGAGTAGTCCACCCGTTTTCCGAGCAAGTTTTGTCGGAATCGTCCTTGCTTTCCTTTGAGGATGTCTGCGAGTGATCGTAATTGTCGTTTCTTTCCAGATGCGGCAACGGTTTTTGATGAACGCGCGTTGTTGTCGATAAGAGCATCTACGGCTTCTTGCAGCATGCGTTTTTCATTTCGACAAATAACCTCTGGAGCAGAAAGGTCAATCAATCTTCGAAGACGATTATTTCTATTGATTACTCGTCGGTAGAGATCATTTAAATCTGATGTGGCAAACCGTCCACCATCAAGTGCAACCATTGGTCGCAAATCTGGTGGAATAATTGGCACCATGGAAAGAATCATCCACTCTGGTTTGATGTCATTTTTTATCAAACTAGTAAGCAGTTTTACGCGACGAACAATTCGGTCTCGTTTTGCTCCTTTTGATTTTTCAATAACCGATTCAAGATTGGTTACTGTTTCTTCAAGATTGAGCTTTTTGAGTAATGTTTTAATTGCTTCCGCACCAATTGATGCCGTAAACAAATGACCGTATCGCAAAGATAATTCTTGGTACCGATTTTCAGAAATAACAGACATCATAGAGATGTCTTTTAACTCTCCTTCGGCTGCAGAAAAATCTTCTTCTAATGCTTCCATTTTTTCATCGTATTCTTTTTGGACTGCTTCTAGTACATCCTGATCTTGCTTTTTATCTTGAGCGTTTTGCGTTTGTTGTTTGAATTGATTTTCAATTTGTTTTTTCTTTTGTTTGTATTCTTGTTTCAATTCGTTATGCGTTGTCGTTTTTTCTTCTTCATCTACATGGATGATAACGAATGACGCAAAGTACACCACTTTTTCAATAGATTGCAGTGACATGTCGAGGATCAATCCAATTTTTGAAGGAATTGATCGGAGGAACCAAATATGGGTAACGGGAGCAGCCAGCTCGATGTGTCCCATGCGTTCACGACGAATGAGTGCTCGAGTAACCTCTGTTCCACATTTATCGCAGACGATTCCTTTGTAACGAATTTTTTTATATTTTCCACACGCACATTCCCAATCTTTTACTGGACCAAAAATTTCTTGAGCAAAGAGCCCTGCTTTTTCTGGTTTTTGCGTACGGTAGTTAATAGTTTCTGGCCGTGTTACTTCTCCGTGTGACCATTTTTTGATGATTTCTGGTGACGCGACTTTTAGTCGTAAGGCATCGAAGTCCATGCTATGTAATGTATCTCGTGACATATATATATAGTGTTAAGCAAATAATTTTTAACCAATTTAGTGAATAAAAATTATTGATTGTCTTCTGATGAGTAGTCGCCTGATTCTTGGTCTCGTTTTTCTTTTCGAAGGGCTCGTACTTCATCAACTGATACATACTCCCCATCGACTTTCTTAAGAAGTTCTACGTCTAGTGCAAGTCCTTTCATTTCTCTTGTTAAGACGTTAAATGATTCTGGAATGTTGATACGTGTGATTGGTTCTCCTTTAATAATCGCTTCGTATGCTTTTGATCGTCCAGGAACATCATCTGATTTGATGGTGAGCATTTCTTGCAAACAGTGAGCAGCACCATACGCTTGCAAGGCCCATACTTCCATTTCTCCAAATCGTTGTCCACCAAATTGTGCTTTTCCACCGAGTGGCTGTTGTGTAATAAGGCTGTATGGCCCAATTGACCGTTGGTGAAGTTTATCTTCAATCATGTGGTTCAACTTCAACATGTAGTTGTATCCCACGGTTGTTTTATTATCGAATGGTTCTCCCGTTCTTCCATCGTATAACTGAAGCTGTGCGTCTGTAGTAAATCCGGCTTTTGCTAATTCTTTTTTAATTTGTTCTTCAGCAATACCATCCAATACTGGTGTAGCAACTCGATATCCCAAAGCGTTTGCAGCAAGCCCAAGATGGGTTTCAAGCAGTTGTCCAAGGTTCATACGAGAGACTACTCCAAGTGGAGAAAGAATGATGTCTACTGGTGTTCCATCGTCAAGGAATGGCATATCTTCTACAGGAACCACTCGAGAGATAACTCCTTTGTTTCCATGTCTTCCTGCCATTTTGTCTCCGACTTGAATTT
>Ga0210041_1001943_pt1 | contig 18356 bp, 10 predicted proteins | sample CryGeymeta201503_FD_183973 | JGI IMG/M metagenome (GOLD analysis project Ga0210041, IMG submission 183973) | Groundwater microbial communities from Crystal Geyser aquifers in Utah, USA - Crystal Geyser metaG 2015-03 (SPAdes) (version 2) | ecosystem: Environmental > Aquatic > Deep subsurface >... | reverse complement strand
TATCGCAATACAAGTTTCCAAAAGACCTGCCAAAACACGAAAACCCCCACCAAAAAAATTAAGATTTTAACTTCCGTTGCTTTTCAAAAAATTGCCAAAGCAAGGCGCTACAGTCGGTTTTTAAAATTATTGAAAATTATAAGTCATTAATAAAAAAACAATTAACTTTGAAAATATAAAAGTTTAATAATGAAACTATCCGACCCGTTTAAAATATTATCGCCCAATGAAAGGTGGGCACCTACACAAAGCCAAATAGATGATGCAGGCAATGCTTATGAAAAGTTATTACCACCATTGGTATATAAAATCAGACTTGCGGTCGCTAAATGGCGTGATGCCGATTATCAAGGCGTTTCAACAACTACTAAATCATTATTGAACTTTTGGTTCAATCAGGAACATCTTATCGGACATCCCAATAGCAATCAGGCAAAATTTAGTTTTTTCTTTTCGCAACGTGAAGCCATTGAATCAATAATTTACTTGTATGAAATAGCAAAGGCAAAGGACAAATACGAGTTAATGCGGTTCGACGCTTCTGAGCGTGTCAGCACGGGTATGTTTGACGAAAACTGGACTCGCTACGTTGTTAAAATGGCGACTGGTGCTGGCAAAACAAAAGTAATGGGGTTGGCTTTAGTGTGGTCATACTTTCATAAAAGCTACGAAGTTGATAGTGACCTATCAAAAAACTTTTTGGTTATTGCTCCAAACATCATTGTGCTAAACCGTTTACGTAAAGACTTTGACGGTTTGAAAATGTTTTTCAACGAGCCGTTTTTTCCTGACAACGGCTATGATGACAAAGACTGGAAAAACGATTTTCAATTAACGCTTCATATTCAAGACGACTTAAAACCAATTACCGAATACGGAAATATATTTCTTACAAATACCCATAGAGTTGGCTTTAATGAAGAACCAGAGCAAAATTTTGAAACTACTTTTCTTGGTGTAAAACCAAAACCAGATGCCGATACTTCAAAAGGTTTGGATTTAGGTAAAATTTTGCGAAGCAATAAAATAAAAGATTTGGTTGTTTTGAATGACGAAGCCCATCACATACACGACAGTTCATTAAAATGGTTTATTAATATCGAACAAATTAGCAACAAGCTTAAATTGAAAAACGGAAACGGAATAAGCCTGCAAGCAGACTTTTCAGCTACGCCAAAGCACAATAATGGAGCTATTTTTGTTCAAACTATTTGCGACTATCCTTTGGTGGAAGCCATCAAACAAAATGTGGTAAAGTCGCCAGTACTGCCTGACGAAGCTTCAAGGCAAAAAATACAAGAAAAGAATAGCAACAATTTCATAGAACGATACCAAGACTTTATTCAACTCGGGTATATTGAATGGGAACAGCAATATAATGAACTCAAAAATCATAAAACGCCAATTCTGTTTATTATGACAATGAGCACCAAAGAAGCCGACCAAGCCGCTGCTTATTTGGAGAGCAATTATCCTTCAATGAAAAATTCTGTGCTGACGATTCATACCAACAATTCGGGTGAAATAAAAGAAACAACATCAAGTAAAAAAGACAAGGAAGCATTAGAAATTTTGCGAAAAGCTGCCGATGCCATTGATAATGATGATTCACCATACAAAGCAGTGGTTTCGGTTTTAATGTTGCGCGAAGGTTGGGATGTTCGTAATGTTACCACCATAGTTGGGCTTCGTCCATTTGGTGCTGATTCTAAAATACTTCCAGAACAAACTATTGGCAGAGGTTTGCGAAAAATGTTCCCACTCGACACACCTGAAAATTTAGTTGTTGTTGGAACACCAGCATTTTTAGAATTTGTAGAAAGCCTGAAAACAGAAGGTGTAGAATTTCAATACAGTCCAATGGGGGCAGGCTCTAAAAGAAAATCTCCTATAATTGTAGAAGTGGACAAAGAAAATCCAAACAAAGATTTAGATGCTTTGGATATTCCCATTCCGCAAATGAGCCCAAGGATTTACCGTGAGTTTAAGAATTTAGTATTGATTGATGTTGGCACATTCAAAAATGAAAAAGTAACACAAAAGAAATTCAATAGCGATGAACTGAAAGAAATTGTTTTCAATGACATTGACGGAGATTTTTCGCATAAAACAATTTTTAAAAACACAACTCGCGAATACAGAAATGTGATTGGCTTTTTTACTGCTGCCATTTTAAAAGACAGCCGTTTGGTTAGTGGCTTCAATATTTTATATCCCAAAGTAGAAAGCTTTATCAAATATCAACTCTTTACCAAAGAAGTGGAACTAAGCGACCCACAAACCATGCGAAACCTTTCAGAAATTCAGCCAAAGGAAATTTTGAAAACCACTTTCAAAAAAGCCATTGATGAATTAACCGTAACCGACAAAGGAACAGCAGCAATAAAAAACTTTATTTCGCTGAAACTCACAAAACCAAAGGTTGCCGAAAACCAAGCTTTCCTTATTCCCAAAAAATCAGTCTTCAATAAAATCATTGGCGACAATCCTTTTGAATTAGAATTTTCGGGCTTTTGCGAAAGTAGGTTTAACGATGTTGTTTCGTTTGCAAAAAACACAATGGGTGAAGGTGGTGTAAACTTTAGTATTGAATACCAAAAAGAAAATGGAAATATTGCTTCTTTCTTTCCTGACTTTTTTATCAAAACATCGCCAACTACATTTTATATTTTAGAAACCAAAGGGCGTGAAGATTTAGACGACATACGCAAAATTCAACGCCTCGCTACTTGGTGCAAAGACATAAATACTGCACAGAAGGAATACACTTATACACCAGTATATATTAAGCAAGAGAAATGGGAAGAAGTGAAGAATGATTTAAAATCATTTGCTGATGTTTGTAAAATATTTGAAGTGAAATGAGAGAAAATCAGTTAATAAATCTACTTAAAGAACTTCTTAAACATCCTTCCGAAAACGAATGGATAGAGTTTAAGCTAAATTTTCATTCGGCTGATGAAATTGGTGAACGTATTTCTGCCTTATCAAATAGTGCCTGTATAAACAATCAATCTTTGGCATATCTTGTTTTTGGCGTTGAGGATAAAACATTAATAATTAAGGGTACTTCATTTAAGGCAAAACTATACAAAAAAGGCGAAGAAGATTTAGAACATTGGTTATCTACACGTCTTAATCCAAGAATTGATTTTAGTATTTACGAATTCGATTATGATGAAAATAAACATATTTCTATTTTTATCATTCCAGCAGCCAAAAACCAGCCCGTTGAATTCTTACATCAAGCCTATATTCGCATTGGAACCATCACGCGCAAGATTAATGAATTTCCCTTAAAACAAGCCAGGATTTGGAATAAAGATGCTATTCCATTCGAAAAAGAAATTGCTAAGGACAATTTATCTGGCTCAGATATTATAAAATATTTAAGTACCGAAACTTATTTTGATCTCTTAAAATTGCCCTATCCTTCTTCTCAAGAGCACGTAATAGATAAATTTGTTGACGAAGGTCTTGTAATTAAAAACAAAACATACGCAATCACAAAATTAGCCGCCTTGTTATTTGCTAAAAATTTAAAAGATTTTGAAAATATTGAACGCAAATCGATAAGAGTAATAGTTTATAAAGGAAAAAATAAAGTCGAAACCAAACGAGAACAAATGGGTGCAAAAGGATATGCCCTTGGTTTTGATGGTTTAGTTGATTGGATTAACAGCCAATTACCTGCCAATGAGGAAATTGGTAAAGCCCTGCGCAATGAAACAAGAATGTATCCGGAAGTTGCGCTCCGAGAATTAGTTGCCAATGCGCTAATACATCAAGACCTTACTGTAAAAGGCTTCCCAATGATTGAAATATTTTTTGATAGAATAGAAATTTCTAACCCGGGAATTCCTTTAGTAACTCCCGATAGATTTATTGATGCCTATTTATCGAGAAATGAAAAATTAGCCGATTTAATGCGCAGAATGGGCTTTTGTGAAGAAAAAGGAAGCGGTTTGGATAAAGTGATTTTCCTTAACGAACTCTATCAACTACCTCCTATCAATGTGATTGTAGCTGAACAAAGAACGCGAATTACTGTGTATAGTTACCGCACACTGAACAATTTAGATAAGAAAGAAAAAATAAGAGCTTGTTATCAACACGCCTGTCTCAAATATGTTTCAAATGAAAAAATGACTAATCAAAGCTTGAGAAATAGATTTAAAATTGAAAACAAAAACTATCCCATAGCTTCCAGAATAATAAGAGATGCTTTGACAGATGGTGTTATTAAAGAAGACGACCCCCAAAGTAAATCAAGAAAATATGCAAGTTATATTCCCTTTTGGGCCTAATATCTTATGTAATGGTTATGTAACAAAATCCATATCTTATTGTAATAAACAATTGATTATCAATATTGTTTTATGTAACGGTTATGTAACAATCTTGAAAATTTTATTTAATAAAACCCATCACATTTATGTGACGGTTATGTGATAATGAACAATGAAAACAAAATAATAAACTGAATATCAATGGTTTTTTATGTGATGCTTATGTAGCAAATCCTTAAAAGATAATTTGATGCTTAAATAACAATAAATATGAACCTAACCGATACCGACAAAAACAGAATAATTGAACTGATAAAGGCAGGAGAAAAACTGCCTAAAGAATTTATCTATAAATTATTTGCCGACGAAGAAGATGTGTTTCTCTTTTGGAATGGCAGAAAAGAAGATACTACAAATATTGCCCTGCCTTTTCATAGCATCGAACATATTGATGAGCCAAGAAAAGAAAAAGACAAAGCACAAACAACTATGTTTGAAACCGATTTTAGAGGCAGACAACTCAAAGGCTGGACCAACAAACTGATTTGGGGCGACAATAAACTCATTCTTTCTTCTTTAGCAAATGGCCCTTTGCGAGATGAAATTGAAAAGGAAGGCGGACTAAAACTCATTTACATTGACCCACCGTTTGCCGTTGGGGCTGACTTTGGTTTTAACATAGAAATTGGCAACGAAACAGCCGAAAAAAAACAAAGTATTATTGAGGAGATTGCCTACCGAGATACTTGGGGCAAAGGGATTTCATCTTATTTAACAATGATGTACGAAAGGCTAAAATTAATGCACAATTTATTGGCTAACGATGGAAGTATCTATTTGCATTGTGACTGGAGAGTAGTGAATCATTTACGATTGTTATTAGATGACATTTTTGGTTCTGAAAAGTTTAGAAACTCTATTGCTTGGAATTATTCGGGATGGAACAAAAAGTTAAATTCAGGTTACGAAAAGCGTTATGATTCAATATTATTCTACGGAAAAAGTGAAAAACAGATTTTCAATTCCTTTTTTGAGCAATGGGAATCAAAGGAGGAGTACGTAAAAAGAAGGAAGCAGAAATTATTAATCGAAGTAGGAACAAACCGTGAATATGTATTATCTGACGGAGGTAATGGAACAAGAATTAAAAGATATTTAGATGAAGCAATTGCTGAAGGTGTAGTTGTTGATGATGTCTGGTCGTTGGATAAATTAAACAATTCTGCGAAGGAAAATGTAGACTATCCTACTCAAAAGCCAGAAGCATTATTGGAAAGAATTATCAAAGCCAGCAGCAATGAAGGTGATTTAATTGCAGATTTCTTTTGTGGAAGTGGAACAACAGCAGCCGTAGCAGAAAAGTTAGGGCGTAAATGGATTACAACTGACTTAGGTAGATTTTCCGTTCATACTGCAAGAAAAAGACTTATAGGAATACAAAGAGAACTGCAAAATAACGGTAAAGATTTCAGAGCATTTGAATTACTCAACCTTGGCAAATATGAACGCCAGTTTTTTATGGACGATTTATCAAAAGACCTAACAGGTTTTGACAACCTGTTAGGTCTAACCAAAAAAGAAAATATTTACATTAACTTAATTCTCGAAGCCTACAAAGCCAAAAGAATTGACGGTCACACAACTTTACACGGCATCAAAGCAGGGCGTTTTGTAAATGTTGGCCCTTTAGATGTGCCGGTAACGCAAAGCCGCTTGATGGATATTTTTGAAGAATGTCGTCAGAAACTTTATACCCAAGTGGATGTGTTGGGTTTTGAATTTGAAATGGGCTTAACACCACAATTCATTCAGGAATTGAAAGAAAAAGGCGTTGCAATTACGCTGAAATATATTCCCAAAGATGTCTTTGATAAACGAGCCGTAGAAAAAGGGCAAGCAAAATTTTATGATGTGGCTTATCTCGATTGCAAATTAAAAATTAAAAATGGCGAATTACAAATTACGCTAACTGATTTTGTAACGCATTATACCCAAGATGACATTGAAGATATTCAACAGTCAATGCGTGTAGGTAGCAAAGTTGTAATAGAAAACGGACAAATTTTTAAAATTGAAAAAGATAAAAACGGAATCATCAACAGAACGCTGCTCACTGAAAACTGGTTTGATTGGATAGATTATTGGGCAATAGATTTTGATTACCTGAGCAAAAAAGAAATTATTAAAATCAAAAACGACAAAGGCGAAACCGAAGAAAATTGGACAGGCAATTATTTGTTTGAAAACGAATGGCAAAGCTTCCGCACCAAGAAAACCCCAACACTTGAATTTACAAGTATAGCTCACACATACAAGAAAACAGGGAAATACAAAGCAATGGTGAAAGTAGTTGACATTCTGGGAATTGATACGAGTAAAATAATTGAGGTAAACATTTGATTTGTTATTTAATCCAAGTTCCTTAAGTCTAACTAAACTATAATTTTTTCACCAAAAAAATTAAGATTTTAACTTCCGTTGCTTTTCAAAAAATTGCCAAAGCAAGGCGCTACAGTCGGTTTTTAAAATGCCCGAAACGACTTCTGTTTTTGGATGAAGTGGAATTTTGTGTTTTAAAAATCCACGATTTTCATCGGATGCACCATAAACTATTTTGCCAATTTGCGTCCAAAAACTAGCGCCGGCGCACATGCAGCAAGGTTCTAAAGTAACGTAAAGCACGCAATTTTTTAAATATTTACTGCCCAAATACGAAGCTGCCGAGGTAAAAACCTGCATTTCGGCATGTGCCGTAACATCCGTTAAGGTTTGTGTGAGGTTATGCGCACGCGCAATAATTTGATTTTGGCACACAATCACCGCGCCAACAGGAATTTCGTTTTTGTCAAAAGCCAATTGCGCTTCTTTTAGCGCCTGCTTCATAAAATAGGTATCGTCAAACGGATTTTGCATGGCGTAAAGATAAGGCTTTGCCCCTAATTACACTTTAAAATAATAATTATTGTACTTTTACAATATGAATACACCGCTTTTAAATACCGTCAATTTTCCTAGCGATTTGCGCCTGTTGCCCGAGGCTAAACTACCCGAACTCGCTGCGGAATTGCGTCAATTTATCATAGCGATTGTCGCCGTAAAAGAAGGTCATTTAGGGGCGAGTTTAGGTGTGGTTGAACTGACCATTGCCTTGCACTATGTGTTTAACACACCAAGCGATTTGCTGGTTTGGGATGTTGGTCATCAAGCCTACGGACATAAAATTTTAACCGGTCGGCGTGAACGCTTTCACACCAATAGGCAGCTGGGTGGCCTTAGCGGATTTCCAAACCGCAACGAAAGTGTTTACGACTCCTTTGGTGTTGGTCACGCGGGCACTTCTATTTCGGCAACTTTAGGAATGGCTATCGCCTCACAACTTCAGGGCGATTATAAAAAACAACACATTGCCGTCATTGGCGATGCCAGCATTGCCGCCGGTATGGCTTTTGAAGGCTTAAACCAAGCGGGTGCCAGCAAGGCAAATTTACTGGTCATTTTAAATGATAATGAAATGGGCATCGACCCGAATGTGGGCGCACTAAAAAACTACTTAACCGAAATTAAAAATGGAATTCCCCCACAAGGTAAAAACCTATTTGAAGCCCTGAACTTTTCCTATTTTGGTCCTATTGATGGACATAATATTCCCTTACTTTTAAAAACTTTAAGGCATTTAAAATCGGTTAATGGTCCTAAATTGCTGCATGTTATTACCACCAAAGGCAAGGGCTTAAAAAACGCCGAAGCCGATCAAATAACTTATCACGCACCCGGAAAATTTAACAGCTCTACGGGTGTGCGCGAAATAAATAAAGAACTCAACCAGCTGCCAAAATATCAAGATGTTTTTGGACTTACCTTGCTAGAACTCGCCAAACAAAATGAAAAAATTATCGGCATTACCGCGGCTATGCCAACGGGCACTTCGCTAAAATATATGATTAAAGAGCTCCCCGAAAGGGCTTTTGATGTGGGCATTGCCGAGCAACATGCCGTAACCTTAGCAGCGGGTTTTGCTACACAGGGTTTTAGGGTATTTTGCGCCATTTATTCCACTTTTTTACAGCGCGCCTACGATCAAATAATTCATGATGTCGCCCTTCAAAACTTGCCCGTTGTTTTTTGTATTGACCGCGCCGGTTTGGTTGGCGAAGATGGTTCCACACATCACGGCGTATTTGATTTGGCTTACCTGAGATTAATTCCTAATTTTATCATTTTTGCGCCACTTAACGCCATCGATTTGCGCCACATGCTCTATACGGCACAAAGCGACGTGAACCACCCTTTAGCCATCCGTTATCCCCGTGGCACAAGCCCTAACTATGATTGGAAAGTCCCTTTTAAAAAACTGGCAATTGGCAAAGGAATTTGTCTTAAAAAAGGAACAGATTTAGCCATTTTAAGCATCGGAACCATTGGTTTAGAGGTTATCAAAGCCTTGTCGGAATTAGATACAAACACCCAATTAAGAGTCGCCCATTACGACATGCGTTTTCTAAAACCGCTCGATGTTGCATTGCTCTCTACTGTTTTTAAATCGTTTAAGCAAATCATCACCATTGAAGACGGCGTTTTGGCAGGTGGTTTTGGAAGTGCTATTTTAGAACAAGCCCATCACACAAATTTTAACACCTTAAACATTACTTGTTTGGGTATTCCCGATGAATTTATTACACACGGCACACTAGCACAACTCTATTGTAAAGTGGGCATTGATTTTCAGTCTATTGCTCAAAAAATCACAGAAAAATTGGCATAAAAAAAGAGGTCACTGACCTCTTTTTTTATGATGTTTTAAACCATTTATTTGATAATGATTTTATAGGACGAGCTAAATGTATCCGTTTTAATCGAAATTAGATAAATGCCACGCTTTACGTTTAAATTAATAGGTTGTTCACCGCCATTAACTAAGTTTAACGATTTGCTAAACACCTGTTTACCACTAAGGTCATAAGCCGTAAATTTAGCATTTTGCGCATTTACTCGTGAGGCAACGGTAATCAAACCATTTGAAACTGTTGGGAATATTTTAATATTTGTATTTTTCACCAAAACGTTTTCTTTAACATCGAGTGTAAAATTAGTCGAGGTAAATAAACCACGACCGTGCGTTGCGGCAACAATGGTGTTGTCTAAAGCGCGGTATTGAAGCATGTCAACACGCACATTTCCCATACCGGTATTGGCTTTTTCCCAGGCTGGGGTACTGGCACTGATGTTTAAGGTTTTCCAAACGCCGACTTCGGTAGCTAACAAAACTTCATTTCTGTTTAAAGGATTAAATAAAGCCCAACGCACCGGCATATCGGGCAAATCGCCTTCTTTTTCGGTCCAAGTAGCGCCACCATCATTGGTATAAAAAACACTTACCACCCCATAATTTGAGGCAGTTACCAATAGTTCATCATCGCTAGCACCCACTTCAATGCACGAAACAGATCCTACCAAAGTAGGTGGCGTAATCATAGTTATGGTTTTATCGGCGGCCATTTTGGCAACTTGACTGTTGCCGGTACCTAAAAAAACCGTTCGGTTAGCAACATTGTAGGGCGAAACACGAATATGTGAAATAGCTGCTCCAAATTCAGCCATGACAATATCTTCTCTGGTAGCCGTACCAGCCGATTGCGTGCCTTGATTAGCCCCATCGGCAGCTAAGATAATTTTTGTTATTGTGGTATTGGAGGTTGTATTTGATTCATAAGAATATAAACTATTATTTTCATCATCATAATCGGCAGGATTGATAAAAGCGCCATTTCCGGTGTCGATTAAAGGGATGAAAAAGGTTCCTGGTGTGGTGCTAAAATCGTGTAAACGGTATTCATTACCGGTTGTAGCCACAATATAATACAAGCCATCGGTAGCATCTTTAAAGGTTTGATCTATAAAACAAAATCCGCCATCACCACCTCTAAATTCGGTGGTGTCGTCAATACCTGGACCGCTAAAATAGAGCGTTCCGTTATCTTGTGCGCCCGCTAAAAAGCCATTGGTGTTGACAGGGTCTATGGCGGCCGAATAAAACTGCGTTACCACATAGCCTCTGTTTCTCATTTTAATACCGTTGGTAACCGTTTCGACAGTTGCCACATTAGGAATGTAAAACACCCCACCATCGGTACCCATAATGGCTTCATCATTATGACCTGGTCTAAAGGCAAAAGCATGGTGGTCGGCATGAGCAAAACTCACCGTGGCATCTACTTGATTGTGCCAAGTTGATATTTTTTTGAATTCTAAACCCGCATTTAATTTAAAAGCGTTAACCCCTCCAACAAAGAGTTCTAAATCTCTTGTGGGATGAACCGCAGCGATTAAATCATACCAAGCTTGTCCTCTGGTAAAATCGGTATTTGGCACTGTTGAATCACCCGCATCAGATGGCTCTCCGGCATCAATCCATGTTGCACCGCCATCTAAAGTTACTATAATTTCACCTAAGGCGCTATCGTCGGCAATTAAAACAAAAACATTATTAGCATTTGAAGGGGCGACCGCTAATTCAACACGTCTTGGCGTTGCAATGGTATGCCCACCAGCAGCGGAACCAGCGCCTGCCTGATAAACTTTAGTCCAAGTAGTGCCATCGGTCGATTTCCAAACACCCCCAATAGCATCGCCTGCCCATAAGGTATTATCGGGGCCTAATTCTAAATCTCTAAAAGGTTCGTGACTGGCAAGTGTAAAGGTAGCACCACCATTGATAGAGCGCAAAACCTCAGTGCCATTAACATTGTCTTGTAAATCGCGCACAATGGCATAAACAACGCCAACGCCTGCTTCATTGCGCACCACCATATCATAAATAAATTCAAAGTCTATTGTTGACGCTAAGTTATTCCAGGTTGCCCCGCCATCGGCCGATTTCCAAATACCTGCTCCGTAAACGGCGTCAATATTAAAATAGCCTTCTCCGGTTCCAACATAAAAATTTTGAGTATTTACCGGGTCGGAGGTAATAGTGCTAATCGAAAAATTAGCCATACTTTCGTTAGATTGTTGCCAAACGGACAACGAATCGGTAATGTCATTGTTAACCCAAATACCTCCCGAAGCACCACCTGCCCAAACTTTTTTAGCAGTTACATCATTGGGGTCAAACATAAGCGCGCGGGTGCGGCCACCTACTTGCAAAGGCCCTCTAGATTCCCAATTTAAGGTGCTATTGGTTTTAAATACCTGACCTTTATTTTTATCGGCATTTAATATTTTTAACAAGCGCAAAGGCTCGGGACGTCCCGTATTTGGGTCTAAAGTTTGCAAAAAATCTTGTTGAAAAGCTAAGTCGGGTCGGTCTTGTTTAGGGATTTTTTTTAATTCGGCCTTTTTCAGAATTTTGGTTTTAGAATAAGGACTTTTTGCGATAAGTTCAGCGTATTGCATGCGCAATTTTTCCGTTTTGCTTGGTTGGTTTAGCATCAACAATAACACAGAAATTGAAACAATTGCCATGATGAGAACAGTACGTAATTTTTTAGACATAAGTTGGGCTTTTAGAATGATGTCCAAAAATAGAAAATTAATTTAACTATCAATGTTAAATAATTAAAAGATGCTATTTTATGATAATCTTTTGAGAAAATACCTGATTGTTTGCCTTGGCTTTAAAGATATAAATTCCTCTTTTTAGATTCAAATTTAAATCGGTAATCGCCGCTTGATTTAACAATAGCTGAGATTTGTAAACTTCTCGGCCACTCATATCGTAAATACTTATTTGGGTTTGGCCAAGATTTTGCTTGGCCTTGATAGAAATTTGCCCGTTAGAAACTGTGGGATAAACCGTGAAAGCCCTTTTAGAAAGTTCATAATTTGGCGTTGCTAAAGTGCCGGTAGTAAAGGTCCCGGTAAACAGACCTCTGCCATAAGTTGCGGCTAAAACGGTGTTGTCGGCGGTGCGCAAATCAAAGCTGGTAACCTTTGCATTTTGCATGCCGTTTTGAGATTGCACCCACGTTGGACTCGCTGTTTTAAAACTGGCAGTTCGCCAAACACCTAAATCGGTTCCTAAAATAACTTCATCGTTATTTAAAGGATTCATCAACACTGCTTTTATGGGTAAATCGGGCAAATCACCTTCTTTATTTGACCAAGACATTCCGCCATTGGATGAATACCACACATTGGCAACCCCATAATTGTGAAAGGTAACGATGATTTCATTTTCGTTCGCCCCAAATTCAATCGCCGAAATGCTACCTACAAAACCTGCAACTGAAAGGTTAGACCACGTTGGTGTAGCGGTATTGGCATTTGTTAATTTTAACAACTTTCCGTTATCGGTTCCAACCAAAAGCAAGCTTGAAGTTGTGGTAAAAGGCGACACTTTAAAAGCCGTAGGTTCGCCTGTTAATAAGGCATTGGTTAAATTGGTTCGAACTGGACTTGCGTTAAGCGCCGAATACCTCGAAATTTGATAAGTTGACGAGGCGTTTATGGTGCCATCGGCATACAAAATATCTAGCTGATCATCTAAATCGGCTGCATTGATAAAGTCGCCTGTTGCGTCGTCATTTTGAATTACCACTTCACCTGCTCCGGTATAAGGCAAAGGAAATTTGCTGTAAGTATTATTGGTATAAGACACAATGAGATAAGCGCCATCTTTATCGATAAATTCAGCAGCGCCATCGCCACCAAAAATATCCGTAAATCCGTTAAGGCTAGGCACAGCAGCTGTTACAAATAAAGAGCCATTATCTTGAGCCCCTCCTAAAAATAAATCGGTTGAAGTGTTTTGACCTATTGCAGCAGAATAAAATTGGGTGATGTTGTAATTTTTATTTCTCGACGAAATGGCGGTTGTTGATGCTAAAGCGCCCGAAAGTGAACTGGCGTAATAAACGCCGCCATCATTGCCAATTAGCGCTGTATTGGTGTTAGCAGGATTAAACGTTAACGCGTGAAAATCGGCGTGAACGGTTGGCACATTCAAACTGTTTAGGTTTGCATTGTTTGACCATTTTGTAATTTGAGTCCAAGCACTTCCGCTTGACGTTGAACGAAATAAATCAATACCGCCCGCATAAACAATGGCATCATTCGCGGGATCGACTTCTAATAATAAATTGTAAAAAGCCTGAGTTCGGGTAAAATCATTGGCTGGAATATCATTGTCGGCATCATTGGGCAATGTTAGGTTAGAGGTGCTAGCAAAACCGTTTGTTGTTTTTATAAAAGCGATGGGCGTGCCTGCTGTTGATAATTGGGCGAGCACATAAAACGTACCGGCATTGGTTGCCGATGTGGCAATTTGCGTGCGTTTGCCGTCGGTAATGCTTTTCTTTACCGTAAATGTAGCGCCATTAGTTGAGGTTAAAATAGTGCCACCTCCTGTGCCAAAAACATTGCTTTTGGTTGCCAGCCAAATGCTATTATCGGCAGCAATTTCAATATCATTAATTTCGTAGGGAATGGGGGTATTGGTACTATTTTCGAATATTCCAATTTTTGTCCATGAGGCTCCATTATTATTTGAACTATAAAACCCATATTGAAAACCACCAATAAAGGTGGCATTTACACCCGAAAACCGGAACGAATTAGCGCCAACAGCGGCAAAAATAACCGTGGTTCCACCATTATTCCAAGCTTTGATATCATTGACATTATATTGCCCTGCAACGAGGTATTGTCCGTTAGAATTTGTTGTGGTTGCACCTGTTGAACCACCAAAAACATGTGTCCAATTTGCGCCACCATCTGCCGATTTCCAAACGCCATTGCCCGTAACATCGCCACCAACATAACTTTCGCCGGTAGCGACATAAATGTTATTAGGATTATTTGGGTCAACCGTAAAGGCGGTTACCGAAATATTTTCGGAGATGCCATTAATGCGCGTCCAAGCGCTATTAGCATTGGTAATATCACTATTTACCCATAAACCGCCACTCACACCACCGGCAAAAACACGTTTATGCGTGGCGTCATTTGGGTCGTATAATAAGGCGCGTGTTCTACCGCCAATATTATTTGGTCCGCGTTCTACCCAAGTGTTATTGCTGGCATCGCCTGGCGCTCTCAACCCTTTTAATTTGTTGTTTTGTTCGTCTTGTAACAACGCTAATTTTTCGGGTGTGGGACGCCCTAATGCCGGGTTCATCTCTAAAAGATATTCGCGTTCAAAGTACTTATTTGGTGGAAGATCTTGGTTAAAACGCACGCTTTTAGCAAGATTTAAACTTTTGTTAAAGGGATGGTGTTTTAAAAAATAGGTATGGTGTTGTTTTAAGGATTCGCTTTTTTGATGGAAACTTGAATTGACAAGGCCAATAAAAAAAGTGACTAAAAAAAGGGTTGGAATTGTTAGATTTGTCCTCATTATAATTGATTTATAGCTTATAAACACCCTCCAAATTTAATCAAATGATTTATAAAAATTCAAGTTAAAAGCAATTAAATCAAATAACCTTTAATTTTTTTATGCAACAAAAGGGCTTGACTATCGGATAGGCTCGCAATAAATCCGGAAATAGAAATCAAGGTTTGATAGGGATTTATAATTTTTTCGGTAAAATAATCGGGAACCACTTGCAACAACAAGGCATCATAGTCTGTTTCCGATTTTTCTAATTTATGGGTGGCGGCATTGCTAAAACAATCTAGCAAATCGGCGATAACGCGATAGCCCGAAATTTCTTTTTCTAGCACTTCCTTGCTCTTGTAAATTTTGGCGACACTCAATTTTAGGATGTCGTTTATTTGCGCTTCATATTTGCATTTATCTAACAAAGCAAGGTTAAAATCACCCTTTAAAATAGCCGATTCATGCGCTAAAAACTGAAGTGCTGCCTCGTTAATTAAAGCGCCAATGGCCAAAGCGCGCAAATAGCTCAAACGACTGCTTTTATTTGGCAAGGCATAATATTTTTTGGTATCGATGCTATCTCTCACTAAATTGATGAGGTATTCTAAGGCGTATTCTTCTTCAATTAAACCGAGGTTGATGCCGTCTTCAAAATCAATAATGGTATAGCAAATGTCATCGGCTGCTTCAACTAAAAAAGCTAAGGGATGGCGGTGGTATTTTTTTGATTTTTCATTGGCGTCATTTAGGCCTAAATGGTTAGCTAATTCGGTAAAGAAGGGAACTTCCGACTGAAAAATGCCATATTTTTTATCTGCCACATGCGCTGTTGGTTTTTTGGGAAGCGATTCTTTAGGATACTTTATAAAAGCTCCCAAAGTGGCATACGACATCCGCAAGCCACCTTCGCTGCCGATTGAATTTTGAGTTAAAATCTTAAATCCGTTAGCGTTACCTTCAAAATCTATTAAATCTTGCCATTCTTTATCAGATAAAAGTGGCTTAAAATGCTTGCCGTTTCCGGAATTAAAATAGTCGCCAATGGCTTTTTCGCCGGCATGACCAAAAGGCGGATTGCCAATATCGTGTGCCAGGGCAGCAGCGGCAACAATGGCTCCAAAATCGTTGACTTTAAATCCTTTTTGCGTTAAGGTTGGATGCTTTTCAAGCAAGGCTTTACCCACAATTCGGCCCAATGAACGCGCCACTACCGACACCTCTAAACTGTGCGTTAAGCGGGTGTGGACAAAATCGGTTTTTGACAAAGGCACAACTTGTGTTTTGTCTTGCAGACTTCTAAAAGCGTTTGAAAAAACAATGCGGTCATAATCGACTTCAAAACCCAAACGCGTTTCATCTTGATTTTTGCGCCATCTTGGTTCGGTATCGCCAAAGCGCTTTAAAGAAAGGAGTTGTTCCCAGTTCATAAGCTATAAATTCAAGCAAATATAGGTTTTTTGTTTTTACGGTTCGCTGGTTTGTAAAGGGCGGGGTTTTTAGCACAAATGTTAGCGCGGAGAAGGGAGCTTTGGGCTACCACAAAGTCGGTTTTCAGCAATTAACGGAACTTTGGGTGTTGGAGACATCCTTTCTATCTTTTCGATTCATTTCTACTTTTTTTAAAATAGGTCTTTATAAAAGTCAACACCAATATTTAAATGTTCGTTCTCAAGGCTTACTTGACTTATAGCATTAATTATTTTAAGTTTTAGTACTTCATTATAATCAGGCTCATTAATAATTGATGTTATGATTTCTTGCAATAAATTTTTGTCAATTAAGTTATCAGCAACAGTTACAGCAAAATTTTCCATCTCAATTATGAATTTATTTACAAAAGAATCTAGTCCATTCACTTCCAAAAAGAAAGCTCCCATTGCAATTGATGTTCGTTTATTTCCGTCATTGAAAGGATGAGATTTATTAAACGAAAATACAAGATGAGTTAGCTTTTCTTCAAAACTCGGATAATAATCATCGTTCTGAATATGGGTTAGTGGGCTGTCTAAGTTACCGTAAGTTTTAACACCTTCAATACCTCCTGATATGTTGATAATTTTATCATGAATTCGTATAGCATAGTCAGCCTTAAAATAATTGTATGCCATTTTATCGGTTTTTTAATCGTTTGAAAACGTCTTTGTTATCCTCAATTCTCAATTCTAAGTCCATACTTCGTTCTCCTAGAAATTTCTCGTAATCGTCAGCACTAACCTCACTAACATATTCTTTGAGTTTTTCATGTAGTGCGTCCCTAAATGCTAAATCACGACTAGCCATTAAACTTCGGGCTTTTTCTCGAAGTGGCACAAGAGTAGCCTCTGTGATGCTTTCGTAATCAAAAAATAAGTTATTTGCCTCTGTCAAACTTAATTGTCGACCCTTTTTCCGAAATTCATTTTCTAAGAATTTGGCAAATCCGTTTTCATACCCTGCAATTAAATCTAAAACTTCAGAATACATAGTACCTCTTGCACTTTCATTTGGTTTTAGTTTTAAAATCAACTTATATTCATAAATGTTTTCTTTAAAAATACTTTTGTAGATTTTATCTGTGATTTGTGAATATTTGAACGTGTTTTCTTCAATATAAGTAAACAATGCGTTGGTGAAATCTTTTCGGTAATTGTATTCTCGAATTGCACTTGGCAAAAACTCCTCTTCTCTTTGGTTTATATACTTGGTTTTGCCTCCTATTCTTTTATTTAATACATCAATTACAATGTCTAAAACAGCAGCGCGTAATTTTTGGGCTTTTTCAGAACCTGTAAGTAGCATACCAACGTTTAAGAAAGTTTTATAGGTGAAAACTGAAAGTTGTGGTGCTTTTAACCAGTTATTGGCTTCATTTTTATAGAGTTGTATAATGTCTCCGACAGAAATGTCGGAGACATCTACGCTCTTGGTTGAATTGCTGAGAAAATCTGTAATTTCTTCTTTAAATTGGCGAAGTTTTTTGCCTGAAAATATTTCATAACCATTTTGTTCTAGTTCCTCTTTATTGATTTCAATAATTCGTTCGATGGTTCTAATGTCAACTTCAAAATAATGAGCTAATTGCTGTTTAGTAAAGCGGTATTTTCCTTCAAATTTTATCCCATAAAATCCCAATTGCTTATACACTTCTTGTATAGCTATGTTGTTATTTAAGATGTTTTTTCTGTCTATGTCAGAATTAGTTAAATCTTTACTCATATTCTGCAATTTTTCAGTTAACAATTTATTTTTTTAACTATTGTCAGCGGGCAATATATTGCAAGCACAACGCCATATTCCATCAATAATCGACTTCAAAACCCAAACGCGTTTCATCTTGATTTTTGCGCCATCTTGGTTCGGTATCGCCAAAGCGCTTTAAAGAAAGGAGTTGTTCCCAGTTCATAAGCTATAAATTCAAGCAAATATAGGTTTTTTGTTTTTACGGTTTGCCGATTTGCAAAGGACGGACTTTTTAACACAAATGTTGATGCGGCGCATTGAACTTTGGGCTACCACAAAGTTGGCTGCCAGCAATTAACCACGCTTTTTGGGTTGGTGCTGTTGGCGGTTCGTTGTTTCTTGTCTATTGCCATTTATTATAGATTAGTCTGTTTTTTTATAGGGTGCATGAAAAGTACGTAACCAAATAAAATAGCAAATAATACATAGACAATTGTCATGATAAAAATGTAGGTTGATGCTGTATTGCTATTCAATGAAGTCTTTACAAGTGCAAGACCTGCAATCAAAAAATGGGAAAAATTTCCGAT
>Ga0210041_1001938_pt1 | contig 18376 bp, 9 predicted proteins | sample CryGeymeta201503_FD_183973 | JGI IMG/M metagenome (GOLD analysis project Ga0210041, IMG submission 183973) | Groundwater microbial communities from Crystal Geyser aquifers in Utah, USA - Crystal Geyser metaG 2015-03 (SPAdes) (version 2) | ecosystem: Environmental > Aquatic > Deep subsurface >... | reverse complement strand
AGGCAAACCTGCTACAACTGAAGCTTTTAAATAGTGATGAACGTCTTGAGTATCCCAAATTCCTTTGTCCATTAATTCCAACACAATGATCACTACCGCGATTAGAATAAAAGCAATAAAAGCCGCAGCAATAACCAATAATTTGCGTTTTGTTGATGTCGGTCTGATAGGAATTGTTGGAGCGTCAACCACTAATAATTCATGTTCACCCGTTCCCGCTTCCACTGTTTTAGCCATGTTTAATTTGTTAATAAGAATCAAATACGATTCTTGAGCGGTCTGAATTTCACGCTCCATCGTTGAAATATTTGATTCAAAAGGAGCAAATTGTGCAGCAAAAGATTGAATCCTTTTTAACTCAGCACGTGCTAAAGGCAGCAGCATATTCGTCATTTCGATATCAATCTTATAAGCAATGTATTGCTGAATTAGTTCTTGCTTAGTGCCTCTTATATCAATTGGAGTTTTATTAACCAATTGTTTAAGTAAAGAATTAATCTCGTTAACTTGTTCTTCGGAATTTTCTTTTATCTGAACAGCGGCTAATTGTTGTTTTAACTCAATATATCTAGTATTCGAATGTACGCTAGAAGGAATAAGGCTTGTATCACCAATCGTTTCGCGAATGGTATTTAATGCTTTTTCTTTTGATTTTATGGTTTCATTTAAATTCGCTAATTGAATCTCAATATTCACCATCTGATTCACAATTGCTTTTGTGTGTTCAGGTAAGTTTATGATTTTATTAGAGATTTTATAATTTTCTAAGATGTAGATTTTTTCGTCTAATTGTTTTTTGGCATCAGTAACTAATTTTTCAAATAAATTTTTATCTGCTTGTAAACGCCCTTTGTTAAGTTCTCTGTGAATATCAAGAATATTATTGATAACTAATTCATTGAAATACGCTGCATGAAATGGATTCGAATTTTTTGTATTAATGCGAATGTAATTTGAATTCCCTTGTCTGTTTACTTGAAATAAATTCGTTAGGTTTTTTGTGCTTAAGCCGTGTTCTTCTAAATAAATCGTAATTCCAGCATCTAATTCAAAGTATAAATTAGGACTTTCGTGTGCCTCAATTAAGAAATTCAATCGATTAAGCACTTTAAGCGAATCGTTCCAAGGAAAATCAAAATCATGTTTAATCCAATCCGATTTGCCTTCCATTGCATCGCGTAAAATATGTAAACGAATACGCTCCATGTTTTTACGAGAACGACTCAATTCCATAATATTTTGGAAATAAGTTGTAATCTCGAACTGTTTGTATTCTTCGTTTGTTAAACTGAGCCCTTTTTGAGTTGGCAAATGCAAATAAAGAGAAGCTTCAGACTCATATTCCATTGGTCTGTTGCGAGTTAAGAAAATGACAAGTAAAACAACAAGAACTGGTAGAATTATAAATAAGTACCAGTTTTTGCGGAGTTCTCTTAAAATTTGCATTACTAAAATCATTTATAGATCTCCTCTTTGCGTCAACAAATCTAAACTTGCTTTCTTTTTCATTACATCATAATACACCATTAAATAACTTTCTTTTGCATCATTAATGGAGTTTAATGCATTTAAATACACACTAATTTCTAGTTCACCACGCTTAAATCGCTCTTCAATAAGAGTAAGTTGGTCGGCAATCGTGAAAAAAGTTTGATATCTGATTTCAGATTGCTTGATTGCCAATTCCATATCAAAAAGTAATTCCTGAATTTTTATAGCAATCGTTTCACTCTCTGACTCATAAGCCAATTTAGCATTAATTTTTTGCAATTTTGCAGAACGAATATTACTTGGGGTTGTAAATAAACGTTCAAAATCAATTTGAAGACTTATTCCTAAAGATGGAAGAACACCAACTGTAGTAGTTTGAGCAGTATAATCTTGAGAAATGGATAAAAACTGAACACCCATTTTAAAGCTTGATAACCAACCCATTTTTTCACGATTGATTACTTCTTGTTTATCTGCTACTTCATTAAGCTGAACTTTCAGAATAGCAGATTGGTTTAAAGCTTGCTGAATTAAAGTATCAGCGCTTGCTTCAATTTTAGTTGGAGGAGTAGGAAGAACAACTGAATTGGACTGAGCCTTTACAGAAATGAAACCTAAACTGATCCACATTCCAATGGAAAAAAGTAAGTACAACGAATAAGATGAAGTAGATGTTTTCATGTTCTAAAAGTAGAATTAAACATTTTCTTGTTGAAACAAAGCTGGAATAGTTTTGAAAATCAGTTTTATATCATAGATAAAACCAAAGTTTTTAGCATAAATATTATCTAAATCGATGCGTTCTTGAGCAGACATTTCACCTTTTTTTCCACGTTTGGTAACTTGCCATAAGCCAGTTAAACCTGCAGGAGCCATAAATCTGAATGCAGATTCATCACGCATTAATTGTTCTGCTTCATACATGGGTAATGGGCGGTTTCCAACTAAAGACATATCGCCTTTTAAAATGTTGATAAACTGAGGTAACTCATCAATGGAGGTTGAACGTAAAATTTGACCCACTTTAGTAACACGAGGATCATTTTGAAATTTCATGAAAGGAGAATTTGCTTTTTCGCGTTTTTGGCTTAAATAGAAATCCTCGCAAACTTCTTTACCATCACTATACAAAAGTGGGGAGCAAGGTACACCGAGAGCAGCACATTTAGGGCAAGATTCAACTTCAACCTCTTGTTTAGCATACTGATTTAAATGCTTCATTTGATTGATGCGTAAATCGGCATCAGTAGCCATTGTTCTAAATTTGATTAAATCAAAAATGGTGTAATATTGACCAACTCGTTTAGAGATATAAATAATTGGTCCTTTTGATTCTAATTTTATTGCAATCGCGACAAGTGCTAATAAGGGCGATATAACAATAAGTAGTGTTAAGGAAAATAGGATGTCGAAAATTCGTTTTGATCTCATGGTCGTACAAATAGAGTTTTGATTTACTCAAGTTTACGGCCATAGAAGCTCTTATTAGTTTACTTCTCGATTAACACATGAAAAAGCAGGATGAGTGAAAAGAAAGAGAGATGAATTCATAAATCGAAACCCAAACTCCCTCTTTCACCCAAAATTGCAATGCTAAAAAAGAAGGACGAAATTTATAAGGGCAGGGGAGATTTCAAGAAGAACATGAACGCCAAATTTCGAAATGAAATCAATTGCTAAAGTTTTTTTAGGACGAGTAAAACTGCTTCATTTTGTCTCAAAAGCGGGATTTTAGACATTGCCACGAAAAGAAAACTCCCTCTTTAACCTCAGTCTTAACATGCTAAAAAAGAAGGACGAACTTTAAAGAGGGCAGGGGAGATTTCAAGATGCTCAGACAACAGAAAACAGAAGATCAAAACAAAATCAAACTTTTTGAGCTTGTTTTGAAGCTTCAACCGCCAAACGATCAACTAAATTATTCTTTTCGTCCGTGCTATGACCTTTTACTTTTACCCAAACTACTTCATGTTGCTGCATCACAACAAGCATTTCCTCCCATAAATCTCGATTTTCAACAGGTTTTTTATCCGATTTAATCCAGTTTTTTTGCAACCAACCTTTAATCCAACCTTTAGTAAATGTGTTGATAATCAATGCGCTATCAGAATGAATAATTGCTTTACAGGGCTTTTTTAGAGCTCGTAATGCTTCAATAACAGCACGCATTTCCATTCTATTGTTGGTTGTTGGATTCTCACTACCTGATAAAGTTTTTGATTTACCATTAAACTCGAGATAAACACCCCAGCCACCTGGACCAGGATTGCCTGAACAGGCGCCGTCTGTATAAACAATAATTTCTGGTTTGCTCAAAAAAATCCTATGATTTGAAATAAGTGTTTTGTTAATCTAAATATCGATCAGTAATATCTTGAATTGCTATTTTGGTAGTTTCTGCAGCTTTTCGAACAGAATTAGCCCAATCCATTCCTTTCCCTGCATAAATAATTCCACGAGAAGAGTTAATTATCGGAATTCCTTTATGATTTTCTAAGCTCTGTTTAAGTTCTTCCACAGAACCACCTTGTGCACCAACTCCAGGAATCAATAAAGATTGATTTGGTGCATGATTAATTACTGTAGCTAATAAATCGTGATCGTAAGTTGCGCCAACAACCATTCCAAGATGAGCAATGGATGTTTTCTGCATTTCATGTAAATCAGAAGCAATTTGTTCAGAAAAACTTCCCGCTCCCAAACATTGACGCAAATAGTGTTTTGCTCCAGGATTTGAAGTAAGTGTTAACACATACAAAGCTTTACCACTATAATTACAATAAGGCTCAATTGTATCTAATCCCATTAGAGGATTTATTGTGAGTGCATCCACATAAAACTCCTCGAAATAAGCTTTTGCATAATGCGAAGCCGTGTTTCCAATGTCGCCACGTTTTGCATCGGCAATAATGATTTTACCGGAAGGAATATGATCTATAACTTTCTTGAAAACCTCTAAGCCTTTGCTTCCCAATGCCTCAAAAAAAGCAAGATTGGGTTTGAACGCACAAGCATGAGTATGAGTTAACTCGATAACTTCGTGGCAAAAACGTAAAACTAATTCAGCATCAGACATATTAGAAGATGGAAAACAGTCTCGAATTTTATGAACATCCGGATCAAGTCCAATGCAAAGTAATGATTGTGTTTGTTTTACTGATTTTTGAAGTTTTTCGATGTATTTCATAAGAAAAGTTTTAAAAGAGAATGAGTAGTTGAAAATACAACAATCTGGTTAATACTGAATAGTAATCAGGATGATTAAAAGATTTGTTCATTAAGAAAAAATATTTAAACCTGAGTTCGGGATAACAAATTAAAATAAAAACAGGTTAAATTAAATTTCGTCATTCTGTCCCGAAAGCATCGGGAAGAATCTCTGCTTAATTTGGTATTAAATTCGAGATTCAACTATGCATCCAATGACATTCTACATTGTTTATTCTGGGTTTTGATTAAAATTATTTTACTAAACCTTAACCCGAACTCAGGTTTATAGCTTAACTCCTCAAATTTGGACATTGAACTTATGTAAAGTGTAATAATTTTGCATAACTAATAATGAAAACAAGGGCTTATTCGCATCAAATTGAGCTTAGTTCATATACATCATTTAGTCCCTTTATTATCCCGAGGGCAAAACGAACTCAGCATTTGAATTATTTGCCTAAATCAAAGGTGCCTTAAATTTTAGAGTAAAGATTTTATAAACAAAAAAAACCTGAATAACATGAAAGTGTCACATTATTCAGGTCGTAAAATCTGGCTAAAAAAGTTTAGCTAGGATCATCTGCTAATGGAATTCCTTGTGGGATTCTATTAATACGTACTAATTCAAGATTTGCACCAAATTTTGAATTGATAACTTTGATAATCTCATTAGTAACAATACCGTGACCTCTGTTAGAAGGGTGAACGCCATCAAAACTAAATAAACTACCTAAACGTGGCGCAAGTGTAACACCATCCGAAACTACAAAACCCGCAGTAACAATATCTGCGAATATTTTATTCATATCTACAAGAGCAACTTTAGCAGAGTTTGCAGCAACAACTTGAGCAATAGCACCATTGAATAATGCTGTTACAGTTTTAGCAATAGCTATTTCGTTTTTATCTAAGATAAACTGATTTGGAATTGGGTTATGTGGATGTAATCCAAAAGGTTGAGCAAAATTTACATCAAAACCACGAGCATTTAATTCAGCAATTGCAGTTGCCTGATCAACTCCAAATGTTTGCATATACAAACCATAAGTAAGTTGTTTCATGGTGCCAGCAAGAGTTGCATTATCCATAGCAGCAGCAGTAGCAGCAGGAATTGCATTAGCAGTACCAGCAGTAGCAGCTACAATAAAACCTTTCCAGTAGTTCGTAATTGCTGTTACTCTAGCGGCATCAGCAGGATTAGCAGAACTTGCAGCCATCCAATTCAGTGCACCTTGACCAGTAAGCAAAATCATTGTTGAATCTGGTTTATCAAGATCTGAAACAGAAAATGAAGCAAATGCAAATTTATTTTCTTTCATGCCTAATTGAGGAACACCATTATAAAATGTTGCAGAAGCATATAATGTGTTTACTCCAGCAGGAAGAGAAGCTGTAAATAATGGTTTTGCAGCTGGTCCAACAAAGTTTGCAAAAGGAATAGAAGTTACTCCAGGAATATTTCCAACAACCATTTTGACTGAACTATTAGTCGATAAAATATCAGCAATGGAGGCTGCGAAACTTGTAGCAAAAGCTGTAGGACTTGTGAATGCTCTTAAGCCACCGCTAGTCACATATCCTAGAATGTCATTGTTACCTAACCAAAAAGATACAAAAGTTGGATTTTGCTCTTTTAAATAGGCGCTAAATGTTTTTCCAGTTGTTCCCAATGCAAATGCATAAGGTGCTGCATTAGAACCTGTTAAGCGTTGAAGATAAGTATCAATAGTAGCACCGCTAGCATTAACGCGTGTACCACCAAGATAATCATCTAAAACAGCACCAGGAACTCCTAAGTTTTGATAACCGCCTTCAGGTTGAGTAGGTAAAACACCAGGGTTTAATGTTAAAACAGTTGTAACTGGTGATGCAGGGTTTGAGAAATCTGCAATCTGTACACGATCTCCGTATCCTTGTCCAATTTCTGGTTGTCTAAAATCTACTCTTAAAGCTTGAGAAAGTAAATTAGGATAGGAATAAGCTTGACCTTCTGGATACAAGGCATTGCTTTGAAAACCAGCCGCCAGTGAATTACCAATAGCAACATATTTTGTAAAATCAGCAGTTCCCGCATCAACAGGCTGAACAGTCTGCTCGTTAAAATCAGCGCAGTTATTTAAAAATGGAGTAGCAAATACTGCGAGAAGAAGGTATTTAGATAATTTCATAATCGTTTTATCTCCTCTACTTAAAATGTTAATGATATACCTACGCCATAAATATTGGCAAATGTATTGTAGTAACCCCGAAAGTTGTTTTCAGAATTAGTTGCTTCACGTTCAAAACCTCGAATAAATGTATAATAGAAGTTCAAACCAACATTAGGAGTTACGAAATAACTAGCACCTAATGAGCCGATCAAACGGTCAGTATCTGGAAGTGTGGGGTCAATTGTTTCATCAGGAACAGGATTTTTGTCAAATCCAACACCACCACGAACAGTTAAACCTTGAACAGCACGAACAATATATTCAGCACCAAATCGGATTTGATACACGTCTTCATATAAACGTGGGCTTTTTGAATCTTGAAGTACAGCTGTTTCGAATTCAGGTCTGAAATCAATAATTAAGGTGTCATAACTTGACCATCCCCAATTAACATAATCCAAGTTTAACGTTAAGTCTTCGGTAGGGCGAACACTAACACCAACAGTCCAGTTTGCAGGAGTAGTTATACTCAAGTCACCTTTAGCTCCGGGTATAAACTGTGATTCTGGAAGATTAGTAAAAGTTGCATCTCCTACTAAATTTAATTCCAATTGGCTTCTGTAGCTAAATCCAACAGATAATTTATCCATAGGTTTGTAGATAATACCAACGTTGTAACCGTAATAAAGACCATCACCTTCACCTTCTAAGCGAATCATTCTTGGCTCGCCGTTAGTTGGAGTGGTGAAATCAGTTACACGACGCTCAAGAGTTGCCGCAGATAAAACACCAATTTGTAAACTACCACCAATAGATATTTCGCCATATTCTTTAAAAGGAAGCATATAAGCTAATGTTGGAGCAACAACTGCGGTTTGAATACCAGTTTCAGTTGCAAAACCAGCACCTACCCAATTTCTATCCCATTTACTACCTAAACCAAATGGAACATAAACGCCTAAACCAGCTGTTAAACCTTCCATAATTTGATAAGATGCATATAAGTGAGGGATTGGAAACGTTTTGGAATCCATTCTTGTTTCTTCTACGGAATAAGGATAAGGCCCTCTGAATCTAGTATTAGGGGCAATAAATACTGCTCCAGTTTGAAATTGAAATCCAGAAAGTTGAGCTAACCCAGCAGGGTTAAAAAATATGGTTGATACATCGCGTCCGTCAGCGACATAGGCCCCCATCATACCACTTACACGAACACTTGTCTCAAAAATGGCGAAACCGCCGGCAAATGCTTGTGTTGAAGTAATCAGGAATAAGCCAAGGCATAGTAGTCTAAGGCGCATAATAATGGCTCCTAATGTTGAATGTTGTTTGTTTTTATATTGTCGGTAGTCTATGAAACCGCTTTCAATTTCAGAAAATACTGTAATTATTAACTTCTATGAAATGAATACCCAAAAAAAAACGTTTATTTTAAATATTTTTAATATCTGATTCACTTATTGGTCAGTTTTAAAGGATATAATACTTTTTGACCGTTTGATTTCGTTTAAATTTTTGTGCTTATTGCCCTATCTTTGTAAGATAATCACTGTGTTTATTCATGAAATTCCATTTTTCACTATATTTATTTTCCGTTATTAAAACTTATAGGGCTTATTCCTTCAAGATAATATCGCTTTGGGTATTTATTGCACTATTTATTCCATCGTATAGTATTAGAGCGCAAGTAGTTAATCCAAATTCATGGTTTAAAGAATCTCAAACTTGGTTTCAATTAGTTCTTGCAAATGTTACGCAAACACATTCAGCCCTAGTAAAAGAAGGGAACTCCGATTATGGAGCAATGTATAAAGTGAATGTTTCTAATTTGATTATTGCAGGTTTCCCTGATCAAACCGTTCCAGAAGAGCAATTAAAGGTTTATCTCAAAGGAAAAGAGATTCCAATCTTGATACAAAAAAAAGAATCAGGAAATCTAACATCAGGAGATGCTTTTTTCTTTTATGGGGAACGAAATACAGGTAAGGATGAGAATTGGGCGTACGGAAGTAATGGAACTGATCAAAAAAGTACGTTTTATTCCTTGTATTCAGATACCTCGTATTATTGGCTAACTTGGTCAGAAACTCCTGGAAAAAGATATCAGTTAAAAAAAGAACCCATTTCGGATACTTTTTTTACTGGATTTAGAGACACACTTCATAATGAAGTAGAAGAAACAGGGTTTTATCAGGGTTATGATTCTTTTGCTGAACTCTCTACTTATGGCGAAAGCGAAGGCCGGTATTTTTATGATATCGATATGACAAGTCTAGCTTCTAAACATGTAACATTTGGGAACTCTTTACATGATATCTTAAGAGTCGATTCGACTATTTATTTTCAAGGTAGATTAGCAAGTGCCTCGAATGGTACAAGAACAGTACGATTACAATTAAATCATTTTTTAAACGGTACAATTGCTTACCACACTATTGGAACTAAAACTTGGTCTGGAAAAGGAGAGGGGATAGTAAATGGGTCAATATCTCCCGTCCGATTAATTAATTATGGAGAGTTAGATTTCTATTTCAATATTTTAAATGATAATACATCTCTTGCTACACCACATTTAATGTATTTCGATTGGTATAAGTTTTCTTATTTCAGAGGGTTTTCTATTCGTTCTGTTACCCATCAATTTAATTTTCGTCTTAAAGCAGATGGGCAAAAATCGGTTACTTTCAAAAATATTGCAGAATCGGATACGGTTGTGGTCTATTCTCCATCTCGTGGAGTTTATTTTGAAACTGTTAAGAATTCAGGTACGCAAACTGCCGCTTTTTTTGATAATGAAGCGCAATCTTCTTCACATTTGTATGTTGCTGTAAAGAATAAATCCTATCCATTACCGGTATCGATTCGAAAAGTCACCCTATCTGCAGATTTACTTTCAGCAAATAATGAAGCTTCTGTAATTATTTTAACGCGGCCCTTTTTTAAAGCTCAAGCTCAAATCTATGCAAATTATAGAGCTGCGCGCTCTAAAGTACCTGTAAAAGTAGTCATTGCTGATGATGTCTGGCAAGTTTTTGGACATGGTATTCAAACTCCAAAAGCTATTCAAGATTTTATTCATTATGCTAGACAGACTTGGAAAATTAAACCAGAATATCTGTTTATTCTAGCTGATGCTTCGCTTCAATTACGAAATTCTAGAATTGCTTCAAACGAAATTCCCTCTTTTGGATTCCCTTCATCTGATACCTGGTATGGAATGAATCAAGTGTCGGCAACAGATTGGATCCCAAGGGTTTCTGTGGGTCGATTAACGGCTAAAACTCCAGCAGAAGCTATCTCATATCTTAGCAAAGTAAGTCAGTATGAATCGGATAAAGCAGAATATGATTTATGGCAAAAAAGAGTAACCTTATTAAGTGGTGGCTTTGATGATTCTGAACGTCAACTGCTCTATCTATTTAACAAAAAAATTGGTGATTTAACGGCAAATTCTGTCGTTGCTGCCGACACAACAATTATTGGGAAGCAGTCAAACCAACCTTTGGATGCAAGTATTCGCGGTGATTTATCGACCTTAATTAATAATGGAACATTTATTCTACATTTTTATGGGCATTCATCACCAGATTCGTGGGATTTATTAACAGATAACCCATCAGCTTATCAAAACAAAGGAAAACTTTCAGTAGTTCTTTCATTGGGTTGTTATTCTGGTTTGTTTACAACTTCCTCCGATCGAGTAATTTCAGAACAATTTGTTATGGCTCCAAATGCGGCAATTGCATTTATTGGTGGTTCGGGTCAAGGGCATCCCTCAGCATTACAAAATTATGCCGATGGTTTCTATAATTACATATTCAATGATACAACGGCTGTTTTAGGAGATGTAGATAGAAAAACAAGGATTGATATGATAAAACGCTTTTCTAATATTCCATTGTTAGATTTAGCTCTTTTGCAAAATACAACTGTTATTGGAGATCCAAGTATTCGTCTAGCTTATCCCAAAAAGCCAGATTATCGTTTCGATTACAATCCCGTTTCTTATTCCCCTGCTCAAACCAATGTATCGGATAGTATTTTTTACATTTTACCAAGAATTCGAAACTTAGGGACTCGGCCAAGCTCCGTAAGCTCATTAAAAATAAGTCATTTATCGCCATCGGGAAAGCTTTTAGACAATTCAGTTCCAATTCAACCAGTTTATACTGTCTATGAAATAGTTGTTCCAATAAAGATAACAGATGAAGATGCAGGTTTACACAAATTTGATTTTGAAATTAATCCAGAGAATGAAATTGTTGAATACAGTCTGAATAACAATTCTTTAAGTTCGGAACATCTCGTCTATTCTACAGGTGCAGATCTTATTTACCCACCAGCTCACAGTATTCATAATTCAACAAAGCCACTATTTGTTTTAAGTTCACCAACAATTATTAACGGCGAAACATTTGATATTGAGGTAGACTCGGTTCCCAATTTCGAGTTTCCTATGGCAACAACTAGTTTAACAAGTAATCAGTTAAATGCAACTTGGGAACCTGATTTAACACTTGTTCAGAACAAGGAATATTTTTGGAGGGCTAAAGTTAAACGAGATGAAGAAGAAAATTGGCGGACGGCTAACTTTACTGTAGATACTACAAAAACAGGTACTTGGTGGATTCAACAACCAAGAGAATTCCCTGAAAATACACTTTCTAGTTCTTTGAGTTACTCCGATTCAACGTTTTCATTTAATACCGTTAGTCTTGGAGTTCGAACCTCAACCCTAACTTGGGATCTTTCAAATGATGCCGCCTATCAAAACTATCCGGCATCAACTTTTGTTAATGGTGAACAAATGGGGCGTTTAACAATCAGTTTTTATATGATTGTAATTAACGGTTTAACTGGTGAAATCAGAAATGGCTTAGATTCCCAAGGTATTCCTAGAGGGCAACATTATGCGGTACATGCAGGAGTATTTGCAAATACGGGTGCATTGTCAAAATCGCAGTTTATTACAGATTTAAATGCCATAAATCCCGGAGATATAGTCATTCTGCGAGTTAGGAATTTTTATTTAATAAGCCCAAACTCATCATTATTCACAGATTCCTTTAGTGATCCATTAATTAAAGCTTTAAGATCTGTCGGCGCATTTAAAGCAGCAGGAGGGGTTAATGGAACTTCTCCTGCTGCTTTGGCTACAACAGATGGTTATATCCTTTTCGGGAAAAAATTCGCCAATACTTCATTGTATGATCCAAGTCAGGTTTCAGAATATATAGTAAAAGACATAAATACTGTTTTTGAAGCAGATACTACTTATTTATTCAATTCAAGTGAAGGATCTATGACAACAGGACTTATCGGACCTGTAAAATCATGGAAACGATTTGAAGGTGGCGGAGACAGAGTAAGTCCGACAGGTAAAATTTTTATCGATATTTATGGGCAAAAATCTCAAGCGTCCTCTCCAGTTCGCTTATTAACATCAAATCCAAATGGACTAGGAACTACTTTTACTTCTGATTTAACAAGTATTAATCCTATTCAATACCCTTATTTACGATTAATAGCCCGATTGGAAAACCCTGATAGAAAAACGCCACAATTAGAACGCTGGCGAATTCAATATGAGCCATTACCCGAATTAGGAATTGATGGATTTTCTGCACGAACAAATACAGATTCTTTAGAAGAAGGCTACACGTATAAATTTAATATTAGTGTTCAAAACTTAGGTTTAATCGATGCAGATACCGTAATTGTAGATTTTTTTGATGTGTATAAACCAAAAAATGGATTGTATCAGTCTACTTTATTAAAAAAAGATACACTTTTAGGCTTTGAAGCATTTAGAAAAACGGGAGTTGAAAATCCAGTAACAACAAAACAAACCGAATTAACCATGAAAACCTTGGGTAAACAAGGCGACCATACACTTCAAGTTCGTTTTCAGTCGGGGTTTCAAGATCAATTTAGTTACAATAATTTTTATTCAAGAGATTTTTATGTTCAAAAAGATTCAATTTCACCAAAGATTGAAGTTTTTGTAGATAATCGATTTTTACCACCTGTCACTCAGCCAATTACAGATAAGGCAAACCCAAATCTATCCTATGTTTCTTCAAAGCCTGTTATAGATATTTTTTGGAAAGACAGTAATCCTTTTCTGAGAGTACAAGATTCTACAACAATTGAGATTCGAATGTTTACATCAAATCGCTCCGATTATACCTTATATAATTATTTAAATCCTGAGGTTAGGTTTGTGCCTGCAACAGAAAATGGAGCATTAAATGAAGCTTACGTTGAGTTTATGCCTGATTTTTCTGCTTATGGAGACACCGCAATTACCTTGCAAATTTTCTCTCGAGATTTGTCTGGAAATGCAGCAGAAAATAAAGAAGATGGTTATATCATTAGTTTTAGAGTTTCTCAAGAAGAAGGAATGACATCCTTCTATCCATATCCGAATCCGATGTCGAATTTTACAAATTTTGCATTTGAATTGCAGGGGAGTGATATAAGCTCGATAGAACAGCTCAAATTGAAATTATTTACCTTATCTGGGCGCCCAATAAAAGTAGTTGATCTACTAAACAATCCTTTTTTACTCAATGATGGAAGACTACGTATTGGCTGGAATGTGTACCGTTGGGATGGATTAGACGATGATGGCGACCGATTAGCAACAGGAGTTTATCTATATCATGTTGATTTCAAAGCTGGCGGAAAAACGATAAAAGTGAATAATTCAACAAGTGTTGAGAAACTTGTTATTGTTCGTTAGAAATCGTCATTTAAACCTAAAGTAAACAATCAAATTAGCTCATATTTTTATTTGGTCAAATAGGTTTCAACGATGATACTATTATACAACGAAACGACATTTAATTAAGGGTTTGCTAAAATTCAATTAGTGCAATTTTGGGTATTGCATTTAGAATCTTATAAAACAAAAGGACCATTGCTCATTAAAAGCAATCATAAATGATGTTATTTCACATTTACATGTCCTATTAGGGTACTTATGGTTATTAAATTCCATTAATACTAGTGTCATTTATGAAAAATAGAATCATAGTCCTTTTTATTCTGCTCATACTTATTATTGTAGATTCAGTAAATGCCCAACTCTCAACACAACATTTGCAAGAAACTAGAAGCATTAAAAACTTCAATTTTGGTTGGAAACATCTAAAAGATAATACTTATGATACACATAGAGTTGGATTGATAGATACAGATTGGGAAATGGTTGATTTACCACATGATGTAGCAATATATGAAGAAGTAAGTCGAGAAAAATCAGATGGGGCCAACGGATATTTTCCATATTTGAAAGGCAGTTATCGCAAGCATTTTTCTTTGTCTTCAGAAAACCAAGGTAAATTGATATTTATTGAATTCGAAGGTGTTTATAGAAATGCAAAAATTTGGATTAACGGACATTATTTAGGAAACCACCTCAATGGCTATCTTGGCTTTGAATATGAATTATCAGAATATATACGCTTCAATCAAGACAATGTAATAGTTGTAAAATACGACAATACAATAAAAGGTACCTCAAGATGGTACACAGGAGCTGGAATTTACAGAGATGTTTGGTTAAAAATTGTTGATCCTTTACACATCCCTTTATATGGAACATATATTACTACGCCAAAAGTAAATAAATCACTGAGTTTAGTAAATGTAGCAACAGAAGTAACTAACAACTACAAAGAGTCTAAGCATTGCAAGTTAATAAGCAAAGTTGTAGATGTGAATAATAAAATGGTAAGTCAAAGCGAATCCATTGTTGTAATTAAAAGTGGAGAAACCTTTGTATTTAATCAGGAAATAGAAATTAGAAATCCTGATTTGTGGTCAACTAAAACGCCTTATTTATATACCTTGAAATCAGAAATTTATGATCAAGATAAATTAGTAGATGCATTCAAAACAAGTTTTGGAATCCGAGACATACGAATGATACCCGAAAAAGGATTACTTATTAATGGAGAAAAAGTGGTCGCTGTTGGAGGGAATATACATCATGATTTAATAAGTCTGGGAGTCGCTGCATATAAAGCAGGATTTGAGAAACACATTCTCGATTTAAAATCTATGGGTAGCAATTCAGTGCGTCTAAGTCATAATCCACATGCAATGCGACTTTTAGAGGTTTGTGATGAACAAGGTGTTTTGGTTTACAACGAAGGTTTTGATAAATGGACGAGTCAATTTTATGGCGGTGAAGTGTCCTTTGACAGTCAGTATAAAAAAGACATAGAAAATTGGATTAAAAGAGATCGAAACCATCCATCATTCTATATCTGGAGCGCAGGGAATGAAGTATCGCAACAAGGACAAATTGAAGATGAAAAATTTGAAACACCTAAAGACGCAATAGATTATGGTGTATCAACCTTTAAAAAGATAAAAAATGAAATTAATAAATGGGACCCCTCAAGAAAGGTTACGGTTGGTTTATTCCCAAGCAGAGAAAAGGTCTGGAACGGATATGACCCAAAACACCAAGCAAATTTCAACGAAGCTCTACCTGCTGAAATGGCGTGGTATTCCGATGTTGTAAGTGGTAATTATACCGAGCAAATGTTTGCCAAAGATCATAAGAAATATCCTCAGATGATGTTTATCAATTCTGAAGCTAATACCTCTTTAGGTATGGATTTCAAGGATGTTTCTTGGTCTTATATAGATACAAATTATGTTATAGCCCATTATTATTGGACTGGGTATGCCTATTTAGGTGAAGCCACTTGGCCAAGGATTGGGTGGAGCCTAGCCTTCTTTGATTTAGGTGGAGAATTAACCAATCTAGGTTCTATGTACCAAAGCTACTACGATCAACAACCAATGAGTCATCTTTGGGTTTATGATGAAAGTGAATCGGCTATGAAATTGTACGAAGAACAGTATGGATATAATAAAACCTGGAGTTGGTATCTCATGACCAAAAATTGGAATTGGGAAAATGGTACTCAACTTAAAATGGCGGTTTTTTCTAATTGTGAAGAAGTAGAATTATTCCTCAATGGAAAATCACAGGGACGTAAGAAACCTGTTGATTTTAAAAATAAAATTGTAGAATGGGAGCTAACATATAAAGAAGGTACAGTTGAAGTTGTTGGATTGAATAAAGGAAAAAAAGTATCGCAAGATAAATTAACAACGGTTTCAGAACCTTATGAAATTCAGCTTCAAACTACTAAAAGTAAATTAAAGCCAAACGGACTTGATTTGTTATATATAAAGGTAGCTGTATTAGATAAAAAAGGAAGAAAAGTCAACACTGCAAATCATGAAATTTCTTTTGAAGTTACTGGGGGCGGAACATTAGAGGGTCTTTCTAGTGGCGATATTTTGAGTCACGAAAATATGAAAGCTTCAAAAAGGAAGTTACATAATGGGAGTTGCCAAGTTGTAATAAAATCCGGTAGAGAAAAAGGATTTATATCTGTCAAGGCAAAGTCAGAGGGATTAAATGAGGCTTTTTTAAGAATAAAAGTTGAATAATATCGTGTTAAAATTAAATTTTTTGAACCTTAATACATAAAAAAATATATGAAAGAATTCTTATTAATACTTCTTTTTACTATATCAATAGTACCTAATCATTACAAAAATCTTGATCATAAAGTTAGTGAAGTAGAAAAAACTACGTTTAAATCAAACGTTGAAAAAATTTTATATCACCTCAGAAATCCGTCAAAGGATTTTGTATTAACAGTTGCACACAGAGGAGATTGGAGTTATGCACCAGAGAATTCCTTGGAAGCTATAAAACGCTGTATTGAATTAGGAATTGATATTGTAGAGATTGATGTCCAAAAAACCAAAGATGGACAAATGGTGCTTATGCATGATTACACCGTTGATAGAACCACAAATGGAACAGGAAAGGTGAGTGATTTTACTCTTAAAGATATAAGGGAGCTGCGGTTGAAAAATAATTGTGGTATTCAGGGAAGTCGTCAGCAGGTGCCAACGCTCGAAGAAGTAATGCTTCTTGCAAAAGATAAAATAGTTATCAATCTCGATAAAACTGAAGGAGAAACCCTTAAAGAAGCTTTTGAAATTCTAAAAAAAACGGGCACTGTTCATCAAGCTATTTTTAAAGGAAATAATACGATTCAATTTATGCGAGAAAAATACGGTACCCTATTAGACTCCCTAATTTATATGCCTATAGTTTGGTACAACAAACCAAATATTAACACATATATCGATGACTTTAATAAAGATCTAAAGCCAATAGCTTATGAAATGTTATTTGATAAAGTTGAATCGCCAGTTTTTTCAGCTATCAAAACGATGAATGCAAAAAAGATAACGGTTTTGAACATTGCCCTATGGGATGATTTGGTTGCAGGACATTCTGATGAGCAAGCTCTCATTGAATCGCCCGATGCAGCATGGGGCTGGTTGATTGAAAACGGTGCAAATGCAATTATGACAGATCGCCCAGCAGAGCTGTTAAAATACCTTAGATCCAAAGGTTTACACGATTAGTAGTAATCATTTCAAACATATATATCTATGATTATACATCCAACTAGGTTAAAAATTGATTATCCAGTTAAAATTTTACTCATTCTTTCACTATTGATACTTCAAATATCTTGTGATACTGAAAAAGTTAATAATCTCAATAGTTTTAAAAAGAAAATATCAGAAAATACTTTTAACAAACTACAAGATCGATTAAACGAAGTTAATACAGATATTCAAGAAAGTGGAATAGTATATGATTCAATTAGTAAAGAAAAACTGTTAAAAGGATATAGCTATGGAGAGTATTACGACTGGGATTTATATTATGAAAACATCTATCTGTCTTATTATGGTATTTCAGATTATTGTTTTTCCAATTTGAATGTTTTTCTAAGCCTACAACACGAAAATGGGTTCATTCCGAGAAGTTTTGGGGCAAAAAATTATGGAGCAAAAGAGATGTTCAAGCCATTTATAGCTCAGATAGTTTTACTAGGCTCTCTGCAAAAAGAAGATTTCAGCTGGGCAGAAAATCAGTATCCAAAACTTGAAAAATACATCCATCGATGGATGGAATATGATAAAGACGGCAATGGATTGATGTACTGGGGAGAATTTGAAACAGGAGAAAACGGAGCCTATCACAGCGGAATGGACAATCAGTTTTCAAGAACTATAGGTCGCAGTGAAGGCGTTGACTTAAATTGTTATTTGGTTCGAGAATTGGAGGCTATGGCAGTTATTGCAGCACAATTACAAAAGTCAGATGATGCTAAAAAGTTTAGAAAACAGGCTAAAGTGTTAACAAGTAGGATTAATGAGATTTTATGGGATGAAGCCGCAGGCTTTTATTATGATAGAAATGAAGATACAGGCGAAACCACAAAAGTAAAGTCTATATCAGGATTTGCCCCATTGTGGAGTAAAGTGGCAAGCAAAAAACAAGCAAATATTTTGGTGATGCAGCATCTAACAAACCCCAAAGAATTTTGGACAAAATACCCTGTGCCAACTTATGCGATTAATGAAGCTGATTATTATCAAGGCTCAAAAACTGGTGAATGCAA
>Ga0210041_1001923_pt1 | contig 18569 bp, 15 predicted proteins | sample CryGeymeta201503_FD_183973 | JGI IMG/M metagenome (GOLD analysis project Ga0210041, IMG submission 183973) | Groundwater microbial communities from Crystal Geyser aquifers in Utah, USA - Crystal Geyser metaG 2015-03 (SPAdes) (version 2) | ecosystem: Environmental > Aquatic > Deep subsurface >... | reverse complement strand
TAAAAAGAAAAAAAAAAGAAAAGATAAAGGGTTAGTTGACAGGAATGCAGCAGCAATTATGCTTCAGGAATATTTAGATTCTAAAGAATAGATAATTAAAACTAAAATAAAATTATTGACATTTATAAGCTGAAAAAGTATTTTCAGTATAACAAATAAACAAATAAATGGGAGCAACTACATGACACTGGACGCACTCGGAATGGTCGAGACAAAAGGACTTGTCGGATCAATTGAAGCTGCTGACGCAATGGTAAAAGCAGCAAAAGTAGAATTACTCGGAAAAGAAACTATTGGTGGTGGATATGTAACCGTAATGGTTCGTGGTGATGTTGGAGCTGTAAAAGCAGCAACGGATGCAGGTGCAGCAGCGGCACAGAGAGTAGGTGAACTAGTTTCAGTACATGTAATCCCTCGCCCGCATGCTGAAGTAGAAAGTATTCTTCCAAAAAGAAAGTAGTAAATTATGCATACGGCTTTGGGGTTAATTGAAACAAAGGGTTTAGTAGCTGCAATAGAAGCTGCTGATACTATGGTAAAAGCTTCAAATGTAAAATTATTGGGTAAAGAAGTAACTCAAGCTGCATTAGTTACAATTATAGTTACCGGTGATGTTGCAGCTGTTAAATCAGCAGTTGATGCTGGAGCTGCAGCAGCTAAAAGAGTTGGGGAAGTCATTTCTACACATATAATCCCTCAGCCAGATTCTCAAATTTCAATAATAATACCTGAAATAGATAGTCAAGAAATAATTTCAAAACACTTATCTTCTACTGCTAAAGAATCAGTACAAAAAACTACAGTTGCAAAAGAAACAAAGAAAAGACCTATTATTAAAATTAAAGTGGAATCTGAAGAACAAAAATCAGAAACATCTTCTGAAACTATTGCAAGATTACGAAAAGAAGCTTTAGGTGATAAAGTTGTGGATACAAAAGAAGAAAATGTAAAAGAATTTTCTAAGGAAAAGGGGACTTCAAATTTAGATTTAAATGAATTGGAGTCTATGAATGTACATCAATTAAGAAAATTAGCTAGGAGCATTGAGGGGTTTCCAATTCAAGGAAGGGAAATCTCCCGTGCAAATAGAAGTACTTTACTCGGATATTTTAACAGCCTCTAATATATCAATCTTAATTTATAAATTAATTACTCAGGGAAAAGAAACTGTTGCACATATTGTAAAGCCACTTGCTATTTTTACTGATGTTCTACTATTTAGAGGTAAAGATCATCCTGTAAATGCCCAAACTATAATTAATCTTTTCTTTTTCAAACGAACATATTTTTTCTTTCTAATACATTTGATAATTATAATTAACTTAGAAGGAAATTTTATTGATATAAAAGTTGATTGTTTTTATTGTTTGAGTTTAATTATTCGTCTACTAAAATTTTAGTAAGTGAAAGCAGCTGTAATTGCTATACTTTTTGAAGTAAAGGTTTTTTACTTCTTGTTCTTTGGGTAGGTATCCACTTAATTTGATTCACTTTATTTAACTTGTAATCAAGATGGGCACAAACATTATTAAAATAATTGAACGCTTGAAGAGGGTTTTCATAAGGGCTAAAATATTTATGTACATCTCCATCTGCCCAGTATTTGGTACACATATAATAAAAATGATCTGAAGTGGTAAGTTTTTTCCAAATATCCAATAACTTAGTACAGCTTTTATTATATACAGCATCTTCCAATTCATAAATTCTGCGTAAAGCTTCGTGTTGTAGGGCATTACTGCGCCAAGCCGATAAATCTCTTTCAATGTCTGCCCAAGAACTTATGTCCGATACATTATAATCGCCTTTTATTGGATATGTCTGAATTACTTCTGAAGGAGTTTTAAAATCAAAGTCCGAATGTTTAAAAATATACTCAGGAAGTTTCTCAAGGAAATTGAAGATTCCTGTTTTTGCCCATTGGTGTTCGCCAAAGGTTTCATAATCCATAAATAAATTCACCACATCACCGCTTCCGGCTATGCTGTGTATCCAGTGTGCATAGGTTTCTGCGTTTAATGGAAACTCTTTCCAGTGCCTATCGGAAAACCTAAAGGCTATATCATCACTAAGTTTATAATTTTTAAGAAGTATGGGGAAATTGGAATTTTCCGGTGGATGATGAATATAATTAGGAGATTTATAACCCAAAAGCTTTTCAACACCTTCAGCAATAATTGCTTTGTATCCTAATTGAGATATATACGAAGCTATCTCATTGTTATATATTAACTCAGTATTTCTAAATACAACCGGTTCAATACCAAAAAGCTGTTTTATTTTTTCTTTATGTTGTTGTATTTGTTTTTTAAACTCTTCTTTAGAGTACAAGTAACTTAGTGAATGATAATAGGTTTCAGAAAGAAGTTCTACACAACCTGTATCTACTAATTTTTTAAAAGAGTCTAAAACATCCGGACGCCAATTTTCAAATTGCTCTAGAGTAACACCTGATAAGGAATAGCTTATCTTAAAAGCACCATTGTACTTTTTAATAAGATTATAGAATATTTGATTAGCAGGTAAGTAACATTTTTCGGCAACCTTATTTAATACATTTCTGTTTTTTATATCATCAAACACATTATCACGATATCCAATATCAAAAAAAGTGAATTGCCTTAGTCTATAAGGCTGATGAACTTGAAAGTAAAAACAAATAGATGTCATTTTTTTTAGTTTAAAAATTTATAATATTCACTTATTATTTTTTCTGCAGAGGCATTCCAGCTTACTTTAGTAAGTTCTTCCCTCTGTTTTTCTACAACCCTTAAGCGTTTTTTATTGTCTTGCAGCAATTCTACAATTTGTCTCGAAAATTTATTCGTATCCCAAAAATCAGCTTTGAGTGCTGACAAAAGTACTTCAGCAGCACCGGATTGTTTTGTGATAACACATGCTACACCGGCTCTTGCCGCTTCAAGAGCAGTAAGTCCGAAAGGTTCCGAGACGGAAGGCATAAAGTAAACATCAGAAGTAGCTAACAATGCGTTTACTTCATCTCGCTTAATAAATCCTGTAAAAATGGTATACTTACTGAGTTTTTCATAGGCACCTTGCATCATTAACTTTTCAAGTAAATCACCTGAACCCGCTATCACAAATCGTACATTTTTATAAACAGAAACAACTTTTTGGATAGTCTCTAACAAAAACCCGGGACCTTTTTGAGAAGTAATTCTACCAAGGAAAGTAACAATTTTTTGCGGAATATTATGACGCCATCTTTTAATTAAATCATCTTCTATTGCATTGTGTATAGGTATTAATATCACTTCTGATATGCCATAATTTTTAATTATGCATTTTTTTGTATAACCACTAACTGGGAATATTATATCTGCAAATTGCATAGTCTTAAGTTCAATATTATAAATTTCATTTTGTGTATCGGCACTAATTCTATCAGTTTCCAAGGCATGTATATGAAGGGCTAATGGTTTGTTTGTTATCTGTTTTACAGCTCTGCCGGCACTAAAAGTAATCCAATCATGGCAATGTATAATATCAAAAGTTAGGTATAGCGAGACCGTAGCAATTACTGTTTTGAAGGCATTCATTTTTTCCCATAGGTCCCATCCATATACTTCATCAGATTTAAAAAGATTCAAGTAACTGATACTTTTTAAATTGATATCATTTCTACTTAAATTATTATCTAAATATTCTATTGTAAAGGGATAAACCGAAGTTACTGTTGAAGACTTAAAATAAACACGATTATGCATAAGGTTATTAAATTCTGGAGTGTTGAGATCTTCTTCAATAGTATTTAATCCATATACAGTAATGTTATCATCAATTGGTGTTTCTTTATCTTTATAAGGGATTATCAGTTTAACATGCATAAACTTACTAAGAGCTTTAACTAGACCGTGTGTGGCAATGGCAAGCCCTCCCACCATTCTTGGAGGATATTCCCAACCAATAACCAATACACTTTTGTTTTTCAAATTATCCATGTTATCCTTTTCAAATCCTAATATTTTTTTTCATTTTATTATTTTATCATATTGACTAGATGATCACCCACTCTTAAAGCATTTGCCATAATAGTTAATGATGGATTAACCGCAGCACTTGATGGAAAGAAGCTTCCATCTACAACATAAAGATTATCAACATCGTGTGTCCTGCAATTCAGATCTAAGACACTCGTTTCAGGATCCTTTCCGAATCTGCATGTGCCAACTTGATGTGCTACCCCTTCTAGCGGAATTTTTTTCTTCAAGTAAATTGAACATGGAATAATTTTTTCACCACAATCAATTGACTTTAAAACTTCAGTCCACCTTTTAAGTAAACGGTTATAGGCTTCTTTATTATTATCAGTATAGTTTAGCTGGATGTTTCCGTTCTTTAGTGTTACGCGGTTATTCTGATCAGGCAAATCCTCTGCTGTTATCCACCAATCAATTGAGTGTTTTGCCATTTGATCTAAAGCAGCACCGGGAGTCATTGCAGGCGCATCACCTTCAAGCATTTCTTTGTTTGCTTTACCAAGTAACTGTACATGTCCCATTGGGAAATCAAAACCTTTTTCGCCCCAATAGAAATCATTTACAGCCAGTGTTTTTTGAAATATTGTTGGATTAAGTTTTTTAGTTAAACCTAAAATAGCTCCGTTCTGATGTTTCATAAAATTTCTACCAACCTGATCGGAACTGTTTGCAAGTCCATTTGGATGTTTTTCATTTGCAGATTTTAAGAGAAGAGCAGCCGAGTTAATTGCACCGGCACATAGCACAAAAATATCTGCAGAAAAATCTTCTATCTTGCCATTAATTTCTGTTTCAACATATTTAACTTTTTTACCAGAATCATCAGTTAATATCTTATTTACTTTTGCATTTGTTATTAAGGTAACATTTGGGTATTTGGCAGCAGGTCGCACACCAACAAGATCAGCATCAGCTTTTGCATCAACAAGGCAAGGAAAACCATCACAAGTATCGCAGCGAATACAATCACTCAACACACGATTTGCTTCATTCAAATTTACACCAAGAGGAATATAAAATGGCTTGAATCCCTTTTTAGATAAATCATTATGAATTTCCTGGATTCTTGGTTCGTGAGAAACTTTATCAAATGGATACTCGGAACTTCTCTTTGGTTCAGTTGAATCCAATCCTTGCTTACCGTGAACATGATAAAGTTTTTCTGCTTCATTGTAATAAGGTTCTAAGTCATTATACTTTAATCCCCATTCGGGTGAGACGCCGCCTTTGTGAATTACTTTTTCAAAATCTTTTTCGCGTAATCTGAAAAGTGCGGCACCGTAAACTTTTGTATTACCACCAACCCAATAACCTGTACCGGGATGTAGTGGATTTCCATCTTTATCATACCAAATTTCTTTTGTGTGATAACGATCGTTTTGAAACACTTCTTTTGTATTCCAGTTATCTTTTTCTCTTGGAAGAAAAGAACCGCGTTCAAGTATTAAAATTTTTTTCCCGCTAGGTGCAAGTTTATGAGCCAATGTTCCGCCGCCTGCTCCGGTTCCTATAATTATTATATCGTAATTATTTTCCACTTATTCTCCAATCTATGCTTTAATCGAATTATTATAACCACAATTAAAAATACATCGCACTTTGTTATCGTGATTTAATTTTGCACAGATAACATTTTCTTTACCTTTTATTAAAACATATAATTGAGCAGCGAGCAGCATCCCGATTGGTGGCGCTGTCAAGTATATCCAAAATGCAGTCCAAATGTTAGAAGGAAATGCAGAAGCAAAAGACCGCGCAGGATTTATACTCATTCCGGAAATTGGAGCTTCAACTGAAATAAAAATTGCAAGCATTACTCCGGCTATTGCACCTGTGTATTTTGCCAAACTAATTTTGTTTGTAGTGAATAACACCATTGCCATTAGTAAAAAAGACATTAAAGCTTCTGCGATAAATGGGATTGTTATTGAATTATTTTCTGGTACCGTTATTACATAATTAACTGGCGGATTAGCAAATACTTGCCCAAAGATCAGGTAAACAATATAAACTCCAACCGTTCCACCGATAAATTGAAATATCATGTAATACATTGCATCCCAAAATTTTATTTTGCCAAGCCTGTAAAAAGTTAAAGTCAGTGCGGGATTCATATGTGCACCGGATCGCTTTCCCATTTTAGAATTGATAAGAAAAACTGCCGTTAATCCCATAGCAATACCGATTAATGTTAATCTTATCTGTTCAATTGGAATTAATTGCTTAATAACCGAACCATCATATTCAATCAAAGCAACAAATACACCCGCGGAAATCATAAAGATACCCAGCTCTGCGGCTTCCATTAAATATTCGGGATAATGATTTTTAAATCTATCGATCATTTAGTGCCATTATATTTTTTGTATATCCTTAATAACTCTGCTACACTCCATGCTTGTGCAACTGCACCTTTGGCATTGTGCGGAGATTCTCCATCAAAGATTTCAGATACTGTTCCAATACACGCTTTAGAAAGATGTGGGATAATATTAGTAAATATTTTTTGAATTTTATTTTGTGCTTTATCTCCATAAACATAATAAAGAGCATCGGCATAAGCTCCGATAAGCCAAGACCAAACTGTGCCTTGATGATACGCTCCGTCCCTAGAATATTGATTTCCTTGATAAACCATTTTGTAATTCGGATCTACAGGAGAAAGACTTCTCAAACCATAAGGTGTCAGCAATTCTTTCTCTATTAGATTCATTATTTTTTTGCCTTTTACTTTTGTAATAAGAGGAAAGGGAAGGCTTAATGCAAAGAGCTGATTAGGTCTAACAGACGGATCTTTGTAATCGTTATTAATGTAATCAAAAAGATAATTTCCTTTTTCGTTCCAAAATTGTTTGTTAAAGGATTTCTTTGTTGCTTTACTTTTTTTATTATAGTTATCGACTGAATCGGAGTTTCCTATTTCTTCAGATAGAAATTCCATAATTTTAATTGCATTGTACCATAAAGTATTTATCTCAACGGCTTTACCTGTTCTCGGTGTTACTACCCAATTGTCAACTTTTGCATCCATCCAAGTTAATTGCACACCGTCTTCTCCGGAATAAAGTAACCCGTCAGTGTCTTCATGAATGTTATACCTTGTTCCTTTTTCATGCCACTCAATGATATCTTTTAATTTCGGATATAAATATTCAAGTACAAATTTTTTATCTTTTGTTTCAAGATAGAAATAATAAATAGCGATGAAAAACCATAATGTTGCATCAACTGTATTGTATTCCGGTTTTTCAGCTTCATCAGGAAAACGGTTAGGAAGCATTCCCATATCAATATAATTTGTAAATGCTTTTAATATTTTTTTTGCATCAGCATATCTTTTGGTGGCTAATGTTAAGCCGGGTAAAGAAATCATTGTGTCCCTTCCCCAATCTCCAAACCAGTGGTAACCGGCAATTATTGTTTTTAATTGTTTATCCTTTCTTACTATAAACTGATCGGCAGCAAGAAGTAAAACATTCCATACATCCGTAACGGGCATGGTTTTATTAACTAAATTATTCCTTCGTCTTGTTTCTAGCAACACTAACTCAGATGGAACTTTTAAATATGGGTCTTCTGTTGAAATTAAAAAGCATATTTCACTGTTGGGTTTAATATTACTTTTGAATGTCCCCGGAGTAAAAAGATTTTCTCTAAAATCAAGTCCTCTATTCCTTTCCTCAGGGAATTCAAAATTATAATATATATCAGGAGAATTAATAAATTCTGCGTCGGTAGTTTTGATATAAACTGCTTGCTCTTCGTTTGCTTTTTTTAAGAGTAGTATATTATCAAAATGATCAATTGAATAGTCAGTTGTATTAATAGAATTTTGAAGTGAATGATAATACCTTGATGACAAAAATGGTTTTATTTCAAATTCCACAGGATTGCTGTTATCAAAAAATTTATAAGAAACTATTACAGTATTTTCACCATAAATGCATGAGATAGTTTTTTTTATTTTTATTCCGGCAACATGAAATAAAAATTCAGGAAATATTCTTTTTTCAAATTTATAAAAATTACGATATCCTTCAGGTTGAACAGCATTTGGATAAATATTTGTTGAAAGATTATAAGTCTTGCCGTCAATAAGTACCGTCTCATCTAATCCGGAAACTACGGTTTGTCTATTAACAGGCGATGAAAGAGCGGACATTAATAGTGAATGATATTTGCGTGTATTAGTGCCGATAATTGTTGAACTAGACCAGCCGCCAATTCCGTTTGTTTCAATCCATTCATATCTTAACAGCTCTGCTAAGTCATTGTCTTTATTGCATACTTGACCAAACATTTTTAATCCTCATAATAGATTATTAAATTATAATTATATTGTGCTTATCCGCCGGTAGAAAATCCCGGGTACAAAGTCATTCCACCGTCGATATAAAGGCTTGTCCCGTTTATATAGTCGGCATAATCAGATGCTAACCACGAAGCGGCTCTGCCAATATCTTCAACTTCCCCAATCCGATTATAGGGAATAAGTTTCATCAGTTCATTATAAGCTTCAGGTGTTTGCCAAGCGGAAGTATTAATCGGAGTTCTAATTGCGCCTGGGGCAATACTGTTTACACGAATTCTAAACGAGGCAACTTCTTGTGCGATACTTTTCATCATAAGCATAACACCGCCCTTTGAAGCCGCATAGTTTACATGACCGGCCCAAGGAATAACTTCGTGAACAGAGCTTATATGAATTATTTTTCCTGCCGCACACGAAATATCCGGTATAACTCCTCTTCGTTTGAATTCTTTAATTGCTTCTCTCGAACAAAGAAATTGTCCGGTAAGGTTAACATTAATTACTGTGTTCCATTGGTCGAGAGTCATCTTATCAATAGGAGCATCTTTTTGAAGTCCAGCATTATTTATCAAAATATCTATGGTACCAAATTCTTCAATCATTTTTTTGAACATGGCTATTACATCATTTTCATTTGACACATCCGCGTATTGAGCATACGCTTCTACTTTGTAAGTAGCCTTTATTTGCTCAACAAGTTCAAAGGCTTCTTTTTCGTTACCGACATAATTGACAACTACATCTGCTCCTGCTTTTGCCAATTCAATCGCAATTCCTTTTCCTATACCTGAATTAGCACCTGTTACCAAAGCCTTCTGACCTTTTAACATTTTGATTTCAGAACAAGCCGGCATTACAACTTGGGGTAAGTTTTTAATTTTTTGTTTAATCATTTCACCTTCTTTATTGTTTTTTTGGTTGAAGAATTTTAGCAATCAAGCCTGTCCATCCGGTTTGATGAGAAGCACCAACACCTCTTCCGTTATCACCGTGGAAATATTCGTGATACAAAATGTAATTCTTAAAATGTGGATCTGTTTGTATTTTACTATTATAACAGAATACTGGTCTTAATCCATTTTTATCTTTTAAGAATATTTTAGATAATCTTTTTGCTATCTCATCTGCAGCATCTTTTATTGTTACAAAATTTCCGGAATTGGTCGGGCACTCAATCTTAAAATCGTCCCCGTAGTAATGATGAAATCTTTGAAGAGATTCTATAATAAGAAAATTTACCGGAAACCAAATTGGACCTCGCCAATTTGAATTGCCTCCGAACAATCCACTGTCGGATTCTGCTGGAGTATATTTTACTTCAAGTTTACATCCATCCAATTGAAATTCATAAGGTTTCTTTTCGTGATATTTTGAAAGAGCGCGTATACCATATTCAGAAAGAAATTCAGTTTCATCAAGCATCCTTTTTAATAGTTCTTTCATTCTATGGCCGCGAAGTAATGAAAGTAATTTTCTTTCACCCAAACCTGGTTCATTCCAACGAGAAACTAACTTTGCCATTTCGGTTTTTTGTGTTAAAAACCAATTTAACCTTTCATTAAATTCCGGAACTTGTTCCAGTAATTCCGGTTCAAGAACTTCAACTGCAAAAAGGGGAATTAAACCAACCATAGATCTAATTTTCAATGGAGTAATACTACTTTCTAAATGAAGAGCGTCATAATAAAATCCATCTTCGTCATTCCACAAACCAACACCCTTGCATCCCATATTAGTCATTGATTGAGCGATGTAAAGGAAATGTTCGAAAAATTTTGTCGCAAGATCCTGATATATCGGTTTTGTTTTGGAAAGCTCGAGTGAGATGCGAAGCATATTTAGTGAGAACATTGCCATCCAACTAGTACCGTCTGATTGATCTAAGTGTCCACCAGTAGGTAACTCTGTACTTCTGTCGAAAACACCGATATTATCAAGGCCTAAAAAACCTCCCTGGAATACATTATGCCCATCGTGATCTTTTTTATTTACCCACCAAGTAAAGTTTAATAGAAGTTTATGAAATACTCTTTCGAGAAAATCGGTATCACATTTTCCCTGAATTTTCTGATCTATTTTATAAACACGCCAAGTTGCCCATGCATGAACAGGGGGATTAACATCCGAAAAATTCCACTCATAAGCCGGTAATTGTCCATTTGGATGCATATACCATTCGCGTGTAAACAGGACTAATTGTTTTTTTGCAAATTCCGGGTCAATAATAGAAAAAGGAATGCAATGAAACGCTAAATCCCATGTTGCGTACCAAGGGTATTCCCACTTATCAGGCATAGAAATAATATCTGCATTATTAAGATGAAGCCAATTTGAATTCCTTCCATTTTCGCGGTTTCTCGGTGGCTTTGGCTGGCTTTTATCACCTTCAATCCATTCTTGGACATCGTAGTAATAAAACTGTTTGCTCCATAACATTCCTGCAAAAGCTTGTCGTTGAATATTCTTTTCATCTTCGTCAATTATGTCTTTCTGAATATTGTTATAAAAATCATCAGCATCGTTTTTTTTATCACCAAATATTTTGTCAAACCTTTTAAACGGATATGTAATTGATTTTTTTACTAACCTTAGTTTCACAGATTTGAAAGACTTTCCGTCTATTTCAAGTTTATAATTGCAAGCAACCTTGGTTCCAGTTTTTGAAGGATTTATTGAATCTTTTTTATTTTGAGTGATATAATCATTAATTCCGTCTTTTACATAGGCGGATGAATTATCAACATTGTACAAACATTTATTATTAGTCTCATTTTCACAGAACAGCACATCAGGATTTTCATAGAAATACAAATTGTATTCGCCTAGTTCTTTATGAATTATTTTTATTGAATTGTTTTCGGTTAAAAATAATTCCGGCTTGTTGTTATCTTTTCCCAAATTCCATGTATTTCTAAACCATATCTGAGGAAGAATATCTAAAAATGATTTTTCTTTCCCTCGATTATGAGCCGTAATTTTAATAAGAATATCTTCTTCTGAATTTTTAGCGTATTCAATAAAAACATCAAAGTATTTATCTTCATTAAAAATACCTGTGTCTATTAATTCAAACTCAGGATCTGCTTTTGTTCTTTTGTTGTTTTCATCAACAAGGTAGGAATAAGGAAATTCTGATTGTGGGTATTTATACAGCATTTTCATGTAAGAGTGGGTTGGAGTATTATCCAAATAGTAATAATATTCCTTAACATCTTCTCCGTGATTCCCTTGGTTTCCAGTAAGTCCGAAATATCTTTCTTTAATAATTGGATCTTTTTTATTCCATAATGCAATGGAAAAACAAATAAGCTGCTTGTCGTCGCTTATGCCGGCTATTCCTTCTTCACCCCAGCGATAAGCCTTGCTGCGCGCATCATCGTGTGAGACATATTCCCAAGCAGTTCCGTTTGGAGAGTAATCTTCGCGCACAGTTCCCCATTGGCGGTCTGTTAAATATGGTCCCCACTTACGCCATAATTTACCGCTGTCTTTTATTGATTGTATTCTTTTTTTTTCTTTATTCATTTTATACTTTAAATTAGTTGGTATTGACGACATAGAATGTCCTAAATATGACATCTGGTTTCTAAGTAGTTAAGTCAACTGTCCGATACTTTACAATTCAGCTTTATATAGTAATGTTTATCGAAGGGTTGGTAATAAAGAAGTCCAAGTTTTTCATAAACTCTTTGAGGAATTCCAATATCTGCAAGGAAAAGATCACCGCTCACCGAAGGTAATAGTCCTGTTTTGGGTAGTGCAAGTGTCATCGTTATATCAGGATTAATAAAAGTGCCCATCTTTTCACCGGATGTTGCGTTTACACCTGATGGCACATCCAATGAAATTCGTATTCCCAATTTGTTTGAAGCCCATTCAATCATCTCAGCAGAAATACCTTTTGGTTTTCCTGATAAACTATAACCAATGATTGCATCAATAATCAAATCAGGATTTTCATTCTGTAATTCTTTTATCGAAATGACTTTTGAACTTGTTGATTTTAAGATATGAAGCTGATATGCAGTTACTTCTTTAAGTTTGTTGATATCGGTTAGACAGACTCTAACATTTGCGCCTCTGTTAGCAAGATGACGAGCAGCACAAATACCACCGCCGCCATTACCGCCTGTTCCTGAAATTACAACAATGTTTTGCTTCTTCCAATTTTCACCTAATGTTTTAATTGTAAGCTCTGCTAGATTCCTTCCGGCGTTTTCCATCATTTGAAAAAGATTTGGACCGGTTTCTTCCATAGCGATACGGTCAATTTCTATCATTTGCTCTTTTGTTACAGCAGTAACTTCAATTCCTTCTTCTGTCTTAAACACTTTTATCATTTTTATTTAGGATTCTCAATAAACTCATAAACTCTTGTTTTTAATTCTGCAGGATCTTCTATAATAAATTTTTTATCAAGTAATTTTGATTTCCGAACAGATTCTTTTGTTATACTATTAGTTACTACAAAAACATTCATTTTAGCGCTCAAAGCAGCTTTAACTCCAGTAACAGAATCTTCAATAACCACACATTCATCTGCTTCAACCTTTAATTTATTTTTCATTTGGAGGTATATTTCAGGATGCGGTTTTGAATTAGTAATTTCATCTCTTGTAATTACAAAATTAAAATGGTCCTGAATTCCCATAATCTGTAATACATTTTTAACTTGAATACGATTAGACATAGTTGCCAATCCTGTTAAAAAATTATCTTGTTTTACTTCTTTCAAAAATCCAATTGTATTTTTACAGAAATATTTTTGAAGAACATTTGGAGTTTCTAACATTCTATTATAATTTTCCAAACGCTTCTCAATTAGTAGATTTACAGTTTCTACTTTTTGATTGGATATATGTTTTAATTGCTCCCAATAATCTTGAACCATATTCTTCGCAACATCTGCTCTAGATAATCCAACATAGTTTTTAAAGTTTTGCACTACTTCTTCTTCTGAAACTGAATTGCCGCTTAACGACGATAGGGCAGAAGCGTAAGAATGAGCTTTAAGGATTTCAGTCTGAACGAGTGTGCCGTCCAGATCAAAAATTATTGCTTTGATCATGATTTTCCTATTGTGGTATTTACCGTTGCAGCAGAATATACTGATACAAGAAACGGTACCAAATATGTAATAAATAATTTCACATAATGTATTTCATCAAATCTAAACCCTATAATCTGGTTAAACTGATTTATAAGATTTAAGATAGTTCCGACAAATAAAGCTATCCGGATATGCTTTATTAGTTTTAATTTATTTAACAGTTGTAAAAAACAAGCCTGCAGTGCCATTTTTAACATAGTTGACTTCCAAATAATGTTTTATTTCAAATTACTCAGAAATAATGCTAACAGCTTTTTGAAGATTTGCCTTATCAAATAAAAATGACATTACATTCCTATCTGCATTTAGCAAAGCCTTCCTGTCGCCAAAAGCCTGAGCTTTAATCAAAGTACCAAAAGACATACTTGATTTGACTTCGCCTGCGTTATCAGGTATACCGGCGTCTTTTTCCGGTTCTGAAATAAATTGTATAAAAAGCCCTTTTCCCGAATCACCTTTATGCAGCTGCCCGGTTGAATGTAAAAATCTGGGCCCGTATCCGACTGTAACAGCAGTTTTATATTTCTTTTGAATAAAAGTCCTGAGTGACTGCAGCAACATTGTGGTGTTCTCATCAGGTTTTACATAAGCCTGTATAGCAACATATTCATTTCCTTTTTTTCTAAATTCTTCAGAATTATTTCCGAAGTATTCAATTACAAGACTTTTGAAGTCAGTACCATCTTTATCGGAATAAACTTTTATTCCATCGGCTTCAAATTTCATTATAGGCTGAGGCAGTTTACCATTCTTTGAATAATCGGCCAGTATTTCTCTTGCAAGAATTTTTGCAGCTTCAACATTAGGCTGATCAAAAGGAGTTATTCCTGTTCTCCACCCTGCAATCGATGTAGCCATTTCCCAGCGGAAATATTCCCCGCCTATATCATGTAGATTTTTCAAAACTAATTCTACCACAGGATGCCCTGCCTTAATTAATTCCTGTACAGAAGCATTATTAGTATTATCGTTTTCCAATCGCAGGTAAATGAAAAGCCTGTCGTTGGAATAATATGCCGGGGAAAGCACTTCTTCGCCGACAACCGGAAGTATTCCCTTCCCGATCTTTCCGGTACTCTCTGCAATAAGCTGTTCTGCCCAATTGCCAAAGTATGATAGCTGCTTTGATGTGATGAAAGTAATTTTATCTCTGCCTGAATTAGCAAGCTGACCCATAACCACACCAAGTTTTGCGGAGGTGTTATCTCCATGAATCGGACAATTTGCTCCTTCGCTGTTGCAAACCATAATAGCTGCACTGTGCAGAATTTTTTTAATATCAACTCCAAGTAATGCAGCAGGAACAATTCCGAATAATGAAAGAGCGGCATATCTTCCGCCAATGTTCGGATCGTTCAAAAATATTTTTCTGAAATTTAATCGCTTTGCCGCCGTTTCAAGCCCGCTGCCCGGATCGGTAATGGCAATAAAATGACTGCCTGTTTTTTCTTTTCCAAGTTTTGCAAGCGTTTGATTATAAAAGAATTTCATAAATGAAAAAGTCTCGACCGTACCGCCTGACTTTGTTGAAACAATATAAAGAGTTTTTGCGGGGTCAAGCTTTTCTGATAATTCCAGTACTGCTTCAGGATTTGTACTGTCAAGAACAGACAGATTTAAATAACCCGCCTTTACTCCAAAAGTCAGACTGAATACTTCGGGTGCAAGACTTGAACCGCCCATTCCGAGTAAAAGAGCATTTGTATACCCTTCTTTTCTTACTGACTCTACGAATTCAATTATTTCATCAGCATATTCAAGAGATACATCAGGGCTCTTAAGCCAGCCGAGCCTGTTGGTTATTTCATCCGGTTTTTCACTCCACACTGTGTTATCTTTTTCCCAGACTCTTTCCACTATTCTTTGCATTTTTAGCTGCATAGATGCTTCATCAACTTCTTTTTGATATCCGTTTAATGATACATGAAATAATTTTTCTTCAAGTTTTATTCTTTCTGTTTTTTCTTCTATAGACAGCATAAGATTTTCGAATGACTTAGAGAATGAAGTTAAACCATCTGCCTGTAGCTGCGTTGTGATCATATCAAGGTCAATACCTAACTTTTTTAATTCCACTACTTGTTCATTTGCCTGCTCGATATCTTCATCAAGAGTAACTACTAAACTTCCGTGATCCATAAAATCATTAAAAGTAACCGGTGGAACGGTGTTGACCGTATTCTTTCCGATTAAGCCGTCAACATAAATAGTGTCCGGATAATGTGGATTTTTCACACCGGTGCTTGCCCAAAGCAACCTTTGTACCTTTGCTCCTCTTTTTTCAAGGAATCTCCATCTCGGGCTGTGAAATATTTTTTGAAATTCCTGGTAGGAATTTTTTGCATTTGCAATTGCAATTTTTCCTTTAAGATGGCCGGCATTTATTTTCTCTAATTCTTTATCCACTGCAATATCAATTCTGCTAATAAAGAAAGATGCAACAGAAGATACATTGGTAACATCACCACCTCGTTCCAGTAATAATTCGAGCCCCCTGATATAAGCTTCAGCAACCTGCTTGTAGTTATCCAGATTAAAAATTAATGTTACGTTTACATTTATTCCTGAAGCAATCAGTTCGGTAATTGCCGGCAATCCTTTTTCAGAAGCCGGAACTTTTATCATTACATTTTTTCTGTTTAACAATTTATTAATACGTTTTGCTTCTTCAATTGTGCCTTCGGTATTGTGAGCTAATTTTGGGCTTACTTCTATGCTGACATATCCATCCATCCCCTTGGTTTTTTGATAAACAGACAGCATCAGGTCGGCAGCAATTTCTATATCTTTAAGAGCAAGCTTTTCATAAATTTCTTCAGTTGACAAATCCTGTTTTATCAATTCCTTTATATCATCATCATAATCACTGCTGCCAGCAATTGCTTTTTCAAATATTGAAGGATTTGAAGTAACGCCTCTTAATCCCTTTTCAATTAAGGTTTGCAGTTCGCCGCGGGTTACAAATTGACGGCGGATATAATCGTACCAAATTGATTGGCCAAGTGATGCCAGTTGATTTAATTTTAACATTTGATTTCCTGTAGTATTATTTTTTATTTTTTTCAATTAATATTTTAGCTGTTTTTACAACGGAATTTACCGTTAATCCAAATTCCTCTAAAAGGCTGCTTAATTTTCCAGATGCTCCGAATGTTCGCATACCAAGCACTTCACCTTCCCCGTGCAACCCAACAAACCTTCTCCAGCCGAAAGTTGAACCGGCCTCTATAGCAATCCGGGTTTTTACCTTCGATGGTAAAACTGATTCCCAGTATTCAGGGGTTTGTCTTTCATATAAATTCCAGTTTGGCATGCTTACAACCCTTGCATTTATTCCGGCCTTCCTCAATTCTTCATACGCATCTATTGCAATTTGCACTTCTGAGCCTGTTGCAATTAATATTACATCCGGTGTTTCCCCGGCGTCCGATAATACATAACCGCCTTTTAAAGCGCCTTCTGCGGGGGAAAATTTTTTCCTGTCAATTACCGGCAAATCCTGCCTGCTCAAAATTAACGCGACGGGATTATTCCTGGATTCCATTATATACTTCCATAAAACCGCTACTTCATTTGCGTCGGCCGGGCGTATAACTTCTAAATTCGGAATAGCCCTAAGTGATGCAATATGTTCAATCGGTTGATGAGTAGGCCCGTCTTCTCCAACACCAATACTATCGTGAGTAAATATGTAACAAACCGGTTGATTCATTAAAGCCGATAACCTTATTGATGAACGTACATAATCTGAAAAGACCAAAAATGTTGATGCGAATGTTTTTAGCCCGCTTAATGAAATGCCGTTTGCAACTGCACCCATGGCATGTTCGCGAATACCAAAATGAATATTTCTTCCGCTGTAATTATTAATTTGAAAGCTGCCCCCATTTTTGATATCGGTTAAAGTTGACGGTGAAAGATCGGCAGAACCGCCAATCATAAATGGAATATGATCTGCTATTGCATTCAATACTTTTCCGCTTGCTGCTCTGCCTGATATTTTTGTCCCTGCTTCAAACTTAGGAATACAGCAATCCCATTCTTCGGGCATTTCCCTTTGCTGTATCATTTTTAATTGTGCTGCAAGTTCAGGGTATTCTTTTTCATACTTTTCAAATAAGTAACCCCATTCCTGATTCTGTTTTTTACCTCTTTCAATAATCTGTTTTGAGTATTCCTTCACTTCATCCGGGACGAAAAATTTCTTTTCCGGGTCCCACCCATAAAATTTCTTTGTAGCTTTTATTTCGTCTTCGCCAAGTGGAGAACCATGCGCTCCATGGGTATCTTGTTTTGTTGGTGCGCCATATGCAATGTGGCTATCAACAATAATAAAAGATGGCCGTTCTTTTTCTTTATTTGCAATTTGTAATGCCCGGTTCAGCATTTCTAAATCATTAGCATCGCCAACCCGTTGAACATTCCAACCGTAAGCAATAAATCTTGTAGCAACATCTTCAGTAAATGCAAGACGCGTGTTCCCTTCAATAGTAATGTGGTTATTATCGTATAGCCAGACAAGATTACCAAGTCCAAGGTGTCCTGCAAGCGAGGCTGCCTCGCCTGAAATTCCTTCCATCATGCAGCCGTCGCCGGCAAGCGCATATATTTTATAATCAATTAAATTATATCCGGGTTTATTAAAATGATCGGCCAGCCACTTTTGAGCAATGGCAAATCCAACGCTGGTTGCAACACCCTGGCCAAGCGGTCCCGTGGTGGTTTCCACTCCGGGCGTATGCCCGTATTCCGGATGCCCTGCGCATTTGCTGTGTAACTGCCTGAATGTTTTAATATCGTCAAGAGATACATCATAACCGTTTATATGAAGTGCGCTGTAAAGCAGCATTGAAGCATGGCCGGCAGACAAAATAAATTTATCACGGTTAAGCCATTCCGGATTTTGCGGATTGAATTTCATAAAATTATTATAAATAGAATAGACGACCGGTGCCAGGGCCATAGGTGTTCCCGGGTGGCCTGAATTTGCGGCTTGTACCGCATCCATTGACAAAGTACGAATTGTATTTATACAAAGTTGTTCTATATTGTTAGACATTTATTTCCTTTTATATTAACTCAAGTGCAATTCTTGCTGCCCCGTTGAGGGCCGCATAATTATTATTTATTACGTAAACAGGCGTGG
>Ga0210041_1001915_pt1 | contig 18622 bp, 9 predicted proteins | sample CryGeymeta201503_FD_183973 | JGI IMG/M metagenome (GOLD analysis project Ga0210041, IMG submission 183973) | Groundwater microbial communities from Crystal Geyser aquifers in Utah, USA - Crystal Geyser metaG 2015-03 (SPAdes) (version 2) | ecosystem: Environmental > Aquatic > Deep subsurface >... | reverse complement strand
CAGTATATATTTTTCCGCGTGTTGAGTTTAAGATTGACGTCGCTAAATCTATTGTAAAATGAGTTTTTGAAATTGTTTTGTTTTCTAAGTGAAGTAGAATTTTTTTTGCAATTGGTAATAAATCAGCATTAAATGAATGTCCATCACTCTTAGTGCCTTCTTCTATCAAATCAGCAATCACACCAATTATCCAATCGCGATAAGCAAAATCATTTTCTTCATATTTATATTCATAATCTAAATTATTTGATGTTTCATCTATAAATTTAAGTAGATTTTCCCACTCATATTCTTTCCCATTTCGCCACAATTCTAAAAATGCTCTCAATATTTCATACTTATATAAATGACTTAAGCTTTGGAAAGGGATCATGTTTTCTAAATATTTTTCCGGTTTCTTTTGAATACATTCCTTAAGTGATTCAGCATAATCATCCATTACAGAATAATTCAGTCTAGTATTATCAACAACCTTATTCTTGAAATATTCAGCAATTTCTTCATTGCGTTTTTCACAAAGATCCTTTGGCGTTTCAACCTCTTTATCGCCAAATGTAAAATCCCCCATCCAATAGTCTAAACCAGGATGATCAAGTGGCCGAGGATTTAAATCATCATATTTTTTATATAGGATTCTAATTTCAGCGATCTTCGAGTTCAAAAGAGAGGATAACCATTCCTTCTTTTTATAACAAATTATTGCGTCTTTATTTTTTTTAGTGAATTCATCCAAATTAAGGTAACCAAAATTTTTATTTTCTATCCAGCTAATTATTTTATTTATTTCTTCGCTAGTAAACTCTTCTGAGTGATTTTGAAAAAATGTATAGAGTTCATGTTTGATAGTTGGATATTCCAATGGATTATCTTTGATTCCCCAGAAAATATCATGTAGATCAATATATCTTTTATCTATAGAATGAATTGCTAATCTTCTAAAAATTGGATGCTCTTCCTTAAGATAATTTTTAATATTTTTTCTTAAAAATTCTAAATTTGACTCAATCAGACAATCTCTTATAAAAAATGTTAATTGGATTTCATATCTGTCAGTAAATTTATTTTGTTGATCATCTTTAATATGGGGAATCCATATCAAATTAAACTGTGATTTATCCTCATTAATTATCTCCCGCATTTTTTTTTCAGCGATCTTTACCCCATCTTCTTTCATTTTTTCAACTATAGGTTTTCTCCATTTTCCCATCATTTCTTCCAACCAATATTCTGCCATAATTGACGTAAATTCATCAACCGATTTAGAGATTGCGGGCTTTTTATACTGCCAGACAGCATCCATCAATAGAACTAGTAAACTATTTGAATTCGGATAATTCTTTAAGAGATAAGGAATGATTTTTTCTTCTATAACTTCAACGATTAGAGTATTGTCCCAAGAGGTATTTAATGCACTCGAAATATATTGTATGTATCTTTCCTTAATATATTCAAAAGGAAGCAGCGATATAATTTTAAGGAGTATCCAATCTGTTCTGTAATTATCAATTCGATCAATTGAGTTATTATAATCAATAACCGAATCTATAAACATGACTAATTCTTTAGTCACATTCTCCATGGGTTTATTACTATTTTGTTCAGCAACATTTAATAGAAAGTCTAATACTTCCCAATAGGGTATTGTATAGTTGCCTTTTTGATCTTTAGTTTCTATTGGATTTTTTGATGGATTTAAGTATCCCAAGTTCTTTAAATCATAGAACCATTCAAATGGATTTTCTACTTTTGCTAATTTTCTAAAAAAATATTCTCTTTCTATTGGATTATTTTCAATAAGCTGTAGAATATTGTCTTTATCTTTATTATCTATCATTTTACAACTCGATCAATGTAATCCAATCTATCGGAAACTTGCATAGTGTTTGTTAAAATATCATCTACCCATTTAGTAATTACTAACTGAAGTTACGCAAAAGCCATAATATTTAATTTCCAATTGAGATTTTTAGGGACAACACAATCAAATAAGACAGCACGGACTTTATAGATTGTGCCGATATTTCTCGTAATTCTAAATAATTCTAACTGACAAAAAGCCATTAGGACAAAATAAATATGATTCATCTGTGCAAGTGATTCTCTGGAAGAGCATCCTTCTAATCTCAATTCTGATTTTAGAATTTTATGGAACTCTTCAATAATCTGCCGATTTCTGTAATACTGTTTTACATCGGAAGGCTTTAAAGATAAATCACTTGTAGCCCAATAGTTATCATTATCTTTAACAATACGGGCTTTGATGTTCTCTGATAATTTGCCAATATGATTTCCGTAACGATAACGGAAAAATTCTTGAGCCTGCGTACCGTTAATACAACGATTGGATTTTATTTTAGCAATCCATTGCCAACGGAATTTACGGATTAGCTTCAAGAGTTTAGCTGCCGGATAAAACGAATCCATAAGAACATAACTTGGTTTTGTTTTGTAGGTTTTCTTAGCTTCATTCAATAATTCCATGGCTAAATCAATCTTTGTCTTTTTGTCATGTTTATTCCATATGCGAAAGCCAATGGGGAAACGGGTGTTACCGTCAGTCCAGATGACAAACACTACATTGATTCCATAGAGATATTGTCTGTCGCTTGGTGAAAATATCCAAGACAACGAATCAAGTTCTTTGCTGTATGGTTTTGCAATAACCGTATCATCTATTATCAGATACGTTTTCTTTTTTGATGAAGATTCTCTAAGTTTTAGCAAGCAGCTATAATGCTTTTGTATATACGTGTTCCATTTACCTTCGAAGACCAATAGTCTTTGAAGTCTGTCGTGTGAGACATATGAATTCTCGGAATCATAAATGATGTTCCGGTTATATTGTTCTGAAATTTTGGTACACGTTGGTCTAAAATTTCTAAAACATATCGCATTTACATAAGCGATTAGGGCTGTTTGATAAATTAGTTTTTTCATCATACACTAATTTAACACCTTATTTCGCTTATGTTTATGCCCTTTGCGTAACTTCAGTAATTAATTAAAATAAATTCTTCGCTTCGCAATGGTTCATTTTCTTCAATCGAAGTAACGACATACTTATTACTTTTCAAATGAATATCTTGAATTATCAGAGAATCTGGATGAATATCATTCAGTTCAATTGGTTCGATTTGAGTGGTGTCCCAAAGAGCTTGAATATTTTGCACTGATGCATAGAGATAATCTTTTGTAACCTTTGGGAACGTTCGATAAACCTGAGTTGTATAATTACCATTGGGATCGATATTGAGATGTGTCTCAAGTATCAAATAATATGGAGATTTAATTTGCGTTACAGGATTATCATTCATGTCGTAAATACGTCCGCTCATATTTGCACTTAGTCCATAAGAACTATTAATGACGCCCAGCGAAGAATTTTTAGAGAGACAATTTAGACTCCAACTATCGTAGTTAAATGTAACTTGAATCCTACAGATAGTAGAATAACCCAGCATTGGGCTGCCCACCGTCGCCTCGGGGTAATTCCCAAAGATCAGATAATCGTTGCGAACTTCCTGATAATTGCCAGAAGTACAATACGTCTCAATTTCAATTTTATCTCCTTCTCTGTTGATTTGAAGAGGAATTGATAAGCTGTCTTGAGTGATCACATAAATATGATTTCTCTCCCAATATGTTACGAGTAATTTTGCTCTAACGTTGGAAACAGTGACAATTACACTGTCCGTGTAGAAGGGTTCATATCCGGTAGAATAAATTAACTCCAAAGTCCAATTATTATTGACATCAAAAACTAATTCAGAGAATATAGTTTTTGCAGATCCATCTATCGGATTTGACCAAAGAAAAGATTGGACACCGAGAAAAAGGACAAAAAAGAATTTTACTTTTTTCATTGTATCACTCCATCTATTAAATAAATTTTAATAAACTTATCGGTAACTTACTATGCGAAGTCGAAAAAAGCAACGCTTTTGCCCTCTGCTTGTCTGCCCCGTTCTAACGCTACACTTTTCTGCCCCGACCATTTACCCTGTCTTCAGCAGCTCTGTGAAAATGGTAAATGTAGAGCGAGATTCATCTCGCTGATCGTGAAGCACTAATAATTTCACGATTTTTATGAGCGAAATAAATTTCGCTCTACAATTTTTATACAGTCTCTTCACTTCGTGGCAACGACGATTCTTTTACAACTCAGATGAATTGATTTGCTATTTTAACAACAGTAATTTTTTAGATGCCATAAAATTGTTCGCTTTAATCCGGTAAATATAAATTCCTGAAGCCAGATGAGACGCATCAAACTTAACTGAACGACTTCCTACGTTTTGATGTTCATTAACAAGCGAGAGAACTTTTTGTCCCAGAGTATTGTAGATTGAAAGGTCTACATTTCCACTTTCTTTTAACGAATATTGAATAGTTGTTGATGGATTAAACGGATTGGGATAGTTTTGATCCAAAGCATATTCACTTGGCATATTGTCTATATTTTCGACATTGACAATTGTGATCGAATCTTTTCCGCCTGCTTCATAATATCTTGCGGTAAATTCTTGCAAGTACAAATTGGCGATAAGTCCATCTTGAATAATCACTGTATTTTCGTCATTACTATTTTCCGCCGAAGAAGACCAGTTATGTGATCCTGTTACTAAATACGATATTTCCCCCGGATAAGCGTCAATAACGGCATATTTGTGATGTAAGAGTCCTGTTCCCCCTTTTAAAAGCACATCCACTCCGTTTGATTGAAGATATGAAAATTGATTTCCCGTATCGGTATTATTATCAACTAAAATACGGGTCTCTCCTCCTCTTTTATGAAGAGAAACAATAGAGTCTGAAAGTTCTCTGCGCGTAAAACTTAAGATTGCAGCGTTGATAGATTTTTTTGCTTTACCCAGGGTTTTGGCAATAAATGAAGTGGTTCTATCGCTTGGACTAAAATAACTTTCAACGTGTTTTCCTCCGATAATAAATGTATGCGGAGTATTGTTCAATTTACGGGCGCCAAAACGGGAATTTTGCGCATTTGGTTGTAAGGTTTTGCTTCCCCACATTTCTTCAAATTCTATTTGATAAGCGCCGGCAAGCGCAACATCCTGAAATTCGATTAGATTCTGTCTGTCGCTGGTTGTTCCGGGATCGGTTGCATTCCATGAACCCAAAACCACCCAAATACTATCTGCAGCGCCGCCGGGATAGTCAAAAATATAAAACTTATTATGCATCAGTCCTGTACCATCGTTAATGCCAAAATAATCAGTGATAACAGGAATTCCATTGCTCTGTAAATTTGACCATGGTGCGGTAGTGCGATTATCATATTCACCAATCACCCGGATTTTAACACCTCTACTTTTTGCGTTGACGAGTGCAGACGCAACATCAGCACCAACCGTTCCGCTTAAACTGTAAATCGCAAGATCAATTGAGCGCCTTGCATTATTGATCCTTTGAATGATCTTTGCTTTAAAATCGACATTTCCCAAAGCATTAACACCCGAAGAAACATCAGTGTTTACAGTTTTATTAAAATAAACATTAATTTCACCGGTAGTTTCAGCTCCGGAGGAAGTGCTGGAAATAATGTTACCCGAAAAACTTGTATCACCATTTGCAACAGAGAAAGCTTGTAAATTATAAATGGTTGCAGCATCTAAACCGGTAACTGTTGCAAAGTGGTCGTTCACAAGTACATCGTCCGGTGAAATTACACCCATTTCATAACTTGTAGTTTTTCCGTAACGGAGTCTTGAAGTTCCGGGATTCAAAGTTCCCCAATTTAAACCGATCGAACTTGAAGTTATTTCAACTTCCTCAGGATATTTATCAATGATCGGTCCGTTGGAAATAATATCAGCTGGAATTCTCGGCATCAATTGATAACCACCGATGAACGGTGCGGTGGTTTTATACTGGCTCAGAACTCCTATAAGATCAAATTTACCCGCCGGGGCAACCATGCCGATAATTGTTGTGTTATTATCAATTCTTAATTGAACTGTATCGGATGGAGATGAACCCGTTAACATGTAATTTTTGTATGCCCAATTTGTAACCGGGCTTCCATTAATTTCAGCAACCGAAACACCATTTAATCGAACCAGAAGTCCTTCATAATTTTCTACACCGTTTTGTCCGTCGTGACTTAACTGCGTGGGAGTTACTACAAGAGGGTCTAACTGATTGTTACTGGTTAAAATGGAATGAACGATCGGAAGTTCAATCTGATTTAATCCGCTGAATTGTGTGAGTCTTCCGGTAACTAAAACTTCGTCACCAACTTTTACATTATCTGAAAAAGCTGAACCGTAAACTGATATTCCCCCACTGTTATCCTGCATGGCGCTGGGACTTCCAAATTCAACTCCTACGGTGACAATTCCTCTCAAGGTAACTAAATCACCATTTCGAAGACCGAGACCCGCAGCGTCGTTTACCTTAGCCTCAGCAATTGGAATCGGTGCGCCGTAAACTGTGATAATAGGTAACGGAGTGACAACGCCCAATACATCAGCGCTACCGGTAAGAAATTGAAATTTGTAATAACCGGTGAAAATAGCCGGTGTAACGCTATCAATTTTTATAGTGATAGAATCTGCGGAAAAAACTACGTTGTTAAAGGAAACAGTGTCACCGGAAATAGTCTTATCAGCAGAAAAATTTGTAGTAGCTACCCCATTCAAGTTTTGGGACCAAACGAATTCAATTGGGAAAATAATTTTGATTGTAGTAATAGCATATTGGGTGTCTCTAACATAATTGAAAGTCAGATTGATAAGTTGATCCCCGTTTACAATTTGCGGTGCAATAGCAACTGTTCCCGACCCTTCAGAGCGCGCCCTCAAACCTGCTATCCAATTTAAATTATTTACCGAATTCCCTATGCCAAGAGATTTTGCCCCTGTCATAATCCAATTTGCTGCTATCCCAATTTTAGTAAGATCATCTTCATTAAAGAAAATTGAAGTATTGCTAACAGCCGGACCCGCAAGATGCACTTTTGGAGCGACAATGCTGTTAATATTATTTGCGCCCCATGAAACCCCGTGAATATGAATTTGAGAAGCGTCTTTAATTTCGATAGCTTCGGATGAACCGGCAATCGTAAATGGATTTCCTGTAAAATAAAGAGAATTATTTGTCTTTACCGTTAACGTGTAATCACTTGGATCGAGGTCTTCGGCAAAAGTGTTTTCAGAACGTGCGACGACAATAACCGTTCCTTTCCTGAGACTGCTCCATAAGGCATTGGCTGTGAAGGTTAAAGGCGCCTGTGACCCGCCGGAAGAAGAAAAATCATGGATATTCCAGTTCCGTAGATCCAATCCATCCTGCAAAACTAAAAATTCTACCCACTCATCTGTACTGCTCGAATTATAAATTTCGTTTATTATAATTGACTGCCCTTTTACAACAAAAAAATTAGCTGTAAACAGAATGAGCAATAATAAAAGATTAATTTTCTTCATGATTTTCCTTCGATTCTTCTTTGGTGGACGACACAGTTTTTATTGAATAAGCTATTCTTAATCTTAATCCTTGTAATTTCAAATTATTGAAGGAGAACACAAAAATGAGTTCGATTAAGAAATAATCTTTGCCTTTTAAGATAATGTATTATCGTATGTCGGTCGAAAGGATAAAACGCAGAACTTTATTACTTCCGGCATCAAGAACATACAAGGTTTTATCTAAAAACGCAACACCGGCAGGTCTTGTAAAAACGTTGGGCCCGCCGAAAGAATGCATTTCTTCTCCATATTGATTGAATTTGTAAACACTATCTCTTGTAGGACTGCCATCGGCAACAAAGATATTTCCAAACTGATCAACGCATGAACCGGTTGGCTGACCAAATTTATTCGGTTGCGCAAAATGAGTTCCTTCGTAAGGCGAAAATTGACTAAGATAGCGTTCATCAACTGCGGAAACAAAAAAATGGAACCATTGCGTTTTAAAACTTGTCTCACCGGAAAACGTAGCGATGAAATCGAAATTCTTCTTAGTAAAAGGGGTAATACAATTAATGCCGTTTGCCGAAATCAAACCTGAGCTAAGCGGGTCTATGTTTGGAACTCTGCCGATAAGAGAATCTCCCTCTCCTGCGTTAAAATATTTTTTCGGCTGAAATTTTAAGATCGAGTTATCAGGGTCGTAGACACTTGTATTGTTTGGACCGTTCCTTGCAACATAGAATGAGTTATCATAGAATGCAGCAACGGCAGTATATTTTCTTAACGGATAATTAAAGTCAGCCGCACGCGGTAATATTCTGGTTACGGGTGCATTTTGAATATCATGTTGAGCCGCAAACAAATCAATTTTATAGACGGCACTAAAAGTAGTTCCGAGCGTATCAAATTCTGAGCAGACAATAAGATTTAACCGGTAATCTTGAGTAATTGCAATTGGTTTTTGTATTGTTTTTGTTCCCAGCACCGTTCCAGCCGTATTCAACATAACAATTCTATTATTATCAGTATCACACACATAAACAAAGGGTTCTGTTCCAATTATTATTGCTTGCGGATTATTAAAACCTTCCCATGAAGGAGATAATTGTACATAGACCGTATCCCCTGCAGTATTCACATTTTGTGTGTTACTGTTGAATTGATTGAGGTCTAACTTATCGCCGCATCCAAAGAAAAAAGGAATGAGTAGAATAAGATATTTAAAATATTTTTTCATCTTTTTATAAGCCTAAAATAATTGAGAAGCGATGAGCTGTTCCTAATCTAACAAAATTAGAATAAGCATAATCGAGAGTAACACTTGCGAAACTTAAGGGCACATTTAAACCGGCTCCAAAAGAATAATTCTGCTCATCAACATTAAATTTGTAACCTCCGCGCAAGAAAAATGATGAGTTGAGTGTTGGTTCTTTAAAAGTATATTCTGCACCGACAGCAAAGTTTTCACTGTTATCATTCGGGTGATTTAATTGAATTGAAGCAGTTACTTTATTCATTTCAGTTTCATAAGGTTCAAACGCAAAACCGATCCTAAACATTGTGGGCGGAGAAAAAGCCTGCCACTCAGATTTTGTTCTTTTACCGATGAGCACAACTTCACCATCCGGCGCAAGGTTATTCCCGAAATTAGTTACCGCAACGGCGAATCTTGAACTTCCAAGACCCGTCCAATAATACGTCCCGAGATCAATCATCACACCGCGCATTTTCAATTTATCTAAAGTTTCTTCGATGTATTTTATCGAACCGCCGAAGCTGAATTGTGTCGTCATTTTTCTTGCGTAAGTAACACCTAATGCGATATCTCCAAAACCGAAATATTCCCCCGTCCCGAACGGTTGAAACTCTGTCGTGACCGGCATATCCTGCATTGATAAAGCCGTAAATGAGAGCCCGAAAGCATTTGACTCATCCAAATGATAAACTGCACCGACAAATTCATGATTGATATCAACCACCCACTGATTATGCGAAAATATTATTTGATCATCTCCAAATTGAACCAAACCGGCCGGGTTCCAATAAAGCGCCGAGGCATCATTAGCTACTGCAATGAATGATTCACCCATCGCTTCGGCTCTTCCGCCAACACCAATTTTTAAGAACTGTGCAGTTGATATTCCCGCTCGCTGTCCTCCAAGTACCGGAAAAAGTTGAGCATTTGTTTCTGTATGTAAAACTGAAAGTAATACTATAATTAGGAGAAATTTTTTCATTTGAAAAACTGTATTATATAAAATATATTTTGACATTCTTAGTTAGTAAATAATTAATTTGATTTAAGAATAATGATCAACGATTTAAGATTCATGATGTTTCAATCTCCGCTCATCATCATTTTTTTTAGCTGTTTCAACACTTTTTACAAAAATTGAAATTAGTTCGTTACATTCTTTAAGAGCTTCCGAAATTTTATGTTCCGATTTACAAAGTTTAGTTCTAAAAATTATCTGCAGACAGATATGACTTTCTCTAAGTTCCTTTAATACTATTTTACTTTTATGAACAAAATCTTTACGAGATTCACCACTTTGGGCTTCACCATAATTTAATGCCGGTGAAGTTCCTGATCTCAATAATTGTCCACTAAGATGATTGGCCGACTTTGACTCAATCATGTTTTCCACAATGTTGATTATCACCACCGCGAAATTGATCAGTCTATCTTCCAGTTCTCTCTCATTCATTTTTACTTCAAAAATCGAAAATCGTTACTTATTGATCTTACTTCAATAGTTTCTAAAATCTTAAGCTCAAGCCAACTTTTATATTTCTCCGGGTTAGGTATCTTGCCGGATTAAAAGGATAGGCGCTGATCGGCGTTTGTAGATCTGGATACAGAGGATCATTCCAATTGGTCGGAGTAGCATCACCAAGCTCATACGCCTTACCCGTTGTAGGGTTAATTATCGCAGAGTTCTTTGCATCGAAGAGATTGTTTACTTCCGCAAAGAGTGTAAAATTAAATGAACTTATTTTGAAATATTTTTCAAAGTTAAGGTCAATCCAAAACCAGTTTTCACCTATCTTGTTGTTTCTCTCGTCGTAAACCGTAACATATTCCGGTCTTCCATCGGTTAAATAATTACCCGTAAAAACAGCCGGAGTATATCGTTTACCCGATTCAAACTGCGCCCTGATATAAATATTGTAATCATCCAATATTCCATTACCGAAACCGAACAAAGCATTATTTTTTTCAATATAGAAATTTGTCGAAACCGAAGCATTGAGAGGGCGATCCCACGTCATATAAAATTCTTTTATAGATTCCGACAACGAACCTCGCTGCACAAGAATTCCCTCGTCAGGTGAAGAGCTTTTTCCAGTTACAATTGAGTAGGTGAAATTGAATGAACCGGTAAAAGTTTTGCCAATTCTTTTTTTGTACTCAACTTCAACGCCTCTTGACCTTGCATAATCGGAATTAACATACGTAGTAAATGATTTTGACGAAAGCCTTGCAGAACGAATAATTGCCGATCTTGTACTTACATAATCGAAAATATCTTTGTAGTATGCGGTTAGAGTAAGAATATCATCTGGTGAGAATTGAGTTTTAATTCCTAATTCATAAGCTACGGTAGTTTCCGGGTTTAAATCGGGATTCCCAAATTTCTGAAACGACGATTGAGCGCTAACGGGATTTAGTTTAGCATAAACTGATTGCGGATTCGGCCATTTGCTAAAATGTCCGTACGAGAAAAACAACGTTTGGTAATCAGAAACGGGGTGAGAAATTCCAAGTCTCGGGCTCAATCTTGCTTTAAATCTTCGTCCGAATAAATTATACGTGTGGTCTTGATAACTTTGTCTTACTTTGTCCGGAATAGTAATAACATCAGGATTCTTAACCGCATCATCAACAAATTTTCCAGGGAACCAGTAATCCATTCGTAAACCGAAGTTCAAGATCATCCCTGAAAAATTGATATTATCTTGTGCGTAAAAAGCGCCCTTTGCCGGATGAACTTTATAAATGTCATTATTTAAACCCAATTCGCCAACCCAGGGTTGATTAATATCAACAAACTGCATTTCTTCGGTTTGAAAATCAAACCCGGCTTTGAACTTATTTTTCTCATCGAAAAAGCTTGTCAAGTCCCCCTTAACAGAAAATGTTTGCACATAATGATCGTGCCAGGTATAAGGATTTCCAATGTCCCAGAAACCATCACCGGGGATAACACCGATAGTGTCGTTGCCTGTATTGTAATATTGAACAGGAAAATTGGTAATATCCTGAGGTTCAAGATATTCAAACCACTTCTTGCCGTTTGCATCTGCACGGAGATGCGTAAAGAAAGCATTAGCCTTCAACTCATAAAATGTATTGGGATTGAGCGTGTGTGTAAGACTGAACGTTTGGTAAACATTGCTATGGGTATACGTGTTTGCATTATCAAAATTATTTTGGAAGGTATATTGATAACCGGGACTCGGCTCTACATATTCGAGATTTGATTGTAATGATTGGGAATTCTGATTGATATTTACCGACTGATTGAACGAATACTGCAATTTAATTGTAGGTGTTATTTTATAGGTAAGTTTCCCTAACCAGAACCAACTATTCTCTGCACGCGGTGCAAAGCGTGAACCATTAAATATGGATGAAACCACCTGGCGTGCCGTGGCTTTGTTATACCCTTGAGTAATTCCATCTGTTACACCCATATAAAAATTCCCAAAAAAACTTATGCTGCCGGGTATATTTAAACCCAGCGCAGGCAAAAGTGAAGATGTAAATGGTTCGGGACCGCTTATATTTGCCTCAACTATATCGGTATTAAAAACATGTACCGAGGTTTTACCGAACATATTATCGTTTTTGTAAGAAAAATAGCCGTGATAATTTTCTCCCCCCTCTTTTGTACGGACATTTACAACTCCCGATGTTGCTTGACCAAACTCTGCATTATATCCGCCAGTGATAACCTCAACTTCTTCTATCGCATTTGCAGAAAGCTGTAAACCAAAACCTGTTCCGGCTAAAGGGTCCTGTACGGAAACACCGTCTAACAAAAATGCGTTCTCATTTGATCTCCCTCCTCTAATATGTATTTCATTATCGGATTTAACTACCCCAGCCTGCTGAACAACAATATCGGAAATATTTTCAAGCCTCGCTTTTTGAATATCTTCTTTAGAGATAGTTCTTTTACTTTGTGTTTCCTCGGCATCAAGCATTGGTCTTTCACCAACAATAACAACTTCCTGCCCTAATGTTAATGCAGATTCTTCAAGTTGAATATCAAGCTGTTTTGTTTTTCCGCGTTCGACTTTTATTGCACCATACTTAACAGCTTTGTACCCGATGAGAGAAACTTCAATGTTGTATGTTCCGGGACTTATATTTTTAATTATGTATTTCCCATCAAAATCAGTAGCGGCGCCGTAATACGTCCCTTTGAGGACAACATTAACTCCGAGTAAAGCTTCCTTTGTCTTTTTTTCTGTGACTTTACCCGATATGGTTCCCGTCTCTTGTGCAGAAAGAGAAAAGGAGGAAAGAATGATTATTGTAATTAATAATTTCATGGCGTTAACTTAAAATCGTCAAATAAAACCTTAGTTAATAAATTTTTTACACTTCCGGGAATTCCGTTAATCCGGTGCAGAGGCATACCAATAAAGAAAACGTTTTTTTCACTGTTCTCAAATCCGATGAATCCCTTTAATTCTTTCTTAGGGAAATAATAGATAGGAGTAACGCCAATATTACTCAGATAAAAGGATCGCGCTCTTGCTAAAGAAGCTGTTACCTGGAGTTTTGGATAATCGCTTTGCGTAGTGTCCCATGCTGTTGCTCCGGTCGGAAGGAATGTCGCGTAGTCGCTGCTGTCCGAGGTTATTGGTAGAAATCCTTGAATTTGAGTTAAGTCAACTGTCTGTGGAAATTGTAATGAAAAGAATATCTTTCCGCCAAGGATAGTATATTTTTGTACCGAAGAGCTTGCAAGATCAAGAGAAGGATCATTATCAGCATACCAGATGACGCAATCAAATAGTTTGATAGTCTCTAAAAAAGTTGAGTTTAAAAAAGGAGGTTTTTGGTTATAAATGTCATAAACATCGTATTTGTGTTTGAGTAGTAAACTATCGTCCATCATACTTGAGAAAAAAGCCGGGGCGTTATCGCTTTTTTTGTAGTCATCAACAAGAACAAACTTTCCCTGGGGTTTCTTAACATACCAACCCGGTTTACTATCTTTTTGCGAAGCAGAACTGAGCCAAATAGATTTTGCACCTGAAATATCTTCCGCTTGAACATAAAAAATATTATTCGCATTATAAAGCAAGCCTGGTAATCGGGTTTTCTGTCCTGTTGTCGGATCGGCGGCTTGATTATTGGGGTCACCGTCTATCAAAATCTCCATTAAGGGATTTGGGTTCGAAAAATCCTTTGTGCGGATGGTAATTAATTTTACCCCTCCATTCACAGAAATAAAATTCGTAGTATCATTCAAGGCAATATTAATATGTTTTATTGTCCCGGAACCATCAATATCATCTGCATTCCAACCAAAGGACATTACGGTAAATGATGTATCCGGATGCGTTGAAAGGATATTCCAGCTAATTGTCGGGGCGGTATTCTTGATAGGCAGGTGTAATGATGCCGGGTTCGGATCAATTAAACCAACATCTGTAAAGGGTTCGCCTGAATTCCATTTACCGTCTCCGTTTAAGTCGGTGAATGGTTCGGCGCCGTAAGAAATATTATTTTGAACGATCTGTGTGTCGTATTGTCCGTTCCCCGAATTATCAACCGCAGAAACTTTGAATGAAAATATTGTATCTACAGCGCCAATTTGAAGCGCGAAGAGACTGTCATTCTTTACAGTGAATGACCAATTAATACCATCCCAGGATAGATAATAACCTACAATAAAGCCATCAGGATCATCACCGCTCCAATACAACTTAATTGTACTTTGCTGCTGCGATACGGTGCTGTCAGGGTTTAAAAATACTTTTGTTAAGGGAGCTTTATTTGCAACCGGGTTATCAACCAATTTTTCATTACACGCGTAAAAGAAAAACAACCCGACAAAAATTAAACTAACTGAAATATTCTTTATCATTAAATCTTTTATTTTGATTAATTAATTCGTTACATCGCCAATTGTGACCAGGTAACTCAATACATTTATTTTAAAAACAACATCTTTTTTGTCTCAGTAAATTTCCCGGCTCTCAAACGATAAAAATAAACCCCGGAGGTAAGTTGTCGGTTTTCAGATAGAGGATCAAATTCAACTTCATAACTTCCGGTTGGCTGATCTTCATTCACAAGAGTGTTAATTTCATTCCCAAGCAGATCATAAATTATTAATTTTACAGCTACAACACTCGCTGTACTTGTATTCGGGATTGAATATTTAATTGTCGTACTCGGATTAAACGGGTTCGGGTAGTTCTGAGCAAGGTGATAATCTGTTAAGGTTACAGTTTTGTCTTCTTCTACATCTGTTAGATAATCTCGATTATACAAAACTGTTCCGCCTGTACCGGCTACCCATTTATGTAGAAAATTTCCTTCTCTGTAAACAGCGATTGAATTAAACCAATTATTTGTATAACTCGTCTGCTCATAACCGTAGTCTGTATCTTCAGAAAATCTAAAGAGACTTCCATAAAGCCCGGCAACAGTAACTTGTAATCTGCCAAAATAATCCCGACCATCAATAACTAAATCCTGGGACTGTACCATATATGGTTTCATAATAGTGTGCCAGGTAATTCCGCCATCAGAAGTGAATTTGATTTTATTTTGCTGACCGTCTAAGTGAGCCACCCAGCCATTTAAAGAATCAGAAAAATCGAAAGCAGCTGCCCAACCCCAAATATCCGGATTGACGTTTTCCCAAGTTTTTACTGTGTCACGTGAAAGCCAAACTCCTTGCTGGTTCACAACCCAAATGTGTGACGGATCTGTTCTTTTTATTTTTAGGAAAGAGGTGAGGAATTTTTGATCACTCATCCGATATTTTTGCCAGGTGTTTCCCCCATCTGTTGTAAGATAATTTAAAGTATAATCGTTAAACCTTTGGCGAGCCTCAAATAAAACCCCTAATTGATCATTAAAAAATTCAACTCCGCGCATGAATTCTAAAAGAGTATCAACATATACTGAAGACCAATGAGATCCCCCATCTGTAGTTTTCAAAAGTGAATCGTATTTTGTTAACCAGCCTTTTAGTGAATCGCTCATGAAAAAACCTTGAAATGAACCATCTGGATTACCATCATACAACCTTTCCCAGTTAAACCCGCCATTTGAAGTCTTATAGAAAGAGGAGCCGCCGTATAATTGTCCTCCCCCAATTCCAAAACCAAGTTTGGTATTTATAAATTGAATTTTTGAGAACGTTGGTTTTATTGATGTATCAACTTTGCTCCAACTACTACCACCAGTAGTAGTAGTCCATAAATCGGGACCAAAGACAAAACCTATTTGATCATTGACAAAATAAATATTATAAAAAGATTCATAGTAAGCGTCTGCGGCATCAGAACTCAATTCCCAACTACTTCCTCCATTGGAAGTGGAAATAATTTTCCCCTTTGTTGTTACAGCAAGCATTTTAAGAGAATCTAATACCGATATTTTTGAAATTGAAGTGGATTGATCATCAAGAAGTTCTGAATAATTCAAGTGCCAACTTATTCCCCCATCAGTAGTTTTATAAATTTCGTTACCTTTCCCTCCAATCCAACCTATTTTATTATTCGCAAAGGAAAATGTAGTTAAGAGCTTTGGTAAGTCGCACCACAAAGTATCCCAGGAACTGCCATCATCGTCACTAAATAATAAAAAAGCTACCGAGTCAGAAATCACGTTATACTGAAACGCTCTCCAGCTTGAACCAAGCGCGAGAATTCTCCCGGAATTTAATTTTTCAAATTGTTTAATATCACCGAAGGGAGCATAAATATCCCAATCAATAAATACCGACATGCGATACTTTTCGCTCCATAAACCATAAAAATTATCAAGTTTTGCTATTGTCCCTTGATCCCCACTTTTAATTATTTCCGAATTGGATAACGGAAGAAAGGTTAGAGCATCACTTAATCCGATATAACTTGTCTGCCACTCATTACCGCCATCTGTAGTAAATACAAAATCCTTGGAATCTCCTATAAAGGAATGAGGCGAAAGTATAAAACCATTTTGATTATCTACAAATTTTATTTCTGTAAGATTATCACGTTGCAAATGTTTAACAATACTCCAATGATTACCGCCGTCAACAGTTTTAAGAATGCTGCCGGAACTATTGACGGCAAAACCATTTGATTGATTCAAAAAGTAGATATCATTTATACCAACGGTTGGTTGAGGTGGATATCTCAATTCCCATTGTGCGAAAGTTGAGGATATTCCCAAACAGAAAATATAAATGATGATATCTATTTTTACTTTCATCTCAGCATTGAGCCCTATTTAAGCAGCATCATTTTCTTTACTTGCGTAAAGTTATCAACCGTTAGGCTGTAGAAATAAACGCCTGAGTTCAATGAACTTGCATCGAATGAAACATTGTATGTTCCGGGATTCATCATTCTGTTTGCAAGAACACGAACTTCCTGCCCAAGAATATTGTAAATCTTTATTGTTACAATTCCTGACTTAGGAATTGAATACACAATATTTGTTGTAGGATTAAACGGGTTTGGATAATTTTGTTTTAGATCATACCGGGCAGGAATACCTGCTGTTTCATCTTCAACTGAAACCGGGGTATAACCGGAAATATCATCATCTTTTCTTGGAGTTAATTTATAATAGGCGTGAGTGAAGCCAAGAATTCCGGTAATTGATGCGAATGTATCACCTGCATTAACTTTCACGGCGTTGGCTCCGGCATTAAATCTTGTATTTCCATCAGACCAAATAACCCTGGTATGTGGCAAAACACCATCATTCACGTATGATTCACCATAATTATTTGTTCCATCAGCATTAGCTACATCGATTGTAACATTTTTGTAAGTTACAAGACAACCTGACCATTGCTCTGCTGCGACAGTTCCTAAAATCGATGTTCCGATAGTTTCGGTTAATAAAACTTCCGGTGTAGGAAGAGTATTGTTTTGCGAGTTAACAATGATTGGAGCTAAACTATCAATTCTTACTCCTAAAGAACCTAAAGCAATTACACCTTCAACCGTTACGTTATCACCTCTTTTAAGATTTGTAACTTGTGAACCATTTGCACCTGTCGTGCCGAGTAATATTGCGCTCCAAGTACCTTGTCCGTTTTGAATATAAACTCTCGGTGGATTATTTCCGTGGTTTCCCGGAATATCCGAAGTATCAGCAGTGACAACTCCATTAATTGTAACCCGGTATCCGTTATAGCCGCTGTATGCACTTCCAAATGGACTGTAACGAACATCTTGAATCTTCAGAGCACGATTCAGTACAAAATAAGAATAGCGGCTTGTGGTAAGGTTTTGGGGACTTGTAGAAGACAATCCATTATTATCGGTAGCTTTAACATAAAAATCAACAAAAGCTGAATCAGAGACAACTTTGGGAATTACTACCGTGTAAACTAGTGAATCAGCTCCGGTTCCTTTAACCATATCTAAGGAATCTAAATTCAAACCGTTCACTCTTTTGAAAAGTTTTGCACCGGTAACGGTTGCACCTTGAAGACCTTTAATTGTTGCCGTAACTGTAACATCATCATTCGGAGAAACAACCGAAGAGCTGCGTCTAACATTAGCTATGCTTGGCGGGGAAACAAGAATATTACCGAGATCTTCAGGATACATTGGAACAATTTCCCAAACGTTTTGATATGCCTGTAGCAATCCTCGAACATATGTTAACTGTGAACCTGCCGGTGGGGGTATATAATATGGTCGTATTGTTCTTGCTGGAGCAGTTTTAAAATAATTTGATTGAGGATACATTTGGATTTTGTGACCATTAAGATCATTGATGTTAAATCCGCCAGCAGAAGAACCTGTACCGGTGACTAAATCAGAAGTAATAAGCGGATGCTGCTCATCCGAAGTAAAAATCACATACATTCCTAAGTATTTTCGAAGATTATAATTAAACGATCCATCGGGTAGATAGCAACTGTCTATCGTTAATGGAATTGGATCCGATCTTTTTGCATGTTGTTCGATAAGACTTATTTCAATCG
>Ga0210041_1001885_pt1 | contig 18858 bp, 13 predicted proteins | sample CryGeymeta201503_FD_183973 | JGI IMG/M metagenome (GOLD analysis project Ga0210041, IMG submission 183973) | Groundwater microbial communities from Crystal Geyser aquifers in Utah, USA - Crystal Geyser metaG 2015-03 (SPAdes) (version 2) | ecosystem: Environmental > Aquatic > Deep subsurface >... | reverse complement strand
CTACCACGCTGAGGCCTAATGCCCCCGCTATAATCTCGCCTTTACAAAGCCGGTGTAGCTCAGTCGGTAGAGCAGCTCATTCGTAATGAGAAGGTCGGGTGTTCGATTCATCTCTCCGGCACCAATAGAATCAAGAGAAGTCCGCTATCTAAACCGTAGCGGATTTTTTTTGGGCTAGCGCCAGGCTAGCATTAGGTTCAATACAGAGTTTGCGCGTTGCGCGCCAAAGCATCAAAGAAAAAAAAGTACAGGCAATGATCTCTTCAACTTTTTTTATCTTCGCTGCAAAATATGCTCTTTATTTCAGTGCATTTGCCCACCTACTTGAAAAAGACGCTCGATCGACCCTTAAGACCAAGTTGCTGAACAAGCTAATCGTCATCCGCAGACAATCGTTTGAACGCCTTGCGGTAGATTCAGTACGACTTGCACACCGAGTGTTGAAATTCATTGGCGGGACGGAGCCCTTTTCGGCTTCTTATTTCTTCCGCCTTTTTTGCATCGGCGGAGTTCTTGGTCTTTTGTTTGCGTGTGGCACACTATTTTTCGTCAGTGTGGACGCAGCGCAAGTTTTTCGCATCGTTCAAAAGAAATACTGGCAAGAATTGGTGCTTATGCCAAGCGTAATGGTTGGAGCGACTCTGCTGCCACTTGATTTCGCTATAGCTCATCTGATCTTGTTGTGGGCCAGCCAGGGCGGCACTAAGCGTGCTGGAACAGCAATTCTCCTTGGAGGTCCAGTTGCCTATTTAACGTGGACAATCGGCGCTGCAATAGCGTCAAGCTTTGGTCTGCTCATCATGTCCGGCTATGCCAGTCCGTCGTTTTTTCTCAACCGCGTCGTTGTAGCGATAAGCAATCCTCTTACTAGCTCTGCACAAATGCAAGTGGGCAGCCGGTGGTTTTCATACAGCTTGCTCTCCGCCGCCAGCGGGCTTACGTCTACCTTTGTTACTGGGGTTTTTCTTGCATTTGGACTACTTCGAGCAATCCCGATGAAAGGCCAGCGCATCATCGTAGCGCCGATATTCGCAGCGCTTGACATAATTCGATTACTCGATCAAAAGAAGATATATCTACCAGTGAAGACACTTGCTTGGTCCGTCACAGGGATATTGCTATTATTTTCGTTTGTTTTTAGGATGATGGGGCTGTAGCGTTAATCGAAAACTTATGTGGTAACCATGCGAACTGAGGAATCTATTTTGGGCTACTGATCAATATATCAAGTAAAATTTTTTACTGCCTAAAATGGGTAGTTCAGGACAGCATAGCGAATCAGCAGTACACGCAAAATCCTACAATACGAAATTATTCCCACCCGCACTGACCGGTCAGGATTGACCCTACGCACAAATTGGTGCATGCGTCGAAATATCGCCAGAAAATCCACCTCCGTGGGTTTTCGAAATATTGCTTCTGGGAGAAAAACATGGATTCACGTGGCTTCTGGAAAATATTTGAGTAATTCAGGTTAAAAACCGGTGGTCCGGTTTTTAAGTCACGAATTCAGGAATTTGAAAGAAAATTGATTCTTGCAAGACAAGTGCAACCTAGCTAGTCCATAGAGCCATATTTAGCCAAATGCTCATTGGTGTACGGTATCTCAGCATCCACTAGGGATTGTGTTGAAAATAAATTTTGACCTGGCTCATAGATTGATTCATCATCATGTTGATACTTAAAGTAAGTCAGGCGAGCAGATGAATGTGCTTTTATTTTTATCACGTGATTTATGATAGCCAGTGCAATCATATAAATCAAAGCCGGTATAACAATCGCCATTCCCAGAAAAAAGTAAAAAATCCCATCTTTGGAATTTAAAGCAAGAAGGAGAAATAACATTCCCCCAAAAGGCACAGTAAAAAATAACATGACACCCACCATGCCGCCGACCGTGACATAAACAAATCTAACAATGGAAAGAAAAAACCGAAGAACCGAAACCACAAAAGCAGACAAAAAATTAATCACAATTCCACACTCCTTACTCGAACAAACAAAAATATAGATATATTAGTTATTTTTCAGTATACTGTGAAATTCAAATATATTTGAGTAATATTTAACACAACACCATCATTAATGACGGAATTTTTCACAATGATGAAATTCTTTCATCTTTTCACTCACTCAGAAAGAATTTTATTAATGCGAAGAGTTGGTAAAGATATTAAGAAGAACCGGTTTTTCCGCACCAACATATTGAAAAGTAGTGCAAAAAATATTTGAAATTCACCCAAACCGGCCTGAGTAAAGACTTTTTTCGGGATCGACATATCCCAGTCAGTCACTGGAAACTTCAGCGTTGTGCTGATACACAGACGAATCAAGCCCCGTAGCGAACCGGTGAAATTTGCCGATCCACCCCCTCCCCAAAAAAACACTTTTTCTTCGCTGAAATCCGTTTTTTTAAGCAGCCCTTCGGGGCTGCTATTTTTTTGTCCAAAAACCACTTTCTCGCAGTTGCCGAAAGTGTTTTGACCGGTCAGGCGACCAGCCCAAGCACATCATTGATGTTCTTGGCCACGACATACCGCGCTGGGTTCTCTGCCAAACCCAGCGACTCAAAGTGCGCACGACCGCATTCAATCTTGGCGCTCTCTTTATCGCGGAGATCGTCGATGAACAAGCTACTTTTCGTTTCCACCACGAAATACAGTTTTTGTGTACCGTCTTTTTCCACCAGCAAGGCCCAATCCGGGTTGTAGCTGCCCAGCGGGGTCGGCACCTTGAACCAGCCTGGTAGCTTGGCGTACAGCACCACGTCTTCGTTCTTCTCCAGCGCATCGGCAAAGTCATGCTCCGTGGTCGAGTCATAGACCACGTGCTCGTAAATTGATTTGTGGGTGTCCATCAGCATATTCTTGAGGTAGCCCGTCAGCTCTTCCTTGTCAAACAGTTCCTGGGCGTAAAAGTGTTCGCCACCCAGCCGCTGATACTTGATGCCGTCCACCAGCGCCAAGCGCTTGCAACGGTTGACGACCTCCGCTGTCTGCTCAATAAATTGCTGCGGATTGCGCTTGAAGTCATCCAGCCTGCCACTGCCGGTCAAGATGCTGGTGATGCTGCGCCGTGTGAGCTGGGTGCGGTTTTGCAGATCGGTCAACAGGTCGGGCAATTCAATATCGGATTCATCCAGCACAACGGTTGCAGCACCCTCTTTTTCGGTGGCCTCTACGCCTGCCTTGCCAATCGAAATGTCGGCCTTGCGCCATTGCAAGCGGGCCTTGGCAATGGGCGGGGCTTTCTGCAAGGCTGAGATGCAATCCAAAATCAATTTGGCGTTGTCAAACTGCACGCGGTAGGTGGTCTGGTGTTTGATGCGGTCCCACAGCGCCTTGAACTCTTCGCTCAAGAGAATGGCTTTGCCGTCTTTTCCCTTGCGCAGCGGTATTTGCTTGCGCTCGTCAGCATTTTTGATTTCCAGACGGCCAGACACCTTGCGCAACACCTCCGCAATCTGTCCACGTTGCGCGTCAAACTCAGCGGGCAAAACCAGCGTGCCATTCTTCAAAGCCGTTTTCAGCGAGTCCTGCACCTTGCCCTTGGCATCAATATGCCCTGCGGCTTTCAAATGCTGCCAAAGTGTTTTGGATTGATCAACGCCCAGGGGTGCCACTTGACCATCAGCACCCGTGACCGCAATGGCCGCAAACTGGTGCGGCTCCACAATGCCAAAACGAATGCCGGTATCGGCCTCAATTTCTCTTTGCAGGTTCTCGGCAAACTGCTCGTAGGTTTCGGTGGCGATCACCGTAAGCCGGTTGACCTCGAACCCATGCACCCGTGAGCCATCCTGCTTGACGCACAAACGCAGGCCCCGGCCAATGGTCTGGCGGCGTTCACGTTCGGTGCCCATTTCCCGCAGGGTGCAAATCTGGAACACGTTGGGGTTGTCCCAGCCCTCTTTCAGGGCTGAGTGCGAGAAGATGAATTTCAGTGGCGTATCAAAACCCAGCAGCTTTTCCTTTTCTTTCATGATCAGGTTGTAAGCCCGCTCGGCGTTGTCGCGGTTGCCTGCATTGTTTTCCGCCGTGTCGGACCAGCCGCCTTTTTTGTCGATGGAGAAATAGCCGTTGTGCACGGCCTCCGGCGCACTGGTCAAATCAATTTCCGCAAACAGGCTCTGGTTGGCGGGCAGTTTGGCAGCACGCCGGTATTCCTCTTCAAAAATGCGGGCGTAATCGCCTTTGATGGCGTTGCCATTGGCATCGTATTGGCGATACCGCTCCACCGAGTCGATGAAAATCAGCGACAACACTTTGATGCCCAGTGGGTTCAGGCGTTTTTCCTTGTCCAGATGCTCCTTGATCGTGCGGCGAATCATTTCCCGCTGAATGGCCAGGGCATCCACATCACCATGGGCCTGGCCAACGGACAGATACACCTCACCACCTGGGTAGCGCAGTTCCAGAAACTCTTCGTCATTGGCCGTGTTGATCTCGCCCACCCGGAAGTCGGCATAGACGGCCCGCCTGGTCGTCTGCTGCAGGTCGTCACCGTCATTGACCACCACCTCTTGCGGCTTCACGCCGCTGGCGGTCTGAACGTGCAGTTCCACCTTGGCGCTGATGCTGCCGCGTTTGTTGCTGACCGACACCAGCCGCACATACGGTTTGTTGAAGGCATCTTCTACCGTGGCGGAAGCCACTTCAATCTGCTTGACCAGCTTGCGCTCATACGCATCCACCGCATTCAGGCGGTACACCATATGGTGCTTGTTGACGTGGGTGGCCGAATACCGCAGCGTGCACATCGGGCTCATGGCATCCAGCGCGGTTTTGCCAGCGCCTGTCAAACCGCCGTCCACACTTTGCGGCTCGTCCACGATCACAATGGGCCGCGTGGCCTTGATCAGGTCGATGGGCTTTTCGCCACCGGTTTTCTCGCTTTCTTTGTAGAGGTTGTTCACGTCTTTCTTGTTGATGGCCCCCACCGTGACCACCATGATCTGCACATTGGCGCTTGTGGCAAAGTTGCGCACCGGGCCAGGCTTGCTGGAGTCGTACAAAAAGAAGTCGAACGGCACGCCCGCGTACAAGCCCTTGAAATGCTCTTCGGTGATTTGCAGGGTTTTGTAAACACCTTCCTTGATGGCCACCGACGGCACCACGATCACAAACTTGGTGAAGCCAAAGCGCTGGTTCAGCTCAAATATGGTGCGCAGGTAAACGTAGGTCTTGCCCGTGCCGGTTTCCATCTCGACCGTGAAGTCACCCGATGCCAGCGAACCCGACGACTCCAGGCCGCTGCGCAACTGCACGTCGTTCAGATTCTTGAGCACCTGGTCGTCCAGCAGCGTCAGGCGGTTACCGACACCCAGGTCCGACTCGGCAATGCCCAACGTGGTTTGCTGCGTGGGCAGCTTCATCGTCACGGTGAATTCGGTACGGCAGGCCTCCTGGCCACGGAACAGGTCACACACCGCCTCGATGGCCTGCAATTGGTAGTCGAGGTTGGGTTCAAAGTGGAGTTTCATTGTCATCACCACCTTCATTTGTTGAAATTGCGATTAACAGTCGCAGCTTGAGTTCTTCGTTGTCAGCATCGTCGTTCAATGTGGCTGAAATCAGGTCTACAAGAAGCTCTTTGTCGATGTTGCCTGCTGCAACGTGGTAGCTGATGTTTTCCATCTCGCGAATAAAGCTGCTTGTGCAATACAAGTACCCATTAAACAAAAGCATCTGCGCACACAAGGTAATGGCGATGCGCTTGTTGCCGTCCTGAAAGCAGTGAAATTTGCATGCACTGAAAAACAAATGCGTCAACTTCTCTTCAAACGTTGGGTAGTAGTCGTCATTCTGAATGTGCTGCAACACACCTTCGAGCAACCCCAGGTCCAAATGGCCTAACGCGCCTCCGCCGCTGACATCGACGGTTTTGGCATGGACATCGATGGCTTGCACCAGCGTCAAATAGGTGAGTGCCATTAGCCTCTGTCCTTCAAGCGCTTCATGACATCCTTTGCTTCTTCCAGCCGCTCCGAAAGCTCTTTGCTTCTTTCGCCAATAAATCGTTCGTAGTCTTCCCTCTGCACTGGCGCGACATACTCTTGTAGCTGCAGGTGAAGTGCATCCCGAAAAGCTAAATCACGGCTGGCCATTTTGAAACGCGCTTTTTCAACCAGTGGCCTCCAGTGCGCCTGCCCCTCAAATTGTGCAAAAAGTGCATCCACCTCCAACGGTCTGAGTTTGCGGCCCTTGTCCGAGACAGCTTTCGTCAACAAATCGGCAAAGCCGCATTCATAGGCGGCAACCAGATCCAAGACTTCTGCGTAAAAAGTGGCTCGGACGTTGTCCTTTCTCTCCAAACGCAAAAGCTTGCGGTATTCCTTGGACTTTTCTTTAAAGATGCTGACGTAAACCTTGTCTGTGTAAACCGCATACTTGAACGGCCCCATCTCCACGCCGTCCCGCAGGGCATCGGTAAACTGCTTGCGGTAACTCTCCTCCGAGAAGGCCGCCTGCAAATAGTCTTCATCGCGCTGGTTGATGTACTTGGTAGCTCCGCCAGTTCGCTTGTTGATGGTGTCAATCACCACATCCAAAATCACCTGACGAAGCAACTTGGCGCGATCGCTTTCAGACACCAGCATGGCAAGGTTCAAGAAGGCACGAAAGTCGAAAACACTGAGGACCGTCGTTTTGGTCACGAAATCAATTTCGTGACCACCTTCCAACGCGATCAACGAACTCTTCAAGGATTTCAAACGAATACCGCGTAAAACTTCGTATCCGTTGCGTAGAAGTTCGTCGCCGAACTTCTCAATGTAGTTGTCGATCGTTCGGGTCGAAACCTCAAAGAACACGGCCACCTGTTCTTTCAACAATACCGTTTTCCCCTCAAAAGGTATACCTTGCACGCCCGCAGCACGTTCAATCTCAGCCAGGGCATAGGGGTTGTTCAACACATTTTGGCGATCAACCGCCGAGGTGGTTAGGTCTTTTTTCATGGCTGTTTCCTCACAAACTCCGCACATTCTGAATGCCGTTCTGCTCCAGGATGGCGGTCAGGTTGGTTTTGGCGATGTCGTCGGCAAAGGCGCTGTCGCGGAAGACGCAGGTGGTGTCGCCTGCCGGGGCCAGTTCTTTGCGCCAGGCGACGATGCCGGTAGCCAGGGCATCGACCTCGGTGCTGGCAATGGCAGGGGCCAGGCAGGCCATCATGACACCGCCGCCCACGGCATGCACGGTGAGGCCAGCTATCTGACGGGTGGCAATGGGCACACACAAATCCAGACCCAGTTTCAGCAACAGCTCGTACAAGATGTCGGATTCGGTGCGACCCGCCGTCAAGTTGTCCTGGTAGTCGAGGACGGCTTGGGCCAGATCGTCTGGCTTGGGGTTCCAAGCGCGGATGTTGGAGTGGTCGAGCTTGAAGACCCGGAAACCCAGGTCAGGCAGTGTGGCCGGGGGTTGGGTTGAATCTTCTAAGGACAATTGGGCTGTAGCCCCCGTCTGACCTATGTTAGAAGCTCTTATTTTTGTAGCTGCACGGCGCAGGCGTTCTTTGGTGAGTTCAGCGATGGTGCGTGGTTTCTTAAGTTCATCACAGAATGCTGCACCAATCTTTTGCTCTTTATCGGTTGCATCCAACGGTTCAGGTATTTGAACAACAATGAATCTTCGATTTCCATGGTCTTCACTATTTAAACGGATAACAGCCTCGCCTGAAGTGCCACTACCAGCAAAAAAATCCAAAACGACAGCATGCGGATCGTCCGATGTTGTGTAGCGAATCAACCTAGCGATTTCATCCAAGTCCTTAGGATTGTTAAAGACTTTTTTACCAAACAAGCTGCGCAAGTATTTAACTGAAACTTGAGACTGCTTGTAGAAATAACTGCCGCGGACTTGGGTCGCAAACTCATCATCATCTGCTTTTACTTCACCCGGGACATCATCAATATCGTTATCACCAGACACTTCATCGCTTTCTAACTCTTCTTGAATAGGCCGAATGTGAGCTTTCCGAAACGGCGGCTCGGTATGATCAACGCGAAATTCAACCAGTCCAAGGTCAATTTGACGTTGCATCTCCTGGGGTGAAGAAAATCGCCAACCAGCTTCAGGTACCTTGCAAGGTAACTTAGTGACAGGATGGAGTAGGTCGTATTTTGGCCCACCACTTCCTGGCCAAGAAATGTCCCTATCCCGCCATGGCCCGTGCCTATCGATCCTCTTGTAGCGACTCCACTTTTTAGCTGGATTGGATTTCGGTAAGCTCGCGTACCAGATTTGTAAATCACGTTCGATTAGATTCTCTTGTTCTCCATATTTACCTCGCAGCATTTGGTAGTAATCCCAAATATCCCTAGCACCGGGTTTTTCCTCCCGCCAAAGTGTTTTCTGTTCTCTCAAGTACGCTTGGGATTTTGCATAGACAACCACATATTCGTGACCATTAGAAAAGAACTTTGCATCATTCTTTCGTCCCTTCTCCCAAGTCACACAAGAAAGAAAGTTTTCCTCGCCGAATACTTCATCCATTACTCGTCGAGTGTTTGTTATTTCATGCTCGTCAATGCTAATTAAGATCACTCCGTCAAGAGTCATCAAACTGCGAGCTAGTTTGATTCTCGGATAAATCATATTTAGCCAATCAGTATGAAACCGCCCACTGGCTTCGGTATTGCTGCTGATCTTGGCCCCGCCTTCGGTTTGCCCGGTTAACTCCAGATAGTTTTTGATGTTGTCCTGAAAATTATCTGGGTAAACAAAATCCTTGCCGGTGTTGTACGGCGGGTCGATGTAAATCAGTTTCACTTTTCCTGCGTAACTCTTCTGCAAGAGCTTGAGCACTTCCAGGTTGTCACCCTCAATCATCAGGTTTTGCGTGGTGTCCCAGTCCACACTTTCATCCGGGCAGGGCCGCAGCGTGCCGGTGCTGGGCGTGAGCGCCAGTTGGCGGGCACGGCGCTTGCCGTGCCAGTTCAGGCCATATTTTTCATCCGCATCGGTGGCGGTTTGGTCACCCACCAAGGCTTTAAGCACGTCCACATTCACGGCCACGCCGTTGGCACTTTCGGTGAGTAATTCAGGAAACAGTTTTTTAAGCTGCTCGATATTGGCTTTGAGCAAATCGGCAGATTGCGCCTCGGGGCTGGTGGCTTCGATCTTTTGCATGACTTCAAATTTCCGTTGGTTTTCTGGGTGTGATCAGTTTGACAACTGGCTACGCGCTTGCGTGAGTTGGGCTTGCACCCGCTGCAAGGCCAGGTTCAATTCAACCTGCTGGGCGAGTTGTCTGGCTTTGGCGGCTTGGCTGCGCAGGCTGGTGACATCTGCCGTCAGACGCTCTATGGTTTGTAGCTGCTTACGCTTATTTAATATGGGCTGGAGGCCAATTTCATGCTTAAAAGTGCCGGTGTAGCGTGCCACTTTCAGTGTCAGCAGGCAGGCCATCCAGCCTTGGTACAGGTCCATCAGATTGGCTTGTGGCTGAAGGCGCAAGGCTATGGCTTGCATGAATGCAGCGACGATCGGCTGCGCCGTGGCGGCGGGGTCTGCCGACACGGCCACCAGCGCTTCTGACACGTCCAAATCCAGCGCTGTGGTTATCACGTCGCCGTCCAGCACCACTTTGCCCGCTTCGTTTTGCGACCAGCGTTTGTGCGCCAGGGACACGGACAGCCCTTGGGGCGCATCCAGCAGCAGCAACACGGGGTAAGGCACTGCACGGTGAACCAGCTCGACCAGGCGTGCCAGGTTGGCTGCGTTCATGGGTTCGCCGCGCAGGGTGATGCACAGCACGGCAATTTCAAGGTATTCGCGCACGTCGTCTGAGTAGGCGGGCACACCAATGGTGTTGGGCTTGAGGGCGGCAAGCCACTGGATTTCTTCAATGCGGTCATTGATCAGGCGTTTGTCTGCAGCCGTGGGTGCGCCGTTTTCGATCAGCATCTTTTTCGGCACGCGCTGATCGACCCGGCAACTGGCAGGGAGAGCCAACGCATTGATGAACAGGTGAATCAATGATTCGCTCATGCAGTCAATGCACCGCCGAACGCTTTGATGGTCTCTTCACTATCGCGGCCAGGCACTGCTTTGCCGGTAGCTTTTTCAATCAGGTTCAGAAGCGCAAAGGCTCGCAATCGAATGAAGCCGTCAAAATCATCACCACGAAGTTGATCAACAGGAATGATGTGTGAGGTCAAAAATACATCCAAACTGGCCGGATCAACCTGCTTGGCTTTCTGGATGCGCCCGAGATACACGCTTGGTGCATCACCGCTGATGAAACGGTTGGTGCCTGCCGCCAAGGGTGCTTTGTTGATGACGCTGTTCCATTTTTCCCGTGGCAGCGTTTGCTTTTCGCACCACGCTCGGGGAAAGATGTGGTGAATATCAATGGCGTTGTTGAAGTAAGAGTTCAGGTCGATGGGTGTACCGCTGACAAAGTCACGACCGCCGTGCTTCATCAACAGGGCTGCAAGCCCTTTGTAGGCTGCCGCCAACCGACTTTGCAGCGACAGCAGACGCGCAGGTGCGAAGTTGGCATCACGAACGGTTCTCGGCTCGGTGCCGCCATCGATCCAGGCCACCACATCCTGCATGTCCATGGCAAAACGGGTTTCGTTTGCGCCACCATACAACTCGCCCATCACACCCGTCCAGTACCAACGAAGAAGATGCTGCTTGATGTTGTGTTGGGTGGTTTTGTCGCCCAAATGGGCGCAGATCGCTGCCAATGGAATCAGCTGGGTTGCATAGGGCAGGCTGCGAGCGTCAAATATTTTCTCTTCGGCCAGCAACTCGGCAGCACGTTTGAATCCCGCTTCGATCTGAGCTTGCAGCTCCTTGAACTCTGGAAGCGTCAGCTTGAGGACATCGGTGCGTTTGCATGATACGGATGTCTTCTTCTCAAGATGCCTTCTGTAGCTGGCAAGGAGCGTTACTGCAGTGAGAAAACTGGTGCCGTCCACCGCCTCAAGTACGTCGTGTTTGGTTGTGAGGCGTTCGCGACGGTCGTCCCAGTCTTCTCGCAGGTTGAACTCACCGGCATCGGCTGCGAATGTGGCCGTCATGAGTTCGAAGACCGTCAGCGTCACGCCCCCTGTGTTGACCTTTTCGAAGACTTGGCACACAGCCTCGCGAGGCGTGTCTTGGGTCAGCTCGATGGCTGGCACCTTGAACTGCTGAAACCGAAGCCAGATTTCGTTGCGAAACTTTTGCATGAACTGCATGGCTTCGGCACTGAACTGATAGTGCGCACTGAAGCCACTCTCCCAAGTCATGAAGCCCTGAATATCGAATAGCAGTGACACCGGGAATACGCGCTGCTCAAACTGGGCAGCGGCGGTACTGATGTCCAAATCAACCTTCCGTCCAAAGTCGGACGTAACCTTCAGGCTCTCAGGCACTGAAACCACTGCATCTTCACGGTCAGCTTCAGGATCAAGGCACATGGCCATGTCGAGAAAGTAGACACGGCGAATTTCAGTGCCCTTTTCCGTTCGCGTCTTGACAGGCTGGCCACTGCGCAAGGCCAGATACATCGAGGTCAACCGCTGTTGGCCATCCAGTACAAAGGTTTTCGGCTTGGGTGCGGGCTGTAGGACTACGCCTTCAAAAAGCCGAGGCTTAAAAGGCACCCCTCCGGCTTCGAGAAACATCACAGCCCCGATGGGATACGACAGCGACAGGCTGGCGATCAGCGACTTGATGTGGTTGTCGTCCCAAACCCAGCCGCGCTGAAAATCAGGCAGTTGGGTATTCCCCTTGGCGATGTCATCCAGCACATCCTTCAATGCCGGCTCAGCAGTCCTGAAACTCATAAGGCTCCCTGTGATTTCGGTGAAATAGTTTGGTCCTCGTTTGGCAGGATGACCATGAAGGCCACCACTTCAAAGTCGTCGCTGCCCGCAAATTCGCCAGGTCTGGCGTGTGTGCCACCGGGGGAAAACAGGCTGGCCACCGCACGCTCCTGGTTTTTGCCAACCACCGAGCCGATGGCTTCGGCCAGCAGTTTCTGGGCTTGGCGCATATCTTCGCCTTGTCGCGTGGTTTTGTCAAACCGGGCGCACGCGCCGTCGTCGGTCAACTCACGGCCCAAGGCTAGGCGCTTGAGCCTGTCCAGAATGCGTTTGGCTTGAAGGTAAGGCAGCAGCACGGTGCCATCGTCGCCCACGTGCACCAGGTAGTGCGGGGCTAGTGGATAGTCTGACCCCATGCCCGAACCTTTACTTTTGGCGGTCAAGTCGCCTTCTGCCCGCAGACAAAAAATGACACCGGGCGCAATATCGGCATCGATGCTGGTGGTAACGGCATACACGCCCATGGGCAGGCCTTCCAGCTTGCCGGGATGCGCTTTGAGGTATTGCGCCAGGTCGATGCGAAAGTCAGTCAAGGTCAGGTCGGTGATAGACACGCCGTTGGACAGGTCTTCCATGTCGATCACGGTGTCTTGAAGCTTGAGCAACTGCTTGCGACGGTACTCCAGGTCGTTCATGGGGTTGCCGGATTGCTGCTCGATCAGGTTTTCTTCACCGGTGGCGGACACGTCCAGCAGCACCATGCGACCACTGACACGCTGTTCCAGACCGATGTATTCCTCCAGCTCCATGTTGGGCCAAAAGTTGACCAACTGGATGCTGCGGTTGGGGGAGCCAATGCGGTCGATTCGGCCAAAGCGCTGGATGATGCGCACCGGGTTCCAGTGAATGTCGTAGTTGACCAGCCAGTCGCAGTCCTGCAGGTTCTGGCCTTCTGAGATGCAGTCGGTGGCAATCAGTAAACTGATCTCGCCCTCGTCTGCCATCTCGGACGGACGCTCTTTGGCGCGGGGGGCAAAGGCCGACAACACGCTGCTCATGTTCTTGCGCAAACTTGGCAATGTGGTCTGAATACCTGCACTGCCAGTGACCAAGGCGGAGTCAATGCCCAGCGTGGTTTTGGCCCAGTCGGCCAAGTGCTGGTAAAGATAGCCTGCCGTGTCAGAGAAGGCCGTGAAAACAATAATTTTCTGGTTGCCTGCGTTGATGGGGTGGCGGCACTTTTGCGCGATCATGTCGCGCAAGTGGGCCAGTTTGGCATCACGTGTGGCATCGACCTGTCTGGCTGCGGCCAGCAGTGTGGCCAGGCGGTTGCGGTCTTCGATCAGGTCTTGTTTCCAGCGGATCAGGTCCACGTCGCTGAGCAGCACTTTAACCTTGCGGCCTACCAGCAAGGCCTCAAAAGCTGGGTCTTCAATGTCCACGTCGGCAATGTCGATTTCTTCAATGCCCTCTTCACCGGCAACACCTGCCATGTGGGCTTCGATATGGGCCAGTGTGGCTTCCACGTCTTTGAGCTGCCTGCCCACCGTGAGCGCAAATGACGACACCGCGCTTTCCATGCGTTTGAGCACGTTCACACGCAGCAGGTGAATCAGGCTTTCTTCACGGTCGGCTTGCCGAAAGAAGCTTTCGCCACCGCGAATTTGGGTGCTGTATTTCGCATCGTAGGCGGCTTGTTTGCTGGGCAACACATAACGCAGGGGCGCATAACTGGCCAGGTTCAAGCGCCGAATTTCCAGGTTGATGTCTTTGATGGCCCTGAACTGATCTGCCAAATCGACATCGGCCTTGATGTTGATGGGCGGTAAACGGTCCGGAAAACGCCCGGTTTCACTGGTGCCGTAATACTTTTCCACATGCCTGCGCGAGCGGGCGATGGTGAGGTGATCCAGCAGCGTGAAGTAGTCAAAGCCCAGCATCTCAACCAGCTTGGTCGGAGTCTTGTCGGCATCAGGCATGTCGAGCCAGCGGTTGAACTGCGCTTGCGCCTTGCGGGTAGTGGAATCAATGCTGGCAATGCCCTGCTCCAGCAGGGCCGTGTCATCACCCTCGGTGACAAAAGCAATTTGGTTTCGAAGATCGGCCAGGCGGTTGTTGACCGGGGTGGCGGACAGCATCAGCACACGGGTTTTGACACCCTCTTTGATGATCTTGCGCATCAGGCGGTCGTAACGGGTTTCGTTGCCTTGTCGCGGGGTTTTCTTGTTGCGGAAGTTGTGCGACTCGTCGATCACAACCAGGTCGTAATTGCCCCAGTTGACGTGGGCAAGCTCGATGTCACCTGACGTACCACCGTCACGAGACAGATCGGTGTGGTTCAACACGTCGTAATTGAAGCGGTCAGCCGCCAGGATGTTGCGCTTGTCGTTGGCTTTGTACAGCGTCCAGTTGTCACGCAGGCGTTTGGGGGCCAGTACCAGCACCCGGTCATTTCGCAGCTCGTGGTACTTGATGACGGCCAGCGCCTCAAACGTCTTGCCCAGACCCACGCTGTCGGCAATGATGCAACCGCCAAAGCGTGCCAGCTTGTCAATGGCACCCACCACACCATCGCGCTGAAACTTGAACAGCTTCTTCCAAACCACGGTGTTGCGGATGCCTGTGGCGGCTTTGACGATTCGGTCTTCGTCCATCTCATCACCCCGATCACCAAACAGGTGATTAAGGGTGAGGGTGTAAACCGTGAATGGGTCGCAGTGCTCGCCCATGGCCTGCAGGGCAGCGACCAAGGCATCCTGATTTTCAGGTTGAGCGCGTAAAACGGCCCATTGCTGATCGAACCATTTGGCAAGTTGGGCCGCTTCATCTGAGGTTTCAGAGCCTTGAATCAGACTCAGCGGGTTGCCAGGTGTCAGCCCCAGGCCGTCGGTGCTGAAGGCGAACGACCCCAGGACCACCTGTTCAGCGGTGCCCGCCGCATTGCGCATGACTGCAGCACCCTGCGGTACACGACCATGCGCATGGCGCAGTTCGACCTTAGCCGTGATCCATTTGGCACATTGGTTGGCCAGCCAACGGGTTTGCAAACGGTTACGGGCAGCACGGTCACCGGTACCACCCAAAAATTCAAGTTCGTCGAGATTGGGGGGCAGCAACAGTTGTACTCGATAAAGTGCGGCCAGCGCCTGTCGCAATTCAGCGAACGCGAATAACGAAAACGTGGGGGTGACACACCCAAGTTGATGCCCGCCTTGGAGGTGCGGACGAATCAGGTCAATGACCCGGTCTGAGCCACTGTTGTGGATGATTTTCATGAAGTGCCACTCCCTGCCCTAGCCGCCTGTGTTGGCGATTGATTGCGCCGCAATCCAACCATCGATATCTACCCGCTTGAACCGCCAAGTGGCCCCGACCTTGAAGCCTGGCAGCTTGCGGTCAACCGCCAGACGATAAACCGTGCGCTGATTCACACGCAAATACTGGGCGACTTCTTTGACGGTCATGACCAGTTCGGCGGGTGAGTTCATAGGGGTGAATTCGACTTTTTATTGTGTCGAGGGAGTGTAAGGCAGTGCAATGGCTGCCCCTCTTTCAAAAACCACAAGAATTGAATTCACGGCATTTCACCGCCGCCGTTTCGGCTTTTGAGGTGACTCACAGTAGGGCTCGGCAATGCTTCTTTGATCTATTAGCCGCTGAAGCAGATTGTTCGTCTTTCGTTGCCCTGCAATCAGCTCCAAAAGCAACGAGTCGGTTCTGGTTTCAACGACCGGTTCTAGCCACTTGCCAGCATCAAGGTCATACCAAGGCATTGGATCGTCTGGAGTTTCTACAGCGTCAATTGCACGGTCACCCTGTAGTCTCCCCGATGCCCTGACCTCAATCGCGTTCTTAAATGCTGTCCGAATCGCATGTCTGCCATGATTTATGAAAACAGTTGCGGACTTGGAGTCAAGCAATAATTTGTCGCTGCTTTTGACCTTGAAAATAAAGTCCATCAACCCGCTTTGATCTGCATGACCCGAGTAATAGCCCTGCAACTGAATGAGCTTTAGGGTCACATCTTCTGGATTGAATCGTTCCGCACCAATCTCCAAGGGTTCAACTGGCAGTGGTGTGCCATCATGCTTAGCTTGGCATACGGCTTGAATTGCTCCGCCCAATGACCCGGTAGCCATGTAGCCGTTTGTCAGAAGCACGGTTCGTCTTTTCGCGATCAGCGTCTTTTTGAAATGCTCCAAAACTGGACCCCCGTTACACATGCCACCTCCTGTAATCAGGATGCAGCCTTTTTCTTGAAGGACTGAAGGTCTTGGTGTTGGGTACTTTGTTTTGTAACGAATCGCATGAACGCCTAGCGGAATAGTGACATCCTCGTCGTTATCTTCCGGTAGCAAGTCTTTAAGCAATGCGTCCACTTCAAGTTCGCTAGCAAGGCCGAACCGCTCAGCCATATGTCTGTTGCGATAGACAGTTTCCTCAGGGTTGAAACGCTGCCTGCTGCAAAGTTCGTCCCGGAATACGGCGCTCATTTTCCTCGCCAAAATTGAATCCAAAACAATATCAACCGGGTATGTGTGCCGACATTCAGTCATCAATTTCTTAATGTCTTCAACTGAAACTGTTGCGTTATCGACGAGGCGAAAATTTTCCCTACCTGTACTGTCAGCCTCTACAAAGCAATTTAGCCATTTGTCCTGGTCTTCAACCGGAAGTGTGCCAATTGCCCGCAACAGGCATCGGTGAACAGCGTGATCCCATGCGGCATTTTCAAATTCATCATCAAAATCGCTTGGAAAATACGATGGTGTTTGGCTCAATTCTTGGGATGAAAAATGCCTTTGAAAAGTAAGGACCAAATCGAATAGCAGTTCCTGAGTTCGCTGCAATGAAAATGCCGGAATGAGGACTAGGCTTTTCTTGTCAAAAACTTCTTCTTGAATGATCTTCCGAAGGCACTCAAGCCGTCCTTCGTGATCTGAACTCGCCTGGTCGCGATCTTTACCGCCGTAAGTGGATTCGACGATGATCGCTTTTGGATAACCAAAAATACCCTGCCGCCCAGCAAGTAGCGGTTGGTAAGGGTTGTCTTTTGTGTTGTTACCAAGGTCACCACTCATGACCAGGTATTCCTTCTCGCTGCTTTGATTTAACCAGCCGATAGTGATTGATGTCGCACCAAGAATATGCGCAGACCTCGTGAACGAGGCGAACAGATCATCCGCAATTGGCAGCAATCTAGACCAGCCAAACTCTTGTCGATCATCAATGTGATCAAACCGGATGCAGTCCACGTCGCCCTCAGAAAACAAGCCTTCGTTGTGGAACGCAGAATCAAGCAGTGAAAGTCGCGTCAATCGCGCAGTCGCTTTTGTACAAATCACCTTCCCTTTGAAACCATCTTTGTAGAGCTTGGGTATGAGACCGCAATGATCCTGATGCGCGTGGGTCAACAATACAAAATCAATTTCTGACGGTTCGAATGGAAAGGCCGATGAGTTTTTCTTGAAATCATCGCCTTCGCCCTGAACCAATCCGCAATCGACGAGAAACTGGCTGTCTTTTCTCGGGTAGTAAAAATGTGTGCATGAGCCAGTGACGTGACCACCAGTGGCTCCGATAAAACGAAATTGCATGGATTTTTTCTCCCTGATGTTTTGTTGCCCTGATCCTACCTTGCTGCAATGCGGGTGATCAGCGTGCACTGGCAGTGGCAGCATGAAATGCGAGCCAGTCAAAAATGCGCCGCCAGGTGCGTGGGGGCACCCGCCATGCGGGGGGCGGAAGCCCGTCCGTAGGACTGTGGGGGGAACCCAGCCCCTGCTGGGGGGCGCTAGCCCGTCCGTCAGGACTTGTGTGCGCCACATCGTGGCTACCCTGCATTTAAAGATGTGCGAAAGCACAGCCCAAAGGGCCGAGCACGAAAGTGTGAGTCTGCGAAATGCAGGGTAGCCGCGAAGCGGCGCACACGTGTTGGGGATGGGGTGGGGAGCCGCCAATGGCGGGGAGGGGTAAGGGGCAACGCGCCCCTGCCCCCTCCCGTGTAGGCGCAGCCGAAGCGCCAGGGGGCCACGCAGTGGGGAGCACAGCTCCCGCCGCAGGCGCGGACTTAATTGCCTTCGGACATATCCCATAAACATGTCCCGCAGTCCGTCCAAGTGTTTCACACAGTGGGAGCAATTTCACTTGGTCAGTGCAGGACATGGTGCTAGCGAACTCAATGTCTCTCATGATCAAAGGAACTATGCAAACTACCGAAACCACCAACAATCGAACCGCGATTGCCAGATCCGTCCTCAAGCAAAAACTTAACGGCCAATCCACCCTGGAGCGAGGAAAGGAAAGAACCTTGACCGCCTTGACGTGGATCTACCGTTGGGGATGGGCCAGTTCAACCACATTGGAAATGCTGGTCGGCACCCAACGATCTGGCCTGGCGCAGCGGCTGATCAAAGGCGGGCTGCTTGTCAACACGAAGACGCACAGTCGTCGCAATGAGAAATTCCTGCCAGGGTCGTTTCTGACACTGACCATCGATGGCAAACACATGGTGGAAATCAATCGAATGGAACCGATGCCCTATGAGCACCGGCCGGAACGGGTCAATCAGAACCATCTTATGCACGATGAGATGGCTCAGCGGATCACCGCAGATCGCCTGACGGCCGGTGTCATCATCGACTACCGGACAGAGAAAGAAATGACGTCCAGAAGCCAGAACGGGGTCAAGAACCCGGACGTGGTTTGGATTTTTCAAGGCGGAAAAAAGGTATCTATCGAGATTGAACTATCCCCAAAGTGGGAGCGTGATTTAGATACTTTTATTCATTCATCCCTAGTATCTCTCAGCAGTAAGACCGGCCCCGCCCGGTTTGATCAGCTGATTATCTTCACTGATGCACCGGCAATCCTGAAGCGGTATCAGAAGGCATTCATACCTGGAGCCACTTTTTGGACATGGCGAAAAAATGAATCTGGCCGCTGGACTACAGACTAGACAGTGACAAGTTCTCCCCGTCATTGCGTCGGTTTTTTTGCTAATCGCAGTATTGACAGCTCCATCGCCAAGTCAATCCATTTCTCCATCAACAGCTTCATGCGCTCATAGTTTTTGAGCTGCTTGCGCACTGTTGCCAAGT
>Ga0210041_1001870_pt1 | contig 18963 bp, 16 predicted proteins | sample CryGeymeta201503_FD_183973 | JGI IMG/M metagenome (GOLD analysis project Ga0210041, IMG submission 183973) | Groundwater microbial communities from Crystal Geyser aquifers in Utah, USA - Crystal Geyser metaG 2015-03 (SPAdes) (version 2) | ecosystem: Environmental > Aquatic > Deep subsurface >... | reverse complement strand
ACAAGCTGTAAAACCTAAGAATGAACTTTTGCCTAAGTAATTGTAGAATAAACGATTTAAAAGGATAAAAAATGAGAAATAGACATCAACGACTTGCTTTGAAAAGGATGATTAGGTCCAGAGGGCGTATTGCATATAACTTAAAGATAAACACTTGTCCGCGCAAGGGTAGTTTAGCAAAAAAATCATCACTATGACTCATTATTTCCCTTGTGTTGTGTTTTAATTTTCGCTATCCGTTTATTAGAATGATTTATTCTACATTTTAATAATAAAAAGCCACCCGAAGGTGACTTGTTTTTTGGTTGAAAATTCAGTATTGGCTATCATTTGCTCGTTTGAGAAGTTCATTGCTCCGCCATATTGCCTATAAGAAGCAGAAACGCCGAAGATACCTCCTTTTGAGTTATGTAATTGCCAGTCACGAGAAGTTTTTCTAACGTTGACAGCTTATAAATATTCCAATCGTCTTTTTGAATCCAGCTTCATCAGCCGTTTGAGTTCTTCAATAAAGTTCATGACAAGTATCCAACACTTACTCCGAGTGACATATTATCCGCTGCACGACAGAGTTTATGATACGCATCATGTTCTTTTTGAGCCTTATTGATTGCAGTTTGATTACCAGATTTTTTGGTCTTACCGAGTGTAGCTGCTAATCGCATTAACACACAAAAGTCAGTTTGAGTTTTTACCATTTAATTCTCCAATATTGAATATTTTATGCAAATCAGTTTTAGCCTGTTCGCATAAATTGGTATAGAAACGACCAATGTAATCGCAAGTACCAATCACATTATTGACCTCTTTAAGATCAAATTTTCCTGAAACAATAATGATATCGTCAGCAATATCATTAAGTCCGTTCGACCGATAAATGTCCATTGTTTGTTGATAAATTTTACGAACTAACACCGAGTTTCCATGCCTAAGTAAGACAGATAATTTTTTGTCAAACATGAAAGAAACTTCATCTGTTTCAAATAAATCTTCACCTTTTAGTGAAAATACATACTTCCCATTTTCCATTCTGTAATGTGAACATACGTTAATTAATGATAAAAAAACGGATATTTCGCCTAAAATTTACACTATTTATTGATAATTTTACGTTTATTCAGTAGTATTAAATCTATATTTCTGTTTATTGGTAATAGTAGTTTAACCATGCGTACTGGATAGACCATGCCCGTCAGGAAAATCCCCAAAAACTACCTTTCCGTCACCGGCACATTTTCTAGTGCCAAGAACGGTAAATCACTTGGATACGAGTCGTTACTTGAACGAGACCTGATGATTTTGCTTGAGTTTGACGATTCTGTCGAGAAATTCGAAGAGCAGCCAGTCAAGGTCCCGCTCGTAGTTAACGGCAAAAAACTCAAACCGTATGTCCCGGATATTCTGATTCACTACCGCACTGTATCTTCCGGTGAAACACTGCGACCAGTGCTGGGTGAGGTGAAGCACACTGAGGATCTAAAAAAGAACAAAGTTAAATACGCGCCAAAATTTGCGGCTGCCTCCCTCTACGCCGAAGAGCGAGGTTGGGATTGGCGCAACTTTACGGAGAAAGATATCCGAACGGATTATCTGGAAAATCTTAAATTCCTGCGTGAATACCATAGTGCTGAACCCGATGTTGCGTTGCTAAATGAAGTGATTAGTCACTTGCAGAAGGCGCGCGGATCCGAGTCGTTTGAATCGTTGTTGAAGAGTTTGTGTTCAACCGAGTCAAAAGAATTGTATATGGTTCCAGTCATATGGCATCTACTTGCCACCAAACGTATTGTTGCTAACTTGAAAAAACCTCTGGATATGAAAACCAAATTGTCATTGCCGAAAGAATAGCCATGGTTAAATCTTCATCTGCTTTGTTGCAAATAGCAAAGGGCGAGCTGGTCAACTACAACGGGCAAGAATATGTCCTGCTGAAGGCGATCGACCTGACCAAGGTGCTAGCGCAAAATATGGCAAGCAAAAATACCGAAGTGCTGGAAATTCGGCATCTGACTCCATGGATACTGAAGCAAGAGGATAAAACAGATAAGCAGGATTTTGATTTAACTGATATTCCAGAAGAAGAATGGCAATTTGCTCGGGAACGTTTAAAAATCATTGAGCCACTCTTGTCGCGTAAGGTTAGGGGGGCTGCATCTGTGGAGGCGATCGCTAAACAATCCGGCTATGGCGTCGCTACTATATATAGGTGGGTTCGAGCGTTCAAAAATTCCGGTTTGCTTTCGGATCTGTTGTCCGATAAACCTGGTTGGCGATCTGGCAAGTGGCGTTTGAATCCAGAGGTGGAAGCGATCATTAAGGATCGTGTAGAAAATTACTACATGACCACTCAAAAACACAGTGTCGCCAGTACAACCGAGGAAATTCAGAGGTTATGCGTGAATGCTGGTTTTCCAAAGCCACATTGGGAAACGGTGAAACGGCGCATCAATGCGATAGAGGAGCGTGAGCGCTTTGAGAAACGTCACAGTAAGCGGGCGGCGAAGCAAATCTTTGATCCAAACGAAGGAACGGTACCAAATGCAGGTTGGCCTCTTGCTCTGGTACAGATTGATCACACGCCATTGCCGGTGATGATTGTGCATGATGTGAACAGGCGCTCGATAGGACGTCCCTACGTGACGTTCTGTATTGATGTTTACAGTCGCATGGTCACCGGCATGGAGTTGACGCTTGAGGCTCCGTCAGCAATGTCGGCTGGCTTGTGTGTTGCACACTCCATTTTGCCGAAAGAAAAATGGCTTTCCGAGGAAGTCGGATTGCCAGACGTTGAATGGCCATGCTGGGGTGTAATGGGCATATTGCATATGGATAATGCACGTGAATTTCGTGGTTTTATGCTTAAGGAGGCGTGTCTGGAGTACAACATTGATCCCCAGTTCAGACCAGTCAAAACCCCTCATTATGGCGGGCACATCGAGCGACTCATGGGCACAGCATCTGAGAAGCTTAAATCGCTGGAAGGCGCTACGTTCTCAAATCCCAAAGAGCGCGGTGAATATGATTCGGAAGAACGGGCAACAATGACGTTTCATGATCTGGAGCAATGGTTGGTAGTTTTTATTGCTAAATATCATCGTACACCGCATCAGGGAATTAATGGAGAAGCGCCGTTAGATCGGTACCGTCGTGGTCTGTTAGGTGGTGATGGAAAATTGCCGCGCGGCCTACCTGCGCGCCGATTGGATGAAGAAAAAGTCAGGATTGATTTCATGCCTTTTATTGAGCGCACGATACAGAGCTATGGAGTGGTCATTGACGATTTGCACTATTTCGCAGATGTGTTGCGCCCATGGGTGAATACGACAGAGGCAGATCGTCCTAAATCAAAAAAGCTATTCAAATTCAGGCGCGATCCTCACGATATCAGTAGGTTGTATTTTTTTGATCCCACTTCCAAGCGCTATTACGTTATCCCTTATCGAGATGCAGGTTTGCCACCAATCAGTTTGTGGAATTTCCGTGATGCACGTTCAGCGGCCAAAAAAGCGGGAGTGAAGGACTTAAACGAACGCATAATTTTCGAGTATGCAAACAAGCAGCAGGAGATTCAGGAGCAGGCCAGCCTGAAAACTAAGGCTGCTCGCCGCGAAGACCAGCGTAAAATTAATCATGTCAAAGCACGTAAAAAGCGTGAAAAGGATTTGCCAACGGTAATGAAAACCGAAGCTCCAGCCATGCCTCCGGTTATTCCGGGATATGACCCGAATAGAACGTCTTCATTCGAGGATGAGGAATAACGTGGAAAATTACCCATATCCACATTTAGGCAAGGAAGCGATCGCACAGGTCGAGATGTCTGATAAAGACCGAATATTTGCAATCCAGTCAGGCACATGGATTCCCTATCCGCGTGCCAAGCAAATACTGGCCAGGATGGAGGAATTGTTCGAATATCCGCGCATAGATCGTATGCCAAACATGTTAATTGTCGGGGCGAGCAATAACGGCAAGACGAATATATTGCATCATTTTGAAAATAAGCATAAACCTGATCCAAATGCAGAAGGTGATTACGCCATCATCTCAGTCATCTTCGTGGAAGCGCCGAAAAAACCGGATATGAACGATTTCTATAACCGGATACTTGAGGCTATCTGGAAGCCGTACTCAATTCGTGCGCGAGACTCGGATAAGGAACGTGAGGTAATTAAGGTACTGCGCAATATTCAGTTGAAAGTTCTCATGATTGACGAAATTCAGCATATTACTGCCGGCGGACAGGTTAAACAGAAAGAATTTCGGAATGGACTAAAGAGCTTGGGCAATGAGCTGAAGATTTCCATTATAGGTGCCGGCGTCGAAGAGGCATTTAACGCATTCAATACTGACCCGCAACTATCCAATCGTTTTGAGCCGGAATTCCTGCCAAAATGGAAAATGAATAATGAGTATGGTGATTTGTTGGCGAGCTTTGAAAAGCGCATACCCTTAAAGAAGCCATCGAATCTGCGTGATCCCGCGCTTGCCCAGAAAGTGCTCTGGATGAGTGAAGGTATCTTGGGCGAGATTCATGAGGTGCTCAAGCGAGCTGCGATTCAGGCGATTAAGGATAAATCCGAGCAAATTTCATTGGATAGCATAGCGAAAATTCGCTGGACGATGCCATCCAAACGTAAAGTGGCACCACCGCCGACCTGATATGACTGGCGCATCGCAGCTTTGGTTATATCACCCCAAACCATTGCCAGATGAGTTGCTTTCGAGCTGGCTGGTGCGAATCGCCCATGGGCATGAAATGAAACTGCAAACCTTTTTTCGCGTGTCATTGGGGAAGGGGCAGGAGATATGGACTAGGGATATCGATCGTCAAATACCGGAGTGGCTGGTGCGAGCATTATCTGAGCATACGGGTGTTGGCGTTCATGAGATATTGCGCACCAGTCTGCTTGACTATAAGGGCGTGCTGTATCGCAGCTACCATTGGAGTGGGCACCAATATTGGTTGTTGCCGCTCATCATGAGAGATACCAGCTATCAGCACCACGGGTTGCAATTTTGTCCTCAGTGCTTGAAGGAGGATAAAGAGCTGTATTTCAGGAAGCGCTGGCGGGTGGCGCTGTATACGATGTGCACCAAGCATGAATGCATGGTGCATGACCGTTGTCCTTCATGTGGTGCGCCTGTGGCGTTTCATCGAGGCGAGATGGGAAAGTTTAGTCTGGTTGAATCAGGTTCTATCACGCTGTGTCATGCGTGTGGTTTTGATTTGCGGAATTCGCCGGTGAAAGCGCCGGTCATCTACGATGCGTCGGTCTGCCAGATCTGGTTGCCTACGCTACGCTTGCTGGAAGAGTATAGCGGGATTGATGCGCACTACGACGTGGGATTCTTTGCGGTGCTGCATCAAATGTGCAAGCTCATGCTGACGCATTATTCTCACGTGCATCTCCGGCAATACGTATCGGAAAAAATTGGTGCGCCGGAAATACAGTTACGTCCGAAGCATGAATCGTTTGAGCACTATACGTTAGAAGAGCGTCATGTGGTGATTCAACTGGCGTTGTGGCTGCTGGCTGATCCAGAGGTGAGGATCGTGGAGGCGTGGCGAAGTAAGGCGGTGCGTTACAACGTACTGAAGAAGGATTTTCAGATGATGCCGCAGTGGTATCGGAATGTGGTGGGAAAATGTGCGGATTGGCGGAGTGTTCGGGTGCCTTGAGTGCTGAAGCTATGTGTATCCTTCTTGCTATCTTGATGCCACGTTAAAAAACAGCTTGGCGGGGCAGCACTTGTATTGGCGATGAAGCTGATAATGATAAAGTTATGTTAGACTAATTTTTTTGTCGCTTTAGTCGTGTGCGTATGTTACGCTGCGTCAAATATTTGTAATCTACTGAGCGACAAAATGCAAGCTATTGATTTATTTAGTGGTTCTGGCGGAATGTCAACCGGGGCAGCCCTGAGCGGGATCAATGTCCGTTACGCAGTAGAGTTAGATAAACACGCTGCGGCCACTTTTGCACTGAATCACAAAAATACGACCCTGCTTAACCAGGATGTCCGAAAAGTAACAGCTACGCAGTTTCACGGGTTGGACAGCCAGCAGCAGACGGTTATCTTTGGTGGCCCGCCCTGCCAGGGATTCTCTACTTCCAACCAAAAGAATCGTGACATGAATAATGTCAACAATTGGCTGTACATGGAATATGTACGCTTAGTTGGTGAAGTTCGTCCAGACTGGATCGTGTTTGAAAATGTGAAAGGTCTGATCGAGACGGAGAATGGTTTTTTTCTTGAGTCCGTTCTTGATGGTTTTAAAAAGCTTGGATACACCACCAGTCATTTTGTTTTAAATTCGGCAGATTTCGGCGTACCTCAAAAAAGGAATCGCTTGTTCGTCGTTGGTTCTTTGCATGGCGTTGAAATCACCAAACCCATACCAACAGTAAAAAAATATCTAACGGTGAAAGATGCAATTTCCGATTTACCAGAGTTGGATAACGGAGATTCACCGGATTTCAAGGAATATTCGAAAGCTGCTCACACCGTATATGCCAAATCAATGCGTAAGAAATTGCATCAATGTGGAAACAATGTGGTGACTAATAACGCGCCGCACATCGTTGAGAGGTATAGTCACATCCCGCAGGGTGGTAACTGGGAAAATATCCCAAAGCGGTTAATGGAGAACTATACAGATGTTTCCAGATGCCACACCGGAATTTACAGAAGGCTGAAGGAAGATGAGCCTTCCGTGGTGATAGGCAATTTTCGGAAGAATATGCTTGTTCACCCGTGGAAAGATCGTGGGCTGTCTGTGCGTGAAGCAGCTCGCCTTCAATCAATACCAGATGCCTTTCGATTTGCCGGTTCGATTGGATTTCAACAACAGCAGGTAGGAAATCTTGTACCGCCATTGTTGGCTAATGCATTGTTTATGCATATTAACAAGTTTTGTTGAATTTTCTTTTTGACTCGTGCAGCCTTCTCCCCGCATGCCTTTCATGTGTTTGGGAATGATTAATAGTTGGGATTGGTATGATTAGTCGCGATACGTTTGATCTACATCTTAAGGGTATTCTTGATTCGCCAAAAAGTTCTCAGTCGATGAAAACTCTTTGGGCTAAATACCAATTGGCAAAGTCTACGTTGCCATCCGAAATTTTATCTTGGATCCCCAAGACGGATGGGAATCTTAGTGAGCATGGAATACTCCATATCGATAACGTTTTTGAAAATACGGCTAGATTATTGAGTTTAAGTCCGGAAGTTGGAGTTGATGGACATCTTGAAGGTAAACCTTTCTGCGGGTTAGAGATCAAGCCAGTTGATGCCTTTGTGCTTGGCATGGCACTTTTTTTTCACGACACAGGGAACATTATCAGTCGTAAAGGGCATGCAAAAACAGGACGTGAAGTAATGTATGAAGTCCTGAAGGATGTTCTTAAAATTGATGAAATTCGTGTGATCGATCAGGTTATGTCTGCACACTCTGGTACAACTGCAAATGGTGATCCGGATACAATAAAGGCGCTTGATGATGCACCGAGATATATTTGCAAGGAGTCAGTCCGCATGAGGCCATTGGCCGCACTTGTTCGTTTTGCAGATGATTTGGCTGAGGGGCCGCAGCGAACCTCCAATTATCTTCGAAGCAAAGGAGCATTTATTATTCCTAAACTGGCTGGTCAGCCGTCGGATGATAAAGAAGAAAGAAATATATTTCATGATTATGCATCCATTACTGCCGTCAATATTGACAGAGGAAATGGTCGCATTGCACTCCAGTACAACATAGATCTCGAAGATAATATGTTTGACCCTCAAAAAGGTGCTGGAAAGGAGTTTTTAGAGCCCCTGCTTAAATTGGTTTTTTATCGTATTAAAAAAACAGATGATGAACGTCGTTATGCACGATTTTATGGTGGGAAACTATTGACGGATTTCCATACTACTGAGGCGCTTATTCAGTTCTATCGTAATGGCAGTGATATTGAAACTGGACTCGGGCCGTTAGTGCTTAACGATCTTGTGGTTCCTCCTCATTCTGATGATATGAATAAATCTACGGAATGGATAAAGAATCAAGATCCCGCTTATGACATTAAAAATTTATTGGAAAAGGTCTGGAAATGAATAATAAAACCATCCAGTCGAATCCATTTGAATATGATGCGGCTCTAAATTTACCAGCTGAAATGCTAATTGATTGGTACATTGAAGACCATAATTTTGCGCGTATTCTTCGTACAACACGGAATGTACTCATCAATGGACATCGTGGTTCGGGGAAGAGCATGATGCTGATCTATAATTCATTACGGTTTCAGAAGTTGCGGCATGAGAGCAAACAACACGAATTCCCTCCTAGCCATGTCGGCATTTATGTTCCGTGTAATACACCATTAACACATCGCCAAGATCATGAGTTAATGCCTATTGGTCAGCAGGTAGCTCTTTCTGAATTTTACTTTGTAATGGCTATCATTGAGGCAATTGCCGAAGCATTTGAGCTGACGTCAGTTGGTTTTCTTGCTGAGGATTATGCCATCTTAGCAGACGAAATCAAAATAGTTATGCCAAATATTGTAATTAATGAACCGTCGTCTATATTTACTCAGGTAAGACGTAGCGTTAAGAGCCAACTGGTTAATCTTCAGCAATCTCTCCAGCAGGGGATTGTGACGGAAGTTGAATACAATGCGGTTTCTTTTTATTCATTAGTTACGCCGATATTATCCGCTCTTAAACGTACGTCTGTTTTTAAAAATGCTCATTTTTCAATATTGATTGATGATGCACATGACCTAAATTCTCACCAGAAGAGACTATTAAACTCTTGGTTAAGTTATAGAGATCATTCAGTTTTTTCATTTAAAGTAGCTGTGGCTGGTTTACGAACGTATAACTTGAGAACGCTCTCAGGAGGAACGGTTCTTGAAGGACATGATTATCAAATTCTCGATTTGGAGCAGCCATTCCAAAGCGAAGAGTCAAATTTTGCGCAATTTGCAAAAGCAGTTATAGAGCAAAGGCTGGCAGGTGTTGGGTTGCATGATATTAGTGCGGATGATTTTTTTCCGCAAAGCCCAGAATTTGAAGCTGATATTGCAGCTGCAAATGTAGCTGTAACTCAAGAGTATCTAAAAGAAAAAGGTTGGGGAAATCCCAATGATCTAACTGCGGAGCAAAAAAAATCTGTTCGCGATTACGTATACAAGTACGGTCGAGCTAAATACTTTCGAGAACGTAAGGCCAAGGCAAATCTCCCTACATATTCGGGATTCGAGACGCTAGTTCACTTGTCTACAGGGGTGGTTAGAAATCTACTGAATCCGTGCTACCAAATGTTTGACACAATAGTTTCAAAAAATGGTACAGCACCTGATTGCATACCCCCGCGTACTCAATCAGATATTGTTAAAGTAAAGAGTGATGAAGTATGGGGGCAAATTCGGCGAGGACTCGAAAATATTGTTGAAGGATGCACAAAGGAAGATTCAGATCACCTCTGTAATCTCCTTACAGCATTGGGTGACTATTTTGTAAACAGATTAATTAGCCATAAGAGTGAACCAAGGATACTAAGTTTCATTATCTCAGAAGCTGAAACCGAAAATATGAAATTTCTCGACAACTTATTTCGTATTGCACAGCAGGCACAACTACTTTACATTCGCAGTGGTAGTTCCAAGACTCGTGGTCGACGCGAAGATTATTTCACGCCGAATAGAATTCTCTGGCCGGTACTTGGGCTGGATGTGAATGGTCAACATGGAAGGGCTTCGATTTCAAGTAGGGAATTGGTTGATGCCGCACGTCTTAAAAAGCCAATTAAGAGCTATACAGAAATGTATAAACCTTCTGAGCAACTTGGATTAATGTTATGACTACAACACTCATTAGTTTTGCCAGTTGGGAACCCCGATTTGTTAAGGGGGTAACTCATTTAATGGAGGAGGGCGGGGTCAATAAGTGTGTAGTGGTATATGCAAAAGAGTATGCCGCTCAAACAGCACACAATAGATATGTACTGAATAGTGAAGCTAAAAAGCATAGTATTGAGTTAATAGAAGTCCAAATTGCGTTAGAAACATCTATCGCTTCTTGGAAGCAGCTTGTGCAGGAGTTGCCGAAATATGTTGCTGATAATACGGACGTTCTCTTCGATATCACTACAGCTCCGCGTGAGCCTCTTTGGTATATATTGCACATACTGGATGCGCTTGGCTGCAAAGTGCAGTGGGTTTATCATCATCCAGAATCTTACACCAAAGATTGGTTAAGTCGGAATGCGCAGAGTCCTCGCTTGATTCTGAAGCGGTCTGGGATTGCGCTTCCAGGGAAAAAAACCTGCATTATCGCTCTTGCAGGTTTTGACCATGAAAGACTTGCGCAGCTAATAGAACGATATGAGCCTGTGAAGTGCTTTGTAGGTAGGCAAATAGGAAAACAATTAGATAATCCATCTCGAAATACTGGTTTCGACGAGGTATTTGTCAATCAAAAGGAGATTGAGGTCTTTGATTTTGATTGTTACGATGCATCAAGTACGGCTGTGCAGTCTTTGATAGCGCGATTACCTCTAGATATATGGGAAAAATATAACGTAATTGGAGCTTCGTTGGGCCCGAAACCATCGGCTATTACAATGTTTAAACTTACCCAGATCCACAGAGAAATGGGCTTGGTTTACATTCCGTCAGGTGAATATAACCCAGAATATTCAATGGGTATTGATCTACCAAAAACTTCTTTAGGATCACTCTCGACATAAAGTGATCATTAGCACACCGGAAAAATAGATTAGTACGCTCAATATTGGTATATTTAAAGTTTAAACGGCCATCGGTGCCGTCAGAGGCGCATGGTGTTGATAATCCGCAAGCGTAAAATCTGACGGTTCAACTTTCTCAAGCCATTCCGGTTCATATTTTCCAGTTAATGCGAAGTCAGGCACTCTATCTGCAATAACTAACTTGGGGCTTGGGAATGGATCGCGTTGTAGCTGCTCCTGAAGCATTTCTTGGTGGTTCTCATAAATGTGTGCATCGCCAATGAAGTAGGTAAACCATCTAGGAGTGTATCCAGTTAATCTTCCAACAAGCGAGAGTAAAGCGGCTCCTTCCGCGATATTAAACGGGGCGCCCAGCCCTAAATCATTGCTACGGATGTAGAGGCATAGCGATATTTCCTTGCGAGCTTGATTTGGCAGGAACTGGTATAGCAAGTGGCAAGGTGGGAGCGCCATTTGATCTAGCTGAGCCCAATTCCATCCGTGAAAAATAATACGTCTGTCAGATGGATTGCTGATGATGGTATCAAGGCATTGGCGTAACTGATCCACTGCTTTGTAGAGCAGTACCTTCTCGATTCCGTCCTCAGGAAAATGAGCAATTACTTGGAATCCGTTTTTCTTTGCGTCATCAAGTTGTGCGGTTTCAGAAGCATTTACGACCTTGTATGCGGGCCACTGACGCCACTGCACTCCGTATATCTCACCAAGATCATCCTCACCTTTTCTATAAGGGTTTGATAGCCACTGCTTGTTTTCATTGGCATTCTGATCCCATACTTTGCAGCCGATGGAGCGAAAATCTGCTGCATTGCGATAAGCGCGAAAGAATCCAACCAATTCACTGACTGCGGTTTTGAAAGCTAATCGTTTAGTGGTTATTGCAGGGAATCCCTCTGCTAAGTCAAAGCGCATCATTGCACCAGGAATGGAGATCGTCCGAATGCCGGTGCGATTTTCTTGGAGGGTTCCTGTTTCGAGTACGTTTTTTACCAAATCCAAGTATTGCTTCATTTCTGTCTGTCCTTGAGATTTTAATCGTTGCCGAAGTATAGCGAAACGGACAACTCACCGAAGCATTAGTTGCTGTAGCACGCCACAATTCTACCCAAAAAGTGGAAAATAAGGATTTTCCAGAAAGTTGGGGTGTTGATGAGAGGAAAACTGAAAAATTAACCCACCCCGCCGGGGGCGGTTAAGGGGAAATAAATAAACGTTGTTTAGTATCATCTTGTTGATTAAATAAATATATTTATTTAATCAGTGTCATGCGGATATTCGTCAGCAAGTAAGGCACCGATTTTTTCGGCAACGAGCGTGGTGGAATTAGGCAGGAAGGGAAGCCCGCCAATCTCGACCTGTTGGATACTCTTATAGAACCGATGCGCTCGATACGCTTCCTCGAGCTGATAAGGAAAGAGCACGACGGCACCGGACACCACACCTTGAAGGTATTCTTGTGGGCGCATCGGGTGTGGGATGGCAATGGCGTCACGGTATCGGTGCATTGTGTTCACGTCTTCCGTTGTGGGTCCCGGCCCGCCATATTGCGATATATATTCCCGATCAAACTGGATTCGGTATTTAGCGTCAAAAATGTAGAACCGGGTCTCGCTTGCGAACTGGATGACGTTGTCAGGTTTTTGGGCGATTGTCGGCAGTCGATTGAATAGTCGGTTGTAGACCACGTAAAGGGGCTTGCCGGTTGGCTTGTGGATGAATCGCATGGTCGACGATTTGCCTTTGGATAGCGCAACTGTTGTCCGCAGCCGGTTGACCTTAACCACCGATTGATCCGTCAGGTCGAAGCGGCAGCGCAATAAGTCAATAATTTTCAAGAAGCACCAATACTCATACAGCAGGGCAGTGTCCTTGACGCCGATGGGCACGATGTCGCCAGCAAATGAAAGACCGCCATTGAGCAGTCGGCACAGCTTATCAAACCTCGAATAGAGCGGATGCTTGTGGAATACCATAGATTCGGGCCGGACGAGTGTGGTGTCCGCGACTTGGCCGAGGAATTGTGATCGCAGGATTGATTCGAGTTGGCGCTCCATGCCTTTGAGTGTCGGTCGGATTGAGTTGAAGAATTGTTTCTCAGAATATCGGTCAGCGTCTTCGTCTCCAGACTCGTTCACCTTCGACAATGCACGTATATTTCGGTAGGTCGATATGATCAGCGCTTTGTAATAGCGGTTTTCCGGAGTGTCAAAAGTTGGCGACGAGATGCTCTCGTGGATTCGGCGCGGCAACGCGATGCCAATGTTCGGGATGACCGCCCCGCCGTTCTCCCGCCGCAAGACTCGAGCGATGGTTTGCCGGGTAACGCGGCGTGCGCGGTCTGTGGAGACGGGAACGGATTTTTTCGAGAGCCCGCTATGAGGGTTTTTAGCAATCGCGTTGGCGAGCTTGATGAATTCGGCGAAATTCAATTGCAGCAGCGCGAACCATTCGACCAAGGTTGGATAGTGGTCCTTCGCCGGTGCGGCGAGCCCATACGTTTTAGCGTTGGCAGCCATCGCGAGGTTGCGCAGAATCGCCGATACTTCATCTCGCATCGCGATGTAGTCGGTCCGGTAATCCACCTTGCGTGAGAAGACTTCGAGCCTGAGCGTGTCGGTTCTGCTCGCGGTAGTGACGACCATGTCGGCGAAGCCCACGTTGTTGCGGAAGTTTAGCGAATAGTGTTCGCTTCCTGATCGTGAGCGTCGCAGCTCGGCTCCAGAAGGCAATGACAAGGTTACAGTGGAGTCGTCGCGCTCGAAATGGATGTCGTAGGCAACGGCCTCAAAGAATAACGGCCCCATAGGCTGGCCGGAAGCCATGGGACTCATTTTTTCCATCTTGGCGTCGAGTGTTTCGATTGCCATGCCAGTGGTGAATGATAAGGAAGATACGGGCTCGACATGAATGAATGTCGGCAGCTCGGTGACTTTGCCGATGATTTCGAGTTTCCAGCCCACACCTGCGGCTTGGAGCAGTAGTGGCATCAGGCACCCCAGAAGCGGGTCGCCCCGTCTAATTCCAAAAGTTTCGCCATCCGCTCCACCTTTTGTTGACTTCTTGCAAGAGGGCCGAGAAACTCTAAGGTGACACCATCGGCATCGGCATCGGCATCGACTTGTGGAACTGCGCGCTCGGCAAGCCATGCAGTGAGGTTTTTCAAAGCGTCGGTCAAACTTTCGCCGCTGCCAGATATTTTGGGCAGGACCTTTTGCAGGATGCAGAAGTCGATGGCCGCGTATCCGGTCATGATATCGCCAAGACCTAGCTCTCGCCAAAAGTGCAGATACATCAGGATCGCGTCGCGCGTGCGGTATCCGAACTTGATGCCGGCAGGAGCTAAGATATCCTGAATCTCGCCGAGGAGTTCCGCGATGTGCTCGAAGAGCTCTTGACTCTGGCTGCGAGCTTCTTGAACCGAGATCGCGTTTGATTCATTGATCACGATGGCTGCAAGCAAGTCGAAAGTCTCTGTTTCGCTTACCTCCGCTCCGGATGCGAAGGAAGTCAGGTCGGGATCGTCGAATTCAATGGTGAACGAACGGTCCAATACCTTGGGTCTGAATGTGTGGGTCGTTTCGTCCATATTCGCTGTGCCGATGACGCGTAAGTTCGATGGCAAGTGGGTATCGCGCAGGTCTGCGTGAGGGTCGGGGATTGCATCAGGAACATTAGGCAGTTCGATGGGGAGTGGATCGGTCCCGATATGGGCTCCGTCGCGGACGCGGGTTTCGGCGATGCTTAGGAAATCGCTGAAATAGTGTTCGACGGGAGCGAGGTTCATTTCGTCAAGCAAGGCAATCACAAGCTTTTCAGGATTGCGCTTCGCTTCAAGCAGGCTATCTACCAGTGCGCCTTTTATGTATTTTTCATGGGATAGTGTCGGGACGTAACCGAATAGGTCGCTGTTATCTGACCATTGCGGCTGAACTGGGATCGCATGGAAAAACGAGTTGGTCTGCTTGGCGAACTTGCGCGGCAGCAAGCTCTTGCCTGTTCCCGAGATGCCCGAGAGTATGACTAGAGGGCTCACAGTCATGGCCAAAAAGAAATTCGTGAGTTCCGCCGTGGAAATGATATAGCCCTCGGCATCCATCAACGCCTGTATGCGCGTTAGGGACTCGCTTGTCGAGTGAGCAGCAGCGGTCGAGGCAACCGCCGCAGTTGCCTGCGCTGCCCTAGGTACTAATTTAGGGCCGAAGCGATATTCTTTCCTGATGCTGCCTGCGCCTTGCTCCGACTGTGCTTTCGCCATTCCTCCCGTCAGTTCGAGGAGGCCTGCTTTCATTAAGCGCTTAGGCTGGTGTGGGCGAGCCGTGCTAGGAATTGTGACGCCGCCTTGTATATTCAGCCAAATGACGTCGGCCGGAAATCTATAGTCCGGCCCGTGTTGTTGAAGCATCGTGTGCAAGGCATCGGAAGCCAACTTAAAAATTTCATCACTGGATATGGGCATGTGTTTCCTCGTGTTTTATGCGGCTTGCTTCGCGTGCGTCATTTTCAGTTGGGCGGTAATCGCTTCGCATGTTGTTGTTTGTGTATTCTTCGCAACCTTTAAAAACGACGCGTCGCGGGAGTCGAGCTGAGCAGCCAAATACGTAGCTATGGCCTTTGACAAGAGCGGCGGGACAGCCTCGCCAATCATATCCATGCCGATGCCGACCCGCGCAGTGTCGCCGTCATCGCTGTCCGAAGTAACGAAGCGGAAGTCGTCGTCGAACGATTGCAAGCGTGCGGCCTCGCGCATCGTGATACCCCGCTGTTCTGTCGGATGGGTGAAACGGCCAGATCCCAAAAAATTGGCGTTTGCCGTGATTGTCAAGGCTGGTGAGTCCCACGCCAAACGGGTGTAGGCGCTCCAATAGTATTCTTTATAAAAAACGGGGTTGATGGCTCCCGACATCAGGAGTTCGGCCCGAGCCGAATCAGCGGAGATGCCTTTGACTTTGGCGAGCTTCGTGGTTGCTCGTTCATATTTCGTCTGCATTCGCACGCTCTCGGCATCCCAGGTCTCCCCGGGTCTCATCTCTTTGATGATGTCGAGCACAGAGCGTCTGTAGGAGCGCGTGATGTGGTTGTAGGGAAAGGCACTTGCTGTGCGCATAGACTGCGCATAGGGACTTGGATCATCGCCATAGAGTTCAATGGGGCCGCCGCCTAATATGTCGTCATTCGAGGACGGCGTTGGCAAATCGCCGATGGCGTCCCTCACGGTAGCCCATGGGCTGAGCCCGGCCGCCATGAGTTTTGCGTTCTTGGGATCGGCGTGCGTCCTGGGGGGAAGTGAAGCCGATCCAATGGAGCTCGCGATAAAGATCGCTCGTTCGCGCAGTTGCGGGACGCCATAGTCGGCACAGTTGACCACTGCGACTTCGACTTTGTAGCCCAAGTCCCGCTCTAGCATCTGGATGACGATCTCGGAGAGCTTGCCTAGCCGACCGTCGAAGCCGTGGTTTAGCATTTGAGGCACATTCTCGATGACGAGGAACTTGGGTTGTAGAGTTTCTGCGATTTCCAGATATCGCAAGACCAGATCGTTGCGTGGATCATCTGAAAGTTGGCTGTACCCACTGAACTTGACGATCTTGCCTTTCGTGCGGTGTTCGCTACGCCGCATCTGTGAAAAGCCTTGGCATGGCGGCCCGCCGATCATGCAATCTAGATCGCCCTTGACGATGCCGCGCTCACTCAGAGCGGCATGAATCGTGTCCTCCTCGAGAAGACGAATGTCTTTGCGGACGGTAGAGGGTGCTACGTCGTCTTGGCCATGGTTGAACTCGAACGTCTTGAGTGCCTCTGCCTTAACATCGTTGCCGAAGGCGACGTTGAAGCGCCCAGATCGGGTGAAGCCGCGTGACGTTCCGCCGCATCCGCAAAAAAATTCCGCCAGCGAATATTTCATCTATTATATTTTGTTTCAAAAGTGACCCGACGGGCCGATTCAATCATTTAAAAACACCCGCAGCTTCTCTGCTAGTGCGGCAGTGTCCTTCAATTCGCATTCCCAAACTACCAAGATTCTCCAGCCGAGCTCTCGCAGGGATTCAAGAGATTGTCGGTCACGTTCGATAGTCTTGGCGAATTTTGGAAGCCAATACTCAGTGTTGCTGGCTGGCGTCGTGGCTTTTTTGCAATCATCGTGCCGATGCCAAAAACATCCATGCACGAATATGACTTTTTTCTTGCGCGAAAACACCAAGTCCGGCTTTCCGGGAATGCCTGCTCCATGAATGCGATAGCGGTGGCCCATCGAGAACACAAGTTTCCTGACCGCCAATTCCGGCACAGTGTTTTTCGATTTGACCAGCGACATCTGATAGCTGCGGTCTTTTGTGGAAAGACGATCCATGGCAGATTTTACCAGTGATAGGCATTGTTTGCTTATCTATAGGGCGACATTGCTGGAAGGTGCTTGTCGTTCCTGCTTTTGATTAAATTTCTACGGACTCGACTCAATCAACTCATTCATCCCTTGTTTTAAATCAAATTCCTGTACGTCGATCACCTTAATTTTGCCGATCGTATTTTCAGCCTCGACAATGAATACACGGTAGCGGAGCATTTGCTCAACCATGATTTCGACAAAGCAGCCTCTTCGCAGCCTCTGATCACCGGAAAAATTTAAATCGGAATAAAACGAAATGGGGTTTATTTCGCCATCTTCATCGACCAGATGCGGGAGTGAGATCACTGGGTGAGAATAGCCTGGCAGTGTTATCAACGTCGTTTTTATATCCGTAGCGAGCAAGATAGAACGATCAATGGCTGTCTTAATTCCTTTACGAACAAACTTGGGAACGCTGGCATCATTTGCGGATATTTCGGTGCTAACTTCAGAAACAACGTCGAGGGCGCGAATTTTGCCATTGCCGACACGCTCACCAACGCTGACCTCTTCGTCGAGTGGTGTTGTCTTAAATAAAATCGCTGGTGCATCCACCGTATCGTAGCGTTCCCGCCAAACTGGCTTATTCGTCAAGTCAGGAAAGCGAGGATTACCCTTGGTCCAATATCCCTTGCTTGATCTTGATTTTCCGGGGTCAGTATCGGTCAGCGTCTGCGATTTTGCAGGAGTGCCATTTTTGAGTGGGGTATTGTCATGGCTGCCTTGATCATGACTTTCCTGATTGTTTTTCTTCACGCCTTCTTTTTTGTTGTCTGTTGATTCATACGATAGTGACTTAAAAGGAAAAGGGTGTGAGCATGATCGAAGGCTATATACAACATAGGTGGAAGCTGGTGTGGTGCCGTAGGATATCCATTTTCCTGTCGCAACCAGATCGCTTTCGCCTATGAATGGAAAACCAGTGTACGGATATATTGGTTCACGTCGCACAGATGCGGCCATGCATGTATCAAAGATAAGCCTTGCGGTGTGCCACGCGTCATGACTGAGTGAGATGCGCCCAATGTCTGCCGCTGACATGCCTGATATGCCGGCAGCTAGTTTTAGGTGGAGCCGGCCTGATAAAACATCGAACTGAATGTCCCTGTAGAAATTCTGTGGTGAAATCTGGCCAGTGAAAAGTATGTGGAGCATTTTTGATGAAGATCCGAAGTAAAACCGGATTAATTCGATGCAAGGGATGATGATGCGCTTGTCGTGCGGAAGCGTCACGGTGAGGCAGTAGCTCTGCGTTTGCAGGCTATGCCATGGGTGTTCATGCAATGGAAGAAGATATTCACCATTGAGCGGCAAGCCAGCCTTGATGAAATCTCTTGTTCCCTTGTTGATCTCAAGCTTTTTAAATTTTTCAATTTGATAATCTGGCGTGATCACGCATTGACCGTCTTTCCAAATGTCACCGATCCTGACCAAATTCAGTATTCCGATTGGTAGCCACACTTGCCTCTGATTGTTGAGGCAGGTTGCGGCGGCAGACAGCATTATGTTGGAGTCCTCTGGATTACACAGGAGAGGCGATATCGCAACGTGAACGCTGGGCTGACTGCGGCGTGACCCGGGCGGATAGGCAAACTCTCCAAACCAGTCTATACGCCAATAACGATCATCGGGAGTGAGTTGCCGAATCGAGAGGGTGGGCATGATTTAAATAACTGCAAACGTGTATTTGCAGAAAAAACTTACGCTCATTTCACCTTCAGTCGCGACTCTGTACAACCATGATGACAGTAATTTCTCATTAAATGGTCTCGGGTGTGTCGCCAAAATTGGCATGGCTGATCCTTGTTCAAGCCTGTAA
>Ga0210041_1001864_pt1 | contig 19033 bp, 17 predicted proteins | sample CryGeymeta201503_FD_183973 | JGI IMG/M metagenome (GOLD analysis project Ga0210041, IMG submission 183973) | Groundwater microbial communities from Crystal Geyser aquifers in Utah, USA - Crystal Geyser metaG 2015-03 (SPAdes) (version 2) | ecosystem: Environmental > Aquatic > Deep subsurface >... | reverse complement strand
TGATCAAGCTAATGTTGATCTCTTTTTTTAGATGCCAACTTTGAGCTTGGCGGCGGTTTACGTATTGGTCACTCATACGAGGAATTCCTTATCAGTTTCAAATTATTATAGACAACCCAGCAGTACCCAGCACACAGCAGATACAGCACCACTACTGGAACCAATGGCGCAGCCCAGAGCAGCAGCACAATGAATGCACCTTTGGCTCCCAGCAGAGCGGGCAGCACACCGAACTTATCCATCAGTGGCTTCAGCAGACCATTGCCCTCAGTCAGCTTTGGGTTACGCAGTGCCACGACTGTTGTCAGCAGATCGAGGACTTGGAGAGCGATTAGAAGGTAGAGGATCATGAAACTCTAATAATTTGAATCGTGTTTTGTGTAGGCGCAGTATCCAACAACACAGGCCCGCCTTGATTATGAACCACACGAGAATCTAAGGTGTCTGTAGTCCCGTTCATATATACAACAGCGGAGACTTTTGACCCGCGCTGAATTGTACTTGCAGCATCAGCAGTGCTGTAATCTCCGCTCATGTAAAGAGTGCCATTCTTAAAAATCTGTATTTCCCAGCGTTCTCCAATACCCCACGCTACTGATGCACTTAAAGCTGATGCGGTAATCTGGTAATACCTTGCGTTTCTTGCAGTGAATATGCCAGTACCATTTACAAATTCAGAGAGAGAGTCAAAAACTTCCGAGTTATATTTGAGAATAGTCGCAGTAGCATTGGCAATACTATCTGCCGCGGAATTTGTAGCGAATACTTTAGTTGTAGCAGGGCCGACGAGAATCTGATTCTGCGGATAGCCCCCTACTACAACAAAGTCACCAGCAAGAATCTTCCACCCATTATTTATAATAAGCCCAGTACCCTTTGAAGTCAGGATCAAATTCACATTATCATCAGTACCGGAAGCAGTGACTGCATCATTTGTTATTGTCAACTTCGATGTAGCTGTGCCTGCGGCAAAACTAAGCCCGTCCACAGACCTGTCAGCCGTCAAGTTAGCAACAGTCACCTTGGTGGTGGTTGTCCCGTTCCAAATAGGTATTACCTCAGCCCCAGCCAAAGGAACTGAGATACTGCCTAAGTTAGCTATATTTTTATTAGCCATAGTTTAAACAAATGCCACTTTGCTTGGCATCTTGACAGTAGCACCCCCAAAAACAACCCTTGTTGCGTTGTACAGGTTGTCTACATCAATGAAGATATTACCACCTATTGCGTAGCCGAATTGATTTAGTGCAACTGGGTCTGAATTGTTTCTTGTAATGCCCGTTAACTGAATGCTGCAATTGCTGCCCTGCGCAATGAATATCTGCCTATTTGTGCTTCCGTCATTTTGACCTATATATGCTGAGAGTGAGGTGTTTAGCATCCGAATATTCCCGTTACTGGGTGCTTGTAACAAAAGCCCAGACCAGCCATTGAGTGAAACTCCATCTGTCAAGACATTGACGTAAGCTGTAGCATCGGCACGAATAAATCCGGCATCTCCTCCATACGTTTGCCCGCTAGCGTAAACATCGCGGATTGAAAACTGCCCGGTAGCATATCCAAGGGCGGCGGTTCCATTCAGTTTGAATGTCGAGTCCTTAAAACTGTTAATTGCACCTTGCGTCATTGCCCCAGTAATAGAGGTTCCGGTGATCATGTTGACGCCAACATTTCCAACTGTTATCGCAAATTCCGAGTTGTACCCCTCAAGTAGAAAATCTGTCATTTGGAACGTTCCATTGTTGCCAGCCTCAATGGTAGTAATTCCGTTTATAGCACAGCCTCGCGCTTGCATTCCTGTTATGTGGACTGTTGAACTAGTATTTTGTGTATCAGGCCAGTCAGCGATAAAACTCCCCAAACCAATAGCTTGCCCTGCTGTGGTATAAAGTTCTAGATTATTGCCTGAAACTATAGATGAAGCAAAGGCAACGCCAGTAACACAATTTTCTACAAACAGATTGTTGAAATAGACGTCAATACAGGAGGAAAACTGCACTCCGACGCCATTACGCAAAATTCCGTTTGTGTCTGTAATGTAGGTCTGCCCACCGGAACACCAGATTTCGCTGAGTTGCAGTGAATCGCCTTGGAAAAATGCCATCGCCCTAGCCGCTGAACTGTACTTCTGCGCGTCAGTTACACCGCTTGGGTTGTAGGCGCTGATCTTGAATCCGTGACAGACTGTTAGTTCGCCCGTGAAGAAAGCACCAAACAGTACGTAATCAAGTGCGGCCATGTCTGTGCGAATCAGGTATGAAGCATTAACGCCTGCCCCGAGCATTTTAAACCCAGTTACTTTGTAGTAGGGGCCAATCCCACTCCCCCATGCAAAAGTCTTATCAACCCGATAATACCCATGCCCAAGTTCCAGTACACCGTCAGGGTATTGAATACGCCAATTTGCACCCTCTGCAACAGCGTAATTCCCAACTGCTGCACGATAAGCTTTTGTCAGATTGTTGGTTTGATCTGGAATGGTTAAGATATTCTGAATATCAGCAACCTTTGCACAGAACCAGTCAGCCTTGACATTACAGTTTCTAATGACAACCGAAGTTACCGCCGTAGGGTTTGTAAGGAAGTCATCAGAAGTTGAAAAAATTGTGTAATCACCTGCCTCAATGCCTGCATTAAACGTAGCAACTATACCAGCAGACACAGTAATCAATGCCCCCGGCATTACAGTTACAGGCATAGGAAATATGGTATTTGTACCGATCGTGTAATTCCCTACTGGAAATATTAGGTTTAGTGATCCAGATGCTGAAGCTGCCAAGGGTGTTGCGAAATCCAACACACTCACACTCTCCCGCAGCTTGGCTTGAACTGTTGTGGGGACTGCTCCGGTGCCTGCAGGTTCGTAGATCACCACTGCAGCCGGGGTTGTAATGCCACTGGTTTGCAGCGTCGTAAACTTAACCAACGCCCCTAGATGCAGCGGGTCTGCGAAGGTCACGACGGAAGGGCTCGTCTCCTCGTAGCTCAGCCCGACGATCTGATTTACCCCGTCTAGGTACACGGACAAAGTATTCTCACCCGGCGCGTACATGAATGTAGTCAGGGTAAACACCGTCTGCCCGCTTGTGGCAGTCTGGACTTCCTCCACAACCTCCGTTGTGTCCATCACCTTCGTCAGCCCAGCAGCCGTTACGCGGATCTCGAACGTGGCGCCAGTCGCCCAGTCTTGCGGAGCCGTCCCCTCTGCTCCGCGTACACAGGTCAGAACATTCCCTGCAATACTCGTCACCTCTACGATCTCAATCGCGCCAAGGTTATTTGTCAGTGTCCCATAGAAGTAATCTCCTAGGATCAGTGTAGGAAAGCCTGCGACACTAGCCACCTCCATCGTAGTCTGGCCAACCAGAGCTGAATTCGCCAGCGTCGTGCTGACATTGTTAGCAAACTTAATAGTCATTAGTCGATCTCCGTAGTGTTAATTGGCTCGCCATTGATTGTCCGGCTAGGCCCCGTGCGAGGCGAGGTCGTGAAGGTATCCGACATTGGCTGCGCCCACGGCGGAGTGATCACATCGGGGACGCTGCGGACGAAGTCCTGGGGCTGCCGTGCCTCCCAATGCTCAGGGCAGACGTAGTACCCTTGCCAATGTTTCTTAAGCGTGGAGGCTTTCCGCTTCCTCCCACACTCAAAACACACGGCATTCCAGTCGCCTAGCTGAAAGTAATCAGCCCTTCCAGATCCAGGGAAGCTCATACATCCACCTCTGTATATTTCGCGTGATAGCTGTTAGACCCATAGTGCATAAATAAGTTCCATCTATTTTGAAAACTTTGCTGCTGCGGCCCTTTTTGCGGCGGCCTGTTTGCGCAGACGAGCTGCCTTGAGCGAGGGGTTACGCGCTTCTTTAGCGTCACGGAGGTCGAGGCGTTTCTGGAGCTGCTCGTTCCGCGCGGCTTTCTCATTCCCTCCGAACTCTCGATTGTAGGCTGCCCTGCCAACTAGAGGGATTAGAGGCACTAGCTCCTTCGAAGAGCTTGCCCCTTTCATCAGGGTCTTGGCAACGCTCAGGACAGGCGGCGTGAGCATATCCTGTCCTGCTTGCACCATCTCTGTGCCGGGTGTCTCGCTTCGCATAACCTTGTTCATTGTGTAGCGACTGAGGCCGAAGTTACGGGTAAAATTCTCCACGTAGTCGATCTTGTCCAGGCGCAGGCCACGGCCATTCAGCCAGTTCTTAATCACATCGGAAGGAATTGTGACGGTAGACAGGGCTGCTGCATACAGGGCTAGGTTCTTGAGCCCAACTGCGACTTGCTTTGGCTGGCCCGATGCGATCTTCTTCGCAGAGTCCCTGTACAGCACATCTGCTTGGGTGAGCATGAACTGCTTCAGGTGATACATCATCCGAGCATTCGGGTGGGCGTTGTAGAGTTCCGTCGCCTCTGCCCTCGAAGTCGGGCGAACATCAGACAGCTCCTGATACAGCAACGAGTCGACCAGAGGCGTGCGAGATTTCACCGTGGACTGCTTTAACTCCTCGATCAACTGCGGCATATCCGGCCCGTAGTCCGCGCCCCACTTCTCCATGAGCTTCGCCTGGCCAGAGGCCGTCTGTGCCAACCGCCTGTTCTTGACGAAGCTAGCTGTCAGGTTCTGCCCCATGCCGATCTGGTCTAAAGCTGCGAGCAAGTTGAGCTTGAGTAGCTTGCTCAGTGCCTGCCCTGTAGCACGCTTTCCAATCACTTCCTCGATGACGTGGTTAGCCAGGCCGAACTCGCCTGGCTTGATGCCCCTGCCTGTTAGCTGGATGCCGACTGCTTCAATCGCTGGCCGGATACCGTGGTGGTAAGTGGACAGCAGCCCTTCTGAAGTCTGGACCAAGCCCGAGCCGAGTTGGCCTAGCGTTGCCATGCTGGACACATTCCGCGCATCCTGCAGCCAGCCGCTAGGAGCCATCTTCCCCTTCCCGTAGCGCGCCCGGAGAACGGCTTGGAGTTCCACCGCTCCCTCAGGCGTCAGGCGGCCTTCTCTGAGCGCCCGATCTGTCAACGCCCCGATGGAGTTGTCCAGGTTCGTATATTCCTGCCCGTTGACCTTGCTCGTTCGCAGGTCCTTCCCAAAGAACTTCGCCTCGGCAACGTCCTCCACTGCGGCATGAGCATAGTGAATCAGTGCGTCATCCATCGAGTGATAGAAGGGCCGAGTCTCCGGCGTCATCTTCAGCCGACGATGCTTAGCAAACCCAGGCAGGTACGAGGTGGCAGGGTCTCGGATCAGGTAGTCATTTACCAGCAGAGACCGCTCGACTTCATTAAGCTCCTTGCCGGTCGTTTTCATCGACTTGAGGTTGGCCTCGTGCAGGTACTTGGCGAGGCCTTCCCGTGTCTCCCGCCCGAGGTGCTCCATCAAGCCCTTGTAATCCTTCACCAGCAAAGGAAGGTAATCAGGAACGCCTTCCTTGAACCTTCCAAAAGCCTTGAGCCGTTCCCCTACCGTGTCGAGGAACTCGCGGAGCTTCTGATACCCTAGCAGGGCTTCGGGGCTCCCGGCCAGTGCCGCCTTGACTCCGCCCGGGTCTGCCTGGGAGTATGCCTCGTCTAGCTTCGTCTTGGCTTCCTCCGACAATTTTTTCACCGGGTCTACGAAAGCGGAGATTGCAGCGCTGGCCCTGGACACTTCCTGACTCGCCTGCATCTCCGACTCACGCAAGGCGCGCCGAAGTTCCGGCAGCACCTCTCCGATCCGCGTAGTGCCCCGCATGAAGGCAGCACGAGCTGGCCCAGTCCCGGAGACGCTGGCCATCAGTCCGAGCATCGCCCCGACAACGGAGCCCTTGCTCGCATCATTCGCTAGCGCCCCGCCAATCAACGCCCCTCCACCAACCGCCCCGCCGACCATCAGCAGCTTCGAGTCAACGCGTCCTGTTTGGCGCTCGGGCTTGTACTGAGCTAGGCTGGCCTGGAGGGACTCCCTCGCCCGGCTAATGCGAGAGCGGACTGTGTTGATAGGGATATTTAGTTGATCCGCAATCTCTTGGTACGGCATACCTTCGATCTCGGCCATGCTGAATGCCGTGCGCTGATCCTCAGGGAGCTTGTTAAGCGACGCTTGCATCCGCTCCGCCATCTGCTGGTTCTGCAGCAGCTGCTCCGGAGTGCGGATTGCTTCGCTAGTCAGGGTCTCTGCAATATCAATCGGCTCCCCATCCGGGCTCATCACGCTTGAAGAGGAGGTAGCGTCGGGGGAAGTTTTCCTGTCCCGCACAGCGTTCTTTGCCAAGTTCTGCGCGACCATGTACAGGTACGTGGAAGGCTTGGCGTCCCCGCGAAACTCTCCATTCTTCATAGCCTCAAAGGTCTTGGCGTAGGCTTCCTGCACTACGCCTTCAACGTCGATGGTGTTTTTGTAAGACCACAGGCTGCGTTCAAGATGGCTACGAGTAGAGTCATGAATCGCCCGCGCTGCGCCCTCGGCCTCGCGTCCGCCTGCCTTCATTGCTTCGATCAAGCCAGCGGTCGGCATCTTGTCAAAAACGGTTGGCGCTTTGCGTAACACAGTAGCTCCCATGAGGCCAGCAGCAAGACCGGCGGCCTGCTCGGTTGATAAACTTGGGGGGTTTAATTGGCCCGCGTTATCTCCGGATAATCCGCCCGGAGATTGAAACCAGTTATAGATTGCCGTCCCTGCTACAGCGCCTACGCCCATGAGTCCAAGGACCTTGAGCAAGCTCGGATCAACTGCACCACGTTGGAAGTAAGGCTTCCCACTCGGGCCAACGATGACGCCTTGATCTGGCAGTGGCTTCAGTGCACGGATCGCCTTCGCTTCCGCAGACGACACCAGTTCGCCACGCTGCAACTTCGCTAAGCCGGTGTCAACCAGGCGCTCGACTACGCCATGTAATTCCGCGACTGCGACTGGGGGTTCTTTGCTTAGCACAGTCCCCTCCGCCAAGCGAGTCTTCGGGACCACGCCTGGGCCACGCTCGGGCAGCGGGGTGCTTAACCGCTCCCCAAACGTAGCACGAGGAGGAGCCACTGGCTCCACGACCAGCAGCGATTCCCCTTGCCCCAGGCGACGTATGGCCTTCGCTTCTGCGTTACTTAGCAGTAAGCCCTTGCGAAGCTTCTCCATTCCAGTAACAACCAGATCCGGTCCTTGGCCCAAGACAGTCGGCTCAGCCAGGCGAGTCTTCGGCGTCAAGCCCGGACCTTGTGGCGCCGGGACAGGTTCAGGTTCTACCAGCCCCTTGACCATCGTATCCCAGGCAGGACTTTCGGTCGCAGGCGCTTTAGTCTTTCCTGCCCACGCTTCATCCAGTGGGTGTCGCGTCTTGATTGCTTCCTCGTAGACTTTCGTCACCGTCTCCGCCTTCGCTGTAGCGGCGGCTACTTCTTCCATGGCCTTAGCCTTAGCAGTCTCCGCCACCCTAGCCTTCGAATCCCGGAGGGCTTGGTCTGCCGTCAGCGCATCCATCGCCCCCTGTCCTGGCTTAGCCATGCGTGCCTTGGGCGCTTTTCCTAACCCTTTAACTCCCAGGGCATTCAGCAGCGTATCCCGAACAGACTGCACAGTCTCCTTTGTCAGCACGCCTCCTGTAGCAGCCTCAAGCTTACTCCCGCCTACGTCCGTCGCTTCGATTCCCTGCGTCATCAGCCGCTCGATGTTGGAGCCGCTGGCGTCTTGCGTCAGACCCAATGCCCCAGTCACCTTACCCCAGAGTGCGTTTGTATGTTCCGCGGTCTGCCTGGCCCGTACCCCAGCTGACTTCGCATCTTCGCCGATGGCCAAGGAGCTAATCCGCGAGCCAATATCCATGCCCACGCCAGCAACTCCTCCAGGTATCCCGACGAGCATATTTGTCAGGGCCTTTACTTCCTGGCCAATTTGCTGCACCCCCTGCAGGGCCTTCGGCGCGCCAAGAACAGTCTCTCCTTGCGCCAGCAGCCCCTTGAACTTCTCCCAGCCACTCGGAGCTGGCGCCTGCCCGGACATTTGCTCCCAGCTAATACCGCCTTGCGTAGTCTCAGCAGTCGGCGCGGCATCCGCAGACGCCCCAGTCATTTGCGCCCAAGACGCTGCCCCATTAGTCGTATCGGCCATTGCTCTCTCCTTCGGTTACGTCAGCGTAGTCAGTAGCTTCTGCGGCTGGAGCGGCAGCTTCTGCGGGTTCGGTAAATGCCCCCTGGACGTGAAGCCTGCCGATCGGCAGCCCTTTCGCGTCTAGACCCACAATGTCATACTTCACTCCACCTGCACCAGTATAGGTTTTACCGACCTCAATCAAAGCCGGATCAAGTGGCATCGGAGGCGCCGTCTTCTGGTTGCGTGCTTCCAGCAGGCTCTTCTGATTAGCAATCTGAGCCTTCTTCAGCTCGATCGCTTCAGGGCTGTACTTACCGCCAGACTTCGTGGCCATGCTAATATCTTGAGTAAGCTGAGTCTTGCGCAGTTTTAGATTATCAATCGTCGCAGCAACTCGCCCCTGGTTCGCCTGGTCTAGCCGCCGCTTCGACTCCGCGTTTAGTATGTCTTGATTAAGCTTCGCGCGCTTGATCGAGTCTTGACTAGCCTGCTCAATCATCCGGAGTACCGGTGCGTCAGTACGATAGTTCCCCGTCAGCTCTTTCGGCAGCAGCGCTCGCTGAGGGCTCATCATCATGGCATGATAGTTCGCTTCGCTAAGGGCCGCAGCGCCTGCTAGGTTCCCGACGGTCTCGAACCGTGCGACTTCTTGCTTGTAGTTATTCAACCCCGCAGACGCGTTGCTTGCAGCTCCGGCCGCTTCCCGCTGCCGAATCGTAGCGATCTCTCCACGCACCTTGGCCAAGGCAACCGGAGGCAGCGTGTCCGAAGCAAAGTCTGCAAACTTTTCCAGATCTTCCGCCTGGGAAGCTTGCGTAACGGAACCGCTGCCGGGCAGGTCTGCGACCGTCGCCAACTTTCCCGAAGCCGCCGCTGCGTCGGACAACTGCTTGCGCGCCGCCGCTTCCCGCCGCGTCTCTAGGTACCGCATCTGCGTCATCTGCAAAGTCTGGGCTGCCTGCGCCTCCGCCTCTGCTGAAGTAGCCTGTGCTTCACTTAGCCTAGCATCAGCCACGCCTTTCATAAACTTCGCGGGCAGCATCGCCAGATCCCCGATCTTCTGCTGGGCGCTTAACCCCGCATCTAGGGACTGTCGATTAGCTTCTTGCTGGGCCAGTATGCCAGCTGTGGCTCCGTATAGAGGCATTTTAACCACCCCTCATATTGTTGTTGATCAAGTACTGCTGCAACCAAGGCGGCATAGTGTTCATGCCTGTGCCGGAAGTGTTGCCCGTCGCACCGGCTCCGATCTCCGCCATCCCCGCCATCGCTGTGTTAATACCTTGCTGCTGGCCAGACAGCGCCGTCTGGTATCCCGCCGCTGGGTTAAACCCGACACCAGCTGGCGCGCCAAGAGTCTGTATCCGCTCGTTCTGATACCGCAGAGCTGCATTAGCTGCTGCAGATGCTGCGAACCCGCCGGGCTGCTGTGCCGATGTGCGAGCTGCGGCTAGCTGCGCCAGCTTAAACCCAGGGTCGCTTGCTAGGTCGCCTCGAATCACGCGCTGCAATTCCTGGCCTGCCACAGCATTCCCGCCCTGGGCTGTCCAGGGAGCCGATCCCCCGATCGCCTGCTGTGCTAGCTGCTTCTGCTGATTCGCCTGGTACATACCATATAGCCCTGACGCGACTTTTAACGCCGTGTCCGTCCAGTCTCGCCCACCCCCGCCTTGCTGCGAACCTGCCTGCCCACCGCCTGCCTGAGCTGATTGTATGCCTGCTGCCATCGGACTGCCAGCCCCAAACGGCCCGATACTAGCTTCCTGACGAGCTGCCTGGCCAAGTGCCTCGCCCATAAGACCCTGTCCGAGTTGGGCGCCCGCTGAACCTGCGAGTTGGGCGCCTGCCGCACCTGCGATATCCCCGCCTACCGCACCTGCGACAGTCCCGCCAACCATTCCAGCCCCCATCATCCCGGCAGTGCCTGCAAGGTAGCCTATGGGGTTCTTGGATGTAGCAGCTCCGTAGCCAATATTCGCCACTTGGCCTACTGGCCCCAAGGTTCCAAGCAGAGCCTGCACCCCTGACTTCACCGGGTCCCTTGACATAGCGATATTAGCTAAACCGCTGAGCCCTGCTGTAATAGGGTTAAAGCCCGCGAGGAAACTCATAGCCCTCTGCGCCTTTGACCCCCAGAACCCAGGCTCCTCTCGCACTCCAAAACCGTTGTTTGCCTGGGGGGTACTCAGCCCGTACCCAGCTGCGGGTCCGCTAACCTGCGCCTGCATCCCCTCGTAGCCGGAAGGCTGGAAGCCGTAGTTCGTCTGGCCAAGTTGACCAAGACTGAACTGAGAAGTCAGCCCATAATCCGGAGTCAGTCCATAGTCCCCGTAACCTTGCAGACCAGGGATCTGGCTGCCTAGCCCCCCGCTAATGTCATACCCGCCTGGGTTGATGCCGTAGCCAGGCTGATCCCCGAAACTATACCCAGGCGATGTATCCGGCTGAGCAGTCAATCCTTGGTTCGAGAAACTAGTATCGGGCAGGCTGTAGTTAGCCCAGCCTCCGCCACCGCCGGAAGAAGTGCTCCTTCCAAAGCTTGCCCCGTTTACGCCTTCTGCGGCGCCGCCGTAAGAATCTGATCCGTAGCTCATAAAGCTCCTTCGTTTGTTAGTAAATAGTCGTTACTCTAGCAATAAATTATTACGCAGCTGCTTGCATTATCACCCAATTAGTCCCGTTAGAGACTAGTGTAGCCCAGCTACCTATGGCGCCTGGAAGAATTGCGGCGCTGACTGCACCCCCTCCCTTCGGGACTACGCTGCTTGTCGCAGAGCTAAGGGTGAAGGCCTGGTAGTTCTGAAAAGTCAACGAGCGCCCCGGGAAAGATGCAGCTGCGGGAAGGGTTACAACGCAAGCAGATGCTTTGTTGTTTATCAACCAAGTCTCGCCCACAGCTACGGTAAAGTCAGCGGTCTTGGTAACGGGCGCTGACGGAGTAAGGTAATCTCCCGCAGGTTGCTTCCCGTTGAACGTACTCCAATCTGCTGCACTTAAAGCCCCGCGATGAGTCGCTGAAGCTGTAGGTACGTTAAGTGTTATAACCGGAGTAGTTGTACCGCTCGCTACCGCAGAATTCAGATTTGTTCCCGCCGTACCTAAGACAAGCGCAGAGACTGAAGTAACTGTCCCCCTACCAGCTCCTGTAGTCCCCAGATTCTGGCTCAGGTCTAAAAACCACTTCAGCCAGATAGGATTAAAGACACTTTGCTTCGTCCGCTTATCCTCAATCACCGGCATAGCGTAGGTGGGAGGCGGCTGGAACTTTGTAATGGCCATCAGAGTGTCCCAATGTCCAGCTGGAGTTCAATCGCCTGGATGCGGAGACGCGTATCGCAAGCGTGGCGGATATGGGTAGCCCTGCGAAGGAAAGTGCCGCAATTAGTCAGCGTCGATTTCGGCACATTCATATCTACAAAGCGGAAGTTAGTCCACTTATCTGGAACGTAGTCGGCGTCATTGAAACGAACTTGGAGGACGCTGCCAGCTGCACGGTCGCCGATAAACTCCATCATGGTAACCTGCTTTCGCCTGCGCACATCGCCATCATAGTTCGGTGTGTAGAGGTCTACTGTAATAACCTGCCCGTCGTCGGAAGTGTATTCTGAATCCATCTTGTACAACTTTCCATTCGTCTCGTGCTGGAGGACACGGCCAGTTCCTGCCAGGTAGGTGTTGGCGATGCAGGGAAAATAGTCCCCAGTAGGCCCTGTCCACTGGCTCCACATTCTATCGGCTAGGTCGTAGACTAGGGTCAGGTTATTGTTTTTCAGCGTTAGCCCGTAGAACCTGTGGCCTTCGTACTTCAAGCCGAAGGAGGCGACGGAGCTAAAATCAGCCTCTCCGAGCAAGCGCTCAATCGCTTTGGTAGACACGACGGTCGGTTTGAGATTCTCGACTAAGATTACCTGTGCAGTGGAAGATCTGTTTGTCGCAAGCCAGAGCAAAATACCGTCAATTTCCTGCACGGTATCTGCGCTTACACAACCGTAGTTGATCTTAGCCCCCTGCACCGGAGCGAGAGGAGAGGCGCCGGGAGGATTCTGCGCATCGTAGAACACCTCGGTTGACCACTCCTTAAGGGCGAGGACGTAGACCAGCTGCTTCGCCAGGCAGACGCCTGCGTCTGGCTCGATCTGCGCACCGATAGTATTGAGCAAGTCTACCCACAGATCCGGCCTGTTCATTCCTACGGCTGTGTCAGAACCGTGAATGTAGGCATCTTTTCCCATGACATAGGTAGTTCCGTCAAGATACGCCCAGCCCTTGACCCACTCGGCAGGGAAGTTGCTTGTAGTCGAGGCGGTTCCGTCCCCAGTTCCTGGCCCTGTCGCGGTAAAGACAACGCCGATTGTGTTACTCGCTGCGCCGATCAAGGTGAAGTTTGTTGTTCCAACAGTCAGAATTGTGTACTCGACTCCGGTGATAAAGTCTCCTGCCGTAACTGTCGCCGTGGTAAGGATTGGCGTGAGTGTAGTCCCATCCCAGTTATAAGCGGCAAAACCATTTCCAAGCTGCAGGCGTGGCGTATCGCCGAGACTTGAAGACCACTGATACACACCGTGCGCAGAGTCGACTGTCCCGATCTCTACGTCGTCTTTATACAGCTTATCGGCGAAGATCGAGTAGATATTCCCCTGCCAGTTGTACACACCCAGTCCTGCGCCTACGTGTGTTACGCCGTACTGTAGCAGCCCCGGCCGCTTATAAACCCAGTACTGCTTCATCTTATCATTCAGCTCTACATACCCATTGATAAGTTTGGCGTCTTTCCAGGTACTCTCGTCCCGGTTCTCGGGCTCGACTACGAGGGGGAGACGCTGGGGAATAACAACTGACTGCGCTTGGGCCATTATCTGAACCCTCCAGCTGTGTACTGGCTACGCCCATCAGGGGTGAAGCGCGTCGGTGCGTCCTCTACGTCCCAGTCTTCCAGCATCAGCCGATACGCCGTAGCACGAGCCTGGCACCTGTCCATAATCGCCTGAGGCTGACCAGTCGCCAGCTCGTCCGCGAGCGCCCATCGCAGGGCAATCCTCCACTCAAGCGGAAAGTTCATCGTCTCTGTCAGTGTGATGAAGTTTGTAACCTGGTTCTGCAGTACCAAGTGGGCTGCCCCTGTCGCTGCAACCGCGTCGGGGATCAGCCAGAAGAACACACTGAGCTGCGTCTGTTGCTTGTCGACGAAGTAAGAATTGATCTGTCCTGTCTGACTGACCTGGCTCAAACGGACGTACTCACTCCACGCCAGAGGAACTAGTGGACGTCGGATTCCGTTTACGTCAGCGTAGTAAGCGTCGATCACTCGAGGCGGTTTGGCCATGACCATACTCCCAGCTGGGCCAAGGGTGTATGTTCCCGTCCCTGCGACCAGTGGCACAGTCTTATCTTCATTCAGCCAAAGCTTTAACCCCTGCGTCTGAAACAGATTTACAATGTCCGTCAGTTTGCGCATCCCCATAACGGTCTGCTCTGAGTTGGGGACTTGCCCTTCCTGGGTCAGCCCCGCGTCAAAGTACGCATCGCTGATTATAGATACTGGCGTATGGTTATTTGGAGCGGTCATAAAAACCCTTAGTTAACGCAGCCCGATAAAAATGCCGGAGAGTCCCATAGCTGTCCTTAGTTAAGCGCGACTATACTAGTCGCTGTGGTGGAAGTTGCAAGAACTTGCGTCACTTGTACGGGAAGGATAGTGCCAACTTGAACCGCAGTGAAGAGGACAATGTTATCATCCTCCGCCATACGGACGTTAATGTTTCCGGCTCCTCCAACATACAGCCCCCTGGTAGTGGGAAAAATAGTTGAGTCGCTTGGGGTGACAGCGAAAGCACTATGGGCAGCTACGGTCGCGTCGGCAGTTCTGTAAGATCCTGACATGATATTCCTTTAGTTGGTTAAGGGAGGTTGTTAATTGGCGCGGGTTACGGGGTCATAATCCACGCCAATAGGCAACCTTACTTAGGCGCCCGGAGTCCCATACACTCCACGAGGGTCTGTACAGCCCACGCTGAAACGCATATAGCTTGCAGCCTTAGCGTTCTTAGTGTCAAAGTCGTTGTCCTGATCGAACATTGGCTCATCGCGCCAGAACATGGTCATGCCATTCGGGCAGTTTGTACGGATAAACCACGCATCCACGTCTTGGAAGTAGTGATTCATCTTAATGCCGTCAGGGAATACATTAGTCGCCTTCAACACGTTGATATTGTTGTTAGCTGTAGTTCCTGATTGCAGCACCGACTGGAGAATGCGGTTAGCATTGTACCAGTTTTGGCGAGACACGTGCAGCGACTTGGGCATGATGTTGATCAGCAAGCCTGTGTCGTTGGTAGCACCCATGATCTGGATAGTCATGTCTTCGATAGAAGCTTCGGTCAAGTCCGCCGCAGTACTGAGCACGTTGCTGAAGGTACCGCCCGTAGCATTCACGTGGGAATCAGAGCACAAGGCTGCGCCATCGCCAGTGGTGAAGTACGTCGTAGCGAACGCGTTGTTGTACGGGAAGGCTGCCACGTTTTCCACGGTTTGATTCATGGAGAACGCATTGGCCTCTGCACGACGCGTAGCGACTTCTTTGTACTGATTGTCACGCAGTTCTTCAAACGTAACAATGAAGCCCAAAGCATACGCTACGTGAGTGTAGGTCGAAACCACACCTTGCAGCTCGCCGTCATAGGTCACCGGAGCGCCCTGGCCCTTCACAGGGGCAAGACCGAACGGAGTGACTTGAACACCCTGCTCGTACGCTTTGTCGGAGGTCTTGATCTCATAAAGATCCGTGTACTCCTTTGCGTGCTGGTCGTAGACCTGGCCCCAGGTGGTAAAAACCCCTGGCCACAGCAGTTTAGGATGCGAGCCTGTATTGATTACACCGCCAGCCATGTTATACTCCTGCCGAGCCAGTGCCGTGGGCAAGCTCGTGTACGTTGATTTGAACCAGATGCTTAGCGTAAGCACCAAACGAATTTTCCAGCTTGCGCGACAGACCCATCAACCGAAGCTGGAGGGTTGCCGTAACTGCCGGGATAGCGTCAGTGACGGAGGGCAGTTGCCAGCCGGAGCTGAAACCGTTGCCAGTACCTGCAAGGGAGATGGTGTTAAGGCCAATTTCCGTAGCGGCGATCTGGACAGTGTTGGAATTCTCTTGAATTTCAAACAGCACCTGAGGATCGTCCACCACCATTGCGTACCAGTCTTTGGCTTGCGCCGCACCTGGCCGGTAGGTAATGTCAACATTCCCTGGGTTGCCCATCATGCCTTCGGAAGTTCCGAGGCCGACGATCACGCCGCGAAGTGCGCCGGTTGCAGCGCCCAGGACAATCCCTGGAACACCGTTTGCATCGGCAGTCCCGCTAGATTTAACCGGGTCTCCGATGTAGAGGGCAGTAGCATAAGCCGCTGCGATAGAGTAAATGCGAGCCTGGCCATTCCAAGGAGCACCGTTTAGGTACTGCTTTGGAGTAAACCCGCTCGGACGATTAGCGTTTGCCATGAAAATCTCCGTTCAGTTAAGCGCTCTTGCGCTTGGATTTAAAGAAGTCCGGGATGGACGTGCGAGACTTATCCACGTAGCGGTGCTGGCGGTCCCCGAAACTCTCATGTTCCGCTCCAACCATCCCGCCGACAAGGGAGTCCCTGACCTGCGTATTCTTATCCTCGAGTTTTTTACGGTCCTCTTCCCACCATTCTTGCTTGATTTTCATCAAGACAAGGCGCGTAGGTTGCCCGTCTTTTCCTACCTCTTGCCCGGAGACAACACTTACTCGTGACCCCATGTCAGTGTTACCGGACTTGGCCGAATCACCTCCAAGGGATACATTGTTGATCCGCATTTCGCGGTCCTCTACGAACTCGTAGCCGCCGTCAAGGGCACGCTGGAGACGCTCGGGAGAGTTCACGAACCAATGCTGATGGTAGCCGGGAATGTCAGGTGTTTCAAGACGCTGCACCGGCACGCTCATAGGAACGCGTTTGCGCTCGGATGAAGATTTTTTAACTAATGGTTCCATGATTAAGCTCCGTGATATATCTCGGCGTAGCGTGTACGCCAGTCGTTGATGGTTTTGTACTTTTTCCCCTCGCCTACGAAACGCCGGGCTTCGGCGTCGCACGCGGCCTTCGCATCAGCAGGGAGGGAAGCGTAGGTTCGGCTGCCCTTACCGCGGCTTTCCCCGTCGGAGCTTCCGCGCGAGCCTTCCACCTTGTCCCCGCGTGGCTGCTGCTCACCGAGCTCTTTCGCCACTTCCTCTGCGACCTTCTCGAAAAAGGCCCGGCCCGTGCTGGTTTCGCCAGCCTCGCGAAGTTCTTCGGCGATGCCGAGAGCTAACGAGGTTTTACGACGGTTGGTTCCAAACCAGGGGTTTTCTGCATTCCATTGCGTGAGGGCAGGATCGGGAACGAACTGCGCGGGGGGCGGAGGAGGCGGCGCCTGCTTCTTCTCCGGCTCGGCCACGTTCAGTTTCACCAACTGATCCGTCAACTCCGCGACGCCTTCATGATCGCCCGCTTCGGAAGCTGCGGACAACTGGGCCTTAACCTGTTGACGAGCTCGCTCTACGGCCTTTTGAGTTTCAACGGTGTGACGTTCTTCAATTTGGTCGATAGCAGTCTGGGCGGCTTTGAGGGCTGCGGCAGTTTTCGCAGACTCGGCCCGAAGGGTTTCGAGTTCTCCGTGGAGTCGCTTGTTTTGTTCTCGCACGATGGGGAGAACTGTTTCGCCCCGCTCAATATATAAGTCTGCATCAACAAATTTCTCCGGTGAACCTTTGAAACGAGAAGGGGGAATCCAGCCCATTTTTTCAGCTGCGGCCTGGACTTCAGGAGCTGCGGCGCTTTCGACTACGGGATCAGACATGGCTGGCCTCCTCGACAATAGCGCAGAAGATGTCCCGATCATTGACCAGACGGTACATCTCTCCATCTTTCGGCCCTTTGGCGGTGAAGCCAGCGAACTTGGTCACGAAGACCTTTTCACCTACAGCTGCCCGCGGGAAGGGTTCATCGTGCCAGGCACTTGGCCCTACCGCCACTACAATAGCGCGGTTTTCCAGCATACTCATCCTCCCCTGAACGTCGTCGGGCAGCACAATCTGCGCGCCCTTGCGTTCAGGTTCATACATCTTGATCAGCACGGCAACCCCGCGCGGCTCAAGGCCAGATTCATTTTTCATCTATCTCTCCTAAGTATTGAACATAATCTAAATCTTGCACGTAGGCAAAGCCTTTGCAAGTCCCAATGTTCCCTACGTTTACAAGCGCCATTGTCTGGCTCTCATAATCCGTGAAGGAACCGCCTTCCCAGGCAAGCCGTAATTGCTCACGCTTGCTTGCAAGAATTTCTTTAAGTGCCAGCGTCATGGGGTGGCGCTGCCAGTCGTTAAACTCTTCTTCTGTCAGTGCTCGGCTCATTTAGTCTCCTTCGGTTTAACCGCGCTCTTGATTTGGTGCTCGGACTGGAGCTTGAGCGCTGCAAGAGTATGCTCAATCCGCGCGTTGATCTGCTCATTTTCCGCCTTGACGCGGGAGATTTCGGTGTTCAAGACCGCGACCTGAGCGTAGGCAGCTTCGGTCTGAGCAGAGGCCGCCTCGTTCTGAGCCTGCGCAGTCAGCTGCATAATCTTCGCGTTGTTGAGACGCTGCTCTTCCTGCAGCGTGACCATGAATTCTTGCATGCGGGCCTGAAGTTCCTTGTCCTGCTCGGCGGCACGGCCAGCAATCTTGGCTTCCTCGATTGCCAGCTTGGGGTCCTTGGCAGGAGGCTGGCCCTTGGTGCCGGGGAAGACCGCCTGGACGGAATCGACTCGGAGAGCTTTCAGGTACCTGATCTCCACCGCGTCCCGGTCGTAGCCAGGGGTTGTGGCCGCTGCCTGTTTGAGTGCCCCGGCGAGTTGGAGGCGCATGGAGTCGCTGGTCACGTTCGGGTCGGCGACAGGGGAAATGCCGTCAGCAGACTCTAGGTAGTCCGCTCGAGTTGCCCCGCCCACCTGTGGCTTGTCCATTGGCAAGAACATTCCGTTAAGCTTGTAGAGCTTCGCAAACTCCTCCTTCGAGGACCTCCACAGGCGCTTGAAGATGGCCGTGTAGATCTTCTGCCCCATCTCCACCATCGTTTGCATAGAGGAGGCGGGAGTATTCTGGCCCGGATTTTCCCCTACCATCACGTCGGTCGTTCCGCTGATTCGTGAGGTGTAATTGATAAGTAAGCTCAGTAATTGAAACAGAACATCAGAAGGCGCGTTTACAGGCAAGGGAAAAATTGATTTACGCAGGTCGTCTCCGGTGGAATCAACCCGCTTCCACTCAAACGGTGCAATGGTGTAGGCCCCGCCACGGATCTTTGCCCCGCGCCCGAGAAACCCCCCTCCGGTTGTCTGCATTGTTCCTGCGTCCAGAAGCATATTGACCAGGGAATTAACAGCTTCGTTGAGCGGCCCGAGAAAGACGCCGAAGCCAAGGTCATAAATGCCACCGTCCGGGCTAGGGATAAAAGTCTTTTTAGTAAAGTACTCCATCGCATTGATGCGGATGATCTTGCCCTTGTTTGGGCCAGCCAAGACGCGCTCTATGTCGTCATCCAGGTCAAAGCGCGTAACGATGCGGCAGACGCACTTGGAGGTTTCTTCCAGCGTCACGATATAGGGCTCTGCGTAGCCATCGCCGTCCAGATCGAGGTTGCAATGCTGCTCGAGGAAGGTGAAGAAAGTCGTTTGATCCGGCGCGGAAGGGGTCACGCCCTGGCGATTGTCTTGGTTAATACGCTGTAGGTCCGAACGCGGCGAAGGCGCACCCGAGTACCAGGCTTCCTCTGACACATCGCAGAAGATGCCCCGCATGATCTTCTCATGCACTTCGTTCCGCGACATGGGGATCTTGTGAGTCTTTCTCGGAGAGTCCTCGACGGACTTGGACCAGTAATCCAGTACCAGGTCTTTGGCCAAGACCAGTTCCGAAACATTGTGCCCGAGGCTGGAGGAGTAGTAAGATT